>Ga0310830_101398_pt1 | contig 12050 bp, 12 predicted proteins | sample WT_ome_5_FD_201301 | JGI IMG/M metagenome (GOLD analysis project Ga0310830, IMG submission 201301) | Sorghum-adapted microbial communities enriched on wild type (WT) sorghum from Joint BioEnergy Institute, Emeryville, California, United... ...
TTGCCGAGTACCGCCGCATCTTCGGGCTGCTCTACGACGCCTCGGTACCGATCGCCGAGTTCGCGTAGACGACCGCGAGCGGGGCGGCGGGCTAGCTGTCGTGCGCCAGCGATAAAGGATGGACTGATCCCGATGACTGAGGCGAAGCCCGCCACTGCAGCACGTATCTACGACTATCACCTGGGCGGTACGCACAACTTCCCGGCCGACCGCGAGGCGGCGAAGGCGGTCGCGGCGATGTTTCCCCAGGTGCCGCTGCTCGCCAAGGCCAACCGGGCCTTTCTGCAGCGGGCCGTCCGGTATGCGATCGGGCAGGGAATCCGCCAGTTCCTGGACATCGGTTCGGGTATCCCGACCCAGGGCAACGTCCACGAGGTCGTCGACGCGGCCATCGACGATGGCCGGGTGGTCTATGTCGACATCGATCCGGTCGCGGTCGCGGAGAGCCTGGACCTACTGGAGGGCCACCCGCGGGCGACTGCGGTGCAGGGCGACCTGCGGCAACCGCGGCCCATCCTCGACAACCCCCAGGTCCGGTCCGTGATCGACTTCAATGAACCGGTGGCGCTGCTGCTCGTCGCCGTGCTGCACTTCGTACCAGACGAGGAGGCCTACGACGCCGTGTCGACGCTCGTCGGGGCGCTGGCGTCGGGGAGCTACCTGATCATCTCGCACGCCGTCGAGGACGAGATAAAGCCGGAGGACGAGGCCAACATCGACACCATGAAGACGGTTTACAAGCAGCGGACCGCCACTCCGTTGACACTGCGGACCCGGGCCGGGGTGAGCCGGTTCTTCGATGGTCTCGAGCTGGTCGAGCCCGGCCTGGTCTGGGTCCCGGAGTGGCGGCCCGAGCCGACCGATCCCCAGGACTTCGTGGCCAACCCGGCCGGCTCGGCCGGTCTGGTCGGCGTCGCCCGCGTTCCCTGACCGCGCCGGCCCTGATCCGCCCGGGCTCCGAGCGGCACGCCCGATCGGCCTGGGCTCGGATCGGCCCGGTTTCTGGTCGGCCCGGTTTCTGGTCGGCACGGTTTCTGGTCGGCACGGTCTCTGATCGGCGCGGGTTCTGAGCGGCGGTTCCGTTCGGCCCGATCCCGGACCGGCACGGATGCCTGACCGTACGGGCCGGGACCGTCTGGGCCGTTACCCCACCGGACGGCGACCCGCGTCGTTCGGTGGGCCGGCCCGGCCGGCCCACGTCCAGGCCGTCCTCTGGCCGGATGAGACCTATGGAGATATGTCCGGCTTTGAAGCTCTGGCCTTCTTTGACGCTATGGCCTTTCTTTGACGCTATGGCCTTTCTTTGATGATCTGGCCTTGATGCATGGGTTGACGCCGGCGGCGGAGGAAAAGCGGTCGAGAAGGCGCGCCGGGGACGGCTGGCCTGACAAAAAGAATCCAATCTTTGTGTAAGAAGTTCGCGCTCTGGGTCGGCAGCGGGACGGCGCCGGGCAGGTGAGCCCGGAACACGACTGCGCCCTACAAGGCACTCGCGCCGACCCCGACCCGCGAGGCGGGTCCGGCCGGCGCGAGGTGCGTTGCTCGGTCGAGCTGGGTCAGTGCATTCAGTCGGTCAGAAGGACGTCGAACTCGCCGCGCTTTGCGCCGTACAGGAATGAGTCCCACTCCTCGACGGTGAACCGCACGACGCCGGCCTCGGGGTTCTTGCTGTTACGAACCTCGATGAGGCCGTTGTGCCGGCGCGCCTCCACGCAGGTGCCGCCATTCCCGGCGGACCGGCTCGACATGATCCAGCCACCGTTGTCGTTGCTCATGTCAGTCCTCCCTCGTGGTGGGACGGTGGGTTGTGCCGCCGGCAACCGGTTGCTGAGTGCCAACTACTTTGGGTTACCGGCTCGGCGGTGGTTCCCCCGGGCGCAGTTACGTTTCCGCAGGTCGATGCCTGTGCGGCGGGGAGACTCACCGATGTCTTCCTTTCACGATGAAAAGTAGACCTACACAGGGTAACTGAAACTGGCCTCCTTGCACCATTGCACGTGAGCATTTGTCGCCATGAAACCTTGCACGGTGCAGGCCCGTCTGCCATGCTTGGACCATCCGGCGCCGGAGCCCTGCATCCGGCGCCGTGCGGGACCATCAACGATGCGCACTGACGATGCGAACCACCGTCGAGCACCGTGGAGGCGCGATGTCTGCCCCGACCATTGACCCCGCGACTCGGCCCCTCGACGACGTCGTTCGCCCCGATCAGTACCCGCGAGGCGCGCGGGTGTGGGTGTTCAGCGCGGGCTCATGGCGTCCCGGTGTTGTTCTCGGCGCATCCGCGAAGGCAGCGAGTGTCCGCTACCGCCCGACCGACGGTCGTGGTACGGCGGTGGATACCGTGCTGCCGCACAAGCTCGTCCCGCGTGACGAGGATGATCCGTATGTCGACACGGCGATCACGGGTCAGGTCGACCTCGACGGCATCCCCGCGCGCGCCTGAACCGCGGCCCAGCCGTGAGGAAAGAATCTTATCTCTCTCTACGTCTGTTGTCCCGCTACGCCTGGCTCAGGCCGTCGGCGCGAACGGTTCCGCCCGTTCGGTCGCCAGCCGGCCCGGCAGTCGGGTCGGGTCGAGGTGACGGCACACCACCACGGACGCGCCGGCCGCCAGCGGAGCGGCGAGCCATACCACTGGATCGGGGTAGGCGCCTGCGTCGATGAGAACGCGCGCCCCCGCCGGGACGCCGAGGCGCTGGGCCCGGGCCACCAGCTCGGCGTGGCGCGTGCCGTCGGCCAGGGCCACCTGGTTCGGCGTGGTCGCGATGGGCGGAAGGTGGTCGCCGTGCGGGCGCATCTCGAGGATGAAGTCCGAGGTCCCCGGGGGCGGGCCCGGGCGGAACGGCTGGCCGAGGGGGTCGAGCGCCAGCGCGTACACCTCGTCGGCCTCGGGCGCCGGGACGGTGCCGGCCTCCGCCGAGGGCGGCGCGGTGACGAAGGCGACGTCCGCCCGGCCCTCGCCGGCCAGGTCGACCGTGAGCCCGGCGACCCAGCACGCGAGCAGCACAGCCGCGGTCTGCCAGTGCGGGGGCAGGCACACGGCCGCCCTCTGCCCGGGCGCCAGGCCCAGCCCGTCGACCAGAAGGTTCGCCGTCTTGGCCACCCAGTTGGTCAGCGTCGCCCCGGACAGCTCGGTCCGTTCGCCGGTCGCGTCGTCGTAGAAGGTGATGAGCGGTTGGTCGCGGCGCGCACCGACCGTGGCCGTGAACGCGTGTACCACCGTAGGGTGCCCAGTGCTCACGAGGCGGCCATTGCTCACGACACAGACAGTAGCGGGGGCGCGCCGACCGGCCGACGCGGCGTAGGCTCGCAGGATATGAGGGACTCCAGGGCGGTGAGTCGGTGACAGCCGGGCAACCGCGGGTCCTCGTGGACGCCACGAGCGTGCCGGCCGACCGCGGAGGGGTGGGCCGGTACGTCGACGGCCTGCTCGCGGCGTTGGGGCAACGTGACCCCAGTCTCGGCGACCTGAACCTCGCCGTGGTGTGCCAGCGAACGGACGTCGAACGGTACGAGCGGATGCTGCCGGGCGCCGAGGTCGTGAGCGCCCCGGCGGCGGTGGCGCATCGTCCGGCCCGCCTGGCGTGGGAGCAGACCGGCCTGCCGTTGCTGGCCCAGCAGCTGGGGGCGGACGTGCTGCACTCCCCGTACTACACCTGCCCCCTGCGGGCGACCTGCCCGGTGACGGTGACCGTGCACGACGCCACGTTCTTCACTGAGCCGGAGCACTACGACAAGTCCCGGCGCACGTTCTTCCGCTCCGCCATCAAGACGTCGGTGCGCCGAGCCCAGCGCGTGATCGTCCCGAGCAAGGCGACCCGCGACGAGCTGATCCGCCTGCTCGACGCCGACCCGGCTCGGGTGGACGTCGCCTACCACGGGGTCGATCCGGTCGCCTTCCACGCGCCGAGCGAGGAGGAGAAGGCCCGGGTGCGCGCCCGTCTCGGGTTGGGCGAGCGGAGCTACATCGCCTTCCTCGGCGCGAACGAGCCCCGCAAGAACGTGCCGAACCTGATTCGCGGCTGGGTTCTGGCGTGCCAGGACCGGGAGGACCCGCCCGCGCTCGTCATCGCCGGCGGCCAGGGCCACGACGACGAGATCGACCGGGCGGCGGCGTCGGTGCCGTCGCACCTGCGTCTGCTCCGTCCCGGCTACCTGCGCTTCGGCGACCTGCCCGGCTTCCTCGGCGGGGCGCTGGTGGCGGCCTACCCGTCCTACGGCGAGGGCTTCGGCTTGCCGGTGCTCGAGGCGATGGCCTGCGGAGCCCCGGTGCTGACCACGCCCCGGCTGTCGCTGCCCGAGGTTGGCGGGGACGCGGTGGCCTACACCGGGCCGGAGCCCGAGGAGATCGCCCGCGATCTGGGCAACCTGCTCGACGACGAGGCCCGCCGCCGCGAGCTCGCCGCCGCCGGTCTGGCCCGGGCCAAGGAGTTCACGTGGGACGCCAGCGCCGACGCCCACATCGCGGCCTGGACCCGGGCCGCCCGCTGAGGCCCCGGCCGGGCTCCGTTGGTGGTTCAGCGCCGGTGGCGGTCTAGAGCAGGTGCGAGTGCGATTCGCCGCGACGCTTCAGCTCGTCCACGATGGCCTTGACCTCCTGGGCCTGCTTCCGGCTGCAGACGAGCAGCGCGTCGGGGGTGTCGACCACGATCGCGTCGCGGAGACCCAGGGTCGCGATGAGCCGACCCGACTGGGCGACGACGACCGAGCCGGTCGTGTCCTGCAGCACGACCCGATCGGGCTCGGCCATGACCACGTTCCCCGCGTCGTCGGTGCCCCCGAACTGCTCCTCGGCGAGGATCTCGCCCAGCGTGTGGAAGTCACCCAGGTCGGTCCAGCCGAAGTCGCCGGGAACGGTCGCCACCTTCCCGACGTCGGCCGCTCCCTCCATCACCGCGTGGTCGACCGAGATGCGCTGCAGGGTCGGCCAGATCTCGCCGAGCACCCGCTCCTGGTCGGTGGTGCCCCAGGCCGCGGCGATCGTGGTCAGGCCCTCGTGCAGCTCGGGCCGCTGCCGGGCCAGCTCGGCGAGGAAGGCCTCAACCCGCCAGACGAACATGCTCGCGTTCCACAGGTACTGCCCGGAACGCAGGTACTCCGCGGCCACGTCGGCCGTCGGCTTCTCCTTGAACTCGGCGACCTGCATGATCCCGTCGCCGATGTCGTCGCCCATCCGCAGGTAGCCGTACCCGGTTTCGGGGTGGGTCGGCCGGATGCCCACCGTCATGAGCAGCCCGCGGCGGGCACCGTCGATGGCCACCCGGATCGCGTCCTGGAACGCGTCGGGCCGGCGCACCAGGTGGTCGGCGGCGAAGGAACCCATGATCGCGTCCGGGTCCCGGCGAGCGATCACGGCGGCGGCCAACCCGATGGCCGCGCATGAGTCACGCGGTGACGGCTCGATCAGCAGGTTCTCTTCGGGCAAGTCGGGTAATTGGCGCGCTACGGCCGCGGCGTGAGCGACCCCGGTCACCACGAACGTCCGGTCCGGTGGCGACAGCGGGGCGAGACGGGCCACGGTGGCCTGGAGTATCGACTGCCCGGGGTGGGCGAGTTCATGCAGAAACTTCGGGTGATTGGCCCGCGACAGCGGCCAGAGGCGGGTTCCGCTCCCCCCCGCCGGGACGACCGAGTAGAGGGTGCGTGAGCTCATTTGGCCATCATGCCTGATCTTCGCCAACCACGCAGGCGGCCACGGAATGTGTTGACTAATTGACTGAATGTCACGTGATCATGTCGCCTGAGCTGGCGGGCGGTACGGCACGCCGTCGGGGTGGGCGTCGATGGCGTGCCAGAGGCGGGTGGACTGCTCGTCGGTGCCGACCCGCCCCTCGCAGGAGCGCTGATACCCCTGCAGGTAACGGCGCACCACGGTGGCGTCGACGGTGTCCGGGGTCCGGCCGTGCAGGGGTGGGTCGACGTGCAGGACCATGAGGTTCAGGTGAGGCACGCGGGGCAGTCCGCGGCCGAGGGACGGCTGGAAGTACGGCAGGTCGAGGATGCGGGCCCCGCGGGCGAGGTAGAAGCGGTGGCGCCGGGCGGGGTCGCCGGTGAGGTCCGAGCCGCGGTGGTGGTCGGGGTCCTCGACCTCGGCGAGCACCAGGCACGGGGCGTACTCGGTCCGCCAGGCCGCCATCGCGGCGTCCAGGAGCCGTCCGCCCACGCCGCCGCCCCGCGCCCCGGGCCGGACGGCGAGCCAGGCGAGCAGCATGACCCGCAGCCGAGGGTGCCACTCGCAGACCGCCCCACCCACCACGCGGCCGGTGCCGTCCAGCGCGACCCAGATCGGGTGGTTCCGGGCCAGCAACGCCAGCAACTCGAGGGGCCGCGGTCGCTCGGCGGGGGGAAAGCTCGGCTCAAGGATGTCCCGGTGAAGCCGAGCGAGCCGGCTCCAGGACCGCGGGTTCCACCATCTCAGTCGCCCGACGTGGACCGACACCCATGCCTCCGACCGTCTTCCTGGCTGGGTCGGCCGGTCGGCCGCCCCGGAGACTCCTGCGTCGAGCGACGCGGCCCTCGACCCGCCGGGGCTTGTCAACCCGGTAGCTCGCGGCGACCGCAGCCCCGACGATCGCCGCCAGCAGGCAGATCGCGATCGCGAAGGCCAGGGAGACTTCGCCGCCGAAACCATAGCCGGCCTGGATCAGCTGGGCCAGACCGGACACGCCGATGGCCGCGATGACCGCGAGGAGTGTGTCCAACTGCCGGCGGTGGCGTCGTTCGGTGCGCTCCTCCATATCCGCGGCGGCCTTGTCGATGACCTCCTGCAGGTCGTTGGAGAGCACCTGCTCGGCCCGCCGGTTGAATTCCTCTTCCAGCAAGGGGAAGCCGCCGGCGTCGAGCATCCGGGCCATCTGCGCGGCCTCCCCGGGCGAGCGGACGAGCGTGGGTGACTTGATGAGCGCGATCATCGATCGACATTGAGTGATGAACGTCTGCAGGTCCAGTCGCTTCGTCCGCAACAGGTCGGCGGCCTGGCGCAGCCGCTCCAGCGCCTCCATGTCGGTGCTCTCCATCACCGTCTCCAGCTCGCGCCGGTACCGGTTCAACTCCTCGGCATGCTCGTTGAGCTGCTCCATCCAGCGTCCGAAGAGCCCGGCCAGGCTGGCGACGAACTCGCTGATGGTGCACGTCGTCGACAGTTCCCAGTGCGGGGCGCCGAGGGCGATGTGCACGGTGGTGTTGGCGGTGCGGATCGTGGCGCGTCCCCGCCGGCCCAGGACGCTCCTGACCTCGGTCCCGTCGGGGATCACGTAGTGGCTCCATTCGGCGAACGAGATCACGATGTGCGGGACCGGGTTGAAGAGCACCGCCGAGCCGTAGGTGTCGCGGAGCGCGTCCAGGTCCACCAGGGCACGCCGGAAGGCCGGTGCCTCGGTCCCCGGAGCGGCGGTGGCCGAGGCAGCGGTGACGGTCAGCAGCACCTGGAAAGTGCCCTCCCGGGCGGTCTTCTCGGCCCCCATGCAGCGGCGAAGGTCCTCGATCACCTCCATGGCCAGGGTGGACAGCCGTGGCCAGAGGGGGACCGGGTGGCCGGGCGCGACAGGGTCGTCAGCGTCGGTCGCGTCGAAGGTCACGACCATCGCGCCGTGTTCGGGGGCGGCGCGCAGCAGGGCGACGTGCAGGTCGTGGGGACCGACGTTGCGCAGTCGCCCGGTGAACTTCACGTAGTGATTGCCCAGGTGGGACAGCCGGATCTCGGCGGTGAGCCTCATCACCACCTCGCCGGCCGCCACGTCCGGGTCGTCGGGGTTGCCTTCGGGGACGTGCAGGGTCACGGCCGGCAGCTCGAGCACGAACCCGTCGAAGCGGCGTCCACTGGCGTCGGTGCCGTGCCAGACGTCGTCGAGGACGAACCGCCGACGGACTCTCGTCACCGCGACGCCGCCCACCCGCACCCGGCTGAGCTGGTCCAGGATCCAGTCCTGCCGCGCGATCTCGGCCTGGCGCGTCGTCTCATCGGGGCTGGTGAGATCGGGAAGGTGGTCGATGAACGCCTGGTACTCCGACATGAGCGTGGCCGGCGGGTTCGACACCCCGGTCGTCGCGTCCGGCACGCGGAGCGCAAATGGATAAACATATGTAATCGTGCCGTCGTCGATGGACAGCCACGGCTTGTGTTGAGCCTCGATCAGCGCCTCGATGTCGTGGCGATAGGCCCGGACCTCGCTCCAGTCCTGCCCGGCGCCGATGTCGGCGGGGTACGGCGTGTCGGGGTCGTAGAGCTGCAGCAGGGCCTGTTCGGCGTCCTGGACGGTGCGCAGGGTCTCGGCGAGCCCGCCCCGGCCGTTCAGGAAGCGGTCGATTCCTCGTGCGGCGTTCGCCGCCCCGCTGTCGCAGTGCCGTGACGCGGTGGTCCAGTCGACCACGTACTCGCCGTAGCAGCGGGCGGCCAGGTCCGGCGGCGCGGGATCATCGTCGTGGGCGATCTCGGCGAGCACCTGGCTGGCGGTGCGGTGGGCGCTGACGGCGTGACGGTGGGCCTCGGTGTAGTACTCGGCCGCCCGGTCGACGAAGCCGCATGTCATCGCGTTCTCGGCGTGGATCTCGCAGTAGAGGTTGTCGACCAGGTCGAGCAGGGCCTCGCCGATGCGGCGCTCCCGGTCGTCGTGCCAGGGCTGGTGCTCCCGCCACAGGCCGCGCAGCCGCCGCAGCGTGTGCCACATCAGCTCGTAGTGGTACGAGACCTCCCACACGCTGTCGCAGGTCGCGTGCAGGAACGTGACCAGGGCGACGACGCCGTACGGGTGGGCCCGCAACCGCTCGACCGCATCGGATAGGTGTCTATCTATATGCTGGGTACGCTCCTGGACGCTGCGGTGGAACGTCGCGACCTCCAGCGGCCCGTCGGCGTTCCACTTGAGGAGGTCCTCCAGCTCGGCGCAGGGCGCTGCGGTCCGCTCGGCGTGGGGGTGCCCACCCGGAGCGAGCAGGGCGTTCAGGACGGCGGGCAGTTTGTCGATGTCGCCGGCCGGCGGGAGCACGGCGGCGCGCCCACCCAGACTCGTAGCCATGACCCAACCCTTCGATGCCACGGCGACGGGGACGGCCCATCCTAACGGTGGGCGTTCCGGTCGCCGTCGCGCGCGTCGGGCCCGGCGACGGCTACGCGGTCGACCAGGTGATTGCCGGGTGGGCGGCGACGGGGCGGACCAGACGACGACTCGATGAGCCGGCGACTACTCGGTGGACCACTGGTACAAGTCGCGCCGCTCGTCCCGCGCGCGCCGGCACATCTCGCGCAGCGCGACCACGCGGCCGATGACCTCCCCATCGAGGCCGGCGCGCCTCGCGTATCGAATGATCTCATCGTGGCTCAGGTCGGCGAGCGCTTCGACGACGTCCTCCGGCACGCGAACCAGCCACGGTCCCTCCCAGTCGCCCGCCGCGCGGTCCGGGAAGACCAGCTCGTGGTCGCCGAACTCCAACAGGCCGTTGCCGGAGATCTCCGCGACGAGGCGGTCCAGGCCACTCGCCCATTCGGTGCCGTCAATGTATGGCCAGTCGGTGGCGGCGGGGCCGGCAATCGGGTCGAAACGGGTCAGATCGTCCCGGGTAGCGGCGAAGACGTCGACTCGAACCGTCTGAACATCACCGCTCATGTACTCCGAGCGTAGGCGGGCCGGGTGATCGTCGGGACGGTAATAGAGGTTTGCCGATGTAGTGTTCTATCGTTGTGGCGCAAGGGGTCCGGCGCCCGATGACCCACTCGCCGCGGGCGTTCGCCGCGGCTTTCTCAGGTGCGCCGAGGGCCGCAGCCGGGCACCTCGCCGGTTACCGGACGGGCGGTCGTGGCCAGGCGGTACGTGACGTGCAGCAGCGTCACGTCAGGGCCGCCCGGCGGGACGTCGATCTCGGCGTAGCCGACCCGTCGGTAATCGAAGGTGTGGCCTCGGACGGTGCATGTGGCCCCCTCGCCGGGTGGTACCCGTACGTCGAAGTCGACCGTGACACCGGTGTCGTCGATGTCCGAGACGGTGAGGTTGAGCACCTCGTACGGCGGCTCGGCGTACTGGCGGTACAGCTTCACCGCGATCGCAAAGCCGAGCACGACCACCAGCGCCCCCGCCACCCACATCAGGCGCCGCTGGCGTCGCTGGTAGGCCGGGTCCCGGCGCCGGCCGTAGCGGCCCTCGGGGAACCGGATCTCGGTTCGGCCCGCTCGCCCGCCGGCGTGGGTCTGTTCCGTGGACGACATGCGGGCCTCCTCTCCAAACGATGTCCGGTCCGACCGATGTCCGGCGGCTCGCCAACCAGATGGCCGCCACCAGAGGGATGTCGTACGGGTGCGCTAAACATGGGCGGGTACGACTAGTCTCGCACCGTGCGCCCCGAGCCTGCCTGGAAGGGAGTTTGTTGGTGAGCGCGTCCGAGCAGCAGCTGCGGCTCATGGCCGTGCACGCTCATCCCGATGACGAGTCGAGCAAGGGGGCGGCCACGATGTGCCGCTACCTGTCCGAGGGCGTGGACGTGCTCGTGGTCACGTGTACCGGCGGCGAGCGGGGCAGCATTCTCAACCCGGCCATGGACCGGCCCGGCGTCCTGGAGAACATGGCCAAGATCCGGCGCCAGGAGATGGAGCGGGCCCGCGCGATCCTCGGCGTGCGGCAGGAGTGGCTGGGCTTCGTCGACTCCGGGCTGCCCGAGGGCGACCCGTTGCCGCCGCTGCCCGAGGGGTGCTTCGGTCTCATGGACCCCGAGGTGGCCGCCGAGCCACTGGTACGGCTGATGCGCGAGTTCCGCCCGCACGTCGTGCTGACCTACGACGAGAACGGTGGTTACCCGCACCCCGACCACATCATGTGCCACAAGATCAGCGTGGTCGCCTTCGACGCGGCCGGCGACCCGGACCGGTACCCGGGCACGGGCGAGCCCTGGCAGCCGCTGAAGCTCTACTACCACCAGAGCTTCTCGCGGGCCCGATTCAAGGCTCTCCACGAAGCGATGCTCGCCGCCGGCCTGGAGTCGCCCTACACGGAGTGGCTCGAGCGGTGGGAGTCCGAGGAAAGGGAAGACCGGAGCGACCGGATCACCACGCGGGTGGTGTGCGGCGAGTGGTTCGCCCGGCGCGACGAGGCCCTGCGCGCCCACGAGACCCAGGTGGACCCCAACGGCTTCTGGTTCAAGGTGCCGCTGTCGATCCAGCAGGCCGTGTGGCCGACGGAGGACTACGAGCTGGCCCGGAGCCTGGTCGAGACCACGCTGCCGGAGGACGACCTCTTCGCCGGCATCCGCGCCCCGGTCGGGGTCACCGGCTAGCGCTGACCCCGGGGCGTGGCGGGGGCACCGCCCGGCGTGGGCGTAGCCTGGGGTAGGTTCCGAGGAGGCGCACCATGATCATCGCTTTGGCGGACGCTCGACTCGCACACGTCGCCGAGGTGGCCACCAACAACTTCGGGGACACCCGGCAGGGGAGCCTCGCCGGGCCGCTCGGTCTCGTGATCATCCTGCTGTTGGCGCTCGGCACCTACCTGCTCATCCGCAACATGAACGCCCGGCTGCGCCGCCTGCCCGAGCGCTTTCCGTCGCAGGACGACGCGCCGGCCGGCGGCCTCCGGGCGGGCGGGACCTCGGCCGAGGCGGACGCCGGCCGCGAGCGCGACCGGCCCTGAGTTCCGGCGGCAGACCAGTGCCGCGGTCCCAACCGGCCGCGTCCTGACCAGTTGCGCTCCTGACCAGCGGCGCCCCCTGGCCAACGGCGTGCCTGAGCACCGGCGCTTCCGACCGGCTGTGTCCTGGACCGGCTGTGGCCCCGACCGACCTGAGTCCCCAATCGGCGGGTGTCCGAATCACTGCGCGCGGCCCGTCACGCCGGGGGCGGGCGCCATAGGGTGGGGGAGTGAACCGGCTCAAGAGTGCGACGTCGCCGTATCTGCTCCAGCACGCGGACAACCCCGTGCACTGGTGGCCGTGGTGTCCGGAGGCCTTCGCGGAGGCGAAGCGCCGGGACGTGCCGGTGCTGATCTCGATCGGGTACGCCGCCTGCCACTGGTGCCACGTGATGGCCCACGAGTCGTTCGAGAACGAGGCGATCGCGGCCCTGCTCA
>Ga0310830_101404_pt1 | contig 12020 bp, 10 predicted proteins | sample WT_ome_5_FD_201301 | JGI IMG/M metagenome (GOLD analysis project Ga0310830, IMG submission 201301) | Sorghum-adapted microbial communities enriched on wild type (WT) sorghum from Joint BioEnergy Institute, Emeryville, California, United... ...
TGGTACGACTCCTTCACCTATCTGGAGACCGCGATCCGGATGACGCCGTCGGGTGCCTTCCACCCAATCGGTTATCCGCTGCTGCTGCGGCTGCTGTGGCCGTTCCACAGCGTGCAGCTGGTCGCGGCCGTGCAGCACGCGATGGGGCTCGCCATCGGCGTGCTGGTCTACGCCCTGCTGCGCCGATGGTCGCTGCCCGGCTGGGCGGCGGCGCTCGCCACCACCCCGCAGCTGCTGGGCGCCGCGTTCCTGCGCCTGGAGCACGCGGTGCTGTCGGACACCCTGTTCATGCTGCTGGTCGTCGCCGGGGTCACCGTGCTGATGTGGTCGCCCCGGCCGTCGGCCCGCGCCGCCGCGGCCGGCGGGCTGCTGTTCGCGCTCGCCGCGCTCACCCGGACGATCGCGCTGCCGCTGCTGTTGCTCGTCCTGCTGGTGCTCGCGGTACGGCGGGCGGGGTGGCGCCCGCTGCTCGCCCTCGCGCTCGCCGCGGCGCTGCCGCTCGCCGGTTACGCCGCCTGGTTCCGCGCCGAGCACGGCAGGTTCGCGCTCAGCGGCGCCGACGGCGTCGCCCTGTGGGCCCGCACCATGACCTTCGCCGACTGCTCGGTGATCAAGCCGCCGCCCGACCTGGCCCCGCTCTGCCCCAACGGCACCGTGCTGGATGCCGCCTCCGAGTACGTCTGGGCGCCCACCGCCTCCATCAACCTGCTGCCCGGCGGCCGGTACGCCAACAACGACCGCGCCCGCGCGTTCGCGATCCGCGCCATCCTCGCCCAGCCCGTCGACTACCTGCGCGACGTGGCCCGGGACACCGCGATCGCGTTCGCCTGGACCCCGATCGCCCACCCCAGGCGGGTCACCCCCGCCTACGGCTTCTCCGAGCGCCCCTCGGCGTTTCCGGACCAGCCGCTGATCGAGCGCATGCGCCGCGAGTACGCCCCGGACATCCGGCCGCTGCGGCCGGTCCGGCCGTACTCCACCTTCCTCGTCGCCTACCAGTACCCGACCCACCTGCGCGGCCCGCTGCTCGCCGCCCTCCTCCTGGCGGGCGCCGCGGGCTCGCTGCGGCGCGGCCGGGCCGCGCTGCTGCCCTGGGCCGTCGCCGTGGGCCTCCTCGTCGGCCCGGTGGCCGTGCTCGACTTCGACCACCGCTACGTGCTGCCGGTCTACCCCCTCGCCTCCCTCGCCGCGGCCCTCGCGCTCCACGCCCTCCTCACCGGGCGCCGCCGCCGGGCCACCGCGGCGCGGTCGCGGTGAGCGCACCCGAGCGGCCCTCGGACGGAAAACGGCCGCGGCGCGTGGTCGGGTGCGCGCCGCGGCCGCCTCGGTGGATCGGGGTCAGTCGGACGACCGCCTGCCGCGGGCGGGCGGGGTGATGTTGATGTTGCTGCCCTGCGGGACGGGGACGACCTCCACCTTGCCGTCCTGGATGGCCTTCCAGAGCACCGCACCCTCCGGGCCGAGGACCTTCACCAGGTCCCGGATCGACTCCAGCTCGGTCCTGACCTTGGCGTTGATCTGCTGCTGGGCGCGGTTCTGCTGCTTGGCGGCCTGCTCGGCGGCGAGGGCGTCGACCAGGCTCTTCGGCGGCTCGGGCTTCTGGATGGTGAGCACGATGTCGCCGCAGTCACCGTGGCCCGCGTAGTTCGGCTGGCAGAAGTACTCGTCGCCGGCGGTCTCCTTGATGAACTGGCGGGCGAGCTGGCCGACGCGCTCCTCCCAGCGCTGCTTGGTGTTGGGGTCGTTGAACAGGGCGCGCCACTCGAACTCCTGGCTCGCCGCGTCGAGGGCCCGGTCCAGCGGCTGCTTGAGGTAGAAGTTCAGCATCCGGGTCCAGCCGTCGGAGGTCCGGCCGTTCTCCAGGTAGGCGCCGTACTTCAGGCCGATGCGCTCGTGGAAGCGGCGCAGCGTCTCGCAGTCGGTGTTGAGCGTGAGCGTGGCCGAGCCCGCCACGGTCATCTGCACGTTGTCCTTGCTCACCACCGTGATCGGCTTCGACTCGGCGTCCTTGGAGCCGGTGAAGTCGAAGGTGCGCTGGCCGAAGGGATAGGAGTAGTAGGTGTCACCCGGGCCGAGGTAGGTGGCGCCGCTCGACGGCATGATGCACCGTTCGAACTTCTTCGGCTCGAAGAGGCCGCCCGCGTAGTGCAGGACCACCTCGTCGGGCGCGGTGCTCACCCGGGTGCAGCCCGCGGCCGCGAAGCCCAGCAAGAAGACCGCGATGAGGGCGAGAGCGAATCCTCGCTTGATCCACTTTGCCGCGCCCGCGCTCGCGGTGTTCGACTTCTTGGCAGTCAACCGTCCATTACCCCCTTTTTGGTCCATGCGCGTTGGACGACCGTACACGATCCGGTCAAAGGGCCGCAGGTCGCCCAGGGCCGGCGCCCGCGCGGCCGGAGCGGGCGCCGCCGGAAGGAGGGCCACCGGAAAGGGGGGCGGAACGGCGCGGCCGGTACGGCACCGGCCGAGTGACAATCCACCGCGTATTTGGTCAAAATGCCTGGTCAATCGCCGAGTTCGGCGCGGCGGCGGGCGACGTAGTCGGCGAGTTCCTCGCGGATGGCGTCGTCGAGCGGCGGCTGCTCGTACTCCGCCAGCTTCGCCCGGTAGATCTCGGATGCGCGGGCGGCGGCGTCCTTGCCGCCGGTGCGCATCCACCGCTCGTAGTTGTCGGCGGAGGACAGCAGCGGGCGGTAGAAGCAGGTGCGGAAGCGTTCCATGGTGTGGGCCGCGCCGAGGAAGTGGCCGCCGTGGCCGACCTCGGCGTGCGCGTCGAAGGCGAGCGAGGCCTCGTCGATCTCCAGCGGGGTGAACTCCTCCTGCAGCATGCGCAGGATCTCGATGTCGACGATGAACTTCTCGTAGCCGCTCACCAGCCCGCCCTCCAGCCAGCCCGCGGCGTGCATCACCCAGTTCGCCCCGGCGAGGAAGGTGGGCAGCATGGTCATCAGCGCCTCGTACCCGGCCTGGGCGTCGGGCACCTGCGCGGAGGTGAGCCCGCCGCCGGACCGCCACGGCAGGCCGAAGCGCCGGGCGATCTGGCCGGTGGCGAGCAGGCCGATCGCGGACTCGGGGGTGCCGAAGCACGGCGAGCCGGTGCGCATGTCGATGTTCGACAGGAACGAGCCGAAGATCACCGGGCAGCCGGGGCGGATGAGCTGGGAGAGCGCGATGCCGGTGAGCGCCTCGGCGATCTGCTGGGCGAGCGCGGCCGGGATCGTGACCGGGGACATCGCGCCCATGAGCAGGAACGGGGTGAGCACCACCGGCTGGTTCGCCGCCGAGTACTCGAACTGCGCCTCCAGCATGCGCGCGTCCCAGCGCAGCGGCGAGTTGCAGTTGATCAGCGCGATCACGGCCGGGGTGCGCTCGATGTTCTCCCGCCCGCCGAACAGGATCGAGGTCATCGCGATCGTGTCCGCGGCGTTCGGCCCGGACACCACGCTGCCCATGTAGATCTTGTCGGTGAGGGTCTGCAGCGCGTACGTCATGTCGAGGTGCCGGGAGTCGAGCGGCACGTCGTTCGGCTCGCACACCACCCCGCCGGCCGAGTCGAGCTCGGGGAACACCTGGGAGAGCTTGCAGAACCGGTGGAAGTCGTCGAGGGTGGCGTCCCGCCGCACGCCGCCCTCGCGCACGAACGGCGAGCCGTACACGGCGCCGAAGACCATGTGGTCGCCGCCGATGCGCACGGTGTTGGCCGGGTTGCGGGCCTGCACGTCGAACTCGCGGGGGGCCTTGGCGACCTGCTCGAGCAGGAACTCGGGGTCGAAGAAGACGGTTCTGCCCTCGACCTTCATGCCGGCCTTGCGGAACAGCTCCAGCGCCCGGGGCGAGTCGAACTCGACGCCGATCTCGGAGACGATGCGCCGCCAGCCGCGGTCGAGGGTGGCCATGGCGTCGGCGGAGAGGATCTCGTAGCGGGGCATCCGGTTGACGAACACGCGACCCTCCCTTGACCTCATTGTGACCCGATTTTACGCTCGGATTATGGAAACCGAGTCTCACAATGTGGAACTTCGTGCAGGTGGCGGCCCGCGCTCCACGCCCGCGGCCGCCGCGCGCACCGGCCCGCCCGAGCGCCGGTCCGGGACCCAGGCGATCGACCGGGCGGCGGGCCTGCTCGTCCGCGTGATCGAGGCCGACGAGCCGCTGCCGTTCTCCCGGCTGCACGCCGAGTCCGGCCTGTCGAAGAGCACCGCCTCCCGGCTGCTGTCCGCGCTGGAACGGCACGGCCTGCTCGGCCGGGACGCGGCCGGCGCGTTCATGCCCGGCCCGGTGCTCACCCGGTACGCGAGCCGCTCCGGCATCGCCGAGCTGATCGCCGCGGCCCAGCCGGTGCTGGAACGGCTCGGCGAGAAGACCGGCGAGACGGTGAACCTCGCCGTGCCGGCCGGCGCCGAGGTGGAGCAGGTGGCCCAGGTGGACAGCCGCTACCTGCTCGGCGCCACGAACTGGGTGGGCCTGCGCGTGCCGCTGCACTGCTCGGCGCTCGGCAAGGTGTTCGTCGCGTTCGGCGCGGCCGAGCTGCCCCGCGGCCGCCTGGAGCGCCGCACCCCGCACACGATCACCGACCGCGCCCGGCTCGCCGCGCAGTTCGCCGAGATCCGCAGGACCGGGTACGGCGTGGCGGTCGAGGAGCTGGAGCCGGGCCTGGTCGCGGTCGCCGCCCCGGTGCGCGGCCGCGGCGGCCGGGTGATCGCCGCGATCTCGGTCTCCGCGCCGACCTTCCGGCTCGACGAGGGCCGGATCGCCGAGATCGGCGCACTGCTCGTCTCCGAGGCGGAGGAGCTCTCCGCCGCACTGGCATCGGCCGTGGCCCGCACGGCCCGCGAGCCGGAAGGTGGGTTATGAACGAACAGGACGTCCTCCGCGGCCTCTACGACGAGACGCTCGCCGGCAACGGCCCCGCCGTGCTCGACCTCACCAACCGGGGGCTTGAGCTCGGCCTCTCCCCCGAGACGATGCTGTTCGACGCGCTCATCCCCGCCCTGGAGGAGGTGGGCGCCCGGTTCGAGCGGGGCGACCTGTTCGTGCCGGAGATGCTCATCGCGGGCAAGGCGATGGCCGGGGCGATGGAGGTGCTGCGGCCGCTGCTCACGCGAACCGGCGCGTCCTCGATCGGCACGTTCGTGATGGGCACCGTCAAGGGCGACGTGCACGACATCGGCAAGAACCTGGTGAACATCATGCTCGAGGGCGCCGGGTTCACCGTGATCGACCTCGGCGTGCAGGTGCCGCCGGAGCGGTTCGTCGAGGCGGTCCGCGAGCACAGGCCGGACATCGTCGGGTTCTCCGCGTTCCTCACCACGACGATGCCGATGTTCAAGGCGAACATCAACGCGCTGGTCAAGGCGGGCCTGCGCGACCAGGTGATCGTGATGGTGGGCGGCGCGCCGGTCACCCAGGAGTACGCCGACGCGGTCGGCGCGGACGGGTACGCGGCCGACGCCTCCTCGGCGGTGCGCCGCGCCAAGGAACTGCTCGAACGCCGCCGGGCCCTGGTCTCCTGAGGAGGGCGGTCGCACATGCACACGGTCCTCCGCTCCCACGCCCGCGAGGTGGTCATCGGCCCCGACCGGCCGTTCTGCGTGATCGGCGAGCGCATCAACCCCACCGGGCGCAAGAGGTTCGCCGAGGCGCTGCGCGCGGGCGACCTCTCCCAGGTGGTCGTCGACGTCGAGCGCCAGGTCGCCGCCGGTGCCGACATGCTCGATGTGAACGCGGGCGTGCCGCTCGCCGACGAGGCCGGCCTGCTCGCCCGCATGGTCCGGCTGGTTCAGGAGCACACCGACCTGCCGCTGTGCCTCGACTCCTCGGTGGTCGAGGCGCTCGAGGCGGGCCTCGCCGTCTACCGGGGCAAGGCCCTGGTGAACTCGGTGACCGGCGAGGACGACCGGCTCGCCGAGGTGCTGCCGCTGGTGAAGCGGTACGGCGCGGCGGTGATCGCGCTCGCCAACGACGAGACCGGCATCCCGGAGACGGTCGAGAAGCGGCTGGAGATCACCGACAAGATCGTCCGGGTGGCGACGCGGGAGTACGGCATCCCGCTCGAGGACATCGTCATCGACCCGCTCGCGATGACGGTCGGCGCGGACGCCGACGCGGTGACCGTCACGCTGGAGACGATCCGCGAGATCCGCCGCCGGTACGGGCTGAACATGTGCCTGGGCGCCTCGAACGTGTCGTTCGGCCTGCCCGACCGGGCGACGATCAACGCCGCGTTCCTCGCCATGGCGATGTCCGCCGGCCTCACCAGCGCGATCATGAACGCGCTCGCCCCCGAGTGCGTCGCCGCGGTGCGCGCGGGCGACCTGCTGCTCGGCAACGACCCGTGGGGCGCGAACTGGATCGCCGCCTACCGCGCCAAGGCCGCGTCATGACGGCCGACTCCGTGCCGGTGCGCGAGGACGGCCGCCCCGCCCCGCCGCCGGAGCCGACCGCCCGGGTACGGCTGCGCTTCGAGCCGTCCGGGGTGCAGGTGAGCGTGCCGCCCGGGGTGACCGTGTTCGAGGCGGCGAGCTGGAACGGCGTCGCGATCGACTCGACCTGCGGCGGGCACGGCACCTGCCGCAAGTGCAAGGTGCGGATCGCCGCGGGCGAGGTCCCGGTCTCCCGGCACGACCCGCGGGCGTTCGACGCCGAGCGGCTGCGGCAGGGCTGGCGGCTCGCCTGCCTCGCCCAGGCCACCGGCGACCTCACCGTGGAGGTGCCGCCGCTGACCACCCGGCCGAAGGCGGCCACGGTCGGGGTGGGGCGGCAGGTGATCCTGCGCCCGGCCGTGCAGAAGCGGTACCTCGAGCTGGCCGAGCCGTCGCTCGCCGACCAGACCCCGGACGTGGAGCGGATCGTGCGCGCGCTCGACGACCTCGAGGTCATACCCGACCTGCACGTGTACCGGCGGGCCGGGCGGGTGCTGCGCGCCGCCGACTTCAAGGTGACCGCGGTGGTGGTGGGCACCGCGCTGATCGACGTCGAGCCGGGGGACACCACCGCCCGCCGGTACGGCATCGCCTTCGACCTCGGCACCACCACCGTGGTGGCCACCCTGCTCGACCTCGCCACCGGCGCCCCGGCCGCGGTCGCCTCGATGCTCAACCTGCAGCAGCCGTACGGCGCGGACGTGATCTCCCGGATCAGCGCGGCGATGCTCGACCCGGCCGCGCTCGACCGGCTGCGCGACGCGGCCCGGGACACGCTCGCCCGGCTCACCGGCGAGGTGTGCGCCCGGGCCGGGGTGGCCCGGGAGGAGGTGTACGAGATCGCGCTGGCGGGCAACGCGACCATGGTGCACCTGGCGCTCGGCATCGACCCCGAGCCGCTCGGCGTGGCCCCGTTCGTGATGGCGGCCCGTTCCTTCCCGGAGCTGCTCGCCGGCGACCTCGGCGTGCCGGTGCACCCGCGGGCGCGCGCGGTGGTGCTGCCCGCGCTCGGCGCGTACGTCGGCGGCGACATCGTGGCCGGGGCGCTCGCCGCCGGGATGGACCGGGACCGGCGGCTGCGGCTGCTCATCGACGTCGGCACCAACTGCGAGATCGTGCTCGGCGACGCCGACCGGCTGCTCGCCACCGCCGCCCCGGCCGGGCCCGCGTTCGAGGGCGCGCAGATCCGGTGCGGCATGCGGGCCGCGCCCGGCGCGATCGAGACCGTGCGCATCGACCCGGCCGCCGGGCGGGTGGCGCTCGGGGTGATCGGCGACGCCGCCCCGGCCGGGCTGTGCGGGTCCGGGCTGGTGGACGCGGTCGCCGAGCTGCGCCGTACCGGCCTGGTCGACGCCTCCGGGCGGCTGGCGGACGCGGACGCGGCGCGGCGGGTCGCCCCGGCGCTCGCCGAGCGGCTCGCCACAATCGGCGGCGAGCGCGTCTTCCTGCTCACCGATCCGGACGCGGCCGAGCCGGTGTACCTGTCGCAGCGGGACATCCGGGAGCTGCAGTTCGCCAAGGGGGCGATCGCCACCGGGTGGCGGCTGCTGCTGGAGGAGTACGGCGCCGCCGAGTCGGACATCCGGCAGGTGCTGCTCGCGGGCTCGTTCGGCTCGTACCTGTCCCCCGCCTCGGCGATCCGCATCGGATTGGTGCCTCGGCTCGCGCCGGCCCGGATCGTGAGCGCGGGCAACGTGGCGGGCGAGGGCGCGAAGCTCGCGCTGCTGTCGGCGCAGGAGCGGGCCGGGGCGCTCGCCCTGCTGGAGGAGGTGCGCTATGTCGAGCTCTCCGACCGGCCCGACTTCAACGACCGCTTCGTCGGCGAGCTCGCGTTCCCCGGCTGACCCGGAGCGCACGGTCGGGGTGATCGCGTGCGGGGCGCTCGCCCGGCACGTGCGCGAGATCGCCGACCGGCGCGGCTGGCCGGTGACCGTGCACCCGCTGCCGCCGCTGCTGCACAACCGGCCCGAGCGCATCGCCGCCGCGGTGGCGGCGCTCGTGGCCGAGCTGCGCCCGCGCCACCGGCGGCTCGCGGTCGCGTACGCCGACTGCGGCACGTACGGCGCGCTCGACGAGGTGTGCGCCCGGCACGGCCTGGCCCGGCTGCGCGGCGCGCACTGCTACGAGGTCTTCGCCGGGCCGCTCGCGCACGACCTGATCGCCGAGGAGCCGGGCACCTACCTGCTCACCGACCATCTGGTGCGCGCCTTCGACCGCTCGGTCGTCGCCGAGCTCGGCCTCGACCGGTACCCGGAGCTGCGCGACGCCTACTTCGGCAACTACCGGCGGGTGGTCTGGCTCGCCCAGTCCCCCACCGCCGAGCTGCGCGCCCGGGCCGAGCGGGCGGCCCGGCTGCTCGGCCTGCCGCTCACCGTGCTCCCGGTCGGCGACGCCGGGCTGGAGCGCGAGCTGGCGGCCCTGCTCGCCGCCACATGACCCGCGCCGCGGCCGAGGCCGCCCGCGGGTCGCACCGCGTGGCCCGGCTCGAGCGTCGCGACCCCGGGACGGCGGCTCCAGCTGCACGCGGCGGAGGACGCCGGCACCCGGGCCGTGCCACCCGGCGGGTGGAGCGCGGGCGCCCGGACCGCGGCGGCCGCGCCCCGCGAGGGGCCGTACCCGCCCCCGGACCTCCGCCCGCTTGGGTGGAGATTCACCCAACGGAACCGACAAAGAGTGGATGAAGCTCTATGGCCAGGCGAGGATCGCCGGTGCTGTGCTGGGTGGCATGAGTCAGACAACGACGAGGGTCGTCGTACCCGCGGGCGAGGGCCGTGCCGTACGGGTGCCTGCCGGGCGGCGCGTGCGGGTGATCGACCTGGACGGCGGGCAGGTGGGGGACCTGTTCGCATTCGCGGCCGAGGACGTCCGCGAGCACCTGAGCGCGTCGCACACCCGGGCCGCGGTCGGCCGGCTGTTCCCCCGGATCGGCGAGGCGTTCGTGACCAACCGGCGGCGGCCGATCCTCACCCTGGTGGCGGACACCTCCCCCGGCCGCCACGACATGCTCATCGCGGCCTGCGACCCGGCCCGCTACGCCGAGCTCGGCGCGCCGCCGGGGCACGCGTCGTGCGCGGTGAACCTGGAGCGGGCGCTCGCCGAGCTGGGCCTCGCCGTCGAGACCACGCCGCAGCCGGTCAACGTGTTCATGGACGTGCCGGTGGGGCCGGACGGCGAGCTCGGCTCGCTGCCGTCGCCGAGCCGCCCCGGCGACTCGATCACCTTCGAGGCGGCGATGGACTGCGTGGTCGCGCTGTCCGCCTGCCCGCAGGACATCACCGGGATCAACGCAGGCGGGCTGTCGCCGCTCGCCCTGGAGGTGCTCTGAGACATGCCGGAGGAGACGACCACGATGAGGCCCACCACGGGTGCGCACCCGGCGCTGCGGCCGGGGCGGATCGGGGAGCTGCGGACCGCCAACCTGCTGGCGGTCTCGCCGATGACGCGGGTGTCGGCCACCGCCGACGGCACCCCGACCGAGCAGATGGCCGACTACTACGCGGAGTTCGCCCGCGGCGGCTTCGGCCTGGTGATCACCGAGGGCACCTACACCGACGCCGCCTACAGCCAGGGGTACTTCAACCAGCCGGGCATCGTCACCGACCGGCACGTGGCGGGCTGGCGGGAGGTGACCGGCCGGGTGCACGCGGCCGGGGCGCCGATCGTGCTGCAGCTCATGCACGCGGGCGCGCTGTCCCAGGGCAACCGGCACCGCGACCACACCGCCGGGCCGTCGCCGGTGCGGCCGCGCGGCGAGATGATGCCGGAGTACGGCGGGCACGGCCCGTGGCCGGTGCCGAAGGAGATGGACGAGGCCGCGATCGCCGAGGCGGTGCGCGGGTTCGCCGACTCGGCGGTGCGGGCCCGCCGGGCCGGGTTCGACGGCGTGGAGGTGCACGCCGCCAACGGCTACCTGCTCGACCAGTTCCTCACCGACTACACCAATCAGCGCGCCGACCGGTACGGCGGGCCGATCGCGCACCGGGTGCGGCTCGCCGCCGAGGTGGTGGCCGCGATCCGCGCGGCGGTCGGGCCGGACTGGTGCGTCGGGGTGCGGCTGTCGCAGACGAAGGTGAACGACTTCACCTACCGCTGGCCCGGCGGGGCCAAGGACGCCGAGACCGTGTTCGCCGCGCTGGCCGAGGCGGGTGCGTCGTACCTGCACATCGCGAGCGAGGGCCGGGACTGGATCGAGACGGCCCGGCTCGGCGACGGCGAGACGATCACCCGGCTCGCCCGGCGGGTCACCGGCCTCCCGGTGATCGCCAACGGGGGCATGCACGAGCCGGAGCGGGCCGCCCGGGTGCTCGCCGAGGGGCACGCCGACCTGCTGTCGATCGGCCGGGGCGCGCTCGCCAACCCCGACCTGCCGCGGCTGCTCGCGGCCGGCGAGGCGCCGCGGGCGTTCGACCCCGCGATGCTGGAGCCGTTCGCCACGCTGGACAACGCCCGCCGGTGGCGACAGGCTGTCGGCGCGTGAGACGAAATGCCGGGAGTGTGAGGATGGTCCTGTTGTGAGCGGGAGCTGGCTGGGCGGGGCGGCCGCCGTGGTCACGCTCACCTTCGACGTGGACGCCGAGACGCCGATCCTCGCCCAGGGCGGGCGGTACGCGCGGCACGCGAGCACGATGTCCCATCAGGCGTACGGGCCGGACGTGGGCCTGCCCCGGATCCTCGACCTGCTGGACGAGCTGGGCGTGCCCGCCACGTTCTTCATGCCGGGCTGGGTGGCCGAGCAGCGGCCCGGCCTCGCCGCGCGGATCGTCGCGGCCGGGCACGAGGTGGCCCACCACTCCTACGCGCACCGGCCGCCCACCTCTCTCACCCCGGAGCAGGAGCGGGCCGACTTCGTGCGGGCGCTGCGGGTGTTCCAGGACCAGGGCGTCGCGGTGGCCGGGCACCGGGCCGCGCTGTGGGAGGCGAGCTGGCTCACCGCCGACCTCGTCGCCGAGCACGGGCTGCGGTACGACTCGTCGCTGATGGGCGACGACCGGCCGTACCGGATCGTCACCGGCCACGGCGAGATCGCCGAGCTGCCGGTGCACTGGTCGCTCGACGACTGGGAGCAGTACGCGTTCCTGCCCGCGCCGGACGTCGGCTCGGTGATCGAGTCGCCGCGCAAGGTGCTGGAGCTGTGGCAGGCGGAGCTGGAGGGCATGCGCCACTACGGCTGCCTGTTCAACCTGTGCGCGCACCCGTTCCTGTCCGGCCGCCCCGGCCGCGCGCTCGCGCTGCGCCGGTTCATCGAGGACGCGCTCGCCTGCGGCGACGTGCGGTTCGCCCGCTGCCGCGAGGTGGCCGAGGCCGCGCTGGCCGATCCGGGCGTGCCGCTGCGCCCGCACCGGCCGCCCGCGATCGACCCGGCCGTCTACCCGGACTGACCGGCTCATCGCACCCCGGGGCCGGTACGGCACGCGCCCGGCGCGCCCTCCTTCGACGCGGACGGCCGCGCCGGGCGCGTGCCCCTGGCCCGGGCCCGGCCGTCCCGGCCGCGGCACGCGCCGCGCCGGGCGTACCCCGGGCCCGGTCCGCCCATCGGTGGCCGCGCCGCCGCGCGTGGTCCCGAGCCGCGGGCGCGGTACCGTTCATCGCTCCGCACAG
>Ga0310830_101405_pt1 | contig 12009 bp, 11 predicted proteins | sample WT_ome_5_FD_201301 | JGI IMG/M metagenome (GOLD analysis project Ga0310830, IMG submission 201301) | Sorghum-adapted microbial communities enriched on wild type (WT) sorghum from Joint BioEnergy Institute, Emeryville, California, United... ...
CGCTGGTACCGGCTGGTGCGTCGCGTTGTGTGCTGTGAGCGCGACGCGGTTGGTGGGTGCCTGCTGCTCGTTCGTGCCGGCACGGTCGTGCTCCTCGCGGCCAAGCTCCCTTGCTGTTGTGTCCACGTTCGCGTTCTTGGCGACCGTGGCGACGGGCTGCTTGTCCGCTTCGCCGCCCGGTGCGCCGTGGTCGGCTGGCTGCTTGCCAACTCCACAGTGGACTCTTATCGCAGCACAATCCCTCACACAGGTCCCCGGCCGTGCGGCCGGTCCGGGGACACCTTTTGGCATGCCCGCCACCCGGCTTCGGCCCGGGTGGCGGGCATGCCGGCCTTATCCCGTTGAAGACGCCCGGCCGTCGCCGGCCTCGGGGCCGGTGCCGTAGCGGGCGCGGCTTGTTGTCCTGATTGGAGTGATCGTTATGTTCGCTGAAACGCTTTGTGCTCAAGGGTTCTGGCTTGTACGGGCGCGGAGGGTAGCTCGGCGGGTGCCGGGTTGGGAAGGGCTGTCAGGCCGGGACGGGCTGACAGGATCTGACGCGGCGCGGGTGCGCAGCGCACCGGCGACCCGAAGCCGCCGCCGCCGGTGGTGGTGCTTCGACACGCGGCGGTGGCGTCGTGGTTGACCGGGCGTTCCTGCATCGGCTGCGCACCAGCGGCGGACCTTCGCATGACCTGCTGGTGCTGCTGGACCGGCTTCGGGTGGTGACCACGGTGCAGGCGGCTCGGGCGAGCGGGGCGCCGGAACGTACCGTGCGGTGGCGGCTGGAACGGCTCCGCAGCAGCGGTCTGGTGGACTGCCGCCGTCCGGGCCGGGAGGTCGGCTCGGCGCCCCGCCATTGGTGGCTGCGCCCGCCGGGGGCACGGCTGGTGACCGGGACGGCGGTCGCGGACGGCGGCAGCCCAGCAGGGCTGTTCCTCGCGCACGCCGCCGCGATCACCGAAGTCTGGCTCGCCCTGACCGAGCACGGCCCGGCCCTAGGGATCGAGGTGCGCCGGTGGGAGACCGACCGGGCCGGCTGGCGCGAGTGGCAGGAGCCCAACAGCCCGTGGGGCGAAGGGCATCCCCAGCGCGTCACCCCGGACGCGGTCGCTCACCTGAGCGTCGATGGCGAGGAGGCGGTCGTGTTCATCGAGGTCGACCTGGCCACGATGACGCACACCGTGTTGCGGGAGAAGGTCGCCCGCTACCTGGCCTACCGGGACAGCACCCGCTGGCAGGACGAGTTCCCGTACTGCCCGCCGATGCTGCTGCTGACCACCACGGCGACGAGGGCGGCCGGTTTCGCCAAGACCGCGGGCCGGGTCCTCGACGCCCACCGGCCCGGCTTCGACGAACGCGACCGCGCGGCCGTATTGGTGAGCGCCGCGTGCGGCCTCGTACGCGACCCGGGCCGGGCCGTGGCCGAGCACTGCTGGTCCACCCCGGACGCGGCCGAGCTCACCCTGACCGAGATCCTCGCCGAACGGGCCGCCGCCCGGCGGGCGTCGCAGGCATGGTTCTACGAACGCGACGTGGTCCAGGTACGCCAAGCCCACATCAACTCGCTGAGCTGGGACGCCCGGCGGGTCAAGGCCGACGAGATCGGCAGCGAGCCGGCCGCCGACTACCTGCACATGGTCGTGGACGCCGACCCGGAACGCTTCCACGACCGAGACACCGACCTCGCCGTCCAGGTCGCAACCTGGCTGCAGCAGCTACGCAGCCGCGACCGGGACTTCCGCCCACGCGAGGCCGCGCAGCCGTTCCTCGCCGCGCTGGAAGCCCACCACGACACGATGTGGCGGGGGATGGCCCGCCGGCTGCTCGCCGCCCACGAGCAGGCCCCCGACCATCCCCGCCTGTACGAGCCGGCCGCGACGCTCGCGGCCGGGCGGCTGCCCGACCCCGACCAGATCCTCGCCCTCGACCAGCCGCCCGAGCAGACCCGCGACCAGATCCAACACGCCTTGCTCGGCGACTACCACACCCGCCGCACCGCCGACATCGACCAGCACCTCGCCGGACTCGGCCGGCGGCAGCGCCGCCACGCCGACCGCGCCGCGCTGGAAGCCGGCTACGACAACGAGCACCTGTGCGTGTGCGACACGTGCGGCCTGGTCTACCTCGACGAGCAGGCCACCAGCCGCTGCGACCACTGCTCCGGCACCATCCGCGACTGGCAAAACCGAGCGTCCGTGACCGGCCTGGCACCCCTGCTCACCGCGATCCGTGACCGACTCGTACGCCGGTAGCCCGCCGCTGGCGGTGGCGATCGAGCCGGTGCGTTCAACTTGGCTGATGGTCGAGCCGAGAGCGCGCCTGTTGGATGGGTAAGGGCGTGATGACCGGGTGGCAGAGCCAGGACGCGAGCATTATCGGTGTCTGTGGATAGCCGGTGGGAGGGAGCGGGGCCGGGCCCTGGTTTCCATGCGCTTAAGCGCGCCCTGGGGTGAGACTAAGAAGTCTCAATCGCCGGTCGGCGCGATCCGCGGTTTTGGCCCCGCACAAGCGAAGCAGGCCCGCCCGCCTTGCCGATCGGGTCAACAGCAATCGGCAACTCCGCCGACCTGAACCATCGATACGACCCCGCCCCGGCCGAGCCCGGCATCCGCCCAACACCCCACCCTGTCAGGTGACGCGGAGTAACTGTCAGGTAGCGGCCGGCGCTCCCGGGCCTGGAGTAGCGCCACCCCGCGGCCGGGCTCCGACCCCGGGTGATCCTCGGCCGCCGGGGCGCGGCGCAAGGCTGCCGTGGCACCGCGCCGACAAGCGCCGCCGGGTCTGTCCACTGTGGTCAACAGGCGGCGAGTCTCATTGCGGTCCTCATTGCATGTCTGACCCGGAGGTTCACCGGAGTTTGAGCACCGCAATGAGGCTCCGACCCGTCGCACCACGAACCCGCAGGTCAACCGCCCCGCGAGCAGGCAGCGCCGAAAGGCGACTGCCCCGTATGGGCACCACTTCACGCGAGGCGATGACCTGACACGCGGGCCGTCCGGCCCGACCGAACCAACGAAGGGAGGCAACCTCATCAATCCGACCGCTCCCCGCCGGGAGCTAACCCCTACCCACCACGACCCACGCCGAAGGCAGAACAAGGAGGAGGACACATCCATGACCATCACAACCCTTCCAAGCTTGATCACCGATCGAGGAGCATCATGGCCACAAGACCAACCGGCCAGGGGCCGGGACGCCGTCCCCGACGACGGCACCACACCAACCGCCACGACCACGAGGAGAAGGAGGAGGGGAGTCCGGCCGAGGCCGGCACCGATGCCGACCCGGCCAGCGAACCGGGCTCGATCGCCTGGCGCCTGACCGACCCGGCGATCGAGGACGCCATCGCGCGGTTCGTCGCGACCGCGCCGCCACTGCCGGAAGACCTGCGCGCCAGGCTCGCCCGGATGCTGCGCACCAACGAATGCCACCACGTCGCAACATCCGACGAGCACGCCGTGTAGACCGGCGGTCGCAGGAAGGCGGGTCGCCCCCGGGGCGGAGGACCCCGGGCGCGACCCTGGCGGCAACACCGGCGGCGAACGTGTCCCGCCGCAGGGGCGGCGGGCCAGGAGGCCGGACAGCCCGCCGACACGACACTTCCGCCCTTTGTAACGAACGAGTAACCTGGCCAGACATCGGTCGAACGGCCCGACCCGTGCGGCGCAGACCGTTGACCTCCGTCCGGGACGATCATGGCCCCGATCAGGCCCGTCCCGAACGGGCCGGCGGGCCGTCCGCGCACGTCACTCCGACGACCGTGCCGCAGGGAGGCTGGCCTGTGTCCGGGACGATCATGAAGCGGTGCCCTCGCCGCCCGGACCGCCCGCATCGGCCGTCCCCATCCACGGCGTCGCCGTGTTCAAGGCCCCGGCGACCGTGTTCAAGGTCCGTGTTCAAGCTCCCCGTGATCGCGTTCAAGGACCTCACGGCCGCGTTCAAGCTCCCGTGATCGTGTTCAAGCCCGTGGACACGAGGACCAATGGGCCGTGACCGACTGATAGGGGGTATCACCACCCGGCGACAAGCATTTCCGGCCCACCGCAGCGAGCCGCTCGCCGGCCTCGGCGGGCACGTCGAGGCCGCGGCCGTGGGCCCGGCGTGCATGGGCTTCGTCGACCGCGCCGGTCGATGAAGCTCCACGTAACAATTCGCCTTTAGCTTGCTCCAAGTGGGTGCTGCGGGTTTCATCGAGCGCGCTCAGGAGTCGGTCGCGTCGCTGGATTGCGCGTAACTGGGCTCCGTCGGCTGGCGTCGAGGCGCCACGGCGTGCGTGTGGGCCGCTGTAACGGCCGTGGGGCCACGAACCCGCGCCCGCCGGACCGGTGCACCCCGGCCCCGGGCCGGGGCCCAGCATCGCCGGCCACGCCTCGATTCGCCTCCGAGTCCAAGCCTCCGAGCCGATCCTCCAGCCGCCGCCTTCGCGCCGAGAGTCGCAGCCGCCGGCGTCGGCGCGCGGCTCGGCGAACGTGTCGGGCTCGGTGAGCGCGGGGCGGTTCGGTGTCCAGGCTGCGCGCGGCGTGGTGCCTGTCCCGTACGGTCTTGCCCCGCTCGGTGCCGGGGCTCGTGCCGGACGTTGGCGCGGTAGCGGTGATATCTCCTATCAGTCGGACTCTCGCCGTGCCCGGCCGCAGCGGGCTGGATGCGTTGCGCTGCTTGGGATGCGGCATGTGAACGGAGCGCACGTTCAGACGAGCGCCCGTGGTCGACCCAGCGCACGCCCCGCCGCTCGTTGGAAGCAGCGCACTGCCGCCCCGCCCGTGTCGCGGCTGGATGCCGTCGTGAACTGCGCGGCCCGTCCCTCGGTGCGGTGACGGTCACGTGGGTCGTTCACGACCACGGCCCTTGGCAGACGCCCCGGCCGATGTTGCGCCCGACCGGTCCCTGCCTCGTCCGGCGCGGGCGGAGGGTTCGCGGCTCCGTGCCTGCCGGGCGCGGGCCGAAGAATGCGGCCCGGTAGGAGTGATGCCCCTGTATCAGTTGGCAGCGCTGCGCGTCTGCGAGTTCAAGGCTGGATCGGTTGCGGGACAACCGATGCGGCGTGTGATCGGGCCGATGGCTCGCTCGGCTGTTCCCGGTCGCGGGTCACCTGCCGGGTGTGTTCGCGAGACCCCGCCCGAGTGTGACCGGTCATGAACGCGGCTCGGCGCTGTTGTCGTCGTGCTCGTGGCAGTGGTCGGTGCGCAGCATCCGGGCGAGCCGGGCGCGGAGGTCCTCGGGCAGGGGCGGGGCAGTGGCGACGAACGCGGCGATGGCCGCCTCCACGGCCGGGTCGGTCAGCCGCCAGCCCGGCGCGTCGACGTCGAGGCCGGGCCGCGCAGGCTCCGCGTCGGCCGGGCCGGCGTCGTCGTGCGGGGGCTGCTCCAGCTCGCCGGGGCGCCGTGGGCGGTGCGGCCGGGCGCGCGGTGTGTTGTCGAGGGTGGTCATTGACCAGTCTTCTTTCCGTGCGCAGCGTGAAAGCCTTGTGGCGTAAGCGCTTCGGGCGAACGGAGGCCAGGTGCTCGCCAAGCCGTCACGCCTGGCGAACACCCCGGTGAGCGCTTGGTAAGCGCTTGGTGAGCGCCCAGGACGCGGGCGCCGGTTCCTCCGCTGGGACAGCCGGCCCCAGCCGTCGGCACACCGCCATCTCGGTACGCCGTGGCACGCGGCTGGGACGAAAGCCCGCACGGGCTTGGGGCAATGCCCGGCCACATCCGGTGAAGGGACCGGCGGGCCGAGGGTCGGGGACAGCGGGACCGGGCTCGACGACAACGAGGGCAGAGCGCAACGGGGGGTCCACCGACGCGAACGGTGCGTGGGCTTCTACTAAGGGATTACAGTTTGATCTTCATTTCTTGCGATCGAGCATCCGGAATACGCGGGTGAACACGCGCCCCACCCAAACCCGCCACCAGTCCGGCCGCGAACCACACCGAGCACGCAACCCGTGTGGGACAACGCCTCCAGCACCGACAACGGAAGCGAGAAAGTCCTATAAGTGACTTCGTTGATTCATAACAGAATGGTCACGACGAGCTGCGTCGCGAGCCCCTGTTAGCCACGCTCACAAGATCGACAGGTCGTGTGAGCGTTCTGTGACAGGGGCTTCCGCGCCTGTGAGGAGGCGACGAACGCGACGGCTCATCGGGGCTGGCGTGGAGCCAGGCTGGGGAGGTTCCGTGGCCCGGGGCCAGGGCAGAGGGGGATGGTGTCCCTGGCCCCGGGAGTCATGTGTCACTGGCCGGCCGTCGCCTACCGGTCCTCTCGGTGTGGCGCGATGCCCAGCGTGAGCCGGGCATCGTCGGGCATATCGAGGCCAGTCGCGATACGCTCGAACGTGGCCAGCGCGGTGACGGCGGACCGGCCGTTCATGATGAGGCTGACCCGGTTCGTGGTCACGCCAATAGTGATGGCGATGCGCATCTGGCTCGCCCCGGCATGCTGACGCAGGAGGCGGAACAGCGCGCCCATGTCCCGCCCCGCGCAGAGCCTCGACCACGTCGTCGCGTTTCCAGAACTGCGCCGATGGGCGTACCGGGTCGAGCATCCACACACCATGAGGCCGCATCTCTATGCCCTCTCCGCCCCGGCCGCCGGCCGATCCGAGCCGGCCTCTCGGCCCTGGTAGTCGGCGCGCAGTTGGATGAACCGGCCACGCACGTCGCGGTCGGCGAGCTTGAGCGCGGCGTCGAGGGCCGCCTGCGCGGCCAGGGACACCGGCTTCGCCCGCCCGTGCCGCTCCCACGCGGTCACGGTGGCGATCGATACCCCCATCCGGCGGCTAAAGTCGCGGACGGGCAGGCGCATGGCCTCCCGCAACGCGCGCACATCGCGCGGGGTCCACCGGCCGACCACCAGCCCGCATCCGCAGGTCAGCCCGCGCGCCCGAGCCTGCGCGGTGCGGTGCTGCATCGCGCGTTGCCGCAGGTGCTCGTCGACCAGGCCGTGCAGCGCCTTGTACGCCTTGACCAGCACACCCCCGGCCGCGAGCTCCCGATCAGCCCGGTCCCAGAACCGCCGCCCTCCGCTCTCCTTACCGGTCTCGATGTTGGCGAGCGTGCTGCGCGGACAGCCGACCCGCTCGGCCAACTCGACCTGCGTCAGGCGCGCGGCGTGCCGGGCGGCGGTCAACTGCCAACCCAGATCACGCCGGGCCGAGTCGACGTGCTCGGAGTTGAGCACCGGCTCCGACCACGCCTGGCGCTCGGCCACCCACGCGCGCGGGAGCGCGAAGCCCAGCTCGGCATCGCTGCTCACGCCGAGCACCGCGCGCAACGCCTCCCGGTACGCCGCACGGGGCCAACGGCTACAGCCGCGTTCCAGCCGGGCCACGTACCCGGCCGTCGCGACGAGCCCCGACACCCCGGCCGCGTGCAGGTGCCGGTTGACCGCGTCGGCCAACTCCTGCCGCGACATCGGGCCACCCGACCCGGACGGCGACGCCAATGCCAGCCGCGCCTTGCGCAGCAGGAGGTTCGGCTCAGCCACCGCCGCCACCCCCCACCATGCCGGCGCGGTCGAGGTGGCGGAAGTCGGGCCGGTCGGCCACCAGATCGCCGACCGCGCACTGGTACAACTCGGCCAGCCGAGCCAGCACCTCAAACGGCGGCGCGTGCCCCGACTCCGCCGGCCACACCTCCCACCGCGAGAACGCCTTGAGCGTCTTCGGCTCGTCCGGCCACCGCCAGTTCCACTCCTCCGCCGCCTGCTGCTGGGTCCAGCCGTGCGCCAGCCGCAACGCCACTCGAGGGTTCACCCCGAACCGGTCCCGGATCACGCCCGCGACCTGCACCCACGACCAGCCGGCGTCACGCAACCGCCCCACCAGCCGCGCGACCCGCCGCCGCAGGCTGCCCGAGTCACCCTCGCTGTCGTCGTCGGCGAGGGCAGCCGGGTCCCCGACCTGCACGCGCGGGGCCACCACCGTGACCAGCGCCGGATGGTCGACCGCGACCACCGTCACCGAGCCGCCCGCCTCGACACGCACGCTCATCACCTGGTCACGGCGCAGCGAGGCGCTACCGGGCAGGCTCGCCGCCAGGCCCACCGCGACCCGGGCATGGTCGGGCATCACCAGACCGTCCGCCACCCGCTCCACAGTGGACAACGCCTCAACCGCGCCCACGCCGCGCAGCAGATCGACCACGCTCGCCACCGGCAGACCGACCGCCGAGGTGATCCAACCCTCGTCCACCCCACTGAGGCTGCGCACTAGCCGGAGCAACCCGCCAAGCTCGCGCTGCCGCAGCACGTCCAGCACGTCGGGCCGGTCCCAGAAGTCCGCGGGCACCTTCACCGAGTCGCCGTCCCCGCCCGGCGCGAGCACGAGCGCTGACCGGTGCTCGTCCGGGTCGGTCAGGTCATCCGCCGTCCGCCGGGTGATGAAGAACCCCAACTCGGCATCCGTCGCCACACCGAACACCGCCCGGAACGCTCGCCGGTACGCAGCCCCCGGCCACCGCAGCTCCCCGCGCTCCAACCGGCCCACGTACTCCGCGGTCACTGCCGCGCGGACACCGACCGCCTGAAGATGCACGTTCGCGGCGTCCGCGACCTCCTGCCGAGACATCCGCCGGCCCGACCCCGAAGGCGACACGCGCGCCAGCCGAGCCCGACGCAGCAGAAGGTTCGGACTGCGCGCCGGGCTCACCGCTGGACCCCGGCGGGCTGGGGGCGGCGAAGCTCCGCGTGGTGGACCGTGAACAGCCACTCCCGCACCGCCGCGATATCCCGCTCGTCATCCGGCCCGTACGAGGCCCGGTGCGCCAACTCCCGCACCCGATCGTGCAGCGTCCGGGCACGGGAGCACACCGCATCCCGGATCGATAACTGTCTCGGCGTGAGGGCATACTGATAGGTGGACATGACAGGCTCGCTCCCTCGATTCCCTGCATATCGTGGGGTGGCGGCGGGGCGGACGGGCATCAATGTCCGGCGTCCGTCCCGCGCCAGTGCGATCAGCCTGGCCGATAGACTGGTCGCCATTGCCGTTGCGGCGTTGCCGCAACGGATCGTTGCGGCAACAGGGGGAGGTAGACGTGATCAGTGGCGAGGACCTACGACGTGCACGCCTTCGTCAGCGCCTCACCCTCGGACAACTCGCGCTTATGATCGGCCGAGACAAGGGCCATCTCAGCCGGGTCGAGACCGGTAAGGATCGAGCGCCCACGCCAGCGCTCGTGCGCGACTACGAGAGCGTCCTTGGCCTCCGCATCACGGCGGGCGGGGTCGATGAAGCCATCGACGTCAGTGCGCCGAGCCCTCCGCTGCCAGACTTGCGGCCGCAGGCTGGTGGGCCGACGCCTCACGAGGACATCTCCCCAGCATCGACGTCAACGGCTGATCTGGTCAGCCGGCTGACCAAGGAGGATCTTGCGATGGACCGCCGCGAAGCCGCCCGCATGATTGCCGGTCTGCTCCTTGGCGCGCCGCTGCTGAAGCGGGTCGAAGGTTGGCTCGCCGTGGAGGAGCCTCGGCCGGCACGGCGCCGCGCGGCCGGCATCGGGTATCAGGAGGTCGAACAGATCGAGCATGCGGCCCAGGTGTTCCGTGCGTGGGACAACCAGTTTGGCGGCGGGCTTCGGCGGAAGGCGGAAGTCGGGCAGCTGGCCGAGGTCGCCGACGAGCTTCGGGACTTCTCGCACCCACCCGAGTTGACACGGCGCCTGCACGGGGTGATGGCGCAGCTTGCGTGTATCGCCGCGACGATGTCGTGGGACTCTGATCAAGGCGCTGCCGCCCAGAGGTACTACTTGGTTGCCTTGCGTGCGGCTGCCGCTGCCGGTGACCGCGCGTTCGCCGCGAATGTGCTCGCCGGTATGGCGAGGCAGCAGTTCTACCTTGGCCATGTCGCCGAAGGGCTGGAACTCGTGCGGGTCGCGCAGGACCGGGTTGACGGGCACGCGACCCCGGCGATTCGAGCGATGTTGTACACGCGCGAGGCGTGGGCGTACGCGCTGCAGGGCAGGCTCGCGGCGTTCCGGCGCGTGACCAGCCGGGCTGAGGATTGTCTGCGCGACATGCAGCCCAGCTCCGAGCCGTACTGGATCACCTACTTCAACGAGGCCGAGCTTTCCGGCGTGACCGGCGGGCGGCTGCTTGAAGTTGCCCATCGTTCCCCGAGCCACGCCGAGGAGGCCGCGACGTGGCTCCGGCGGGCCGTCGGGCTGCGGAGGGCCGAGGCGCTGCGTAGCGCCGCGCTGGATCAGATCGGATTCGCCGAGATCAGACTCGTTCAGGGCGAGCTCGACGAGGCGGCCCGGTTGGGTCACGACGCGCTGGACACCGTGGCGCAGACGCAGTCCAGCCGGGTTCGAGTGAAACTCGCTGAGCTATATCGATACGCCGAGACGCGGGACTCGGCTCCGCCGATGGCAGAACTGTGCGAGAGGATCAGGCTCGTACTGCGCTCAGCCTGACCAGCAGCCAAGCCGGCATGGAGGACCACCCTTGACTCGCATCGGCGTCACCGGTCACATGGACCTCACATCCGAGACCGTCCCGCTCGTCCGCCAGGCTCTCGCGAAAGCGCTCGCCCCGCACCTACCAGAAAGGGCTTATAGGCGTGAGCTGCATCGCGGCGGGAGCGGACAGCATCTTCGCCGAGGTCGTCCTCGAACTCGGCGGAGAGCTGGAGGTCATCCTGCCCGCCGCCGACTACCGGGAGCGGAAGGTCAAACCCGACCACGCCGACCTGTTCGACAGCCTTGTCGCCCGCGCATCCACGGTAAACGTGCTCCCCAACGAGGTTTCCAATCGACAGGCGTACGAGGCGGCGAACGAGGTCCTTGTGGGCTCCGTCGATCGCCTCGTCGCTGTGTGGGACGGTGGCTCCCGCGTCGACCAGGGCGGAACCGGCGCTGTCGTCCGCTACGCCAGGTCACGGGGCGTCGAGGTCGACGTCATCTGGCCAGCCGGTGCCTCGCGTCGTAGCAGCCCGCCTTCATAAGCCCGGCTGCCGGCGGTGTCGCCGTCCAGGCGGCGTCCACGGGCCCACTGCGATTGGCGTTTGCCGATAGGCTGGTCACCGCGACGGTCGGCGGCGTTGCCGCCCCGGATCATGGCAGCCAGCAGGGGGAGATGGACATGGTCACAGGCGACGACTCGCGTCGCGCCCGCCCTCGCCAGAGCGTCACCCTGGGAGCCGCCTTCAGCGTTGCGGCAACGACGGGCAAGCGTTGCGGCAACGGTTTAGCGTGACGACTAAGCACCGACGGTAACCCTGGTTATTGCGCACAACCTGGGATGACGCGGTGCCGGCGCCGTCCACGTTGTCGAAGATCACCACCCGGTGCGGTGAGGAGGCGGTGCCCGGGCTCAATGAGGCGGCTGCTGGCGCGGGCGGACGCGGCGAAGTTGGTGAAGACGGGAAAGTACGCGCCTACACCACCGTGTCGGCCAACGTTGAGTACCCCACCGACTCCGGGCTGCTGGCGCACGCCGTTACGCGGATCGGCACGCTCGTCGGGCGGATCAAGACCGCGGGTGGGGCGACCCGTACCGCGTTCCGCGATGCCACCAAGGCCGCGGCCACGATGGTGCACGCGATCGGGGCGACCTGAAGCTGCGCACGGCGCAGGCCAAGGAGGAGGAGCAGGCCACCGTGCTGCGGGCTGACCGGCGAGCGGCGAGCTGGCGAACTCGCCGACCAAGCTGTCGCCGACGCGGGGGGCGGTGCTCGACAACGCCCGCCGTGCGCTGGCCAAGGTGGTTGGCCGTGAAGGTGGCAAGCTGCGCAAAGCGATCACTGAGCTGTCCACAATGGTCATCCGGGCGGCGAAGGTGGTGGCCCAGACCCGCCGGCGGGTGGCCGGGGACAAGGTGGACTCGGTCACCCGGCTGGTCAGCCTGCACGACCCCGACGCCAGGCCGATAGTCAAGGGCCGGCTCGGCAAGCCGGTCGAGTTCGGCTACAAGGCCCAGGTCGTCGACAACGAGGACGGGCTAGTTGTCGTGTCCACGGAGGTTGGTGACGCGGCTGATGGGTGGTTTGCCGCCGAGTGCGGTGTGGGGCCGGTGGTGATTGTAGATGTGTTGCCATCGGGGGAA
>Ga0310830_101408_pt1 | contig 11999 bp, 4 predicted proteins | sample WT_ome_5_FD_201301 | JGI IMG/M metagenome (GOLD analysis project Ga0310830, IMG submission 201301) | Sorghum-adapted microbial communities enriched on wild type (WT) sorghum from Joint BioEnergy Institute, Emeryville, California, United... ...
GGAACGCCCGCTGCAGCTCCTCGAGCTCGGCGTCGCTGGCCGCGTCCTCGTCCCCGGCGCCGGGCAGCTCGTCGAGGTCCAGCAGCGCGCCGCCCCCGAACCGCTGCTCCAGCCACAGGTGGAAGGCGGTGCCCCGACGGGCGTGGACGTCCGGCGCCTCGGGCAGGGGGCGGCGGATCCGGCGGGCCAGCCGTGCCGGGTCACGGCGCAGCGCCACGAGCTGGGAGACCGTCAGGTGCGCCGGCAGCGCCACGTCGATGACGGCGCCCTGCCGCTGCCGGTCCCGCTCCGCGAGCAGCAGCTGCGCCTCCGTCTCCCAGGCCGCCACCTGGTCCCGGATGGACTGATCACAATCGGCCACGAGGTCGGCCGGGGGCGGCTCGGCCATGGCCGCGCGGACCAGGGCGGCGCCCTCCTCGACCGCAGGTCGGCGGTCGCCGATCGGGTCGTCCGGCCATTGCGCGCTGACCTCCTGCGCAAGCGTCGGGTTCACCTCGTCCGGGGTGACCGGCGGGACCCAGACGAGCACCTCGCCCGCTCCCTCCCGGCACGCGGCGGCGATCTCCTCCAGGAAGACCGAGGGCTCGCGGGGCTTGGTCAGCCCGTCCCCCCAGCGGTACCCACTGCACAGCAGCAGGTGGCGGGGGCGGGTGACCGCCACGTAGGCCAGCCGCCGCTCCTCCCGCTGCGCGTGGTCCCGCCACGCCTGATCGAACTCGGCCACCGCCGCCTGCAGGCCGCGGGCGTCGGTCGCCGCCTCGATCCGGAACGCCGGCAGCCCGGCCGCGTCGCCGCGCAGCGGGAACGGCAGCACGCCCACGCCCTTGAGCCAGTGGTCGCTGCCCTGCGGCTTGGCCGGGAAGGCGTCGGTGCACAGCCCGGTCACCGCCACGACGTCCCACTCGAGGCCTTTCGCCGCGTGCACGGTCAGGATCTGTACGGCCCCCTCGAGCACCTCGACGTCGCCCGGGGTCAGCCCGCGCTCCTCCTCTTCGGCCGCGGCGAGGTAGGCGAGGAAAGCCGAGAGGGTGCCGCCCTCGGACTCGGCGGCGAACCGGGCCGCCACGTCGCCCAGCGCGTCCAGGTGGGCCCGGGCCAGGCCGGCCGAGGCGCCGGGCCGCGCGGCCACCTCGACGTCGAGGCCGATGGTCTGGGCCACGTCGGCGACCAGGTCCGGCAGCGACTGGTCCAGCCGGGACCGCAGCTCGCGCAGCTCGTCCCGGAGCAGGCACAGCCGGCGGTAGCCCTCCGGGGAGTACGCCTCCGGTTCGCCGAGGTCGTCGAGGGCCTCGGCCAGCACCGCGTCGTCGAGCCGCTCGCCGCCGAGGTCGGGCTCCTCGACGGGGCCGAGGCCCGGGATGGTGGGCTGGACGCCCGGGTTGGCGTCAAGCCGCCGGGCCTGGGCCAGCGCCCGCGCTCGCCGGTACAGCGCGACGATGTCCCGCGGCCCGAGGCGCCACCGCGCGCCGGTGAGCAGGCGTAGCAGCGACGCCCCGGCGGTCGGGTCGGCAAGCACCTGCAGGGTGCTGACGATGTCCCGGACCTCGGGCGTGTCGAGCAGGCCGCCGAGGCCCACCACCTCGACCGGCAGGCCGCGTGCCCGCAGCGCGCGCTCCAGCGGGGGAATCTGGGACCGGGCCCGCACCAGCACCGCGGTCGTCGGCGTGTCGCCGTGCGCGTCCCGCCAGGCCTGCCAGGCCGTGTCGATCTGGTCGGCGACCCACTCCGCTTCGTCCACATAGGACATCGTGTAGGCACAGCGGACCAGCGGCTCGGCGAACCGGGGCTGGTAACCGGGCGCCGGTCGCAGCGGCTCCACCGGCGGGGATGACCCCTCGCGCAGCTCCTCCGAGATGCGGTTGGCCACGGCGAGGATCTGCGGCGCGTTGCGCCAGCTGATGGACAGCGACCGGTGATCGGCCGGCTCGCCGTCGGCCCGGGCGAACAGGCGCGGGAAGCGTTCCAACGTGCCGGCGCTCGCCCCGCGCCAGCCATAGATCGACTGGCATGGGTCGCCGACGGCGACGACGGGGTGGCCCTCCCCGAAGAGCGCGCGCAACAGCTCCGACTGCGCGTGCGAGGTGTCCTGGTACTCGTCGAGCAGCACCACCCGGAACCGGTCCCGCTCCGCCTCGCCGACCTCGGGGTGGTCGCGGGCCACGATCGCCGCCCGGGCCAGCTGGTCACCGAAGTCCATCGCCTCGGTCAGCCGCTTGCGCTGCGCGTACTCGCGGACCAGGGGCAGCAGGGCCAGCCGGGCCTGCTGCCGTTCGAGCACGTCCTTGACGGCCCGCGGCATCCTGCCCCCGCTCAGCCCCTCGATGCGCGCGGTGAGGCCGAGCGTGAACTTCTCGATGTCATCGGGGTCGCGCAGGTGCTCGGCGAGCTCACCGGCGAGCGCGAGCACCGCGGCCGTGGCGGTGGCCTGGCCCAGCGGGAACTCGCGCATGGCCGGGCTGTCGTGCTGCCGGACGACCACGTCGGCGATCTGCCAGCAGGCGGCCTCGGTGAGCAGCCGCACCGTCGGTTCGAAGCCGGACCGCAGGCCGTGCTCGCGCACGATTCGAGCGGCGAACGAGTGGTAGGTGGCGACGGTCGCCTCTCCGTACAACTGGTCGTCGTGACCGACCAGACGGCGGATCCGGCCGAGGTAGAGCCGGATCCGGTGGGCGAGCTCGCCGGCCGCCTTGCGGGTGAAGGTCAGGCCGAGCACCTGGTCGGCGCGCACGTACGCGTTGGCGACCAGCCAGGCCACGCGCAGCGCCATCAGCTCGGTCTTGCCCGAGCCGGCGCCGGCCACGACCAGCAGCGGCTCGTCGGGCGGGGCGGTGATCACCGCCAGCTGCTCGCCGCTGAACCGGTACTTGAGGCGGAGGTGGTGCTGGAGCTCCTCCGGCGAGTAGCGCGGGCCCGGCAGGGTCGCGCTGAGGCGCGCACCCCGGACGGTGGTCATCGAACCTCCCTTCCGAGCCGCGGCCCGCCCTCGGCGCGGCCGTGGAGCGCGTCGCGGATCATGACGGCACCTGCCGGCCCTTGCCCGACAGCGGACACGAGGTGCGCACCGCGCAGTAGGGACAGGAGTCGTTGATGACCGCCCGGAACGTCGCGGCGGCCATGGCCGCGGCCGCCTGGCGCACCAGCGCCTCGGCCCAGCCCGGATCCTCGCTCTCCTGCAGCGGCCGCTGGGCGCGGACCGCCGGCTTGACGCTGTCGGTCCCGACCGCCACGATCTCCGCGCCGCCCGACGCCTCGCCCACGCCGAACGCGCCCGCCTCAACCGCGACCTGGTAGGCCGCGAGCTGGGGGTGCTCCGCCACCTCGGCCTCGCTCGGGGCGCTGGCCCCGGTCTTGAGGTCCACGACCACGAGCCGGCCCTTGGCGTCACGCTCCAGCCGGTCGACCCGGCCCCGGATCTGGACCGCCCGGCCGGCCGAGGTCTCGGTGGGCGGCAGGCGCACGTCGAAGTCCCGCTCGACCGCGACCTGCTCGCGCGGGTTCTCGGCGAGCCAGGTCAACAGCTTGTCGACCATCCGCTCGGCGCGTCGGCGCTCCTTGCCGCGCAGCCACCGCGCCTCCAGCTCGATGCGATCAAACCGTTCGTCCACATAGGACCGTACCGCCGCGGCCATCTCGCGCACGCTCGCCTCGGCGACCAGCATGGCCGCGCTGTGCACGAGGTTGCCGATGGACTGCTTGGCCGTCGGCGGGTTGCTGCCGCCGTGCCGCTCCAGCAGCCACCGCAGCCCGCACCGCAGCGAACTCTCCACCGTGGACGGAGACACCCGGACCAGCTCACCCTCGGCGACCAGCGGCCGATCGTCCGACAGCGGACGCAGGCCCCACCATTCGTCGGGGTCGGCGCCCGGTACCCCGGCCGCGGCCAGCCGGGCCAGTTGGGCGGCGGCCGCTCGCCGTAACGGCTCCGGGCGGTCGGGGTCGGTCACCACGGTCCGCAGCTCGGCGACCAGGGCCGGCAGCGTGATCGGCCGACGCAGCACCCCAGCCGGCACCGCGGCGACGTCCTCGCCCGCCTCGACCTCGTCGCGGACGCCATCGGGCGCCTCGGGCTCCTCCGGCCGGTCGGCCGCGACATCGGGCTGCGACCGGACGGCGGTGACCAGCTCGCCGAGGAAGCGGCTCGGCTGCTCGTCACCACCCGCGCCGGTGCCGCTGGGATCGACCGCGGTCACGATGAGCCGGCGGCGGGCCCGGGTGACGGCGACGTAGAAGAGCCGGCGCTCCTCGTCGAGCAGGGCCGCGACCTGGGCCGCCGCGCTGGCCCGGCCCTCCGGCAGCGCGCGCTGGGCGACCACGTCGACGAGCCGCTCGGAGCCCAGCACGCTGCCCCGCAGGCGCAGGTCCGGCCAGACGCCCTCCTGCACGCCGGCCACCACCACGAGGTCCCACTCCAGCCCTTTCGCGGCGTGGGCGGTGAGCAGCCGGACCGCCTCGCCCCGGTCGGCGGTGGCGGCCAGGGTGTCGGTCGGCAACTGCTGCTCGGCCAGGTAATCGAGAAACACCTCGATGCGCGCCCCGGGCAGCCGGTCGGTGAACCGCGCGGCCGCGTCGAAGAGCACCAGCATCGCGTCGAGGTCGCGGTCGGCGGTGGCGCCCCGTCGTCCACCTCGGGCGCTCAGCGCGGCCCACCGCTGGGCGAGGCCACTGGCCTTCCAGACCTCCCAGAGCACGTCCTCGGCGGTGGCGCCCGGTCGCGCCGCGGCGGTGCGGGCGGTGGCGAGCAGCGTGGCGATCGTCCGGGCCGGCTTCACCCAGCGTTGGTCCACAAGGGACAGCAGGGCCGGCTGCCGGAGCGCCTCGACCAGCAGCTCGCCCGACGGACGGGTGGGGTCGATGGCCCGCAGCGCCTGCCGCAGCCGCCGCTCGCCGAACGGGTCCGCACCCCCGAACGGGGAGTGCAGCAGGTCCACCGCGGTGCCCTCGTCCAAAGGAGACAGTCCCAGCGCGCAGCGGATCAGCGTGAGCAGGGGGGCGACCGCGGGCTGGGTGGCGAGCGCGGTGTCCTCGGCCCCGGTCACCACCGGCACGCCGGCCTGGGTGAGCGCGCGGCGCAGCGCCGCGTGGTGATGGCGCAGCGACCGGACCACCACGGCCATACGCGACCAGGGGATGCCCTCATGCAAGTGCGCCTCGCGCAGGCGGTGGGCGATGTAGGCCGACTCGCTCGTCGCGGACCGCAACGTGCAGACGTCGACCGCCATCGCCGGCCCGGCCGACCCCGCCGGAACCTCCTCGGCGACCGCGCTGGTCACCGTGCGGTGGGCCGACGGTCCCCGCAGCCGGGCCGCGACCCGCCGGCTGGCGGCGAGCAGCTCCGGCGTGGACCGGTACGACGTGCGCAGCATGACCTGGGGCGCCTGTTCGCCCGCCGCGGTGCGGAACCGCTGGGTGAAGTCCCGCACCCCGGTCGGGTCGGAGCCCCGGAAGGCGAACGTGGCCGAGTCGGGGTCGGCGAACCCCACGACGTGCGTGCCGCCGCCGGCGACCAGTTCCAGCAGGTCGATCTGGGCCGGGTCGGTGTCGGCGAGCTCGTCGACGTAGACGTACCGGCAGCGGGCCCGCTCGGCGGCGAGCAGGTCGGGATCCTCCCGCAGCAGCGCGGTCGCGGCCCGGACCAGCTCGGCCTGGTCGTAGGCGACCGTGCCGCGCGTGCTCGCGTCACGGAGCGCGAGCACGTTGCGGTACTCGACGAGGAAGTCGGCCGCGGCCACCCAGTCGGGCCGGTTGTGCTCCCGGCCGAGCTCGGCCAGGCGGCGCGGCCCGATGCCCCGCTCGGCCGCCCGCAGCAGCAGGTCGCGCAGCTCCGCGGCGAAGGCCCGCGTGCGTACGGCCTGCCGCAGCCCCGCCGGCCACCGCTGGGCCGCGTCGGGCGCGCTCAGCAGCTCCCGGACCAGCGCGTCCTGCTCCGCCCCGGTGAGCAGCCGGGGCGCCGGCTCGCCCCGCTGGGCCGCGGCCAACCGCAGCAGGCCGAACGCGTACGCCGGGAACGTCCGCACCACCGGCTCGGTCATCGCCTTCGTCCGGCCCGCCACCGAGCCGGCTGCCCCGGCGGATCCCTCGGCCTGGGCGCCGAGGCGGGCCTCGATCCGGTTACGCAGCGCGGCCGAGGCCTTACGCCCGAACGTCAGCACCAGGATCTGGCTCGGATCGGTGCCCTCGGCCACCCGCGCTGCCACCGCCTCGACCAGGGTGGTCGTCTTGCCGGTGCCCGGGCCGCCGATGACCAGCAACGGGCCCTCGCGGTGGGCCACGACGGCGCGTTGCTCGGCGTCGAGCGGAACGACCGCGGGTGCGTCGAGCCCGGCCCGCCGGACCAGGCGGTACCGGGGAGCAGGGGTCCGCGACGCCGTCCGTGTGGTCACCCCGTCATGCAACCATGCTCGGCCGACAATCCCCAGCAACGCCGCCGCGGTGTCGGCCCGGCCCCCACCCGATCGGGGCTCCACCCGATCGGGGCCGGATCGGCCTCACCAGCCCCCAGGTCGCCCGCGCACCGAGCGACCACCAGTGCAAGATCCTTTTCTATATTGACTGGGGTACCTGCTCTACCATGGCGTCACGCACGTCGGCACGGGACTTCTCCGGCCTGGTGGCGAGACGGGGCGACGTTAGGGGGCGACCGATGAGCGATTTGATCGTGTCGACGTCGTTGTGGCTGCCCGTCGGGCGGGCCAACTTCTACAGCACGACGGCCAACAGTTGGCTGGTCCTGCCACCGGACCCCACCGGCGTCGTGCGCGCTCGTTCCCGCATGCTCGCCGACGCCACGTACGTGCCCCGGCTGCAGGTGTCGGTCCTGCGCCGGCTGCTGGAGGTGCTGCCCGTCTCGTTCGGTTACGACCGCGAGGCCGCCTGCGTGATGAACCAGGAGGTCGACGACCTGCTGCGGCCGGTGGCGGTCACGCTCACCTTGCGCCCGAAGCCGGTGACCGCCCTGCCGGAGGGCCCGGAGCGCTGGGCCAACGAGGCATTGACCACCGCCGGGGTCAGCCAGGTCACGCTGCACGTCGATGAGCACGGCTCCTACACCTTCACCGCGCACGCGCCGGGCGGCCGCAGGGACGAGGTGACCCGGGCGTTGCTGACCCACGTCACGGAGGTCTTCGGCGGCGCCTACTCCCTCGACCGGCGCAGCGACCACACGCGGGGCCGGGACGGCGACGATGCGGGCGGCATGGCCCTGCGCCGCTACAACGGCATCGACGGCGAGGCGCCGGCCCAGGGTAGGCCGCGGGGCATCCTGACGTTCTTCCAGCTCAACATTCTGGTCGAGGGCCTGTTCAACCAGTCGTTGTCGCCGGCGGTCTTCTTCGAGCACAACGACTTCCTGACCGCATTCATGGAACAGACCCGGCGCGACCTGCCCGGCGCCCTGAGCCTGATCGACCAGATGCGCCAGGTGATCGGGTTGCTGGCGGTCAAGGACGTCGACGCCAGCCAGCCCGACGGCCAGGTCGTCGTCCTGCGGCGATTCCTCGACGTGACCTCGCGCGAGGTCCTGCAGCGGCTCAAGTGGTCGGTGGAGAGCGTCCGGCGCAGCCTCCTCGACGAGTCGGTGACCATGCTCCACCGGCAGACCGACCTCGTGCAGCTCGACATGTCCGCCCTCGACCAGGAGCGCACGCCGGAGCTGGCGGTGGGCGCGAGCGAGTCCCAGCTGCGCGGGTACGTCATGCTCATTGCGGCGAAGCTGCCCATCGTGCGCAACGTCTACGAGTTCGCGGTGCTGGCCAAGGACCACCTCGATGCGCTCGCGCATGGCCGCGCCACCACCGCGGTGACCAGCCGGGCCACGGTCGGCGCCGGTCACGCCCCGGCGCTCGACCCGGCCCGCACGGCTCCGCCAACCGTGCCCGTCCAGCCCACCTCATCGACGGCTCTCCACGCTTCGTCGGGCTCGGCCGGCGCCAGCTCATCGTTGGCCCGCGATGTCCGGCGCCTGGCCATCCAGCTGGACCACTGGCAGGCCCTGCTGCGCGGGCTGCGGAACAACGTCCGGGGCCTGGAGAACGCGATCGAGCACGCCTGGCGCGAGAACCTGCTGTACGAGCAGCAGCAGGTCCGGCGCGAGCAGGAGGCGGTCGCCGAGATCGAGCGCAGCCGCGCCGGTCGTCCGGTGGCGGAGCGGGCGAGCCGGAACGTCTACAACTTCCTGATGCTCGTGCTCACCGCCGCGGCGGTGCTGCTCACCATCAAGACCGGTAACATTCTCGATATCGGCGATCCGGACACCGAGTGGTGGCCCACGATCCTGTCCCTGTGGCCGATCGCCGCGGTGGCGGTGATCTTCTACCTCGTGGTGCCGCTCATCGGCACCGCGCGCCGGATCTGGCGGGACAGGTCCGGTCACAGCGAGAGCTACCCGTACGAGTTCACGTTCCGGCTCCAGGAAGCCGCCGACGCGGACCGGGTGCGTGCCTTCCTCAGCCACACGGGTCGCCGACGGCTGGCGAGTACGGCCCTGCCCCGGCTGACGCTGAACAACCGGGGTGGTGGCCGCATCGAACGGGTCTCCGGCGACCGCGCGTTGGTGAAGATCCACTCGATCGTCACATTCCGGGTCGGCCTCGGCCGGTACGCCCGGTTCGAGATCGTCAACGAGATCCTGGCCCACCGCGTCTCCAACCAGCCCCGGTACGCCATCGTCCAATGTCGACTCTTCGGCGACTCGCCCACCCCGCTCACGCCGGAGAAGGTGTACGAGCTGGTCGCGGTGATCCTGCAGGAGATCGGCGTCAATCTGACCACGAGCGACCCGACGACCGGTGACCAGGCGGGTATCGAGGTGGCCAAGGTGCTCGAGCTCGTCGGGCCGCTCTTCGCCGACGAGGCGCTGCGCGCCCGGATCGATCGCCGCGGCCGCCGCTCTCCCGCGCACGCGGCTACCATGCCGGCGTGACGTCCGAGTTGACGAAGTTCGACATGACCAAGGCGGTGGCCGCGCTGCGGCGCACCCCCGACCTAACCGAGGCGCTCCTCGGCCCGCTCGGTGAGGCGTGGGTCTGGCACCGGCCGGCACCCGACGAGTGGTCCGCGGCCGAGGTGCTCGGCCACTTCATCCACGGTGAGCGGACGGACTGGATTCCCCGGGCCCGGATCATCCTCGACCACGGGCCCGCCCGCCCGTTCGATCCCTTCGATCGGGCCGGGTCGGTCGCCGCCGCCGCGGGCCGCACCGCCCGGGAGCTGCTGGACACGTTCCGGTCACTCCGCGAGGAGAACCTCGCGACGCTGCTGTCCTGGCAGCTCACCGACGCCGACCTCGACCGCACCGGCCGGCACCCCGCCTTCGGGGAGGTGACGCTACGGCAGTTACTGGCGACCTGGGTGACCCACGATCACGTGCACCTGGCGCAGATCAGCCAGGCGGTGGCCAAGGCGTGGTCCGGTGAGGTCGGCCCCTGGCACCAGTACCTCTGGGAGTAGGTCGGCCACCTCTGGGAGCAATGCCGGCCACCTCTGGGAGCAGAGCCAGCTACCGCTGGGAGCAGAGCCAGCCACCCCTGGGAGCAAGCCAGCCGCCGGGGCCCCGGCGCCGGCCCGAGCCCGGTCAGCCGTAGGTGGGGCGCTGCAGGAGCCGGAGGAAGGCGCTGAAGAGCGCTTCGCGCACCGGCGGCGGGGCGGCCTCGACCAGCGTGTTGATGGTGGCCCGCCGCGGAGGCAGCGGCGCGCCCGCCTCGCCCGACAGCGAGAAGCCCAGGCCGGAGGCGAGCGAGGCAACCGTGTCGAGGGTGAGCTGCTCCGGGGTCAGCGCGGCCGCGACCGCCAGCAGCGACGGGTCGACGTTCACCGGGCCCAGCGCCCGGGCCGCCGCCACCGCGTCGGCCAGGTCGGGGCCGAACGACGCCAGTTGCGGCGCGACGGCCGCGGTCACGGTCAGGTGAATGGACCGGGGCAGGCCCTCCGGCGCCGCGGCGCTCCCGGGCGGGCAGGCGAGCTGCGGCTGCGTGTGCCATCCGCGCGCGGCGAGTTCGTCGGCGAGCACGAAGAGATCCAGACCTGGATCGACCGAGGCAAACGCGACGACCGTCGACTCGGGCTCGGCGACGAGGCGCAGACCATCGACGGTTGCGATGGCCTGGGCCAGGGACCGTACGGCTTCCCAGGTGGACGCGGCCAGGCGCAGGTAGCCCTCGTCGCCGAGATGGCGCAGCGTGGCGTACGCCGCGGCGATCGGGCCGCCCGACCGCGTCGAGGCGATGGTCGGGTTGACCATCGTGTAGCCGGGCCAGTCGGCGTAGGCGAAGTACTGGGGGGCCCGCAGCTCGTCGGACCGGTGCAGCAGCACCGACACGCCCTTCGGCGTATATGCATATTTGTGCAGATCTACTGAGATGGAGGTAACGCCCGGCACCGAGAAGTCGAAGGGCGGCACGGCCACACCGAGCCGGCGCAGGTACGGCAGCGTCCAGCCGCCGAAGCAGGCGTCCACGTGGCAGCGGACGCCGCGCTCCGCCGCCGCCGCGGCGATCTCGGCGACCGGGTCGACCAGACCGTACGGGTAGGCCGGGGCCGAACACGCGACCAGCACGGTGTTCGCGGTGATCGCCCCCGCGACGTCCGCCACCCGCGGCCGCAGGGTCGTGGCCGAGACCGGGACCACCACGGGCCGGACCCCCAGGTAGTGCGCGGCCTTGACGAACGACGGATGGGCGGTGCCCGGCAGGACCAGCTCGGGCGCGGCGACGCGCGCGGCGTCGCGGGCCGCCTTCACCGCCAGGATGAGCGACTCCGTACCCCCGCTGGTGACGTTGCCGACCACCGGGGATCCCGGGCCCCCACCGAGCAGCGCCGACGCCGCCCCGACCAGCGCGTTCTCCATCGCCAGCAGCGACGGGAAAGCGGTGGGGTCGAGCCCGTTCACCGGGGCGCCGAGCGCGTAGGCCGCGGAGGTCAGCTCATCGAGGTCCGCCACGCCGGCGTCGTAGACGTAGGCGAACAGCCGCCCGCCGTGCGTCGGCTGGTCGGCCGCGCGCAGACCCGCGATCTCCTCCAGCACCTGCGCCGCGGGCACTCCGGTCGGGGGAAGCGCCTGCATAGCCGACCACGATACGGCCGCCCTCAGGCGCCGGGCGTCCGGGCGGCCCGGTCGGCGCCGACGCCCGGCCCGGGGCCGCCGAACCCCCACCCGCGCGACACGGGCCCGGAACCCGACCGCGCTACCCTGACGCGGTGACGGACACCGCGTCCGATGGGTCGAGCCGGTCGCTCGCGGGCACCACTGCGACAGGCGCGGATGATCGCACGATCGGAGGATGCCCCGTCCTCCTAAGCGTCGCGCGAATGTATCCGATCACCCTGCGCAGGCCTGGCGAGGAAGACGGTGAAATTTACCTACTGCGGGTTTTCACGCTGGACGCTGACGTCCCTGGCGTCCAGGCGGTGGCGCTGCAGTGATAAACCCATCCCTCGCGGCCGTAGCCGTCCGCGCGCCTGCGCACCGCTGTGAGGAGTCCCTGTGACCGACCTGTTGTCCAACGCCGCCCCTGCGCAGCGACGACCCGTTGCGCCCGCGCGCCGCGCGCGCCCGATGCCGGTCTCACATGACTGGTACAAGCGCGCCGTCTTCTACGAAGTGCTCGTACAGGCCTTCTTCGACTCCAACGACGACGGGTACGGCGACCTGCGCGGGCTGGCCGCCAAGCTCGACTACCTCCAGTGGCTCGGCGTGGACTGCCTGTGGTTGCCACCGTTCTATGACTCGCCCCGCCGCGACGGTGGCTACGACATCCGCGACTACTACCAGGTCGCCCCGGAGTACGGCACCATCGACGACTTCGTGGACCTGGTCGACGCCGCCCATGATCGCGGCATCCGCATCATCATCGACCTGGTCCTGAACCACACCTCGGACACCCACTTCTGGTTCCAGGAGTCCCGGCGCGACCCGAACGGCCCCTACGGCGACTACTACGTGTGGCGGGATACCGACACCGAGTACGCCGGCGTCCGCGTCATCTTCTCCGACACCGAGACGTCAA
>Ga0310830_101409_pt1 | contig 11998 bp, 8 predicted proteins | sample WT_ome_5_FD_201301 | JGI IMG/M metagenome (GOLD analysis project Ga0310830, IMG submission 201301) | Sorghum-adapted microbial communities enriched on wild type (WT) sorghum from Joint BioEnergy Institute, Emeryville, California, United... ...
GGCGTTGGCTTTATGCTAATGGCCGGTCATTTTGCCCTGTCGGCTTACATGCCGGGGATCGTGCAGTACGAAATCCCAATGGGCAGCATTGCCGAGCAGCTGGGAACCACCATTCAGCTGATCTATGTCCTGCTTATTTTTATGGAAATCTTCAGCACTTTTGTTGCCGACATCTATGGGGTGACCCTCCAACTGCAGCAACGGATTCAGGTCCCGCCGAAGCTGATTTCGGTTACGATTTTATGTATCTGTTATATCACCAGCCAGTTTGGCTTCAGCTCCCTCCTGTCGGTGCTGTATCCTGTGTTTGGCTTGTTCAGTTTGATTTGGGCGCTCATGTTAGGGATGTATCGGCAAAAAGAAACCCCCAGGGGCTAACCCCGGGGGTCTTCTTGCTGCTTTTCGCTGACACTAGTGCTGCTCGACACCAGGATTCGATCTACATATGCACGATCTTGGCTTCCGGCAGCAAGGTTTGGACATGCCGAACCACATGCTCATGGCAAGTCATCATAATGAGTTGCTGGCGGTCCGCAACCTTCCGCAGCACCGACAACGCCCTCACCAAGCGGACTTCGTCAAAGTTGACGAACAGGTCATCCAGCAGCAACGGCAGCGGATGAGAACCCGATACCGCTTCGGACAAAGCCAGCCGCATCGACAAGTACAGCTGCTCCGCTGTCCCTCGGCTAAGCTGTGCGCTTTCGAGCGGACCTAACTCCGCATGCTCCGCCATCAGCTCCTGCGTGCCGATCTTCATGACGATGCGGCGGTAGGTGCCGCCGGTCATTTCCGCGAAGTATCCCGACGCGACTTGCAGCACTGCTGGTTGCCGCTCTTCCTCATAAACCCGGCGTGCACGACCAATCAGTTCATGGCACACCGCCATCACCGCATACTGATCGAGACGATCGCGCAGAGCCGCTCGCTGCTCCTCCAATTGCTGCATCAGATCGTCCCGTAAACAGCGGGCGGCTAAGCTTTCCTGCTCCTGCAGCAAACGTCCGCGTTGCTCCTGGAGCTGTCCGAGCCAAGCTTCAGCTTGCGCCAGCTCCTCCTCCGCCGTGTCCAAGCACTGGCGGAGCTCCGCTTCCTCCGTCGTCCGCAGCAGCTGCTCCAACTCCTCCCGCTTCGCTTCGTCCAGTCCTGCAAACAGCATCAACTCCAGCTGCCGCACCTCCCGCTCCAAAGCTTCCCGCCGTTCCTTCGCAGCCCCAAGACGCAGCAGTTCCTCCCCGTCAGCTGCACCCGCTTCGGCGAGCAACGCCTGCTCCGATTCCCGCAATTGCCGCAACCGATCGTCTAAGCGCTGACCCTCTTCCTCCAGCGGTAACAACTGAGCGGAAAGCTGGTCGTGATGTTTCCGCGCTTCGAGCGCACTGTCCAGGCGTGATAAGGCTGCTCGCAGAACTGCTGCGGCCTGATCAGGGGCGGCTGGGTCTCCATAAGCCAAGCATTCCTGTTCAAACCGCTCGTTCTCCGCACGCAGCGCGGCCATCTTGGCCGCCAGCCCATCCAAGCGGGCCAGCCAGTCCCGTCCTTGCTCCGCGAGGCGGAACACATCTGCTGCCGCCTCCGGGGACAGATCGGCGGACAGTTTTCGTTCGGTCAGCCACGTTTCCCACTGCCCGGCCAACTCCTCAAAGTTGGCTTCACGGCGCGTCAGCTCGCGTTCGGCAGCCACGAGCTCGTCCAGGGCGGCGGAGGCCTGGCTCAAGGCCGCCTCCGCCTCGCCCTGAAGCGCGGCGTGGCGCTGATCCCACAGCAGCCACGCCTCCATCAACCGGCGCAGCTGGCGTTCCTCCTCGTCCCAGTCCACCGGACGGGACGAAGGGGCGGCCCCGCTGCGCGACCGGGAAGCGGCCGCGGCGCTCTGCGGATGGCGGACGAGCCGGGATAGAAGCGCGCCAAGCCGCGCTTCCGGGCCGGCGTCGTCCCCGGCGCCAAACGCGGCCGCACCGCGGCGCAGCCGCCGCTCGCCGGCAGGCGGTGCGCTGCGGAAGGCGGCCCGCGCCAGGGCCGCGTCCAGGCCCAGCAGCGCCGCCGCTGTGGCTGCGGCCGCCCAAGGCGCGTCCGCCGTCAGCCACAGGATGACGGGCAGCGCCACCGTCAGCAGGCCGCAGCCGGCGAGCAGCTTGCGGTACAGCGCACGCATCTGCGCTGCGGCCAGCGCCCTGGCGTCAGTCGCCCGCTGCTCAGACGCGAGCCGCCCTTGGCCTTCCCGCCAGCGGTCCAGCTCGCCGCGCAGCTCGCTCCAGAGCGCGCGGATTTCGCTCGGCTGCTGCGGGACCAGCATGGCGAACTGCCGCCGCCCTTCCACAGCGCTGGCCTCCAGCCGCGCGACCGCTGCCGCAGCGGCTTTCTCCGCGGTTGCCGCGGCCCGCTCCAGCTTGGCACGCTCGCTCCGCAGCAGCTCCATCTCCTTGTCGTACGCGGCAAACCGCGCCGCAAACCGGCGAACGCTCTCCCGTTCGCCGACCGTCCCGGCAAAAGCGCGCAAATCCTCCGCGCCCCATGCCGGGTGGATGCTGCGCAGGCACTCGGCCAGCCGCCTCTCGAGCTGCAGCGCTTCCGCCGCCAGCTCGGCGAGCTCGCCCTGCCGGGCCTCGTAGCCCGGCAGGAGGCCGGCCAGCTGCCGCAGCGCCGGCTCCTGCGCCAGCACCGCCGCATCCGGGCGGTGCCGCGCCAGCTCCGCCTGCAGCGCCTCCCGCCGCCGGGCCCACTCGCTGCGCTCCAGCTGCAGGCGCTCGCGTTCCGCCTGCAGCGCCTGCCAGCGCGCCGCCCCCTGCGCGGGGAAGCGGGCGACCGGCGGCAGCGCCGCCAGCTCCGCGCGCAGCGCCTCGCGCTGCAGCCAATCGGCCCGGCTGCCTACCGCTCGCTGCAGCCGGGCCGTCTCCCGGCTGCGCGCGGCGCGGGCCGCTTCGGCTTCCGCCAGCTGCGCGGCCAGCCGCTCCAGCTCCTCCAGCACGTCGTTGTAACGCGGCAGCAGCGCTTTGGCCGCCTCGGCCTCGCGCTCGAGCCGCTCCACCGCCTGGAGGAGCTGAGCGATTTCCTGCGTGCGCCCGCGCGGCCGATACAGCTTGTCCATGTCCTGGACCAAGCGCTTCTCCCCGCGCAGCACCGCTGCTCCGCCGCCAATCCCGGCGTGGAACAGGTAACGGCTCAGCTCCTCCGACTGCAAGGCGCCTACTTCTTGCAGTTCCGTCAGCGACACGGCGAACAGCTGCTTAAACATCGCCTTGGACATGCCGCCGAGCAGCTTCCGCTGCATTTCCTCTTGCGATGCCTCCCGCACGCCGCCTTGTTCATCGCTGCGCGTAATCCGCAGCCGGTCGCCGCGCGTGCCCGGCAAATTTCGTCCCTCCGGCGGCTGCGCATAGCGCTCGATCATCCAGCGCGTTCCGTCAGCGCCCAGGATCGTCAGTACCCCGCCGTGTGCACCGCCCCGCAGCGGCTCATACCGTTCAGCCGCAGCCGCCCGGGTAGGGATGCCAAACAGCATCGCCCGGACAAAGCCCAGCAGCGTGCTTTTGCCTGCTTCATTGGGACCGTACAGCACCGTTACTTGCCCCGGAAGCTCCACGTCCAGGCCATTCAGACGGCCAAAGCCGCTGATCTGCATCCGTTCCAGCTTCATGAGACGCTTCTCCCTTCCCGCGACGTCGGCGTGTCATCATTCAGCAAGGCCGCGGCCAACTCCTCCGCCCGGCGAACCAGCTCCCGCTTGGCTTCCGGGTTCAGCTCCTGCAAGATCCGTCGCAGTTGCCGGTTCTCTGCCACCTGCGCCAGCGCGGTGTCAACCAACTCCTCCACCCGTTCAGGTTCAGCGGCTGTGCGTTCTCCTAACCGGAACAGCTCACCGAGGAAGCTGTCCTCCGCAAGCAGCCCCTCACGGTCCAGCTCCACCCCAGTTTCCAGCTTGAAGCCGGCCGGCCATACGATGCCTTCACCCTGCCCTGCTTCCACAGCCTCGGCCTCAAAGCGTCCCAGTTCTTTTCGCCGCAGCTCCTGCAGCAGCTCTGCCGCCTCCGGCCCCGATTGGAGCATCCCGTGCAGCGGCCCGCGCCCGGTCAAAATCAACCGAACGACCGTCATCCGATCCGGCTCGGCCTCCCGCAGCTCGTCCAGTTGCTCCTCGAGGCTCAGCTTCAACGCTTCTTCCGTGGCCAACCCGTCGATGGACAAGCGGCTCTCCAGCCACAACACCTGATCGAGTCGCCGAAACGAGAGCTCCGCCTCACCGTTCTCCGCAACCTCCACCAAATAGCAGCCCTTCGGTCCGCTTTCCTTTAAGCTGCGCCCTTGGATGTTGCCGGGATACACCACCCACGGTGAATCGCAGAGAATCTGCCGCTTATGGATATGACCCAGCGCCCAATAATCGTATCCCGAGGCCTGCAAATCGCGAAGCGAGCACGGGGCGTATGCGTCATGCCCCTCCTGGCCGTCCACGTTGCCGTGCAGCAGCCCGATGTGGTAGAGGTCCGAGCCTGGCTCGCGCTGATATTGAATCGCCAAGTTCTCATGCACCGCCGGAGTTGGATAAGAAGCCCCGGTCAGCACCGCCACCGGCTCCCCATCGCTGCGCCGTACGGCGGTCACACTTTCCACTTTGGGGCCAAACTCTGTCACATGATCAGGCAAAGCCAACCTGAGCCTCCGGCCGGACAAGGGGTCATGGTTGCCCCGAATCAGATACACCGGAATACCGTGCTCTCCCAGCTTGTCCCAGCCCTCGCGCAAACGCAGCTGCGCGCGCAGCGAAGAGTCCGATGCGTCGTAAATATCGCCGCTGATCACCACGAAATCAACGGCTTCCTCGATCGCAAGCCGAATCATTCGCTCGAACGCAGTGAAGGTTGATTCCCGCAATAACTCGCGCAGCCGATCCGGCACCCCGGACATCCCCGAAAAAGGGGTATCCAGGTGCAAATCGGCTGCGTGTAGAAAACGAAAGGCTTTCATCCGCACAACAACTCTTTCCTATTTGAATTGCAGGTACAGCTTCTTCAGCTCGTGGACCACCCGATTCAGCGAATAATGGGTTTTCGCCTTCTCCGATCCGCTGCGGGCCAGCTGATAACGGTAATCCGGATCCACGATCACTTTCTCCAGCGCTTCAGCCAACGCCTTCGGATCTTCCGGAGGCACCAGCAGACCGTTCACGCCATCCTCAATTTGCTCAGCAATCCCGCCGATCCGCGTTCCAACGAGCGCAAGACTGCACAGCGCAGCCTCAGCGAACACATTGCCAAAGGCCTCCGCCCGAGAAGGCAATACGAAAATATCAAAGAACGGCATAAATTCTTCCGGATGCAGCGTATACCCGTAAAAAATCGTATCATCATAAATGCCCAATCGTTGCGCCAGCTGCTCCAGCTCCTGACGGATGGGACCGTCGCCAATAATGTGCAGCACATAGTTATGGCCGCGCTTCTTCAGTTCGGCGCACGCATGCAGCAACGTGTCCAGCCCTTTGGCCGGCACGAGGCGGCAGACGGCGACGAGCTGAGCGACTTCATTTTCATGAGGGACCGGTTTAAACCGCTTCTCATCAAACCCGTTCGGGATCACGCCGATAGCCGCAGGATCGTCCACATACGGCGCCAAATACTCGGCAAAAGATTTCGATACGGTGAGCAACCGATCGGTGCGATGCTCCAGCTCGCGGTACAGCGACGTAAGAAACCGGTGCTCCGGCCCGTTCTCTCGGATGCGACCGTTGAGAATCAATTCTTTTTCATAACTCGAGTGAATGCTTTGGATCACCGGCGTCTGCGGGAACACTTCCTTCATCGCCAGCCCTGCGATCGGGTGATGGGCATGAATCAAATCGTACGGCTGTTTCAATCGCAGCTTGGTCCACCACAAATAGTCGCGATAGGTTTGCACGTATTTTTGGACGATCGGGCTGTCCCCGTATTGCTGCCAATCAAAGGTATGGAAAATAACGGGATCGCTCCCCTTCGAACGGATCCGTTTGGGCAGTGAAAACAACTCCATCTCCCAATGTGGAGGATTAAACCGATCTTGCAGGTACGGAATCATCGACGATACGCCACCGGGCTGTTCCGGCGGGAAAAATAAAGCCTGCAGCAGTTTCATTGTGCTTCTCCTTTGCATGTCGTACGTTTTTTGCGTTTAAATCCGCTTCTTTTTCCATTATGCCATAGGCAGGAAGGAACATCCATTCCCCTTTTTTACGAGTCATTAAAAAATCACTGCTTGATCAACTGCCTCTTTTGTGAATAAAAAGGGATATGATAAACTGCTGAAGTATAGATGTTCCGGCCTATGACGGCCTTTTTTAGATTGTGGAAGGAGCAACAACGATGAGCAATCCATCCCTGCCAACCGCATACGTTGAAGCGGTAACGGCCCTGCTCGGCCCGGCCGAGACTGAGGCGTTCCTAGCAAGCTATGATGCGCCTCGCACCTATGGACTAAGATTTAATACGTTAAAAATTCCTCCGTCCTCTCCGGCGGCTGGCAAGCTCGCGGAGCTGTTCGCCTTGCGTCCGGTACCTTGGTGCGGGACAGGCTATTATTACGAGGAATCCACCCGGCCGGGGAAACACCCTTACCATGCTGCCGGTCTCTATTATATTCAGGAGCCCTCCGCGATGTCCGCCGTGGAGCTGCTTGACCCGCAGCCCGGTCAGACGGTACTGGATTTAGCGGCTGCCCCCGGCGGCAAGACAACCCAAATCGCTGCCAAAATGGCCGGCCAAGGTCTGCTGATCAGCAACGAAATTCACCCGCAGCGCGCACGCATTCTAGCGGAAAACGTGGAGCGTCTCGGCATTCGGAACGCCGTCGTGACGCAGGCAGCACCGCCTGCGCTCTCCGCCCGCTTCCCGCTTGCGTTTGACCGCATCATGCTGGATGCCCCTTGCTCCGGCGAGGGGATGTTCCGCAAGGATCCCGACGCGATCAGTGAGTGGTCTCCGGAGGCCGTGGAGCTGTGTGCTTCCCGACAATGGGACATCCTGCAGGACGCGGTCGCGATGCTGAAGCCCGGAGGGCGGCTTGCCTACTCGACCTGCACGTTTAACCGTCGTGAGAACGAGGACACCATCGCCCGTCTGTTGGCGGAGTACCCGTTCCTGCGCCTGATCGCCGAGAAGCGGATTTGGCCGCACCGCGAACAAGGAGAAGGCCATTACGTCGCCCTGATCGAACGGGATCATGACGAGAAAACCCCTGCGATCTCCGCTGCTATCGCCAATCGGGAGGGGGCGGACGCCGTTCGCCGCGGCGGACGTGAGCGCAACCGCAAGCGCGGCGCCCGCTCCGGTCCGTCCGAGCGCAGCGCCGCAACAGCCTGGGACAGCTTTCGCGCTTGGGCGGCGGACGAGCTGCCTGCCTTCGCGCCTCCCGCCGGAGGCACCCCGCTTCTGTTCGGCGAGGCGCTGTATCTGCTTCCGGCCAGCGGCGGCTTGGCGCTGACGCCGGAACATTTAACCGGCCTAAAAGTCCCGCGCGCCGGGCTGCACCTCGGCGACGTCCGCAAAGGCCGGTTTGAGCCCGCCCATGCGCTGGCGATGGCGCTCAGCGCAAACGAAGCCGCCCCGCGTCTGTGGACGCTCGACGCGGAATCGCCGCTCGTCGCCGCCTATCTGCGCGGCGAGACGCTTGAGGTGCCGGCCTCCTTACGCGGCTGGCACCTCGTGACCGTCGCCTGCGGCGACGACCAATATCCGCTGGGCTGGGGCAAAGCCAGCGGCGGACAGCTGAAAAATCACCTGCCCAAAGGATTGCGTCATTAAAGTTTCAAAGGCGCCTATTTGCAGGTCACTCCTGCCGGATGTCCAAACGTATACCTCCTTGGCTGCATACAATGCACTATCTCGTTTTAAAAACGGGAAACCATCCTGACGTAAGGGAGGAATAACAATGAGTGGAATCCATGGAGGGGGCTTCACTTCAACGGCAGCAATTTTGGTACTGTTCATCTTGCTCGTGATCGTTTCCCGTTCGCTTCTGGTGTAATGCAGCCACGAGCCTGTAAAGAGGTTGGAATCCGGCCTGGATTCCAACCTCTTTTTTTATCCCTTGACAAGAAACCGCTTAGGATGAAATAATACACTCATCTAATTAAACGATTATCGAATTAGCGAGGGATGAGGATGCAGCTCGACCGATTAGTTCATTTTCATAAAGCTGTTGGCGATGTGACCCGGATCCGGATTATCGCCTTGCTTCAAAACGGCCCGTTACACGGTCAGGCACTGGCCGGAAAGCTTGGCGTCACGCCGCCGACGATTACCCACCATATGACCAAGTTAAGGGAGGCGGATTTGGTGTACGAACGCCGCGACAAGAATACGATTTATTTTTATTTGAACGAAAAAAGCCTCACCCAACAAGCTCAAGCGATTCTAAAAGTCGGCAAGGCGAGTTCTGCGGCCGAGGACAAGCAAGAAGCGGCGGCACGCAAAGCCGCGATCCAGGACAACTTCTTTAACAGAGACGGTACCCTTAAGCACTTGCCGGCTCAACGCAAGAAGAAGCTGATTGTGCTCGAACGTCTCGTCAAAGGCCTGGAGCCGCACCGCAAATATTCGGAAAAAGAAATCAACGAGTATATTCGGCAATACCACGAGGATTATGCGACGATACGCCGGGAGTTTATCATGAACCATTTCATGTACCGCGAAAATGATATTTACGAGTTGAACCCGCCGGAGCTCTGGGACAAGAGCCCATCCTGATTGCAACAACAGCGGTCCAGGAATATCTCGCCATGCAATAAGGCTGGCCGTGCCCTTTTCGCCTTGTTGCCTTTTTTTCGCGAATGTAATTAGATAATCATTTAATTAGATAGATGTATAAAAGGAGTTGGCCTCATCCCATGAAATCATTACGAATCCTGCGCCACGAACCTTCCTACCGCCGCCTGTTTGCGGCTGGTCTGGTGAACGGCATCGGCGACCGCTTCAGTCAGGTGGCTGTCCTCGGTTTGCTGCTATCGTTGACCGGCTCAGGTCTGGCCGTCGGCATCACCTTTGCGGTTCGCCTCGTTCCCTACCTTGTCTTTGGACCGATTGGCGGGTGGCTTGCCGACCGTTTTACCAAAAAAACGATCATGCTCTTCACCGACGCCGTCCGGATCTTCTTTGCATTAACACCGCTTCTCGTTCACGATGCCGGAGACGTCTGGATCATCTATGTCAGCTCATTTGCCTTGTCCGCGGGCGAAGCGATCTATGCCCCGGCCCGCATGTCGCTCATTCCCCGACTCGTCCGTCGGGAGAACCTGCTGGCGGTAAACAGCCTGGAGCAAGCGATGACGGGATTTGTACTCATCGGCGGTTCTGTCACGGGCGGCATCGTTGCTGCGGCAGTTGGCAGCCAGGTGTCTTTTGTGTTGAACGCCCTGTCCTTCCTCGTCTCCGGCCTGCTGCTTCTTCGCTTGAATCCGGCAGCCCAGCCCGCAGCCGGAGCAGACGCGATCGACGCAGAAGCGGCTAAGTCAAGCTCGCAGCCCGCGATGCCCTCATCCACCACATTTCGCCGGCTGGTACGTCAGACTTTCTTTTTGCAAATCATGCTGATTGTCTTTGCCATTTGGCCGATCGGGGACGGGATCTTTAACGTGCTGATCAGCGTATACGCCTCTGAAGTGTTTCACATGGGAGACGTCGGCATTGGGCTGCTGTATGGGGCGCTGGGTGCCGGGATGCTGATCGGCTCTGGACTCGCCGGCAAGATGGCCCGTCATATGCGGACCGCCGCGGTCCTCACCCTTGGACTGGAAGGAATCTCTCAAGTGATCAGCAGCCAATCGCCGTCTTTTCTCCTGCTGGTTGGGCTGCTGGCCTTATCGGCGGTCATCACCAGCGTGGGCAACGCCTGCAACGAGACGGTATTGATGCAACTGATTCCCGGTGAATGGCAGGGGCGGTTCTTCGGCGGCTTAGCCACCCTGCAAAATACCGTGATGGGCGTCGCCATGCTCGCTTCCGGTTTCCTGCTGGAAGCCGTAGCGCCTAGAACCTTGGGGTTCGCCGGGGGAACGCTCCTCACCTTGCTGGGCTTCTCCGTTGCCATGGTCTGGCTGCTGCACCGCCGCAAGGCCCATCCCTTGAAAGAAACCGAGCCGCCGCCGCAAATGTCCTTGGACTGACCACTTAGAGACACCAAAAAAGCCGAACCCGGTTCCGGGCTCGGCTTGATCTATGTTCACGCTGTTAGGCTTCCAGGCAATATTTCTCCAACGCCCGCTTCACGCCTTCCTCGTTATTCGAGGCCGTGACGGCATCGGCGGCAGCTTTTACGTCGAGCGGCGAATTGTCCATCGCTACGCCCAGTCCGGCATAGGTGAGCATCGTGATATCGTTATAATAATTCCCGATCGCCATCACGTTTTCCGCCGGGATTCCGCGTTTTTCCGCCAGCTTCTGCAGGGCCGCTCCTTTCGAGGCGTCTTTATGCATCAAGTCGATGAAGAAATCGCCGCTGCGCAGCATATTAAACTCCTGCGTCCACTGACTCCAGTCAGCATACACCCGATCCAGCTCCTCCATCCCGCCGGCTGCGGTGAACTTCACGATCGGTTGGGTGAAATCTGCCCAGGCTGGCATATCCTCCGGTTCCATAAAAAACTGGTGGTACACGTCCAGCGTTTCTTGGGTCAGCCCGGCCAGATTTTCCACATACAACGTAAAAGTGGTATTCACGTCAAAATGAATGTTGTGTTTGCGGCAATACTCCATGTACGGCTCCAGCCCGGGCGGATTCATCGCAAATTCATGGATAACCTCCTCGGTCCGCACATCCACCGTAGCTGCACCGTTATGGCAAATGACGTAGCCGCCCAAGCCAATCTCACGCATATATGGGATCGAGCTCCGAGGAGCCCGGCCGGTGCACAACACAAACTCTGCACCTTGTTCCGCGATGGCGCGGATCGTCTCGATCGTTCCTGGCGTCAGGACGTGGTCGTCCGTCAGCAGCGTGCCGTCAACATCCAAAGCAATCAGTTTATATTTCATGTATGGTGTGGTCTCCTTTCTGTCTCTCTGTCTCAACCCTCCCCATCCCTCCCTTACCGTAAGGGAGGGGGCCCGAGGGCCTGCTGCCCTCTGGTCTCCCGCAAAGGGGAGGAACGTAGGAGGCACAGAGTCGCTCCTGCACGCTCTTCCCTTTGGGGAATCGCTTGGGTTGGCTCGTGGAACGCTTTTCCCCCTTCGGGTACGTCTTACTTTGGGCGCTCCCGGGTTCCCTGGTAAACCGCGCTGCTCAAATCTGCTTCTGTCGGCGCACCCGGGCAGACTTCTCTGCGCTAAGCCGCTTGTCGCCCTGCGGGCACGCTCTACTTGAGGCGCTCCTGCTGGTACGAAAACTGCGACGCGGGGCTTTTTATCCTTCTACGCCGTGCAAACAAACCGCTGTCCCTTTGGGATTCGCTTACTGTTGCGCAAACCGCTGGTTTGTTGATGCCACTGTGTGCTTCTTTATTTCTTTCCTGCAAACCCGACGCTCTCCCTGCGGGATTCGCTTACTATTGTGCTTTTACGTTGTAGGCTGCTTTTTAGGGGCTGCAGGGTTTTTGTAAGTTCGCAGCGATTCCAGCTCGGACTCGGTCAGCTCGCGGAAAGCGCCCAGCGGCAGGGTCTCGTCAAGAACGAGCGGGCCCATCGATATGCGCTTCAGGTAGGTCACCCTCGAGCCAACGGCTTCGAACATCCGCTTCACCTGATGGAACTTCCCCTCCGAGATCGTCAGCTGGATGCGTGAGATAGGAGTTCCGTCGGTATCTAAACGATGCTCCAGCACCTTCAGCTCAGCGGGCAAGGTGACATAACCGTCGTCGAGCTCGACGCCTTCCCGGAAGCGGGCAGCTTCCGGATCTCCCACATGGCCGAGAACAACGGCTTCGTACGTTTTCGGCACATGCTTGCGCGGAGATAACAGATCGTGTGCCAGCTGACCATCGTTGGTCAACAGCAGCAGCCCCTCTGTATCCTTGTCCAACCGACCGACAGGAAACGGG
>Ga0310830_101417_pt1 | contig 11961 bp, 9 predicted proteins | sample WT_ome_5_FD_201301 | JGI IMG/M metagenome (GOLD analysis project Ga0310830, IMG submission 201301) | Sorghum-adapted microbial communities enriched on wild type (WT) sorghum from Joint BioEnergy Institute, Emeryville, California, United... ...
CAGCAGCTCGGGCAGGCCGAGCATGGCCTGGGCGATGGCCAGGCGCTGCTTCATGCCGTGGCTGTAGGTCTTCACCTTGCGGTGGACGGCCGAGCCGAGGCCGGCGATCTCCAGCGCCTCCTCGAAGCGCGCCTCGGCCCACGGCCGGCCCGTGCTGCGCCAGTACAGCCGCAGGTTGTCCACACCGGACAGATGCGGCAGGAACCCGGGCCCCTCGACGAGCGCGCCGACCCGACGCAGGACCTCGGCTCCCGGTCGCAGCGGATGCCCGAAGACCAGGATCTCGCCCTGGCTCGGCCGGGTCATGCCCATGAGCACCCGCAGGGAGGTGGTCTTGCCCGCGCCGTTGGGCCCGAGCAACCCCACCACCTGTCCACGATGGACAGTGAAGTCGACGCTCTCGACCGCCACGAAGTCGCCGTACTCCTTGCGCAGCCCGCGCACGACGAGCGGCACGTCGGCGAGCTCACGCGGCGAGCCGTCCGGCCCGGCGACCTGGCCGCCGACCACCTCGACCGTGCGGCGCCGCCGGCGCAGCCGGGCCACGACCAGGGCCGCGGCGAGCCCGAGCGCGATCGCCGCGACCACTCCGGCGAGCAGGTACCGCCAGACCACGTCGGGATCGGTGAGCGGCTCACCCACCAGCGTCGGCAACCGGAGCTGGCCGGAGGCGCCGTCGAGCGCGACGGTGTAGACGACCGGGTCGGTGGGGCCGGCGTACGCCTGATCGGCGGTGGCGACGACCAGGCGCAGGCGGTGCCCCTGCTCGAACCGGTACACGATCGCGGGCAGCGTCACGGTCACCGGTTCGGCGTCCTCGATGGAGGGTGGCAGCCCGGTCAGGCGCACCGGCGCGGCGAGCCCGAAGGGCAGGCTCGCCCCACCGTCCGGGTCGACGTCGTAGAGCTTGACGAAGAGCACCGCCTCACCGGTCGGCGAGGCGGCCCGAATGCGCACCGTCGGCGCCCCCACGACGTCGGTGTTCGCCGCCAGCGGCGCCGACTCGAAGACCGCGTGCTGACCGGGGATCTCCAGGGCGGAGCGGCCGAGGGCGGTGGCGAGCATGCCCGCGCCCGTGCCGGGCAACGTGCTGATCGCGGCCGGGTTACCGCCCGGCGGGTTGAAGACGAGCTGCGGCGAGCCGCCGAGGGCGACGGCCACCGGCTCGCCCGCGGCCGGGGAGCCGGGAACGGTGTCGGCGCGGTAGGCGGTGGTGGTCACCCGGCGGGACTCCGGGTCGAATCCCGACACCCTCGAATAGGTGAATCCGGTCCCGGGATCCTCGCCCGTGCCCTTCACATAGTGGTCGAGCCAGCGGATCGTGAGGAACCGCACCCGATCCTGGTCCCGTCGCGGCCCGTCCCCGCCGTCGTGGCCCCCGGCGAACCAGTCCATCCGGACCGGTGTCCCGGTCGCCGCGATGGCCCGGTAGTTCGCCTCGGCGTCGGCCAGCGGGAACAGCGAGTCCGCCTGCCCCTGGATGAGCAGCGTGGGTGCGCGGATGCGCGACAGCGTGGGCGCCGGGCTCGATCGCCGCAGGAGGGCGATGGTCTCAGGGCTCGCCCTCCCGTCGGTCGCGACGTCGAGGTAGGCGGAGCAGATCTCGATCGCGAACCGGCCACACGACGCCTCGCTCGCCGCGTCCACGGTGGAGGGCCCGGCGTCGACCCGGGGTCCGCCCTCGGGGTCCACCGCGTCCTCGCGCCCCGGGTCCTCGCGCCCCGGGTCCTCACGCCCCGGGTCCCCCACGCCCGCGCCCTCCGGGCTCCCCCCGCCCACCGGGTCCTCGGTTGCCCCGTCGGCCCCGGGCAGGCCGACCGCCGCGGCCCGGCCGAAGAAGAAGCCCGCCCACTGCCGCTTGAACACCCCGTCCGCCGCGCCGGCCCCGGTCGACTCGGGCAGGAACGCGTCGGCCAGGTCGTGCCAGGTGATCATTGGCACGATCGCGTCGACGCGCGGGTCGGCCCCGGCGAGCATGAGCGCGAGCGCGCCGCCGTACGAGCCCCCGACCACGCCGACGCGGGGGTCGCCGTCCCCGTCCCGCTGGATCTCCGGCCGCGCCGCCAGCCAGTCGAGCAGCCGCTGCGCGTCGCGAATCTCGTAGTCGGGGCTGTTCAGGTGGATCAGCCCGCCGCTGCGCCCCATGCCCCGGGCGGTGTAGGTGAGCACGGCGTACCCGCGATCGGCGAAGTCGCCAGCGTCCTCGGCGACGCTGGCCTTCGTCCCGCCGAAGCCGTGCGCGAGCAGGATCGCCGGCACGGGTTGCTCGGCGCTGGCCGACCTGGGCAGGTAGAGCGTGGTGTCGAGGGTGACGGGCTCGTCGCCCGCCGGGCCGGAGAGCACGGTCACCATCGCCTCGGTGACGGTGTAGGAGCGCGGCGACGGCGCCACCGCCCACGCGATGAGCCCGGCGATCAGGGCCACCACCACGGCGGCCGGTACAAGCCGTCGCTGGATCGTCCGGCGACCGGGCCACGGCGGCCTCGACAGGCGAATCGGCATGGGGACAGGCTACGGTCCGTCCCGGCGTCCTCGGCGCACGGTTGTTGCCGGCTCAGCCAATGCTCAGCGTCCCGGCGTCGCCGCGGCGGGCGACTGTCCCCACCCGACACACCGGGGAGGCGGCGCCTGGTCCGCTCGGCGCCGCCCGAGCCGGGCTCAGTCGAGCAGGCGGCGGCTCCGGGCGGTGTCGCGCAGGCGCTGCAGGCGGTGCACCAGCGCCGCGTCGTACCGCATCGCGGCCGGCAGGTCCAGCAGCCGGTTGAGCGCCTGGTAGTAGCGGGCCGGCGTCATGCCGAAGGTGTCGCGGATCGCCTGCTCCTTGGCCCCGCTGCGCCGCCACCACTGCCGTTCGAAGTCGAGCATCGCCCGCTGCGGCTCGGTGAGGTCGTCGCCTACGGGGGCAGCGAGCGCGGCGTCCACAATGGCCGCCGCGTCGCGGGCGACGTCGGCCGGCAGCGCCAGGTCGGGATGCTCACGCTGGGGTGGCGCCGGCGCCGAATCAACACTCACGGCGGTTCGGGCGTCCACAACGGGCAGAGTATGTTAGTCGGTCCGCGCAAGCGAGCAACGCCACCTGCTCAGTCGGCAAGCCGACGCGTGTCACCCTGGCGTGGTCGGCTCCGTCCCGACCGGGCCCGCCGGCCGGGCTGATGTCACGAACGGGCCGGCTCCGTCACGAGCTTCCCGGCTCGGATGACCGCCGTCACGGTGAGGTCATCGTCGAGCACCACCAGGTCGGCCCGCATCCCCGGCGCGATGGCGCCGACCCGGTGCCCGAGGCCCAGAACCGCGGCCGGTGTCGTGGCGGCCATCCGAGCGGCATCCACAATGGACACTCCACTGCGGACGGTCCGGCGGAACGCGGCCGCCATCGTCGTCGTGCTGCCGGCGATCGATCCGGATTCGGTGAGCCGGGCCACCCCGTCGGTCACGGTGATCGGCAGCCCGCCCAGCTCGTACGCGCCGTCGGGCATGCCGGCGGCGGCCATCGCGTCGGTGACCAGGGCGACCCGGTCCGGTCCGACCACCCGCACGGTGTGGCGCAGCATGCCGTCGTGCAGGTGGACGCCGTCGGCCACCACCTCACAGACCACGCCAGGGCTCTCCAGCAGGGCCACGACGGGCCCGGGGTCGCGGTGGTGGACGGGGCGCATCCCGTTGTAGAGGTGCGTGGCCAGGCCGGCGCCCGCGTCGACCGCGGCGAGCACCTGCTCGTAGGTCGCGTCGGTGTGGCCGACCGCGGCGATGACTCCGTGCGCCCGGAGCTGCTCGATGGCGGCCAGGCCACCGGGCCGCTCGGGGGCGAGCGTCACGACCCGGACGACGTCCAGCGCGAGGAGCTCGGCCAGCTCGGCGGGGTCGGGGTCCCGCAGGAGGCGCGGATCGTGCGCGCCGCAGCGAGCGGTGGACAGGTAGGGGCCCTCCAGGTGCACCCCGGCCAGTTCTCCACTGTGGACCAGGGGGGCCAGGCTCGCGGTCTGGTCGTAGAGGTCGCGCCGGGCGGCGGTCACCAGGCTGGCGAGCATCGTGGTCGTGCCGTGGCGACGGTGGAAGGCGATCACCCCGCGGGCCTGCTCGGCGTCGCCGCTGGTGAACGAGTACCCGCCTCCGCCGTGGACGTGCAGGTCGACGAAGCCGGGCACGACCCACGCCCCCGACACGGTCCGCTCGCGCCGCGCCGCCGTCGGCGCGTCCGAGGCGGCCGCGATGCCGTCGATGCGGCCGTAGCGAATGCGGACGACCCCGTCCTCGACCACGCCCTCGGGCGTGACCACCCGCCCGTGGACCCTCATCGCCGGCGCCCGGTCGTCGCGTCGGTCCGGGCGCGGTCGCGGCGACCGAGCCACCCCCGGGTCGCCCCGGCGCCCCAGCTCTCACCGATCCGGAGACATTCGATCAGCATCTGCGCACCCGGTTCGACCTTCCCGTGGGGTTTCGCGCATCATTGTGCACAAGCCCGGGCCTGGGCCACATGCCGGTACGCCCGTCGGGCGCCTGGGCCGGCCGGAGCCGGCGGGGATGGAGCACGCCGAGAACGGGCAGCACGCGCGAGGAGGGGGCCGTGGACCGGTATGCGCGGTGGAACGCGCTCCTGGAGCTGCTGACCGAGACCGGTCGGATCAGCGTGGAGGAGGCGGCCGCGCGCCTGAAGGTTTCGCCGGCGACGATCCGGCGCGACTTCGACCAGCTCGCGCAGCAGCAGATGATTACCCGCACCCGCGGAGGTGCCGTGATCAACGGCGTCTCCTACGACCTGCCGCTGCGCTACAAGTCGGCCAAGCACGCCCCGGAGAAGCAGCGCATCGGGGCCGCGGCCGCCGCGCTCGTCGAGCCGGCCATGGTCGTCGGCCTCACGGGTGGCACGACCACGACCGAGGTCGCCCGGGCGCTGGCCGCCCGTCCCGACCTGGCCGGCACCGGTCCGGACGGACCGTCCCTGACCGTCGTCACCAACGCGCTGAACATCGCCAACGAGCTGGTCGTCCGGTCCCGCATGAAGATCGTCGTCACCGGCGGCGTGATCCGGCCGCAGTCGTACGAACTGGTCGGCCCGCTCGCCACCGGCATCCTGCGCGAGCTCACCCTGGATCTCGCGTTCCTCGGTGTCGACGCGTTCGACGCCACCCTCGGCGCCGCCTCGCACCACGAGGGAGAGGCGGCCATGAACAGCCTGCTGGCCTCCCGCGCGAGGCGCATCGTGGTCATCGCGGACTCGTCCAAGCTCGGGCAGCACGCCTTCGCCCGGGTATGCCCGACCGAGAAGGTGTCCACGCTGATCACCGACAAGGACGCCTCCGACGAGACGGTGGCGCCGTTCATCGACCGCGGTGTCGAGGTGCTGCGCGTCTGACGGGGTGCTGCGCGTCTGACCGGCCGGGCCGCGAGCCCGCCGCGAGCGCCCGCCAACCCGGCGCGATCATGTTGGCCCGGCTCGATCATGTTGGCCCAGCGCGATCATGCCGGGCCGCCGCGAACAGGCCGGTCCGCCGCGAACAGGCCGGTCCGCCGCGAACACGCCGGGCCGCCGCGAGCATGCCGGCGGCGCGAACATGCAGAAAGGCGTCCTTCCTGCGCGGATGCCCAAGAAGGACGCCTTCCTGACGAGGCTTGAGCCGACCGGCGGCTACAGGCGCACGCCGGTGACGGGGTGGAACGCGTGGTGGGTGTTCGGCCGCGGCTTGAGGTACACGGTCTCGCCGATGCGCGGCGCCGCGTGGCTGGACACCCGGACGACCAGCGTCTCCTGGCTGCTGGTGCCGTTGAGCGTGGCGTGCCCGTGCACGTACGCGTCCGAGCCGAGCTCCTCGACCAGCTCCACCACCATCGGGATGCCGCCCTCGCTCGGGCCGACGAGGTCGGCGTGCTCGGGCCGGAAACCGACGGTGACCATGCCGTTACCGTTCTCCCGGGCCGCGGCCACCTGCTCGCGGGTCAGCGGCACCAGCATGCCGCCGAAGTCCGCGCCGGAGTCGGTGAGCCGGACGGTCCGGATGTTCATCGCGGGCGAGCCGATGAACCCGGCGACGAAGGCGTTGGCCGGGGTGTCGTAGAGCGCCCGCGGCGTGTCGACCTGCTGCAGCACACCGTCGAGCAGCACCGCCACCCGGTCGCCCATGGTCATGGCCTCGACCTGGTCGTGGGTCACGTAGACCGTGGTGACGCCGAGGCGCTTCTGCAGCGCCGCGATCTGGGCGCGGGTCTGCACCCGCAGCTTGGCGTCGAGGTTGGACAGCGGCTCGTCCATGAGGAACACCTGCGGCTCACGGACGATCGCGCGGCCCATGGCGACCCGCTGACGCTGGCCACCGGAGAGCGCCTTGGGCTTCCGGTTCAGCAGTGACTCGTCCATGTCGAGCAGGCGGGCCGCCTCCCGCACCCGGCGGTCGATCTCCGCCTTGGGCGTCCGGCGCAGCTTGAGGGCGAACGCCATGTTCTCGTAGACGGTCATGTGCGGGTACAGCGCGTAGTTCTGGAACACCATCGCGATGTCCCGCGACTTCGGGGGGACGTTGGTGACGTCCACGTCGTCGATGTAGATCGCGCCCTCGTCGATCTCCTCCAGGCCCGCGAGCATCCGCAGGCTCGTGGACTTCCCGCAGCCGGACGGGCCGACCAGCACCAGGAACTCGCCGTTACCGATCTGGAGATCGAGTTGGTTGACGGCGGGCCGTGTGGTCCCCGGGTAGATACGCGTGGCCTTGGCGTAGGTGACGGTAGCCATAGCGGAAGGGCACCACCTTTCACCGGCAGGAACGTGCCGGACGATCCGAGTGAAAGATCCGTGCCGGCGTGGCTGCCGTCACGGATGGCCGCCGGGGTCGGCGGGTTGCGCTCACGTTAATCGAGGCCCCAACCCGCTGCCAAGCCCGGGCGACATGACGATCTCGTGACGGGTAATCCGTCGGCGCGGGCGTCGGCGACGGGCGTACGATCGGGGCAGACGCGCCACGTGGGCACCCCCGGGGTGCCGCCGCGTCCCGCTGGTCCCGCCGGTGTAGCTCAGTGGTAGAGCAACCGCCTTGTAAGCGGTAGGTCGTCGGTTCGATCCCGACCTCCGGCTCCGTCCCGAGGCCGTCGGTGGCCGTCGCCGGACCACCCGACAATCATGATCACCAGTGGCCGCCGACCCCGAGGCCCGCTCCTTGTCGAGCCGCGCGCCCTCGCCCGTCCCCGCCCCCGCCGCCGACGATGGCGTCACGACGATCTCACTGTGGGTGAAATAGAGACTCCCGGATGATATCCGTGCCCGTGGCCGGCGGGCATCAGGAGTCTTCTCCGCCCACGCGACCCGAACGCCCCGCCCTCACGTCACCGGCCGGCCCCACACCTGTCCCGCTCCCCTCGCCCGGCGCACGGCCATCGGCTTAATGCAGGCGCAGCTTATCTAGGTCTTGACTTATATAAGCCATGGCCGGTACTTTCGGGCGCGTGAACGCGTTCGACGTGTTGGGGGATCCGGTCCGACGGCGGATTCTCGAGCTGCTCGCCGACGGGGAGCAGACCGCGGGCGCGTTGACCGACGCGATCCGAGCCGAGTTCGGCATCTCCCAGCCCGCGGTGTCCCAGCACCTGAAGGTGTTGCGCGAGACCGGGTTCGCCACGGTCCGGGCGGAGGGAACGCGGCGGCTGTACGCCGTGAACCCGACCGCACTGTCCGAAGTAGACCAATGGTTGGGCCGGTTCCGGGCCTTCTGGAGCCAGCGGATGGATGCACTGGAGACCGAGCTGTTTCGGGGGCGGCGCGAGGCCCGTCAACGCCAGTCGAGTGGTGAGGCGCCCGCCCAGGCCTCCGGGCGCCGCCGGGTGGCGCGGCAACGACGCGCCACGAAGCAGGTACCGAGCCGAGGAGAAGAGAGGGAAACGGCGTGAAGGACGTGATGGAGCATCTGGCCGCGGTGACCCGCCGGACGGGCACGGCCACGACCCCGGCGGGCGAGGGCCGTACGGTCACCCTCCGCCGGGTCTACCGGGCTGACATCAGCGAGGTGTGGGACGCGCTGACCACCGCCGAGCGCATCCGGCGGTGGTTCCTGCCGATCAGCGGCGAGCTGAAGCTGGGTGGGCGCTTCCAGTTCGAGGGCAACGCCGGCGGCGAGATCCTCGCCTGTGAGCCGCCTCGCCTGCTACGGGTGAGCTGGGTGATGGGCGAGCCGGGCCCCGACACCTTCAGCGAGGTCGAGGTGCGGCTGACCCCGGTCAACGGCGGCACCGAGTTCGAGCTGGTGCACACCGCGACCGTGCCGCCGGAGATGTGGCAGCAGTTCGGCCCCGGCGCGGTCGGCGTGGGCTGGGACGGGGCCCTGCTGGGCCTGGCCCAGCACCTCACCGCCCCCGAGGTCGACCTGTCCGACGAGGCCAAGCAGGCGTGGATGGTCAGCGACGAGGCGCGGCGGTTCTACACCGCCGCCAGCGAGGCGTGGGGCGAGGCGCTGCGGGCCTCGGGGGCCAGCGACGAGGCGGTGGCGGCGGCCGTCGCGGCCACGACCAACTTCTACGCCCCAGCCGACCAGGCCCCAGCCGACCAGGCCCCAGCCGACCAGGCCCCGGCCGAGTAGTCACCGGCCGAACAGTCGCCGGCTGAAGAGTCATCCGGCCGAACAGTCACTGGCCAGACAGTGACGTATCGCTCGTGGTCCCTGGCTGCGGGCGCGCCCCGAAGGCGGGCGGGTGCGAGGATGGTCCACCGTGGACTGGTTGACCATCCTCGCCACCGTCACCGGTGGGGCCGCGGCCCTGCTCGGTACCGTGCTCGCCCACTCCCTGAGCAGCCGGGAGGAACGCAAGCGGTCCAGCAGCACCGCCCGCCGGGACAGCTACGTCGCCTACCTCGTCGCGCTGGACGCCGCGTTCAGCCGGCTGCGCCAGCTCGCCGACCCGGACGACCCGCCGGAGAACCTCACCGTCCAGGTCCGCCGCGCCTTCGGTGAGGCCGGGGTCTACGAGGCCCGCGAGCGGCTGTTGCTCGTCGGCAACCCGGCGGTGCTCGGCCCGGCCGAGCAGGTGCTGCGGCGGCTGGGGGCGGTCCGGTCGGCGGTCCGCGGTGGGGCGAAGCTACACACCCGGCCCTTCCACGACGTGTACCACCCGTACGCCGAGGCGCTGTGGCGGCTGCGCATCGCGATCCGCCAGGATCTCGGGTCCGCTCCGCTCACCCCGGCCGACGTGGCGAAGGAGAGCTGGGACTCGCAAGCGGCCTGCGACTTCTGCCGTACCACGCCGGCCGTGCCCCAGCAGTCTTCCGCATAAGTATTTCTCTGTTGACATAGCCCCGACGACGGTGGCACGGGAGCGACGGGCCCTCAGCCGATGAAGCGGCCGTCCTCGGTGTACGGCCAGACGTTGGGCGCGCAGCCCTGCAGGCCGGTGTAGTAGACCGGCATCATCACGGGCGCCGGCTGGCCGGGCCCCGGACACGGCAGGTGCTCGGCGTGGCCGAGCAGGTGCCCGACCTCGTGGTTGATCAGCAGGATCCGATAGCTCTCGATGTCCCCGGCGTACGCGTCGACGCCGTTCTCCCAGCGGCGCTGGTTCAGCACGACGTCGATCCCGTTGCGGCAGGAGACCTGGCCGTTGGTCTCCAGCGGCGCGCACAGCTGGTCCACCGTGGCGGGCGTCGCCAACCGGATGACCATCTCGACGTCGCCGGCGTCCACCCGTTGGAACGACACCCCGGCGTTGCGCCACCCACGTGGGTGGCCCAGGACGAAGTCGACGACGCGGGCGACCTCGTCGGCATCGATTTCGGTAACCGTCTCGACCTCGACACGGTACCGGTAGCGCGGACCCGTGCCGACCGGGGCCGTCCCACCGGTCGCGACCGTCCACGCGCCCGTGGCGACGGGTGGCGGGCCGGTCGGCGGGATTTCCATCCCCGGGCCGGGGAGCTCCTCACCCCACCCCTCGTCACGCGGCCCGCCGCCCCACTCGTCGCCCTGCCCCTCGTCACCCGGGCCGTCGACGGCGTCGGACAGCCGCTCCGCGAGGCCGGGGCGGGTCCCGATGGCGACGAGCCCGACCAGGCTCAGCACGATGAGGATCGCCCCCGCCGACGCCACGTAGCTCCACGCACCCCGTCGCCTCCTCATAGATACGCAGTATGCATACCACGTATGTAGCGGGCAAGCCGACGACGAACGACCAGCGACAAACCCAACCGGCCGGGAGCGGGAGAACGGGCAGCTACTCGGCCGCTGCGCGGCGCCGGGCGACCTCGGCGAGCGCGACCGCGGCGGCCACCGAGGCGTTCAGTGATTCGACTGATTCCGATATGGGGATCCGTACCCGGAGGTCACAGGTCTCCCCGACCAGACGGGTCAGGCCCCGGCCCTCGGAACCGACCACCAGCACGAGCGGCGAGAGCGCGGCGTCGAGATCGTAGAGGTCGGTCGTTCCGTCGGCGTCCAGCCCGACGACGATGAAGCCGGCCGTCTGGCAGGCCTTCAGGGCCCGGGTCAGGTTCGTCACCTGGGCGATGGGCAGCCGGGCCGCAGCGCCGGCCGAGGTGCGCCAGGCGGTGGCGGTCATCCCGGCCGCCCGCCGCTCGGGCAGGAACACGCCCTGAGCGCCGAAGGCGGCCGCCGAGCGCACGACCGCGCCGAGATTGCGCGGGTCGGTGACCCCGTCCAGCGCCACCAGCAGCGGGCTGGCGGCCTCGCTCGCCGCGGCGAGCAGGTCATCGAACGGCTCGTAGGAAAACGGCGGCACCTGCAGCCCCACCCCCTGGTGCAGCACCCCGCCAGTCAGCCGGTCCAGCTCGGCCCGGCTCACCTCCAGCAGCGGCACGCCCCGATCGGTGGCGGTGCGCACGATCTCGGCGATGCGATCGTCCGTGTCGATGCCCTGGGCGAGGTAGAGCGCGGTCGTGGGGGTGTGCGTGCGCAGCGCCTCGAGCACGGGGTTGCGGCCGACCACGATTTCGGCCGCCGCCTTGGGCGCGGGCCCCTTGCGACCGGGCGAGACCCGAGGTCGGCCAGCCGCCCCCCGCGCCGCCCGCAGGGTCGCCCCGCGCGTGCCGACCGTCGGGGTCCGGCCCGCGGCCGCCGCGGCCCGGCGCTCGCGCTCCTGCTTGCGGGCCGTGCTCGCCGGCACATCCTCCCCCTTGTAGGCCTTGTGCCACGGGCGTTCCTCGGCCGGCAGCGTCCGGCCCCGACCGGCCAGACCGGCCCGGTTCTTCCCGCCGGAGCCGACGGTGGCGCCCTTCTTCGCCGCGGTGCGACGCCCGCGTCGCGCTGAGTTACCCGGCACGACTCACGCCTTTCCGGACCGCGGCGCCGACGTCCCACCGGAGCCGGCGTCCGCCCCACCCGCCACGATCGTCCACCGTGGACCGGCCGGCGTGTCCTCGACCACGATGCCCGCGGCCTTGAGCTGGTCGCGCACCGCGTCGGCCGCGGCCCAGTCCTTGCGGGCCCGGGCGGCCTGGCGCTGCTCCAACGCCAGTGCCACCAGCGACTCGATGACGTTGTGCAGCTCGGCGCCGTCCGCCTTGGTCCACTGTGGAGAAAGCGGGTCGAGGCCGAGGACGTCCAGCATCGACCGGACCTCGGGCAGGATCCGCGACACCGCGCCCTTGTCGGCCGCGGCCAGCGCCGCGTTCCCCTCGCGCACGAGATCGTGCACCACCGCGAGCGCCCGCGAGGTGTTCAGGTCGTCGTTCATCGCGGCGACGAAGGCGGGGTTGAGCGCCCGCTTGCGACCCGGCCGCGCGGGCGAGGCGCCGACCAGCTCGGTCGCCCGCTGCACGAACCCCTCCAACCGCCGGTACGCGGCGGCCGCCTCCCGCACGGCGTCGTCCGAGTAGTCGATCACGGACCGGTAGTGCGGGGCCGCCAGGTAGTAGCGCAGCTCGACCGCCCGCACGCCGCTCGCCTCGACCGCCGGCAGGTCGATGACGTTACCGTCCGTTTTGGACATCTTCGAGCCGCCGAGGTTCAGCAGCCCGTGGTGGACCCAGTAGCG
>Ga0310830_101418_pt1 | contig 11959 bp, 9 predicted proteins | sample WT_ome_5_FD_201301 | JGI IMG/M metagenome (GOLD analysis project Ga0310830, IMG submission 201301) | Sorghum-adapted microbial communities enriched on wild type (WT) sorghum from Joint BioEnergy Institute, Emeryville, California, United... ...
AAGGAATTGCTTTTGTCCAAGAAGGAATCGTTTATTAAAGGCACGTTAATTTTGGCGGGGGCGGCGTTGATTGCCCGGGTGCTTGGCTTGTTCCAGCGCGTACCGTTGGAGCATATTCTAGGTATCGAAGGGAATGCGTCTTATTCTCAAGCTAATGCGGCCTATTTTATGCTGTTAACTTTAGCCACGGCAGGGATCCCGAGCACGCTGAGCAAAATGGTGTCGGAACGCCACGCGTTAAACCGGCCGGAGGAGGCGCGGCGCGTATACCAAGCGGCGTTGCTCTTTGCGGGTGTAGCGGGCTTGGTGATGTTCGTGCTGCTGTATGCCTTGGCGCCCTATTACGCGGTAGCTTCCGGCGTTCCGGAATCGGTGGTGGCTATTCGTGCCCTGGCGCCGGCCTTGTTGCTGTTTCCGCTGATCGCCATGATCCGTGGTTATTTACAGGGCCGGAATATTATGATCGCCGGGGGCGTTTCGCAGGTGATCGAGCAGATCGTGCGGGTGGCAACCGGGATTATTTTGGCGTTTGTGTTGTTCCACTGGGGTTACTCGGGCGAAAAGATCGCGGCCGGCGCAACGTTTGGCGCAGTGCTCGGCGGGGTTGCGGCATTGATCGTGATGTTGGTGTACAGCTTGAAGCTGCAACGGAAAGACCAGACCGAGGGACAAGCCAAACCGCGGAGCGTTGCCGGTCGTCTGCCGTTTAAGCGGATTTATGCGGAAATCTTTAAGCTGTCGATTCCGATTGTGTTGACCGCATTGGCGGTACCGGCGGTTAACTTCATCGACAACTCAATCCTGAAGCCGCTGCTGACCGGACAAATCGGCTCTGGACAAGCTACCTACATTCTCGGGATTCTCGGCAACCGGGCGCAAATGATCGCGGGGATTCCGCCGATTCTGGCGATCGCGCTCAGCCAATCGCTGGTGCCGATCATTTCCGCCGCATATGCGCGGAAGGATCAGGAGCATTTGCAGCGTCAGGTCACCTTGGCGATGCGGGTGGCCGTGCTGAGCGGGATGCCGATCATCCTTGCATTGGGCACGGCGGCCTACTCTGTGAACGGGTTGCTGTTCAGTACACGGGATGGCAGCAGCATTGTCGCGTTGCTGACGTTCGGAACGATTTTTCAAATTACAATGATGACCAGTAACTCGATTCTGCTTGGGGTAGGTAAAGCCAATTTGTCGATGGTGCATGTGGCGATCGGGATTCTCGTGAAGCTCGCAGCCAGCTATGTGTTTGCGCAGTTTTGGGGGATTTATGGTATCATTGTCGCCACTGGACTCTGTTTCTTCGTCATTACGCTGCTGAACGTTCGAGCAATGAAGCAAATCGTACCGTTCTCTTTGATGGGAAGCCGTTGGGGCGGTTTTCTGGTCACGGTTGTGGTGTTGTCCGGTGTCGGCTATGGCTTAAACCAAGCCGGCATTCAAATGGTGGACCTGATGCCAGCGCGGGTCGCGTTCTTCCTGACCTGCTGCATCGTTGGCGTGGCAGTGGTGGCACTCTATCCGGTGCTGCTCATCCTGTTGCGCGTCGTCCGTAAGGACGAGCTGACCAGCTACCCAGCCCCCCTCCGCAAAATCCTCTCCCCGCTCATGCGTTTACAACGCGGCGGCCGAGACCGCCAGGTGGGCTAATATTAGAAATCATGAAGCAAATTTAAGCGACTAGTGGATGCGCATGTGTCTGCTGGTCGCTTTTTTTGCACTATTACCCCTTGGTTCAGGAGGAGTTGGAGTGCGGGTGGTACATCAATCAGGTGGATCTGGAGGGGATTAGGTCGTGTCGTGCGTGTCACGTAGGGGTGTGGTTGTATGGTTGTATCCCGCTGGGAGCTTTTGCACGATTATCCCTTTCGGTCAGAGAAGGTAGAAGGTAGAAGGTAGAAGGTAGAGGGTGCGAGGGGAAGCATCGTGTGGTTTGACAATGGGTGGGCGGCAAGTCGTTGGGGAAAGCTCGATGCTCCAAGGGTGTGCGGCTAGGCGCTTTTACACCAGTATCCCTTTGGTTCAGAGACGTTAGAGGGTTATCCCCTTGGTTCAGGGGGAGTTGGGTGTGAGATGGGTATGAAATAAGTAGGTAATTAGCAGGCGCATATAAGGCGCATATAAGGCGCATATAAGGCGGTTAGGTGTTGGTCCTTGTGTTGTGTTGGTTTAATTGCTTCAGTTTAAAATAGCTTTGTCTGATTTAACGGGATAATGGTAAAAAAGAGCTGGCTCGGGGGTTCCTTGGCGGTAGGAAGTTGAGCTCGGAGCTGGAGCAGGTGAAGCGCTTCAGCCACACGGTTAGTGAACGCTCCTCTAACATCATCATCTCTCGCAAAAGGATCTAGGATGTTGTTTGGGTACAGTGTAATTTCGTTTGGATTGCTCAGCTGTCTGATTTAACGGGATAATGGTGAAAAAGAGCTGGCAGCGAGGGATGGTACTCTCGCAGATAGATGGGAGGACGGCGACAGGAGTGGGGTTGACGAACAAGCTCAACCCCGCTCCTGTCCATGTTCCTCCACCGCATCGTGCACAAATGCGGTGGTGAGGATGCCGTTCCTGTGCGAGCGGCTGATGTCGCACAGGAACGGCGCTTTTGGCGCGCTGATGTCGTCCAGCGCGCGGGTGTCCTTGAGCCAATCCTCCCTAGAGATTGGCTCATAGGCGGTGTCGCCCCAAGCGCTGAGCAGCTTGGGGCTGTAGAGACGCTGGCCCGGCGGCAGCGTCTCCTGGGCGAGAAGCTCTGACCCCTGTACCTTGGCGGTCAGAGCTTCTTCTAAATTGGCCGTGAACAGTTCCGGCCAATAATCGGCCCGCGAGCCGCTGTGCGGCACGCTCGCGGCGAAGCGCTCCGCGCCGCTGCGCACGGCGCGGTAGCCCATCAGCATCGCGTACAGGCTCTTGCCTAACGCGATGCGGGCTTGCAGGCTGCCGAAGTCGGAGACGGTGCGCCCCGCGAGGCGGCGCACTTTGCTCCCGGCAGCCCCGTCGCCCCCTTCCGCCGCTTCGCTCAGCGGGAACACGATCTGGTTTAATCCCGCCAGGCTGAACAGGCGGAAGTTCAATTTGTCCGTGACCTGCTTCTGGAAGTAAGGATGGCGTACCACGCGTTTTTCGATATAATTTTGTTCGTTGATAATGAGTCCGACGGTCAGCAGAGCGCTGCCGCGGTCGATCCAAAACCGCTCCCAAAACGGCCGCATAAAACGCGAAACGTGAAAATACGGGAGCAGGTGGAACCGACTGGCCCCGAGCTCCCGGCTTTTCATATACAGTCTGAGCTGCGGATAAGCGTCCTGAAAAATCAGGGCGTTGCACCGCTCCAGAAACCGATACGTGAGCCGCTTCTCTTCCGCATCAATCGCATCGGCCATACGGCTGCTTTGCAGGTCTGTCATGTTCCAGCCGGCGTTCCGCGAAACCATATGCGCGAGGAAGGCCCAATGCAGCTCCGGGCATGCTTGATAGCAGGCGAGATAAGCTGCCGTCCGGCTGATATTGTTGGCTCCGGCCAGACGGGTTTCCTCCGCGATCGCTTCGGCCAACTGCAAATCCTCAGCGCTGTAATCTTCTCCTGCTGATGCGGAACGAGCGGCCGCAGAACGCCGCAGCAACTCCTCGATTTCACTGATGACCGTCCGGGCAGCCGCTTCGTTCCAGCCCAAATCCACCGTCTCTTTCCGCAATTCAGAGGAATCGGAAAGCACGGCGGTTTTATTTTTGAACATCGTTGAGATTGCGGCGGGCAGGCTGGACATCCATCTTTTCAGGTTGACGGCCTTCCCGTTCCCGGTGTCTTGGCGGTGGTCTTCCATGGATTCCGCCTCCCTTCTACCTTGGATCAAGCGTCCGAATATTTGGCGGCCGGCTAGGCATAATACTATCCAGTATGTCCAAAAAGATTGACTTCCACTCCCGCTTTTGGTTGACTAGAAGTATCCTGATGAAAGGAAGGATCATTCATGAAAAAAATTACATCCCCCGCGGAATTTCAAGTCAGCATTCAATCCAGCAACCTGATCGTAGCGGTCTTCAAAGCCGACTGGTGCTCGGATTGTAAATTTATAGATCCATTTATGCCTGAAGTTGAGGCGAAATACGAAGGTCGACTGACGTTGATTGAAGTCGACGTTGACCAAGTCGGCGACGTCAGCCAGGAGCAAAACATTCTTGGGATCCCCAGCTTTGTCGCCTATACCGATGGCCGCGAGCTGGTTCGATTCGTGAACAAGCTTCGCAAATCCCGTGAGGAAATTGAGGATTTCCTGAACAAGGCGTTGGATGTGTATCATACGCTCCATGACACGCCGGAGACTCGGGATACGTTATAATCTACAATCAGACGGATGCCATTATATTCATCACACCGCCGCAGGGACTTCCCCTTGCGGCGGTGTCTATTTTTCAACATTTTCTATGAAAGTGGTTACTTGATCGGTTATAATGAAAAGGATTAGCGATTAACTTAAAGGTGTGAACCGTTTTGCATACGAAATTTTTAAAATGGCTCAGTTATGCCTCTTGTTTTGTAATGTTTCTGGCGACTCTTGGGGGCAGTGTAGTGACCAAAACGGAATCCGGTCTTGGCTGCGGCAATGATTGGCCGCTTTGCCATGGGAAGTTTGTCCCTGCACATACGCTCGCTTCCATGATTGAATATTCACACCGGGCAGTCAGCGGGGCGGCCGGTTTGTTTTCTTTGGCAGCGTTCATTGCGTTTTGGATGTACCGGAAGAACCGGAAGGATCTCCAGTTGTATTCCTTGATGGCTTTAATTTTTGTCATGGTACAGGCTGTGATGGGGGCGATGGCAGTCATTTACCCTACGTCGTCCGCTGTTATGGCGCTGCACTTCGGGTTCTCGTTGATCGCTTTTGCCAGCTCGATCATGCTCGTTCTCGGCATCCGCGAGGAAGAACGCGGACAAGCTGACCGCAACGCAGGGCGTCGTTCGCAAGACCCTGTGCGTCCATCTGGATCGGGAGCCCGCGTGTCCAAAGCGTTCCGCAATTTGACTTGGTTTGCGACGGCTTACACATACATTGTCGTTTACCTCGGTGCGTATGTCAGCCATACGGACTCGGCGGGTGGCTGCAGCGGTTGGCCGTTATGTAACGGGCAGCTTCTTCCCGGTTTATCCGGCGGGGAAGGGATCGCCTTTATTCACCGGGTTGCGGCTGCTCTGTTGCTGGTCGTGATCGCCACGGTGGGCCATTTTGCCTACCGCAAGCATCCCGAACTGCCGGGCATCCGTAAGCTGGGCGTTGCCGCCACGGTGCTGGTAATCATTCAAGTGCTGACCGGGGCAACCATCGCGCTGACGATCAACAACTACCAGATTTATCTTTTCGCTTCGCTGGCGCATATCATCGTGCTAGCCTCCTTGTTTGGGGTTCTATGTTATTTAAGCGTCCGAGCTTGGCAGTTGAGCCGAACCGCCAAGGAGGTACAGGCTGCACCGGCTGATAAAGCCGTTTAACCTGCGCTTCATGGCGTCAGGTTTCGGCGACAACTTCCGCGATTGCGCCGGGACTGTCATGAATCTGTAGAATGACTGGGCATCCCGAGGGGGATGAGGTAAGGTATACTTTTGTCTATAGTGTAAAGTTACGCAACGACCGGGCGCTGACCCGGTCTTTTAGGAGGATCAGGAGATGAGCTACAAGAATCTGCGTCAATGGATCGATGCACTGCAAAAAGAAAACGACCTGGCAATCATCGATGTGCCGGTTGATCCTTACCTGGAGTTAGCCGAAATTCACCGGCGGGTCATCGATGACGGCGGCCCGGCTCTGCTGTTTACCAATGTCAAAGGTACGCCTTTTCCCGTGGCAACAAATCTGTTCGGAACCCCTCGCCGGGTGGAGATGGCCTTTGGCCCGCGACCAGAACAGCTTGCTAACCAATTGGTTGACGCGATGCATAAACTGCTGCCGCCGACACCTAAAGCGATTTGGAATGAGCGCGGACTGATCCGCGACGTTTTGAAGGTTGGCATGAGAACGGTATCCAAAAAAGACGCCCCGATTCTTGACGTCTGCCGAACGGAAGCGCCGCTGAAAGACCTGCCGAAGGTGACCAGCTGGCAGAAGGACGGCGGTCCGTTTATTACGTTGCCGCTGGTGTATACGGAAAATCCGTTGCAACCGAAAGAAAACAATCTGGGAATGTACCGGATCCAATTGTATGATGATCAAACCACCGGCGTGCACTGGCAAATCCAAAAAGGCGGCGGGTTCCATTACCATGAGGCGGAGAAACGCGGCGAACCGTTGCCGGTATCCGTGTTCCTGGGCGGACCTCCAGCGATGATTGCCTCGGCGATTTCACCGGTGCCTGAGCATCTATCCGAGCTGTTGGTTGCTTCCTTCATTCTCGGTGAGAAGCTGCCGATGGCCGAAAACCCGCTGGGCGGTCACCGCATTCCGGCCGAATCGGAATTTGCCATCTTTGGGCTGGTGCCTCCGCATGAGCGTCGACTGGAAGGGCCTTTTGGCGATCACTTTGGCTATTATTCCTTGCAGCATGAATTCCCGGTACTGCACGTTGGCCATATGTGGCATCGGAAGGATGCCATCTACCCGGCAACCATCGTTGGTAAACCGCGTCAGGAGGATTATTATCTGGGCGATTTCCTGCAAAAGCTGCTGTCGCCGGCCTTCCCGATCGTCATGCCGAATGTGCGCTCGCTTTGGACGTATGCGGAGAGCGGATTCCATGCCTTGAGCTCGGCGGTTGTTCGGGAGAGCTATTCCCGTGAAGCGCTGGTGTCCGCCTTCCGGATTCTTGGGGAAGGTCAACTTTCACTGACCAAATTCCTGATGTTGACGGACAAGCTGATCGATCTCGCCGATTTCCGTCTGCTGCTGAAGACGGTGCTGGAACGCTTTGATCCACGCACGGATTTGTTTATTCTAAACAACACTTCGCATGATACGCTGGACTACACCGGCCATAAGCTGAATCACGGCAGTAAGGCGATTCTGATCGGCGTAGGCGAGCCGATGCGCGAGCTGCCTCGGGCGTACGAGGAAGGCGAAATCGCGGAAATCGATTCGATCCAAGTATTTCATGACGGATGTCTTGTCGTTTCTGGTGCATCCTATGAGGACGAGCCGGAGCTGGCCGAGCGCCTGCTGGGTCGTCTTCGCGAACGCGGGACCGCTTGGCCGCTGGTGGTGCTGGTGGATAACGCCGAAGCCGCGGCTCATGATCAAACGGCGTTCCTGTGGACGGTGTTTACGCGGTTTAATCCGGCCAGCGACATCTACGCGGCTTCCGAGGTGCGCCAGCATCATCTGTCCTACAGTTTGCCGCTCGTTATTGATGCCCGCATGAAGCCAGGGTACCCGGATGAGCTGTTCCCGCAAGAGGATATCGTGTCCTTGGTGGATCAGCGTTGGAAATCCTACTTTCTGTGAAATGAGGAATGCCTATGCTGCGAAGCTTGCTTGGGGAGCCGCCTCGCCAAAATGAGGGGCGGCTGGCCGATACGATCAGCGCGATGACGCAGACCGTGAGGCTGCTGCAGAAGGAAATCAAGGAGCATCAAGACCCTACGCATGATTTCCGCAAGCTGGAGATTTGGGTGCACGGATTGATCTCTTCGTTGGATGAGCTCGAACAATGCTTATATGCCGCTACCTTTTTTCGCCAAAAGGTACATACCGAATTTGTTGAAGACATGGACCCGGTGGAACGGGCGGATTATGCGAGATATGTGTATTTTTACAAGGATGGGTTCATTCGCGTGTTCTCGGCGCTGGACAAGCTTGGGACGGTGCTTAATGAACTGTTTGATTTGAACACGTCGAAGGTGAAGTCGCGGTTCTCCTATTTTACGGTGTTGCGCCAATTTACGACGCTGAAGATCCACACCGAACTGGGGAGCCGGTTGAACGCGATTAAAGAGACGTACCGGGAAGCGTTAGGCGTGTTGCGACGCCGGAGAAATACGGAGATTCACTACATGAACTCGGAGATGAAGGACGACTTGTGGCAACGGCATCAGGCGTTGTTCGGCAAGGTTGCCCTGGAGGACCTGGATCAGCATATCCGGGATCTGGAGCAAGGATACCAAATGGTTTGTGACACCTACTTCACGGTATTTGACTACATCAATCATAGATGGAAAAAAATTACGGCGATCTAATCCGATCGCCATTCTTATTTTTCCTCTTTACAAAACGAACAAAACTCATTATACTCATCAATAGTTTTACATGACAGGTTAACATTGATGTAATTTCACAAACGACTCTTTTAATTTCATATTTTATTTCTTATCGAGAGAGGCGGAGGGAAAGGCCCGATGAAGCCCAGCAACCGATTCGCCCGTGAATGATGCGCGGAATGAAGCGCACTCATCACGGCCGAATGTCATGGTGCTAATTCCTTCAAAACCGATGTGATTTACTCGGTTTTGGCAGATGAGAAGGCATTGTCTTTACGTAAAGAGAGCCCTTTGAATCTGTTAGGGCTCTTTTTGTTATATTTCCGCATGTTAGGAACAGGAGGTTAGCCGATTGATTGAACTGAAGGGCATTACGAAAATCTATCGCACCAAAAAAACGGCAACCCCCGCACTGTCCGGATTAAATCTGAGCGTTCGCAAAGGGGAAATCTTCGGCGTCATCGGTCATTCCGGTGCTGGCAAGAGTACGTTGATCCGGTGCATCAATTTGCTGGAGCGCCCGACCGATGGCGAGGTTTGGGTCGGCGGGGTGGAGTTGACGAAGCTTGGCAAACGTGAGCTGCAGCAACAGCGCCGCAAAATCGGCATGATTTTTCAACATTTTAATCTGCTGTCCTCGGCTACCGTCTATGATAACATCGCATTTCCGCTGACGCTGATCGGAACGCCGAAGGCGGCCATTGCGGAGAAGGTCAATGAGCTGCTGGCTCTCGTCGGCTTGGAGGAGCACCGTGACAAGTATCCGGCGCAGCTGTCCGGCGGTCAGAAGCAACGTGTTGGTATCGCCCGGGCCTTGGCCAGTGAACCGGATGTGCTGCTGTGCGACGAGGCCACCTCGGCACTGGATCCGCAGACGACGGATTCCATCCTGAAGCTGCTGCTGGACATCAACAAGCGGTTCCAGCTAACGATTCTGCTGATTACGCACGAGATGCATGTCATCCAAAGCATCTGCGACCGTGTAGCGGTTATTCACCAAGGCGGCATCGTAGAGGAGGGACCGGTGACGGAGGTGTTCCTGAAGCCGAAGCATCCGGTAACCCGGGAGTTTATTCATCGGGAGTCCGGGGATGAAGGCTTGAAGCTGGCGACTTCGGTTCCGCATCCAGAGTGGTCGAAGCTGGTGAAAATCACGTTCTTAGGAGCGAAAACCTACGAATCGGTCTTGTCCCAAGTTGTTCGGGAAACGGGCGTCAACTTCGCCATCCTGCAAGGCACGATTTCAGCGATTAAGGATATCCCGTACGGTCAACTGACCGTATCGTTTGAAGGTGAAGATGACCGGGTGGAGCGCACGCTGTCGCTCCTGCGGGAACGTGACCTTGACGTGGAGGTGATCGAATAATGGCTGAATTGGATCTCGGAACCATCGATTGGGCGGAGATGGGAACGGCGACACTAGATACGCTGAAGATGATGGGTTTTGCAACCTTGTTTACGTTCTTGATCGGGCTTCCGCTCGGGGTGTTGTTGTTCACCTTCTCACGTTCTCAATCCTTGGTATTAGGTTGGGTTTACCGGATCATTTCGCTCATTGTTAACATCCTTCGCTCGGTTCCGTTCATTATATTGATCGTTGCGTTGATTCCAGTCACGCGGGCGATCATGGGCGTATCGACCGGTGTGGAAGGGACAATTCCGCCGCTGGTGATCGGGGCGGCCCCGTTCTTTGCCCGCTTGGTAGAAACGGCGCTGCGTGAGGTGGATCGCGGAGTGATTGAAGCATCCCAAGCCATGGGCGCTTCCTCATTCCAGATCATCCGCAAGGTGCTGCTGCCAGAATCGCTGCCCGGCCTCATCGCAGGCATGACGATTACCGTAGTCACGTTGGTATCCTATACCGCCATGTCAGGCATGGTCGGCGGCGGTGGTCTCGGCGACCTGGCGATCCGCTACGGGTATTACCGGTACGAGACAGGAATCATGATCGTTTCGGTGATTTTTATGGTCATTCTGGTGCAGGTGCTGCAAATGCTGGGTGACCGCTTGGTGATTTATTTTACGCGGAAATAAGGAAACTTAAATATATAACACCATCCTTATTCAAAAAAACATTTTTAAGGGGGAGAACCTGCAATGAAAAAATGGACTTTATCTTTGTTAACGCTCGTATTGGTACTGGTACTGGCCGCTTGCGGGAGCAATAATGCCGCGAATAACGGGGCAGCAGGAAACACGGCAGGTGAAACGTCAGCCGCTGAAGGGAACGCCGCAGATTCGGGGAACCAAACTGCAGCTGAACCAGTGAAGCTGGTTGTAGGTGCTACCGTACCACATGCTGATATCTTGAAATTTATCGCGCCGAAGCTGAAAGAAGAAGGCGTTGAGCTGGAAGTTAAAGAATTCACCGATTATGTGCAACCTAACGTACAACTGTATGAAAAAGAGCTGGACGCAAACTACTTCCAACATCAGCCTTACCTGGATGAGCAAAATAGCCAAAACGGCTTTGACCTCGTACCGGTTGTAGGCGTACACGTTGAACCGTTTGGCGCATACTCCAACAAAATCAAATCCGCTGACGAGCTTGCGGACGGCGCGACGATCGCGATCCCGAACGACCCGACCAACGGCGGCCGCGCACTGCTGTTGCTGCAAAAGCAAGGGTTGATCAAACTGAAGGATGACGCTGGAATCACAGCAACTGCGAAAGACATCGTGGAAAATCCGAAAAACCTGAAGTTCAAAGAAACGGATGCAGCTATGCTGCCTCGTCTGCTGCCAGAAGTAGATCTGGCGCTGATCAATACGAACTTCGCGCTGGAAGCGAATTTGAACCCGACGAAGGACGCCTTGTTCATCGAGGATAAAGATTCGCCATACACGAACCTTCTGGTTGCTCGTCCAGACAACAAAGATTCCGAAGCGATTCAGAAGCTGGCGAAGGCGCTGACTTCCGATGAAGTTCGCACGTTCATTAACGATACTTATGAAGGTGCTTTGGTACCGGTATTCTAAGGAACAAGAAGCTGGATGATCCCGCTGCGTGTGCAGCGGGATTTTTATTATGGCTTTAGCCAGTTGAGCTCGCGAAGCGTGCGAAACAAAAAACCACCCGCTATGCGGGTGGAGGAACGAAGGTTTGACCAACTAGACCATTCCCATAAAATTGAGATGTTCAGGCTCAATAAAAGAAAGGAATGGTCTTAGATGGCAAACAAGAGCTATAGTTTAGCTCACACGAAGTGGATGTGCAAATACCATATCGTGTTCACCCCGAAGTATAGACGGAAAGAGATCTATAATCAAGTGAGGAGAGATTTGATCGAAATATTTAAGCGTCTGTGCAAATACAAGGGAGTGGAGATCATAGAAGGCCACATGATGCCGGATCATGTACACATGCTGGTAGCGATACCACCCAAAATCTCAGTATCCTCATTTATGGGGTATCTGAAGGGAAAGAGCTCACTAATGATATTCGAAAAGCATGCCACCCTAAAGTATAAATATGGAAATCGGAAATTTTGGGCGGAGGGATACTACGTAAGCACAGTGGGCTTGAATGAGGCCACTGTCGCAAAGTATATCCGCGAGCAGGAAGCACATGACCAGGCAATCGATAAACTGAGCGTCAAAGAGTATGAAGATCCATTTAGCAGAAACGGTAGCAAGAAAAAGTAAACCAGTTTAACTGGTAAGTGAAAGTGACAAAAACACTGAGCCTGAACAATTTTATTGTCAGGCTAGCGTCTTTAGGCGCAGTTTGGCAACAAGGGGTTATACCCCAAGAGCAAACCACCCGTTGGACGGGTGGTTATGATT
>Ga0310830_101435_pt1 | contig 11790 bp, 8 predicted proteins | sample WT_ome_5_FD_201301 | JGI IMG/M metagenome (GOLD analysis project Ga0310830, IMG submission 201301) | Sorghum-adapted microbial communities enriched on wild type (WT) sorghum from Joint BioEnergy Institute, Emeryville, California, United... ...
GGCTGGACGTGGTGGCGCCGCGCCAGAGCCTGGGTGACCTGCTGCTGGCGATGCGGCGCAACCGCCGCCACATGGTCCTGGTCAGCGAGGGCGGCAGCCCGCTCGGGGTGCTCACGCTCCACGATGTGCTCGGTGTGCTGGTGCCAGCACAGAGTAATGACACAATCGCAGAACGTAGATGAGTCGCGGGCGGAGTGCCTTGCGCGGCAAGGAATTCTTGCTATTTCCGTGAATGCATCCTAGTGTGTCCTGGGTCCGGCTGTGACGATGGTCGACCCTCGACCGAGGCCGGGCACCGCCTCGATGCCGCCGAGCCGCCACGACGCTCCGATGCTGGTGGGACGAGCATGGAGAGTCATGGCCCCAGCCGACCGGCCGAGCCGCCCAGAGTGAGCAGTTGTCGGGCCGGCCGGGACCCCACGGCGGACCGGGAGACGACCACGTTGGTGCGCCCCGAACGACCTGCCGAGCAGGACGGCGCCCCTATCCCCGGTAGGCGGTCTGGACGAAGGAGAGACGTGGTACCTCCTCGAGTGCTCACCCGATTCACCACCGTGGCAGCCGCCCTCCTGGTGCTGCTGCCCCCTGGCGTGGCCCACGCGAACCCCGCCGACATCGAAGCGCAGATCGACCAGCTCTGGCAGGAGGCGGAACCGCTCATCGAGCAGTACAACGCGGTGCACGCGGAGTACGAGCAGAACCTCGCTAAGCAGGCCGAGCTGCAGGCCGCGATCGCGCCCCTGGAGGCCCAGCTGAGCGAGGCCGAGACCCGCATCGGTGAGATCGCGGCGCAGGTCTACCGCAACTCGGCGGTCACCAGCCTGGCCCTCATGTTTGCCGAGGGCACGCCCGGCGACCTGGCGGACCGGATCTCCTATCTGGACGGCCTGTCCGTGGTCCAGCAGCGCGAGCTCGCCGGCGTCCTCGCGCTGAAGGAGGAGTACGACGCCCAGAAGGCACCCATCGACGAGCTGGTCACGCAGCTCGCCGCCCAGGACGCCGACCTGGCCGCCCGCAAGGCCGACATCGAGCGCCGGATCGCCGAGCTGCAGGAGCTGCGCCGGCAGGCGTACGCCTCCTCCAGCGGCACCGGGTCGTACCGGCCCTGGCCCTGCCCGGCCGAGTACCTGCCGACGCCGGGCTACCAGGCCGCCGCATGGGCGTGTGCGCAGGCCGGCATCCCGTACGTGTGGGCCGGCGCCGGCCCCAGTGGCTACGACTGCTCCGGCCTGACGATGAAGGCGTGGCAGCAGGTCGGCGTCTACCTGCCCCACAACGCGGCGGCCCAGCGGCGGTCGATGCCCTACGTCGACCGGGCCGACCTGCAGATCGGCGACCTGGTCTTCTACTACAGCGACCTGCACCACGTCGCGATCTACGTCGGCGGCGGCTACGTCATGCACGCGCCTCAGGCCGGGGACGTGGTGCGGATGGCGCGGATGGACGTGTCGCCGATTCACAGCTTCGGGCGTCCGGGCTGAACCGCCGCGCCGTAGTAGCCGTGAGCTGTAGTCGTCGCGAGCTTCAGTAGCCGCGAGCTTTAGTCGTCGCGAGCTGTGGTGGCCGAGGGCACCCCGGTTGGCCGGGGTGCCCTTTGTCGGCATGGCGGAGGGTGGCTAGGCGGTGTCGCCCCGTCACGCTACGGTGAGGCGGATCCGGTAGACCCACCAGGGCCAGGACCTGAACGGACCCGCGAGGGGAGACGGACCTGCCAGGGGTCAGGGGGAGAGATACGGACCCGCCAGGGGCCAGGGGGAGAGATACGGACCCGCCAGGGGCCAGGAGGAGAGATGACGTACCAGCCGGGCGAGCCGTCCTACGTACCGCCGCAGGACCCGTGGGGGGACACGTCCAGTACCGCCTCCGCCCCGACGGAACCGTTGCCGACACCGGCCCGGGCCCCGGACCAGTTCGCGCCCGGGGTGGCGTCGCCGGCCGCCTGGTCGGCGACGGACATCGCGGTCACCGACCCGCAGCCAACGGTCCGGTCCGGGGGTGGCCGGACGGGTCTGTACGTACTCGTGTTCCTGGTGGTCGTGGCGGTCGCGGGCGCGGGCGGGTTCGCCTCGTGGTGGGCGACCAGCCGGTACGCTGGCCGGATCATCGGTGCGCCCGCCACACCCACGTCGGCCCCGACCAGCTCCGAGACGTCGCGGTCGCCGTCGCCCACTCCGGAGCGGACCGAGTTCGCGTACGAAGACGACCCGTTTGCGGTCGAGGCTGGGACCTGCCTGGTCAACCGGGCTCCCGAAGATGAGGAGCCCGAGATGTGGGTGGTGCCGTGTGAGTGGCCGGGCAGCTACAAGGTGCTGAAGGTCCTCACCGGCGCGGACATCCCCGAGGACAAGCGGGACTTCCACGAGAGGGACACGGCCAGGGCGCTGCACGCCGAACTGTGCGCCGACGAGCCGTCGGACGCGTGGTTCGGCTGGAACGCGCCCAACGACGCCCTGGACCGCTTCTACTGCATGCAGACGAATCGGGCGGTCTGACCGCCACGCCCTAAGAACCGGCAGGCCCGGACCGCCACGCACCAAGACCGGCAGGCCCGGACCGCCACGCACCAAGACCGCCAGGCCCGGACCGCCACGCACCAAGAGGCCCGGGCCCGGGCGAGCCCCAGAGTTCGAGGTCCTCAGGGCGAGTTGACCCACTCGTCGGTGCCGTCGGTAAAGAACTGGTGCTTCCAGACGGGGAGCCGGGCCTTCACCTCGTCGACCAGCCGGGCGCAGAGCGCGAACGCCTCGGCCCGGTGCGCGGTGGCCACCGCGGCGGCGAGCGCCACGTCGCCGACGCGGAGATCGCCGACCCGGTGCGACACGGCCAGCGCCACCACCGCGGGGTCCTTGGCGATCTCCTGGGCCACCTCGGCGAGCACCGCCTCGGCGCTGGGATGCGCCTCGTATTCGAGCCGGACGACGCCGCGCCCGCCGTCGTGGTCGCGTACCACGCCGGCGAAGGAGACCACCGCCCCGGCGGCGGGGTGGGCCACGGCCGCCTCGTGGTCGGCTACGGAGAGCGGCTCGGTGGTGACCGCGGTGTGCACGACGCTCATGGCTGACCTCCGTCGGAACTCGTCGCTGACTGCCCGCCGGAACCGGTGGCTGACGCTCCGCCGGAACTCATGACCGGCTCCCGTCCGCGGGCGCGAGCGGTGCGGCGGCCCCTCCGGTGGCGACGGGCAGCGGGACGAAGGGGATCTCGTCGCCGGCGGCGGCGTCGGTGTTCGGGGCGATGACCGCGAAGCCGTCGGCCTGGGCGAGCCCGCGCAGCATCGCCGAGCCCGCGTGCTCGAGCGGCTCGGCGGGCCAGGGGTGTCCGCCCTCGGCGTCGGGTCGCAGCCGGACGAGCGCGAGATGGGTGGCCGGGCCCCGGCCGCGGACCGGCGCCGTGAGCCGGACCCGGCCCAGCGCGGGCAGCGGGCGGCCCGCCATCCCCAGCAGCAGGGGCACCACCAACGAGACCAGGGCGACCACCGCCGACTGCGGGTTGCCCGGCAGGCCGGCCACGAACGCGGGCGGGCGGCCTTCGCGCGGTACCGAGGCCAGCAGCATCGGAAAGCCGGGCCGCACCGCCACCGAGTTGGCGAGGTATTGGGCCCCGAGGCCCGCGAGCGCCGGGTGCAGGTGGTCGACCGGGCCGTGCATGGTGCCGCCGGTGGTGCAGACCAGGTCGGCGCGGTCGATCGCGTCGCGCAACGCCTCGACGTGGGCCTCCAGGGTGTCCGCCACCGGCCCCCGCGGGTCCAGCCCGGCGACCGGGCGAGCCCCGAGCCGTTTCAACCAGGCCGGAATCTGGGGGCCGAGCGCGTCCCGGACCCGCCCCTGCCCGGGCGGGCCACTGGTGAGCAGCTCGTCGCCGAAGATGACCACCGCCGCCGTGGGCGCGGGGGTGACGGAGAGCGTGTCGCGTCCGCAGGAGGCCGCCAGCCCGATGACCGCCGGGGTGACGACCGTGCCGGCCGGCAGCAGCTCCTCGCCGGCCCGGGCCTCGTCCCCGGGGTCCCGCCAGTCCGGCACCTGCCGGGGCTGGCCGGTGACGAGCCCGCCCTCGAGCGACCGGCTGTCCTCGACCCGGATGATCTGGTCGGTGCCGGCGGGGAGCATCGCGCCGGTCGCGATCTCGACCGCCTCGCCCTCGCCGAGGGGGGCCGGCACCGAACCGGCCAGCGCCCGGCCGACGACCTTCCACGGGCCGGCGCCACGCACCGCAAATCCGTCCACACTGGACGTCGGGAACGCGGGCAGGTCGGTGAGCGGGGACAGCGGCGCGGCCAGGGTGAGCCCATCGGCGTCGGCGAGCCGGACCTCGACCGGCGCCGGGCGCGCGGCGAGACCGGCCGCGTGCGCGGCTCGTCTCGCCTCCGGCCAGTCCAGTGGCTCCTGCATGGCTCGACCCTACTGCCACGCGGCTGTGGGTTCGACCGGCCGGATTGTCGATGCCGCGGTGCCGACATGGCGCCCGGCGGAGTGGCTTGCCGGCCGTGGCCTGTTCGGCCAGGGGTTGCCGTCAGCGCGTCGTCGCCGGTGGCCTGCCGTGAGTTTTCGTCAGTGATCGCCGCCGCCGAGCTGCTCGACCGCGTGCACCAGGATCGGGCGGAGCACGGCCAGGCCGTCCCGGGCGCCGCCGGTGGAACCGGGAAGGTTCACCACGAGGGTGCGACCGGCGACGCCCGCGACGCCGCGGGAGAGCACCGCCGTCGGCACGCGGTCGCGGGAGTAGGCCCGGATCGCCTCGGCGATGCCGGGGATCTCGTAGTCGAGGATCGCCCGGGTGACGTCCGGGGTCCGGTCGGTCGGCGTGATGCCGGTGCCCCCGCTGGTGATCACGACGTCCACCCCGTCGGCCACGGCCGCCCGGATGGCCTCGCCGACGGGCTCGCCGTCGGGCACCACCACCGGGTCGTCGACCTCGAACCCGAGCTGGCGCAGCCCGGTCACCAGGATGGGTCCGCTGGAGTCGGCGTAGACGCCCGCCCAGGCCCGGTTGCTGGCGACGATGACCCGGGCCTTCATCGCGTCGCCTCGCCGGAACCCGCGCCCTCGGACCGATTCGCGCCGTCGGACCGATCTGGGCCGTCGGACCGATCCGCGTCGTCCGACCGCTCCGCACCCTCGGGCCGGATCCACACGCCGGTCTTGCCGCCCTCCTTGCGCAGGACCCGGACCTCGTCGAGCACGGCGGCAGGATCGACAGCCTTGATCATGTCGATGATGGTGAGCCCGGCGGTGGCGACCGCGGTCAGGGCTTCCATCTCCACCCCCGTGCGGTCGGCCGTGCGCACCGTCGCGGTGATGTCCACACTCGACGCACCGAGCTCGAGCTGGACCTCGACGCCGTGCAGGGCGATCGGGTGACAGAGCGGGATCAGGTCCGGGGTCCGTTTGGCGCCCATGATGCCCGCGACTCGCGCCACGCCCAGGGCGTCGCCCTTCGGGAGCGCCTCGCGTCGCAGCAGCGCCACGACCTCGGGCGTGGTGCGGACCCGGCCGGCCGCGACCGCGCGACGCACGGTCACGTCTTTCACGGAGACGTCGACCATCCGGGCCGCCCCGGTTGCGTCGACATGGGTCAGTTCGTGAGGGCTGGCGACGGGGCCAGGGTTCCCGTCCGAGCTCGGCGAGGTCACGCGCTGAAGCGTACGCCGCCCCGACAGTCCACGTGCGACGGACCGGTGACGCTCCGCTGTCGCCGATTGCCGGGTGAGGGACGTACGTTTGCGCTCACAGCTGGCTTCCCGCGCTGAGGGGATGATGCACACCGGCCGGCCTGGCGGCCTGCGGCCCGACCGCCGCATGACTCGCCGGGTCGGCGGGTAATTCATAGGCAAGTTCCCCGGTATGAGGGGAGGTGGCCCGATGAACGACTGGCTGTGATGGACGGTCATCCGAGCGTAGTCGCCGGACACCTGACTGTCAGTCAGGCATCGGTTGCGCTGCGCTGGTCGTGACGTCGTCGACACCACGTGCCGAACCGGTCGGGAACCGCTCCGAAACCGGGCGGAACCCCCGGAATCCGGTTCAGGCATAGATCGATCCCCGGGCTGCCGCGTGCCCCGGGGCTCGCACGCGTGCGCGCCGAGTCCTAGGCTGACCATCGGTTGCCGGAAGGGGATGTCCCTGACGGCGGCAGCCTGGGCGGCGAAGGGACGAAGCACGGGTGGCCGCAGACAACCGGGGCCCCAGGGGAACTCTGCCGTGGCTCACCGGCGGAGTGATCGCGGCTGGCCTGCTCGCGGTCGTCCTCCAGCCGATCGTGCTTCACGCCGGGATGCGCGACATCCCCACCTGGGCGGTGCCGGTCCACGTCGTCATGGTGGCGGCGGCCAGCGCGGCGGTGGTCCGGGTCCGGGTGCGCTCAGCGACGGCCGGGACGTCGTGGACCGACTCGGCGATCCTGCTCTGCATCGTGTCGCTGCCCGCCGGCTGGGTCGCGCCGGTGGTGCTGGCCGGGGTGTTCCTCGGCAAGCTGCTGACCCGGGTGCGGCCCTATCGCGCGCTGTACAACGCGAGCAAGGACGCGATCTCCGCCACCGCCGGCCTGCTGGTCGCGCTGTTCGTCGAGCTGCCCCGAGCCGAGGCGGCGATCACGCAGCCGCATCGGCTCATCCTGGTCGCGCTCACGATCGCGGTCGTCGAGTTCGCGGTGGGCGTGCCGGTGCTCGCCCTCGCGGCGAAGACCCCCTGGTACCGCGTGCACCGCGACGACCTCGACATCAAGGCGGCGTTCTTCGCGGGCAAGCTGGTCGTGACCATCCTGACCCTGCTGCTCTTCGCCGACGACGCCAAGTTGCTCGCGCTGGTCCCCCCGGCGGCGCTGTGCATGCACATGCTCGTCGCCGGCCGCCTGCGCGCCCGCTCCGATCAAGTCGCCTGGCAGCGGCTGGCCCGGTCGACCGAGCACCTCAACGGGGCCGACCTGAACACCGTCCTCACCGCCGCCGCAGGCGACGCGGTGTCGCTGTTCTCCGCCGACCAGGCCGAGGTCTTCCTGCGGGACGGTCCCCGGGGACCGCTGCTCGTCCGCGGTGACATGCACGGGGTGGTCTGGTCCGGGGACGCGTCGCTCGCGCCGCCGGCCATGCCCGGCGGCCTGATGGTCAGCGCCCCGCTGGTGGGCGACGACGGTCAGCTCGGCGAGGTCCGCCTCCACTACGGCGACACCGTGAGCCTCTCCGACCGGGAGCTGCTCACCCTGCGGACCTTCGCCTCGGCCGTACGGACGGCGGCGCGCAACGCCTCGGCCCTCGCCGTGGCCGACGAGACGGCGCGCGACGCGCGTACGCACGATCCGCTCACCGGCCTGGCCAACCACGCCGGCCTGCAGGAGCGCGGGGAGCGGGTGCTGGCCGTACCCGGCCTCGTCGCGCTGGTGACCATCGATCTCGACCGGGTCCGGCAGGTGAACGAGTCGCTCGGCCACGGGGCCGGCGATCGCGTGCTCGTCGAGGTCGCCCGCCGGCTCACCCAGGTGGCCGGCCCCGACGTCCTGGTCGCCCGGCTGCACGGGGACGTCTTCGCGGTGCTGCTGCACGACGTCGCCTCCGCGCGGGACGCGGCCGACCGGGCGGCCGCGCTGCTGGCCAGCCTGGAGCCGCCGGTCGAGCTGGGTGGCGTCCGGGTGCGGATCGAGGCGACCGCGGGGCTGGCCGAGCGGCCGGCGGACGCTCCCCCGGTGACCCCGGCCGCGGCCTCGCTGGCCATGGTCGAGCTGCTGCGCCGGGCCGATGTCGCGATGCGCCAGGCCAAGCGGGGCGGTCCCCGGGTGGTGCGCTACGAGCCGGCCCGCGACCCGGCCGACGTGGATGCCCTCATCCTCGGCGGGGAGCTACCCCGGGCCATCGCCAAGCGTGAGTTCACGGTGTGCTTCCAGCCGGTCGTGGATCTGCGCAGCGGCATGATGGTCGCGGCCGAGGCCCTGGCCCGGTGGCGCCACCCGGTGCGGGGTGAGCTGGATCCGCGGTGGTTCCTGCACGCGGTCGAGCGCTCCGGCCTGCTGGCCTCGTTCGACGAGGCGGTGCTGGAGCAGGCGATGGCCGCCCAGGCACGGTGGCGGGCGGTCGGCATCGACGCGCCGGTCGCGGTGAACGCCGCGTCCCGCAGCCTGCTCGACCCGGAGTACCCGCGGCGGGTCCGCAAGGCGCTGGAGCAGCAGAACGCCGCGGGCGAGGACCTGATCATCGAGCTGACCGAGAGCCTCACGCTCGCGGACCTCGACCTGGCTGACCGTACGCTGGGCGAGCTGCGGGCCCTCGGGGTGCGCCTGGCTCTGGACGACTTCGGCACCCGCTCCTCGCCGTTGACCATGGTGACCCGCCTGCCATCGATCGATCTCAAGATCGACCGTTCTTTCGTCGAGACGATGCTGACGTCGGCCGAGTCGCGGGCGGTGGTCCGGTCTACAGTGGAGCTCGGCCGGTCCCTGGGGCGCGCCGTGGTGGCCGAGGGCGTGGAGCGGGAGGACCAGCGGCGGGAGCTCGTCGCGATGGGGTGTCCGATGGGGCAGGGGCACCTGTTCGCCCGACCGGTACCCATCGATGAGCTGATGGTCATGGTCTCACCGGGCGTGGATGGCGTCGCGGGCCGGCTGGCCCGTCCGCTGGAGTAGACCGGCGAAGATCAGGCCCGGGTGGCGTCGGCCCGCCACCGGCCGATCGGTTCGGTGGCCCAGTCTCTCGCCACCGGCCCGGTCGGTTCCGTGGCCCGGTCGGCTCGCCCCGGCGTGGACGCGCGGCTCAGCGCGGGCGGTGAACTCGGTTAAGGTGATTTCTCCACCCCACACCAGGAGGCCGCGCGTGGACGAGCCGCTCTTCACCGACGACCCGGCGACGATGGACCTGGGCGCCAAGGTCACCGCGGCGTGGACCGATTTCCAGGCCGCGCTGGCCGACACCCTCGCGAAGATGCCCGACACGGTGGCCGGACTGGACATCACGCTCGACCCCTCCGCGGCCGGTCACGGTGCCCCGCTCTACTCGGTGAGCATTGATCTCGGCGACGCCGAGCAGCTGCGCGCGTACGCGGTGAGCAACCGGATGCTGCCCCGGGAGCACCAGCTCTCCCGGAAGCGCATCGGTGAGGTGGTGGCACTGGGCTGGGCCCCGCCCGGGGTCGTACCGGGTTCGGGCGAGCGATTCGGGCTGGACCTGCCGCGGTCGGCCACCGGTCACGCGGCGGCGATCATCGCCCGGACGCTGCGCGAGGTGTACGGCTCACCCCACCCGGCGTTCCTGCTCTACACCGCCGTCGACTCGACCGGCGCCGCGGTCGCCGACCCGCCCCCGCTCGGGGTGGCCCGGCCGATCGGTGGGGCGGGGGTGCCTCAGCTCTCCTACGTCAACCTCGCGGCGCTGCCCCTGAACCGGCGGGTCGCGCTCACGCTCGCCGCGATGCTCAAGGTGGCGCCCGACTCCCTGCCCGTCGACGGCGACGGCGACTTCGGGATCCGCTCTGGGTCGGCGATGGTCTTCGTCCGGGTCCGGGAGCAGCCGCCGCTGGTCGAGGTGTACTCGCCCGTGCTCACCGGCGTGGCGGAGAACCAGCGCCTCTACCAGCGCCTCTCCGAGCTCGTGCACCGTATGCCCGTCGGGCGGCTCTACCTGGCCGGCGGCACGGTGTGGGCCGGCATCACGGTCTTCGGCCGTGACTACCAGCCCTCGCACCTGATGCTCGCGCTCGAGATCATGACCGGCCTGGCCGACGAGCTGGACGACCGCCTGCGTTCGGAGTTCGGCGGGCGTCGGTTCTTCGGCGACCCCGACGAAGGTCCCGAGCCCGACCCGCCCGCCAACATCGGCCAGTACCTGTAGTCCGCGGCCAGCGACAGTCGCGGGTACCGGGCCGGCCTACCAGGGGATCCAGGCCACGCGGGTGAGCGTGGTGGGGTCGGTGGCCATGAGGCCGCCTTCGGAGACCGTCCACAGGGTGGTGCCGGTCCCGGCGGTGGTGATGAGGCTGCGCCGGATCGGCGGCTGGTAGCCGAATTTGACCGCCGGCGGGTGGCTGATGAAGCCGACCTCGACGATCCGGTCGTCGGTGATGCGCAGGACGAGGGCGCCGGAGGCCATCCGCGGCGCGAACGCCTGGTCCGGCGCATCCCGGAACGGAACGGGCTCGCCGAGGCCGTACCGCGACTGCAGCGGTACGACCAGCAGGCCGTCGGCCGGCCAGTAGAGGAAGGCGTGCGGGTCGACCTCGGCCTCGGAGTAGCTGCCGGAGAGGGTGTACCGGGCGATCCGGGTCGGCGCGGCGAGGTCGGCCACGTCGAACAGCGACACCTGCGTGCCGAGGATCTGGCCGGTGTCGGTGGCGTCCTGGCCGATCCCAATCAGGCGCGTGTCGCTGACCGGGTGCAGGTAGGCCGAGTAGCCCGGGATCTTCAGCTCACCCCGCACGACCGGGGCCGTGGGGTCGCGAAGGTCCACTGTGTACAGAGGGTCGGTCTGGCGGAACGTCACCACGTAGCCGACCGGACCGACGAAGCGGACGGCGTAGATCCGCTCGCCCTTGCCCAGCCCGTCGACCGCGCCGACCCGGACCAGGCGGTCACCCTTGGTCTCCAGCACGTAGACCCCGGACTGGGACTGCAGGGCGCCGTTGCCGCTGTCCACGGTTTCGACGGTGGTGGCGACCCGCAGCCGACCGTCCCATTCGGACATCGCGTACTGGTTGAGCAACTGCCCCGGCACACTGCCGCCAGCTACGAATCGCGGCGGGGTGCTGGTCGTGTCGAAGCGGTAGATCTCGGTCTGCGGCTCCGCGGGGGTCTGGGCGGCCAGGGCGGGCACGAACCGGGTCCACGCCTGGTTGCTCGCCACGTACAGGCTCGTCCCGTTGCTGTAGACGGTGTCACCGTCGGCCGCGATGGTCACCGGGCTGCCGTCGCCGATCGCATTCCGGCTGATGTCGAACGTGAGGACGGTCAGCAGGTTCGCGCCGGAGTAGCGGGTCGGCCGGCTGATCGACTCGCACGGCACCCGCGTCTTTACGGTCTCGTCGCCGGTGGTCACCTCCAGCCGCGGGGCCCACGCGTCGATGTCACTGGCATCGATCACGGCGCGGTTCGCCGCGATCCGCTCGGCATCGCTGCCCGGTGACGCGCGGAAGTCCAGGCGTGGGGCGGACCGGGTGACGATCCGGACGGTGGAGCCGACCTGGCGAGCGTCCACGATGGACCCGTCGGCGCGGGCGCGCGACAGGATGCGCGGGGTGGCCAGGTCGACGAGGAGGATGCTCGCCCCGCTCACCGGGCGCTCGCCCAACGGCTCATCGACCGGCGGGTTGACCGCTGGCTTGCCGGGCAGGTCCGGGATGGGCTCCGCGTCGAGGCGCGGCGGGGCCGGGAGGTCGTCGACCACGATCGGGTAGGTGATCTGGTTGGAGAGCACCAGCGCGTGGTCGCCGGCCAGCAGCAGGTTCGCGTCGTAGCCGATGTCCGAGTCGAGCAGGTCCACCACACCGACCAACCGCCGGCTGACGACATCGACAACGCTCAACCGTCCGTTTGAGACGGTCACGATGCGGCGCCCGTCGGTCTTGATCAGGTCCGGCTCGTCCACGCCGGCCTCGTGCACGTTGGTGCGGGAGTGGTCGGCCGCCTTTCCGGCGGCGGGCGCGTCGGCCGGCTGCGGGACGGCGGCCGGGGCCTCGGCCGCGAACTCGCCTCCCGCCGCGGACCGGTCCCCCGCCCCGGCGCTGTCCTCGGTCACCAGGACCGGAGGGGCGCTGAGCGGGATCGGTTCCCCGGGGAGGCCGTACGGCCCCACCACCTCCTTGGCGGCGGCGCGCAGGT
>Ga0310830_101444_pt1 | contig 11721 bp, 10 predicted proteins | sample WT_ome_5_FD_201301 | JGI IMG/M metagenome (GOLD analysis project Ga0310830, IMG submission 201301) | Sorghum-adapted microbial communities enriched on wild type (WT) sorghum from Joint BioEnergy Institute, Emeryville, California, United... ...
GCAGCGCTATCTTAATAGATTATCTTGACACAGCTCGGGCGGGAAAGCAACCGTTCGACTCCAAGTTCGACTCCAAGGTCCGTCTTGTCGCAATATTGGTTTAACCGCATGGCCGCGAGATTGTGTCGAGCAGCAAGATTCGGTTTGCTGCCAGACGGTTTGACTGCAAGACCGTATCCAGTGCGCAAACGGTAGGCGCGAGACAAGGGGGCGGTGAATATGAGAGGAACCGCATCATTCATCGGGGCGCCGCAGGAAGCCGAGGCGCCGTTCACTCTATGGGAACGGCGCCCGCGTGAGAGGGAGAGCCGTTCGCATATCCGAGCAGGTGATGGATTTCGGATTTCAGCCGAATCAGCTCGGGATCGGACAGCAGCGCCGGGCGGCGGGGACGGGCAAAGGGAACCTCGATTTCCCGCACGACCTTGGCGGGTTTGGCCGAAAGCACATAGATGCGGTCGGACAAAAACAGCGCCTCCTCGATGCTGTGGGTGACAAACAGCACGGTCCGGCGGTGCTGTTCCCATATTTCCAAGAGCCACCGCTGCATGTCGTATCGCGTCAGCGCGTCCAGCGCCCCGAACGGTTCGTCGAGACACATCAACTCCTGCGGTCCGAGCAAGGCGCGCAAAAACGCGACGCGCTGCTGCATGCCGCCCGACAGCTCGTGCGGGTACGCCTTTTCGTATCCTCCCAGGCCGATCCGGGGCAGCCATTCCCGCGCGGTCCGCCGCGCTTCCCGGAGCGGCGTGCCCGCGACTTCCAAGGCGAGCGCCGCGTTGTCCTCCACGGTTCGCCACGGGAACAGCGTGTTGTGCTGCGGCATATAACTGACGTGGCCGGTGCGGCCGGAGATGTCGACGCCGTCGAGCAGCACGGCGCCGGACGTCGGCGCGATCAGGCCGCCGATGATGTGCAAGAGCGTGCTTTTGCCGCTGCCGGAAGGGCCGATCACGGAAACGAACTCGCCGCGGCTTACATGCAGGGTGAGCCCGTCCAGAACGGCGAGCTTTCGTTTTCCGTTGTCATAGGCCATCGACAGCCGGTCGCAGACGAGCATGCGAACTACTCCTTTCGTCGGTTCCAATGAACCATTCGCTTCTCCAGCAGGCCAATGCCGTAAAAAAACGCCAAGCTGAGCGCGACGATGACGGCGATGGCGGAAAAAATGCGCGCGGTTTCAAAAGAAGCCTGCGACATTTGGATGTACATGCCGAGCCCCCGCTTGGCGCCGAGCCATTCCGACACGACCGCCCCCATCATGCTGTAGGTGGCGGAAACTTTTAACCCCGAAAACAGATGCGGCAGGCAGGAAGGCCATTCGAGCATCCGAAACATCTGCCGCCGGTTGGCGCCGATCATGCGCATGTACTGCATCATCGCCGCGTCCGTGTAGGCAAACCCTTGCAGCGCGGATACGAGCACGGGGAAGAAGCAGACGAGGGAAATGATCAAAATTTTCGGCAGCCAGCCGAAACCGAACCAGACGACGAGCAGCGGCGCGAGGGCGATCATCGGGATGTTTTGCGACAAAATGATCAGCGGGTACACCGCTTCCCGCAGTTTCGGTACCGCATGCAGGGCGACGGCGAGCAGCAGGCCGCAAGCCGTACCGGCGGCGAATCCGCCGACGGCGATTTGCAGGGTGGAAACGGTATGTGTCCATAACCGCGGATACGTCTCCAACGTTTCGTTCCAAATGTCGGCGGGGGAGGGCAAAAGCCACGGTTCCACCTCGAACACCGCGGTGCATGCCTGCCAAAGCACGAGGGTGAGAAGGACCGCCAACAATGGCGGTCCGGCTTTTTTCCAGGCGGACGGCTTGGTGTGGATGTTTTGTCCGCTCTCGGACGATCGTTTGCTCCGGTTGCTCATTGGTCGTATTTCTCCGTCAGTTTGTCCATGGAAATGCCTTGCGGGTTGTAGGCGATTTTGATTTGCGAAATCACGGGCGCGCAGCCCGCGGCGATCATTTCCTCGTTCATGTTGCGCACGATTTCGAGGCATTGCGCAAGATCGCCTTCCATGGTCGTTTCCAGCGGTCCGACGCGATATTTCAATCCGGAATCGATGATGATGCCGATGGCGCGGTCAATGAACGGAATCGTGTCCTCGCCGTTTTTCGTTTTCGGCAAAATTTGAATGCTGACCAGTGCGTTGGCCATGTGGAAATTCCCTCCCCGGCACGTTGGTGATGCTCGTTGCTAAACATGTTGGTTTGATACTTGCCGCACGTTGATTTAGCTCATTGGCTATGCAAGTTGGTTATGCAGCTTGGCTATGCCGCTCGCTATGCGCGTCGGTAATCGTTCTTGGCGTGGCGGTGATGATGGACGCGGCTTCGGCGAGTTATTCCGGCAAAAATTCGTTGGTGAACGCTTCGTCGGCGTTAAACTCGCCTTCCAACAGTCCGTAATTTTTCATCCATTCCGCATAACGGACCCACACTTCCCGCTTTTGCTCGCCCCAGCGCGGCGCATCCGCCTGGTACTGCTCGCTGAGCCATTTCTGGCTTTCTTTCACCAGTTCCTCGTCCAGATCCGGCTCCGCCTCGATCAACATTTGCGCGGCTTCGTCCGGGTTCGCGATGGCGAATTCGTAACCTTGCGATGTGGCGGTCATAAACGCTTTGACGAGATCGGGCTGTTCGTTGATCAGCTGTTCGCTCGTGATGATCACCGGCGTGTAATAATCCAGATCTTCGGACAAGTCCTTGAGATAGATCATGTCGATGTCCATATTGCGCAGCTTGGCTTCGATGCCCGTCCATCCGTAGAAGATCCAGGCAAAGTCGATGTCGCGCTTCACGGCGGTAAAATAGTCGGTCGTGCCGATGTTCAGAAATTCCAGCTTGTTCACGTCGGCGCCGGCCTGTTCCATGACGGATTGGATGACCGCTCGTTCTTCATTGGACCCCCATCCGCCGTACACTTTGCCCTCGAAGTCTTTCGGCGAACGGATGCCTTTTTCGACGGGTGCCGCAAACCCCGAAGTGTTGTGCTGAATGATGGCGGCGATGGACACGACCGGAATGTTTTTCACGCGTGCCTGGGTGACCTGTTCCTGCACGCTGATGCCGAACTGCGCGCCGTTCGTGGCGACCGGCTGCACCGTGCCCGCTTCGCCCGCCTGAACCAGTTCGACTTCCAGTCCCTGTTCGGCGTAATATCCTTTGGCCTGCGCCACATACAGGCCGGTATGGTTCGTGTTCGGCGTCCACTCCAGCAGGACGGTGATTTTCGTTTTTTTCGCGCTTTCTCCGTCCGCGTTGCCGGACGATGGATTTTGGTTCTCGGCGCTGCCGCCGTCGCGACCGATCTCTCCGCAGCCTGCCAGCACGAGCGCGAACAGCAGCGCGGCGGCGAGCATTCCGGACATGATGCGTCTGTACATGCGACTCCACTCCTCTGATGTGAATTTTGGCTCATTCATCCGGTTCCTTGCCGCAAAATGCGGGCGCCCGAATCGGTCATTTTACGGCGGGAGCCGGAAGTTCGAGACCGCATCGGTTCGGGGTTGGTCCTGCGTCTGCAAGTGCCGTCGGCACGCATCGGCGCGTTCGGCGCGGCGGTTCCGCTTGCCGCGGGAGTTTTGCCAAGAGGGAAGGGGCGCCGCCTGTCCGATGCGGCCATGTTCCCGGCATCGGTTCCGGACCGCCGCATGCGGATATTTTGCCATAACCCGCCGTGGTTATCCTGCACGGACAAGCCCGGCGCGTGCGGCGACGCAAAAAAGCCTCCCGAACGGGAGGCTTGCAGTGCAAGGCAAACGGCGCAACGATACGTCGCGCGCGATGTCGTTCCCTACGCTGGCATTACCCAGATCAGGTTCAAGGGTCAGTATCTTTCAGGGATACAATCTCAGCCGGCCAATTCCAGCCCCCCCGGAGTATGCGGTTTTCGAATCAACCCTTATTATAGCAAAATCCTTGCGGATGTCCAGCGAGATTCACAGCGAGACTCACGCTTGCCGGCCCGGCGAAACGCCGGACGATCGGCGGCTCCCGCGCATGGCGGCTGACCTGGTCCTGGCTCAGGAAGGGCTTCGGTCAGCGCGCTTCTGCTTGACGCGGAAGACACGGCATCATGCTCAGGGAAGGCCGACGTTCGCCGTTTTCCGTCCGATGTGGCCGTCCCGCCGGCATCCTGCTCAGGAAGGCATTCCTGTCTGCGGCTTATGCGCGACGCGGCTGAATCGCTCCGGGTCAGGTCGGGTTTTCGGTCAGCTTCGTGTCCGCAATACGGGCTTTGCGCTCGGCGCCGCGGAACAGGGAGGCAAACCGGAACTTGATCCGTTCGATGCGCTCATAGACGATCGGGACGATCAACAGCGTGAGCAGGGTGGACGTCGTCAAGCCGCCGATCACCACGACCGCCAGCCCTTTGGAAATGACGGCGCCTTGCGATGCGCCCGCAGCCAGCGGCAGCAACGTAAACACCGTCGCCGCGGCCGTCATGATGATCGGGCGCAGCCGCTGCATGCCGGCTTCGATCAGCGCGTCGCGCACCGGTTTGCCCTCGCGGCGGATTTGCTGCACGCGATCGATGAGCACGATCGCGTTCGTGACCACGATGCCGATCAGCATCAGGAATCCGATCAGCGAAGTGACGTTCACGCTTTCGCCGGTCACATACAGGCCGAACAGTCCGCCGATGGCGGCCAGCGGCAGCGAGAACAGGATGGCGAACGGAGCGGACGCGTTGCCGAAGGCGACGACCATAATCAAATACACGATCAAGACGGAAGCGATCATGGCGACGAACATTTCGCGGAAACTTTTGTCAATATTGACGGAAATACCGGTCACTTCGCGCTCCACGCCGGCAGGCAGCGACAATTGGTCCAGCGCTTCCGTCACTTTGGCGCTGACGCCGGCGACGTCCGCCGCAACGATCTTCGCGCTGACGCGAACGACCTGGCGCTGCTTTTCGCGCGAAATGCTTGTCGGCGCGTCGACCAGGCTCACTTCGGCGATGTCCCGCACCCGCACCGTCCCGGTGATCGGCGACGCCACCGTTAGATTGCCGATGCGTTCGGGCGAGTTTTTGTCTTGCTCGGACAGCTCCACGGACGCGGTGTACCATTTGTCGTCCAACCGGATTTCGCCGAGCGGCTGCACGCCGATCCATTGATGGACGGCGTCGATCACCTGATAGGCGGACAGGCCGTGCTGCGCCGCTTTTTCCTGGTCGACGGACACCTGGATTTCCTGCTTGGTTTCCTCCAGGCTTTCTTTGATATCGGACAGCTCGGCGAACTGTTTCATGCGTTCGCTGACCATGGCGGAAGCCTGTTTCAGCGCATCAAGATCATCGCCGACCAACGTGTAGGAATACGCGTTGCCGGCGTCGCCTTCCGGCGCGATGCTGATAACCTGCCCGTCTACGCTGACGTGTTCCGGCAGCATCGTTTCGAGGCGTTCGCGCGTTTGTTTCAGCACCTGTTTCGCGTCGTTTCCCTCGGAAACGAGCGCCAAAAAGGAAATGCGTTCGGGCGCGGGCTCATCGCTGAAACTGAAACCGACCATCGTTTGCACCAATTCGAACTGGCGACCGCCGTTTTCGTTTTCGGCATTTTGCAGTACGCGTTCTATTTCCTTGGCGGTTCGATCCGTTTCCTCAAGCGGTGTGCCCTTGGGAAGCTCTACATACAGAAGCATATTGCGGTTCGACTCGCTGGCCGGCATAAACGACACCGGCAGCGTAAGAGCGGCGGCCACGGATCCCGCCAGCAATACGACAGCCATCGTCAGGGTCAGCACCCAATGTTTCAACGACCAAACGAGCGTCTTCCGGTAAGCGAGCACGAAGGCGCCGGGACGGCCGTCGTGGTGTTTCAACCGTCTGCTGTTCAACACCATGATTTTGGCCAACACCGGGATGACCGTCAATGCGACCGCCAGCGAGGCGAGCAGCGCGCACACCAGCGTCAGCGCAAACGGCACGAACACTTCGCCGACGATGCCGCTGACGAAGGCGATCGGCACGAACACGCCGACGGTCGTGAAGGTGGACGACGAAATTGCGGACGCGACCTGTTTGACCGCCAGTTTGATGACCGACTCCTTGCGTTCCTGGGCTTTGACCAGCTGCGCATAGATGTTTTCGATGACGACGATGCTGTCGTCGACGACGCGGCCGATGGAAATGACGAGCCCTCCGAGCGTCATAATGTTCAGGGAGATGTCCAGCCAAGACATCATCACGAGACTCGTCAAAATCGACAGCGGAATCGAAACGATGACGATGAGCGTCATGCGCGTGTTTCTGAGAAACAAAAGGATCATCAGGGACGCCAGCAGCGCGCCGAGAAGCCCTTCTCTCACCATGCCGCTGATCGAGTGTTTGATTTCCTGCGCGTCATCGAACAGCGTGTGCAGCGTGACGCCGATGTCGCGGCCGTTCCAGCGGTCGATCAGTTCGTTGACGGCTTCGGAAAACCGGACCTGGTTCGCCTCTTTCGTTTTGTACAAATGGACGGAGATGGAAGGACGTTCATTCAATCGGCTGATTTGTTCGGACGACAAGATTTCCTCCACGGAACCGAGTTCGTCCAGGCGAATCAATCCCATGGGCGTCATCAGTTTCATGGACCGCAATTCCTGCAGCGAATCCAGCGAGCCGGTCACCCGGACCATCCGGGTGCCGCCGTCTGCGGTGATGAAACCGGCCGGGCTGGCCGCCATTGACGCGCGGATGTATTGGGCGACCTGTCCGGGCGTCAGCCCGTGCTCCTGCAGCGCCTCGGCGTCGAGGCGGATCGACACGACGGCTTCCCTCGCGCCGACCGCTTCCAAATGATCGATCCCGTCCAGCGCCAGCAAATCCGGTTCGATTTGTTCCTTGTAAATGCGGTTCAATTCCTCTCCGGTCACCGATTCATCCGCCACGATGCTCATATAGTAGACGGGAATCGTGGAAAACCCTTCTGTGAACACGCGAAGATCCGCGGAGGGCGGAAGGCCGGCGGCGGCCAGCGCGCTTTCCGCGTCGGTTTTGAACTGCTCCGGATTTTGGTCCTGATCGAGTTCAACCACCACTTGGGCGAAATTGTCCGTCGAGTAGGAGACGACATTTCGGACGCCGTCCATGCCGGCAATCGTCTTTTCGATCGGTTTCGTCACCTGATCCAGCACATCGCTCGGAGAAGCGGGATACGTCGCGCTGACAACCAAGTACGGAAACGTGATGTCCGGCATACTTTCCACTCTCAGCGTGGTCGCGGAATATACGCCGCCCAAGATGAGAATTATGGACAAAATCAGGACGGCGGCGCTGTTCTTCAGCGATATTTGTGTCAATCGGTTCATTTGCTCATCTTCTATTACATGGATTTACCAATTTCCAATTTAGTGTGTTCCCCGATTCGGCAACACCGTCCGCCGATGGTTTCTCGACCTGGACCTTGGTCGGGCACCGGCACGGTCTGTTGGAGGGGCGTTTCGGCGGCGCGGTGAATCCGCCCTTTCTTGCAAACATGCAATGAGTTATAATAAAATGGAACAATAATTATTGAGAATCAGTGAGAATCAAGTAATAGTCATTTTAATTACCAGTGGAGGTATACGGATGAGCACACAAACGGATTTTGTCATTCGCGGTCTGAAAGCGACCGTTCAGGAAAAGGAAATTTTGAAAGGTGTCGATTTGCATATTCGCGGCGGGGAAGTCCACGCGATTATGGGTCCGAACGGCACCGGCAAAAGCACGCTCGCCTCGGTGCTGATGGGGCATCCCGCCTATGAGGTGACCGAAGGGACCGTCACGTTCAACGGCGAAAACGTGCTGGAGATGGAAGTCGATGAACGAGCGAGAGCCGGCATGTTTTTGGCGATGCAGTATCCGAGCGAAATTACCGGCGTGACCAACGCCGATTTTCTGCGCAGCGCCATCAACGCGCGCCGCGGCGAAGGCAATGAAATCTCACTGATCAAATTCATCCGCCAGATGGAGGCGAAGATGCAGGAGCTGGAAATCGATCCGCAGTTCATGCATCGCTATTTGAACGAAGGGTTTTCCGGCGGCGAGAAGAAGCGCAACGAAATTTTGCAGATGAAAATGCTGGAGCCGAAACTGTGCATTCTCGACGAAATCGATTCGGGACTCGATATCGACGCGCTGAAAATCGTCGCCAACGCCGTCAACGACATGCGTTCGGAAGATCGCGCGTTCCTGATCATTACGCACTATCAGCGGCTGCTCAACTACATCAAGCCGGATTTCGTGCACGTCATGATGCAGGGCCGCATCGTCAAATCCGGCGGTCCGGAACTGGCGCAAAAACTGGAAAACGAGGGGTACGACTGGATCAAAGAGGAGCTCGGCATTGAAGACGAAACGGTCGGTCGGGAAGAGGAGTTCAAGATGCCGATGAATACCGCCGGCCCGCGGCTTTCCTGATCACGTCGTGAAGCGGAATTGTTGACTATTCATTGGGAGGAATGGACATGGCAACCGAAACGCTGCTTCCCGCCGACCGGGCTTCCGTGCAGGAAATGTCGCGCCGCATGGGCGAACCCGCGTGGCTGACGGAGCTGCGGCTGGAAGCGTTGGACGCGGCAGCCCGACTGGACTTGCCGAAATTGGAAAAAACGCGCCTTGAGCGCTGGAATATAGATGCCTACGGCCGCTACCAGGAAACGAGCGCCGTCGAATCCGCCGCCGATCTGCCGGCCGAAGCGCTGCGGTACGTGGTGGCGGAGTCGCCGAACAATTTGGTCGTGCAGCGCAACTCCGGCGCCGCCTTCCGGAAGCTGGCGGACGATCTGGCCAAACGCGGCGTCATTTTCACGGATTTCGCCACGGCGGTGCGCGAGCACGAAGATTTGGTGAAGCCGTATTTCATGTCGGTCGTCCGCGCGGACGAACACCGGCTCAGCGCGCTGCACGCGGCGCTGTTCACGGGCGGCGTGTTCCTGTACGTGCCGAAAAACGTCACCGTCGAGGAACCGCTGCAGGCGCTCTTTATTACCGACGACAGCGGCGCGGCGTTCAGCCCGCACATTCTCATCGTCGCGGAATCCGGCAGCTCGGTCACTTATGTGGACAATGTCATTTCCGCCGGCGAAGGCGGTGCGCCGCTCGTGCACAATTCCATTACGGAAATCGTCTGCAAGCCGGGCGCCAGCGTCCGGTATGCCAGCGTGCACCATTTGGGCAGGGAGACGACCGATTTGTCCTGGCGGCGCGCCCGGCTGGACAACGACGCCAGGGTCGAATGGATCATCGGCGAAATGAACGCGGGCGACACCGTATCCGACACGCATACGATTTTGCAGGGCACCGGTTCGTCTTCCGAAGCGAAGGTCATCTGCGTCGGCACAGGCGACCAGAAGCTGAACATTACGACGCGCGCGGTGCATTTCGGCAAAAAATCGCAGAGCGACATGCTGACCCGGGCGGTCATGCGCGACGAAGCGACGGCGATCATCAACGGCATCACCAAGATCGAGAAAGGCGCAACCGACGCGAACGGCGAACAGACCGAGCGCGTGCTGATGCTGTCGCCGCGCGCGCGCGGCGACGCGAATCCGATGCTGTTGATCGACGAGGATGAGGTGAAGGCGGGACACGCCGCCAGCGTCGGCCAGGTGAACAAGGAACAGGTGTATTATTTGATGTCCCGCGGCATCAGCCGGGAGGACGCGATGAAGCTGATTATCTACGGGTTCCTGGCGCCGATCGTCACGCAAATTCCGATTCAAAGGCTGGAGACGCTGTTGTCCGAAGTGGTGGAACGAAAGCTGGGGCAAAGATCATGATCGACGCAACGGAAATTCGCAAGCAGTTCCCGATTCTCGATCAGCAGGTGAACGGCCATCCGCTCGTTTATCTGGACAACGCGGCCTCTTCCCAGCGGCCGCGGCGGGTCATCGACGCGATCGTCCGCTATTACGAGCGGGATCATGCCAACGTGCACCGCGGCGTGCACACGCTGGGCAACCGGGCGACGGAGGCGTATGAGGGCGCGCGCGAGAAACTCGCCCGCTTTCTGAACGCGGCTTCCCCGGAAGAAATCGTGTTTACGCGCGGAACGACGACGGCGATCAATCTGGTCGCCACGAGCTATGCGCGCAGCGTCTGCCGGGAAGGCGACGAAATCGTCATTACGCCGATGGAGCATCACGCGAACTTGATTCCGTGGCAGCAGGCGGCGAAGGCGACCGGCGCCGTGCTGAAGTACATCCCGCTGGCCGAGGACGGCACGATTCGCCTGGAAGACGCGGAGAAAACGATCACGGACCGCACGAAAATCGTCGCGCTCACGTATGTCTCCAACGTGCTCGGCACCGTCAATCCGGTGAAGCGGATCGCGGAGCTGGCGCATCGGCACGGCGCGAAAGTGCTGGTGGACGGCGCCCAGAGCACGCCGCACATGAAAATCGACGTGCGCGATCTCGGCTGCGATTTTTATGCGCTGTCCGGCCACAAAATGTGTGGGCCGACCGGCATCGGGGCACTCTATGGCAAGAAAGAGCTGCTGGACCGAATGGAACCGGTCGAATACGGCGGAGAGATGATCGACCATGTCGATTGGCACGACGCTTCCTGGAAAGAGGCGCCGTGGAAATTCGAAGGAGGCACGCCGATCATTGCCGGAGCCGTGGGACTCGCGGCGGCCGTCGATTTTCTGGAGGAAATCGGCATGGACGCCATCGCGGAGCACGACCGCCGGCTGACCGCCTACGCGTGGAGCCGTTTGTCCGAAATCGAGGGCATCCGGCTGTACGGCCCCCGCGAAGGAAGGATGGGGCTCGTCACCTTCAACCTGGACGACATTCATCCGCATGACGTCGCCACCGCGCTGGACGCGGAAGGCATCGCGGTGCGCGCCGGCCACCACTGCTGCCAGCCGCTGATGCGCTGGCTGAACGTGACGGCGACCGCGAGGGCGAGTTTTTATATGTATAATACCGAAGACGATATCGACCGGTTGGTTGAAGGCTTACTAAAAGCGAAGGAGTTTTTCGGCCATGCAATTGGATGAGCTGTACCGCAGGGTGATCATGGACCACTACAAGCGTCCGCGCAACCGCGGCCGGCTCGACGACGGGGCGGTTTCGGTCGACCTGAACAACCCGACGTGCGGCGACCGCATTTCCTTGCAGCTGGCCGTACGCGACGGCGTCATCGTCGACTCGCGGTTTGAAGGGGAAGGGTGCTCCATCAGCATGGCTTCCGCCTCGATGATGACCGACGCGATCAAGGGAAAGACGCTGGAGGAAGCGGTCGGACTCGCCGGCAAATTTTCCGACATGATGCAGGGCAAACCGGTCGAATTCGAATACGAGGATCTGGAAGCTTTGTCCGGAGTCAACAAATTCCCGGCGCGCATCAAGTGCGCGACGCTGGCCTGGAACGCGCTGCGCAAAGGGGCGCTGCAGCAGGCTCAAAACACGTCTACGGACGAAAAGGAGGTATGAGGCATGGCGAAGAAGATGCCGGAGCTCGGGGAATATCAGTACGGTTTTCGCGATGAAATCAAAGCCGTCTATCAGACCGGCAAAGGGTTGAGCCGGGAAGTGGTGACGGAAATTTCGCGCATGAAGGGCGAGCCGGAATGGATGCTGCAGTTTCGCCTGAAATCGCTGGAACATTTTTTGCGCATGCCGCTGCCGAGATGGGGCGGAAATTTGGACGATCTCGATTTCGACGACATTCAATACTACGTCAAACCTTCCGAAAAACAGGGGAAAACGTGGGAGGAAGTGCCCGCGGAAAT
>Ga0310830_101466_pt1 | contig 11604 bp, 10 predicted proteins | sample WT_ome_5_FD_201301 | JGI IMG/M metagenome (GOLD analysis project Ga0310830, IMG submission 201301) | Sorghum-adapted microbial communities enriched on wild type (WT) sorghum from Joint BioEnergy Institute, Emeryville, California, United... ...
GGCCGTGTCGCCGGCATGGTAGATCCGCGCCCCGTTGGCGAAGCCGAGCACGAAGCCCGCGGCCGGCCCGACGTTGGCGAACGGGTCATCGTCCACACTGGAGCTGTGGGCGGCCGGGGTCATGGCGATCGTCACGCCGGCCAGCTCGACGATGCCGCCGAGGTTCATGGTCTGCACCCGCCGGACGCCCCGTGTGCCCAGCCACTTGCCGAGCTCAACCACCGCCACCACGTGCGGGGATCCCTTGGCCGCCACGGAAAACAGGTCGCCCAGATGATCGTGGTGGCCGTGCGTCACCAGGATCAGGTCGACCTCCGGCAGGTCGTGCGCATGGTCCGGGCAGAGCGGATTGCTCGCCGTCCAGGGGTCGACCACCACGGTCCGGCCCTCCGGCGTGGTGAACAGGAACGTGGACTGACCCAGGTAGGTGAGGCCGACCGAGCCGCTCATCGTCGTTCGCCATCCGCCGTCACGATGCGCCTGCCGTTAAAAAGCCGTCTGCCATCACGATGCCTGCCGTAAGAAGCGTCCGCCGTCACGATGCCGCCTGCGATTGCTAGACCGGGGTGCGGCCCCGGGTCAGGCTCCGCCCGCCTCGGGCCGGCGGTCGGCTGCCTCGGCGCGGTAGCCGTCGCCATCGGGATAGGTGCCCCGGTAGCCGTCACCGCCAGGGCGGCTGTCCCGGTAGCCCTCACCGCCGGGATGACTGTCCCGGTGGCCGTCGCCGTCGGGCTGGCCACCGCGGGCAATGGTCTGGCCAAGCGTGGCCAGCGCCATGGCGTTGGCGATGTCTCCAACGCTGACCACGCCCACGAGCCGGTGGTTCTCGGTGACCGGCAGCAACGGGTTGGCCGGGGAGAGATTGCGGGCCGCGGTCGAGGCCGGCTCGGTCGCCGCGATGTCGGGCACCTCCCCGGTCGGGGTGACCACGGCGCGCAGCGGTACCTGGGAGCGGCCGGACTCGGGCACGCGAGCGAGGTCGGCCAGCCGCACCACCCCGACGAGCCGACGTTCGTTGTCGACCACCGGGTACATGGCGTGGGGGTGGCGGGCCGCGGTGTCCGCCACGAAGGCGTCGACCGTCTGGTTGTCCAGGCCGTACACCGGGTCGGCGGTCATGATGTCGCGGACCGACCGCCCCTCCAGCGCCCGCTGCAGGCGAACCCCGGCCGTCTCGGCGTTGGCCGCGCTGACCAGGAACCAGCCGATCAGGACCAGCCAGAGGCCGGAGAACGTACCCAGGAGGAACACCTGCAGCAGTCCGAGGGCGCCCAGCACGATGCCCACGACGACGCCGGCCCGGCCCGCGGCGACCTGCGCCCGGTCCCGGTCGCCGCGCAGCTTCCACACCGCCGCGCGCACGATCCGGCCGCCGTCCAGCGGCGCGCCGGGCAGAAGGTTGAAGACGGCCAGCAGGACATTGACCGCGGTCAGCCAGCTCAGGCCGACCACGATGAGGTCACTCGCGCCGCCGGCCGCGGTCGCCACCGCACCCACGCCGGCCACCGCCGCGAAGGCGAGGCTCGCGGCGGGACCCGCGACCGCGATCTGGAACTCGGCCCGCGCGGACGGCGGCTCACTCTCCAGTTCGGACACTCCACCCAGCAGCCACAAGGTGATGCGCCGCACGCCGACCTTGTGGTGACGGGCGACCAGCGCGTGGGCGAGCTCGTGCCCCAGCAGTCCCGCGAGGAACAGCGCCGCGACCACGACGGCGACGAGCGCGTACGCCAGACCGGACTGCCCGGGCGCGCCCGTCGGCAGGACGATGGCGGCCAGGAGGTAGCCCAGCAGGGCGGCGATGACCAGGGCCGACCAGTTCGCACCAATGTCGATACCGGCCACGCGGCCCAGACGCACCGACTGCCTCATGGACAACCACCCCCTCCGGACGGCCCGCCGGCCCGCCCGGACATGGACCACACGTGTCCCCGTAGGTACGGCCCCGCGTGAGAAAGGCCCCGCGTGAGTAATGCTGACAGCCGGCACCGGACCTGGCCGGCGGAACGCGGGAGTTGGTCGGTCGCCCTGAGTCCTAACCGCCCCGATGCGTCGAATGCGTCGTGTGACCCGAACGCCGGTGGGCGTCAGGGTTCGAGCAGGTTGGCCCGCAACGACGCCAGCAGCCCGTCGTCGACGCCCAGCCCGTCGCGCAGGTATCCGGCCATGCCGCCGTAGCGGCGGTCCGCCTCGGCGAAGGCGGCCTCCAGATAGGCCGGGCGGGCCTCCAGCATCGGCACGACCACCTGCGGATCGGAGACCCGTCCGTCCAGCAGCGAGACCACCAGGTCGACGAACTCACGCGAGAACTCGTTGGTGCGCACATAGTCGGCCATGATGACGTCCCGCGGTACATCGAGGGCGCTCAGCACCACCGCGGCGAGCCATCCGGTGCGGTCCTTGCCCACGGTGCAGTGGAACAGCAACGGCAGGTTCTCGGCCGCGGCCACCAAACGCAGCGCCTGGGCGAAGGCGGCTCGCAGCTGGTCGCCGCTGACGAAACGCCGGTACAGCTCCGCCATCATGGCCGGCGCGCCGCCTCCGGGGGCCTGCTCGCGCAGGAAGTCCAGCTCGGTTCCGTCGCCGCCCCGGCTCAGCGCGTCGGTGATGACGGCGAACAGGTCCAGGTCCGCGATGGGCAGCTCCACCCGGCGCGGCCCCGGCACGGGCAGCCTGTCGGCCCCGGACCGCCCGACCTCATCGGTGCTGCGCAGGTCGATCACACACGCCAGCTTGAGCCCGGCGACGACCTCGAGGTCGGCCTCGGAGAGTCGGTGCAGCGAGTCTGACCGGAACAGCACGTTCCGGCGCACCTGCCGGCCGTCGCGGGCGGGGTGGCCGCCGAGGTCACGGGCGTTCGGGGCGTTGCTCAGGCGGAGGGTCATGGCGCGCAGGGTACCGTGTGGCCCGTGTCTACGGATCACATGCGTACCGGGGGTCACAGGCGTACGGTGGCCGTCGTCACCGGTGGGGCAGGCGGCGTGGGCCTGGCGACGGCCCGCCGCCTCGGCCGTACTTACCACGTGCTGATCAATGACGTGGACGCGCCTCGACTGGAGCAGGCGGCGCGAAAGCTCGCCGCGGACGGCATCGACTGCTCGACACACATCGGCGACGTCTCGTCCCGATCCTCGGTCGACGAGCTCGTGGCGCAGGCGGTCTCGCTGGGCCCGGTCGTCTCCGTCGTCCACACCGCCGGGATCAGCCCGGCCATGGGCCCGGCCGAGAAAATCATGATGGTCAACGCGATTGGAACGGTCAACGTGACCACCGCGTTCCTGGCGGTGGCGACCGAGGGGTTCGCGCTGGTGAACGTCGGGTCGATGGCCGCCCACGTCACGCCGGGCGCGCTGATGCCGACCCGGTCGTACCGGTACGCCCTGTCAGATATCGACACATTCTTCGCCCGCATGATGCGCCGGTGCCGGCTGGTCCCGGCCGCGCAGCGTCCGCGCCTGGCCTACTCGATCAGCAAGAACTTCGTGGTCTGGTACTCGGCGCGAATGGCCCGCGCGTTCGGGGCCAAGGGCGCCCGCATCGTCTCCGTCTCCCCGGGGGCCATCGACACGCCGATGGGGCGGCTGGAGGAGAAGGACAGCGCGTCCGTCGTGCGCTACGCCGCGCTCAAGCGGCCCGCCCGGGCCGACGAGATCGCCGCCGTGCTCGCCTTCTGCGCCAGCCCGGACGCGGGCTACCTGACCGGAGCCGACATCCTCTGCGACGGCGGGGTCGTGGCCGGATTGCGGTGGCGCGACGTGCTCGCCATGGCCCGCGCCTAGGCCAAGCCCTTGTCCGCCCGGTCAGAGCCGCTTTCGGGCGGCCGACGCGCGGGCCTTCTCGCGGGCTGACGAGCGGGGCCGTCCGACGGTCGAGGTGGGTGCGGCCGGGGCCGGGCGGTCGGGCGCGGCACCGGTCAGTACCAGCTCCACGAAGGCGCGGGCGTCGTCCGGTTGGGCGGGTGTCCGCAGCAGCAGCCGGGTGAAGACGATACCCATAAACATTTGTGTCAATCGGTCGACGGACATGCCCGGCCGGAGCTGGCGCGCCGCGGCCGCGGTGCGCAGCCGCTCGGCCAGCACGTCCGGCGAGGCGCCCAGCCGACCGGTCAGGTGCTCGCCGATCTCGGGGTTGTCGACGGCGGCAGCGATCAGGGACCTGAGCATCGTCTCGTGCCGCGGCTCGGCGATGAAGTCGAAGACCCGCTGCAGCCACTCGGTGAGGTCCGCCACGATATCGCCGGTGTCGTGCGGCGCGTACGCCTCGGGCAGCAGGGCGCCCTCGAGCAGGCACTCAGCCACGACGGCGCTCTTGGACGGCCACCAGCGGTAGATCGTCTGCTTGCCGACCCCGGCCTCGCTGGCGATGCCCTCCATGGTCACCCGGTCGTATCCGAACCGCTCGACGAGCGAGGAGGCCGCCGCCAGGATGGCCGCACGAGCCGCCTGACTGCGGGTCGCACCTCGCCGGCCTGCGGTCATGCGACCGATCGTACGCCCCGCTATTTGCGAGACGAGACGTCTCGTATAGTTGGTCGCGGCCCGGCCGGGACAACGGGGAGGGGACGGACGATGGCACAGCTTCTGTACCGGATCGGTCGGTTCTCGGGGCGGCGGCCGTGGCTGGTCGTCGGGGTCTGGCTGGCGATCCTCGCCGCATCCGCCGCGGCCTTCCTGGCCGGCCGGGGCCCGCTCGCCAACGGCTTCGACATCCCCGGCACCGAGACGGCTCGGATCACCGAGCAACTGGACCAGAAGATTCCGGGCCTGTCCGGCGGCGCGGGCATGGTGGTGTTCCGCACCACCGACGGCTCGCCGATCGACGAGCGTCAGCAACAGGCCATCCGCGAGCTGACCGCGAGCGCGCGCACGCTCCCCTACGTGGCGAACGTCATCGACCCGTTCGAGGTCGCGGCCGAACGGTCCGCGCAGGCGCAGGCGATCGCCGACGGTCGAGCCCAGCTCGACGCGTTCGAGCGCCAACTCCCCGACGGCCCCGGCGGTGAGGCGATGCGCCAGGCCCTGGCCGACCAGCGCCGCCAACTGGAGCTCGGCGAGCAACTGCTCGCGCTGGCCGACCGGATCCGGCTCGTGTCGACCGACGGGAGCACGGCGATGGCCCACGTCACCTTCACGGTCAGCCGCCTGGTGCTCCCCGACGAGGCCAAGATCGCCGTACGCGACCACTTTGGACAGGCCACCATCGATGGCATCACCGTCGACGTGTCCGACGAGATCGCGTCGACGCTGCCGAGCCTCGTGACGCCGGCCGAGGTCGCCGGGGTGGTCATCGCCGCGATCGTCCTCGTCGTCATGCTCGGCACCCTGGTCGCCGCCGGCCTGCCCATCATCACCGCGCTGCTGGGCCTGGCCATCGGCGTCCTGGTGAGCCTGTCGTTCTCCAGCCTGGTGCAGATGTCGTCGGTGACGCCGGTACTCGGCCTCATGCTGGGCCTCGCGGTCGGCATCGACTACGCCCTGTTCATCGTCAACCGGCACCGCGGCCAGCTCGCCCAGGGCATGGACCTGAACGAATCCATCGGGCTCGCCACGGGTACGGCCGGCAACGCGGTGGTCTTCGCCGGCTGCACCGTGCTGGTGGCGCTGCTGGCGCTCAACATCACCGGGATCCCGTTCCTCGGGGTGATGGGCAACGTCGGGGCGATCTGCGTCTCCGTCGCCGTCCTCATGGCGGTCACGCTGACCCCGGCACTGCTCGGCCTCGTCGGCCGGCGCGTGCTGCGCCGGCGCCAGCGCGACGCTGTCGCCGCGACCACCGCCCCCGGACGTCCGGCCAGGGCGATGTCGACCATCCGCGCGGTGGCGGGCCTGCTCGTTGGCACGGCCGCGCTGGCGGTCGTGGCGATCCCGGCTCAGGACATGCGGCTGGGCCTGCCCGACGGGTCGGCGGAGGAGCCGGACTCGACGCAGTACCGGACGTACCAGACCGTCGCGGAGCAGTTCGGCGAGGGCGTCAACGGTCCCCTGCTCGTCACCGCCACGCTGCCCGACCGGGTGACCGATCCGGTCGACCGGCTGGAGGCCCAGGTGCGCACCGCAAGCCTGATCGCCGAGCAGGACGACGTGGTGGCCGTAGCGCCGGCCGGCGAGTCCGCGGACGGGACCCTGTTCGCCTTCCAGGTCGTTCCGGCTGAGGGGCCGACCAGCGTCTCGACAACCGAACTGGTGCGGGCGCTGCGATCCCTGTCGCCGCTGCCCGACGGGACCACGCTCGGCGTGGCCGGCCAGGCGACTGGAAACATCGACATATCCGAGATGCTGGCATCAGCCCTGCCGGGCTACCTGGCGCTCGTCGTCGGCCTCTCGGCGCTGATCATGCTCGTGGTGTTCCGGTCGGTGCTCGTGCCGATGGTCGCCACCCTCGGTTTCGTGCTGTCGCTGTTCGCGACGTACGGGGCGCTCGTGGCCGTCTACCAGTGGGGCTGGCTCGGCCGCGTCTTCGGCGTGCACAACCCCGGACCGATCCTCAACTTCCTGCCAGTGCTGCTGGTCGGCATCCTGTTCGGGCTGGCCATGGACTACCAGCTGTTCCTCGCCTCCGGCATGCGCGAGGCGTACGCCCACGGGACGCCGGCCCGCCCCGCCGTGATGGCCGGCCTGCGGGCAGGCCGGGCGGTGGTCACCGCGGCCGGCATCATCATGATCGCGGTATTTAGCGGTTTTATCTTCTCCGAGCTGACCGTGGTCCGGCCGCTCGGCTTCGGCCTGGCCTTCGGCGTGCTCGCCGACGCGTTCATCGTCCGGATGCTCGTCATCCCGGCGCTGCTGCACCTGCTCGGGCCGGCCGCCTGGTGGCTGCCGCGGTGGTTGGACCGCATCCTGCCCCGGGTGGACGTCGAGGGCGCCGCGCTGCGGCGCCGCTACCCGACCGACCCGCGCGCCGAGGCGGGGTCCGAGCCGGTCGGGGCGGCGAGCGCCCAGCGAGCGCCGTAACCACCGCGGCGGGCCTCGTCGGGCAGGACGCCCGGCGCACGCGGGCGGCGAACCGCGCCAATGTACCATCTGGTACATGAACTACGAGGAGACGATCGTGACGCGGGCCGGGCTGACGCAGGCGTGGACCGTCCTGGCCGCGGTGCAGACGTATCCGCAGTGGACGACGTCCATGCAGTCCGTCGAGCCGCTGGACGGGCCGGAGCTGCGCGTGGGCCACCGGTTCCGGATCCGGCAGCCCGGGCTGCCGGTCACCGTGTGGCGGGTCAATGCGGTCTCCGAGGGTCGGTCGTTCGAGTGGGAGGCGCGCTCACCCGGGGTGCACACGGTCGCCTACCACGAGCTGACACCGCTGCCCACCGGCGGGACCCGGATCACCATCGGCGTCCGCCAGCGTGGACCCCTCGCCCGGCCGATCGGCCTCATCACCGGTGCGAAGACCCGCCGGTACCTTGCGCTGGAGGCGGCCGGGCTCAAGGCGGCGGCCGAGGCGGTGCCGGTGAGCGACGCCGGCCAGCCGGTCGGGGACGCCGGCCAGCCGGTCGGGGACGCCGGCCAGCCGGTCGGGGACGCCGGTCGGTAGCCGGGGTCGCGCATGTCGGCGCGCGAGGGGCTGCTCGACCGGTGCGTCGAGTTCCTGGCCAGCAACGGGTTCAGCCAGCTCAGCCTGCGCCAGATCGCCGCGGGCACGGGCACCAGCCACCGCATGCTCATCTACCACTTCGGTAGCCGGGAAGGCCTGCTCACCGCGGTCGTAAACCGGGTCGAGGCCTTGCAGCGCGAGGCCTTTGCCGCGATGGCCCGCGAGACGGACGACCCGATCGAACTGGGTCGGCGGTTCTGGCGGCGCCTCACCGACCCCTCCCTGGCCGGGGCCGAGCGGCTGTTCTTCGAGATCTACGCCCAGGCGCTGTACGGCCGGGAGTGGACCGAATCCTTCCGGGCCACCGTCATCTCGGCGTGGGCCGGCCCGATCGAGGAGCTGTTCGTCCACTATGGATTCTCACCGGAGGAGGCCCGGGCGCGGGCCCGCCTGGGCATCGCCGCCACCCGCGGCCTGCTGCTGGACCTGCTGCTCACCGGCGAGCGCCAGGTGCTCGACGAGGCCGCCGAGCTCCTCGGCGGGCTGTTCACGCGACCGACCGCCCCGGCGACCCCGCCCGGCGCGGTGTGACCCGCCGCCCTGACGCGACCAGTTGCCTGGGTCACACACCAGAGCCGGCCAACAAACCGATACCTAGTGACTTGCTAACTTCTGCAACTCGTGAGATTGCTGGGGGTCCGGGCGTGTCCTGAGGCGGGTCGCGCGGTCCGGTCGGGACAGGCGGCTAGGGTGAGGGTGGCGCACGCGTCGATGCCGGAGGGGGTGGACCGTGCACGCTCCGCTCTACCAGGCGAAAGCCGAGTTCTTCAAGGCGCTGGGGCACCCGGCGCGCATCCGCGTGCTCGAGTTGCTGTCCGAGCGGGAGCACGCGGTCTCCGAGATGCTGCCCGAGGTGGGCATCGAGCCCGCGCATCTGTCCCAGCAACTGGCCGTCCTGCGCCGGCTGAACCTCGTGGTGACGCGCCGCGAGGGCTCGACGGTCTACTACGCGTTGGTGAGCCCGCAGGTGGCCGAGCTGCTCGCGGTGGCCCGGCGGATCCTCACCGAGGTGCTCTCCAGCCAGGTCGAGTTGCTCGACGACCTGCGCGCGTCCTGACGGGACGACCCCGTCCGCGACCAGCGGGCCCGCGGCCCCTCCACTCGCTGGCCCGGCGGAGGCCGGCGTGGGTCTGATCCGTCGCATCGCCGCCGCCGGACGGGCCGCGCAGAAGGCCCCGAAGCGGCCCGAGCCGCTGCCCGCGGCGAGGCGGCTGAAGCGCTCCCTGCAGATCCGGCACGTCGACGCCGGCTCGTGCAACGGATGCGAGATCGAGCTGGGGCAGGCGTTCTCGCCCGTCTACGACGCGGAACGGTACGGCGCGCGCCTGGTCGCCTCGCCGCGCCACGCCGACGCCATCACCGTGACGGGGCCGGTGACGGTGAACATGGCCCAGGCGTTGCGAACGACCTACGAGGCGATGCCCGAGCCGCGGCTGGTCATCGGCATCGGCGACTGCGCCCGCACCTGCGGGGCCTTCGTCGGCGCCCACGCGGTGCTCGGCCCCGTCGACGACGTGGTGCCGGTCGACCTGCACGTGCCGGGCTGCCCACCTGAGCCGGACGCCATCGTGGCCGCCCTGCGCGGCCTGACCGGGCGGTGAACGTCGTCGCCGCGTCCCTGGCGGCCGCGGGTTCGTGCGCGGTCGCGGGGGCGGTCAGCGCCGTCCTGGTTGGACGGTCGGTGCGCGCGGCGCTGGTGGGCCTGCTGACCGCGCTGTCCGGGGCGGCCGCAGTGGTCGCTGGCGCGGCCGCGGCGAACGGCGCCGCCTGGTCGCTGGCCGCGCCGCACCTGTTGCCGCTGACCGGGGTCGAGCTGGCGGTCGATCCGCTGTCCGGGTGGTTCCTGCTGTTGGTCGGCGCGGTCACCGCGGTGACGGGCGTATATACGATCGGCTATGCCGGCCGGCAGGGGGACGGCCCCGGATCCCGGCCGGGCCTGTTCCTGCTGCCCCTGTTCGCCGCCAGCCTGATGCTGGTGCCGGTCGCGGCGAGCGTCCCGACGCTGCTCGTCGGCTGGGAGCTCATGGCGGTCACCTCGCTGCTGCTGGTGGTGACCGAGCACCGCCACGCGCCGGCGGTGCGCGACGCCGGCATCTGGTACGCGGCGCTGACCCAGCTCGGGTTCGTGGCCCTGCTCGTCGGCCTGCTGTGGCTGGCCGTGGCGGCCGGCGGGACGAGCTTCGCCGCGATCCGGGCCGGCGCGGCCGACGTGGACGCGGTGACGGCGAGCGTTGTTTTCCTGCTCGGCCTGCTCGGCTTCGCCGGCAAGGCGGGCGCGGTACCGCTGCATCCGTGGCTGCCCCGGGCCCATGCCGAGTCGCCGAGCCACGTATCGGCGCTGATGAGTGCCGCGATGGTGAAGCTGGGCGTGTACGGCCTGCTGCGGCTGGGCTTCGACCTGCTCGGCGGCGGAGCCCGGTGGTGGTGGCTCCTGCTCGCCGCGGTCGGGGCGGTCTCGGCGCTGTACGGCATCACCCAGGCCGCCGTCGCCCGTGACATCAAGCGGATGCTCGCCTTCTCCACGAGCGAGAACGTGGGCCTGATCCTGCTCGGCGTCGGCTTCGCGGGGATGTACGCGCAGGCGGGCAACCTGACGGCGGCCGCGCTCGCCCTCGGCGCGGCACTGCTGCACGCGGCCAACCACAGCGCGTTCAAGGCGCTGCTCTTCGCCGGCGCCGGGTCGGTCGTGCGGGCCACCGGAACCCGGGACATGGATCGCCTGGGCGGCCTGGTCCGCGCCATGCCGGCCACCACCGCGCTGTTCGCCGGGGGCGCGCTCGCCGCGGCCGCACTCCCGCCCGGCAACGGCTTCGTCTCGGAGTGGCTGCTGCTGCAGTCGCTGCTGCACCCCGGGCCGGACGCCGGCCCGGTGCTGACGATCGCGGCGCCGATCGCCGTGGCCGTCGTCGCCGCCACCGCCGGCATCGGCGTCGTCACGTACGTCAAGGCGGTGGGTACGGGCTTTCTGGCCCGGCCGCGCTCGGACCGCGCGGCCACCGCGCGGGAGTCACCGCCGAGCATGGTCGTCGCCATGGTGCTGGCTGGGCTGGCCTGCGTGGCGCTGGCGATGGTGCCCGGCCTGACGGTGCCGGCGCTGTCCCGCATCACCAGCGACCTGCGCCTGGCGGCCCCCGGCGAGACCCTCGCGGCGTCGACCTTCGCCCTGCGGGTCGAGGCGGCCACGCTATGGCCACTGTGGACGGTGGTGGGGATCGTCGCCGGCACGGCCGCGGTCGCGGTCACCGCCCGGGCGCTGGGTCGCGCGCACCGCCGGGCGCCCGCCTGGGACTGCGGCGGCGGGCCGCTGACCGAGCGGATGGAGTACACCGCGACCTCGTTCGCCGAGCCGCTGCAGCGGATCTTCGACAACGTGCTGGCACCGGAGCAGGACGTGGACGTAACGCACGTCGATGAATCGCGCTACCACGTGGCGGCGATCCGGTTCCACCAGCGGATCCCGGACCGCGTCGAGAACCGACTCTGGCAACCGCTGGTGACCGCGCTCCGGTCGCTCGGCGACCGGGCCCGGCCGCTGGCCAGCGGCAGCGTGCACCGCTACCTCGGGTACATGCTCGTCGCCCTGCTCGCCGTGCTGGTCGTGGGAGTGCTGCCGTGACCGTACTGGTGGCGCTGGGCCAGGCGGTGCTGCTCGCGGTGCTGGCCCCGTACGTCCTCGGGGTCACCCGAGCCGTCCGCGCCCGCCTGGAGGGCCGCGCCGGCCGACGGCTCGGCCAGCCGTGGCGGGACCTGCGCAAGCTGCTGCGCCGGTCGCCCACGAGCCCGACCGACGCCAGCCTCTTCTTCATCGCGGCCCCGCCGGTGCTCATGGCGACCAGCCTGCTGGTGGCCGTCGCGGCGCCGTTCGTGGCCACCACGTCGCTGGCCGGCGAAGCCGACCTGATCGTCGTGGTCGGGCTGCTCCTGCTCGGCACGGTCGCGCTCGCGCTGGCCGGACTGGACACCGGCACCGCGTTCGGCGGCATGGGCGCGAGCCGGGAGATGACGATCGCC
>Ga0310830_101467_pt1 | contig 11585 bp, 10 predicted proteins | sample WT_ome_5_FD_201301 | JGI IMG/M metagenome (GOLD analysis project Ga0310830, IMG submission 201301) | Sorghum-adapted microbial communities enriched on wild type (WT) sorghum from Joint BioEnergy Institute, Emeryville, California, United... ...
AGCGCTCTGACCTGCAGAAATGTGGGCCCCGTGGGGATCGAACCCACAACCCGCGGATTAAAAGTCCGCTGCTCTGCCAGTTGAGCTAGAGGCCCGGGACATGGGGACATTAGTTGGGGGAACCCTGGGGAGTTCGCTAGGGAGAACCCGGCCGGCTGTCCGCCTGTCCGACGACAGGCTACGGGAGGCCTGTCACCGTGGCGCAGCAGCGTGGGGAGCGGCAACAGGCACTCTCAGAGGAGCTGCACACCTGGCGCGTCCTGGTAGATGCGGTCGTGCGCGAGGAGCGGTGCACCGATTGCTATGGCAGTCGCTGCAACCCAGCGGTCCCCTGTGTGCACCTTGTGGTGCAGGCCCGTGGCGGCCCGCATGCAATTGGCGGTCAACTCCGCGTAGGCCTGGATGACCTCCTCGGTGACCGGCACGGTCGGGGTCGTGTCCAGTTGTCTGCGGATGGCCCCCGCCCGCTGCGGGCCGAGGTTCTTGTAGGCGAGCCCGAAGAGGACTTCCGCCCGGGTCTGGGTGGCGATGACTACGCTCTTCCCCTCCAGTGCGGCCCGCCACTGCAACACGAGCGGGTCAGAGCGTGCCTTCCGCGCGAACAGGTTGCTCCAGACGTCGGTGTCGAGAACGACCCACGGCTCCCCAGCCACCGCGCGTCACCCACCCATCACGGCGGTCACGAAGGTCGACCACTCGTCGTCGGAGAACTCGACGCCACCGTCTGGGTCGGGCCCGGGTGTCATGGACCGCCAGGTCTCGTCGACCACGCGCTGCGTCCACTCGCGAGGGACTGAAGCCGGCTGGATCGACGTGACCTTCAGCGCGCAGATCCGCCCACGCGCGTCGCGTACGGCGAAGCCGACGGCGTCGGTGCGTCTGTCGAGCAACTCCCGTGCGACGTCGGGATCGTCGATGCCCTCGAGCGGGATGCGGTTCCCGACGTCGTCGTGGAGACGGAACTTGTGCGCGGCGAGGTCGACGGCCTTGATGACACCGCTCAGAGTGAGTTGCTGGTCATGGACCACGGGAGCAGGGTCGACCCACACGTTCCGGTCGCGTTCGGTGGTCCGGAACTCGATGCGGGCGCCATCGACGGGCCGGCTTAGTTCGACGGCACCAGCGGCGCGACGGAAGGCATCGAGCACGCCGAGCGCGCTCTCTCTGACGAGCGGTGGCGTGTCCTCACGCGGTGCATCAGTTCCGATGGCCCCGAGCGTCTCCCACAACCGGCGGTCGAACTCCTCCTCAAGCGGGAGCTCAAAGAGCAACTCTGAGGCTGGGCCACGCTCGATCTCGAGGACGGTGCTGCCCTCGTGGAGGCCCGTGAGGCGAAGTCCAACAGCTTCCTCGACCTCACCGGTGCTTCGTCCGACCCGGTCGATCCCAGCGACCCAGCGGCCGACTCGTGTCGCCAGCATCTGGAGCTGGTCTGCCAGGCACGCCAGGTCACGGAGGTCGATCTCGCCCGCCGGCGCCTTGGTGTGCATCAGCCGAACACGGAACTGACCGCCCATGGCAACCACCTCCCCCGCGTCAACGCGCGCCGCGTGGCGATTCTGCCGCAGGTCGCCCACGTGAGCGGCGGACCGAGCGGACTTCCGCGTCACGATGTACTTCGGTCTTCACCGGGCCGCTCTGAAGTGCCTGGCCGGGTGCAGGGCGGTATCACCTCCTCGTCTGCACCCGGGTCGTAGGTGTGTGTGGGGCCCCGTCGTGGGTGTTGGATCGCTGTGGAGTTGTCAAGGAGCAGGGGCGCGGGTGATCGTCCGCCGGGTCGTGCTCGGCGCAGTCGCCGCATTCAGTCGTCGAAGCGTCTGATGGCGGCGGCCTGCGGGCGGGGCTTGACTACGACGGCCTGGCGGTCAGCGAGGCGCATGACGTCCTCGGGCTTGCACCCGGCGACCTCGATCGCGGCGGCGACGCCCTGGGTGTCGTGGGTGTGGGCGATGCGCCAGCGGCGGATGGAGGACGGGGCAACATCGGGGTGGCGGAGGCCGACGGCGTCGAGGAGTCGGTTGACCACCCCGTAGGCGGAGATCATCGCCTCGTCAGAGCCGGCCTGGTTGGTGCGAGGGTTGTAGGCGATCGGCTTGTCGTCGGCGGATGTCTGCGGGGTCGCCAGGCGCCGCGCGAGGGCCTGGGTGTGGAAGTCCTCCAGGGGCAGGACGCGAGCTGCCAGGCGGCGGCGCCCGAGCGCGTTGACGATCGTCGGTGCCTCGCGCGAGTCGACGTCGGCAGGGGTGACCTGTGTGGCCTCGCGGAGCTCCTCGCCGGCGTCGCACAAGGTGTAGAGGGTGGCGGCGAGCGCCGTGGCAGGCGCAGCGAGGCCGATCACGCAGTGTGAGCGCAGCAGCGCGATCTCGTCATCGGTGAGAGGCCGGTCGGTCTTCTGCGTGCGCCGGGTGAGTGGGTGGACCGCCTCTCGGATGCCGGTCAGGTCGATGCGTGCCACGTAGGCGGCACCGAGTGCGGCGGTGAGCAGCACGTTGCGGTGCAGGTGGACGCGAGCTCGCTGGTCCAGGCTCAGCCGCGCGGTCAGGTTCGTGACCCCGGTCGCGACTCGCAGCACCAACTGGTACTTGGACAGCACCGCGTCCATCGTCAGCAGCTTGTGGTCGGCGGCGACCTTGAGGATGCGGGCGAGCGTGTCGTCGAACGTGGACGCGAATGTCTCGGGCAGGACGTGGTGGGTGGCCGCGAACTCGGCGAAGTCGGTGGCCATGTCGGCGGTCGGGTAGCTGGCGAGGGCGGGGCTGAGGTGGCTGGACATCGGCGTTCCCTTGGTCCGTGGGTCGGTCTGACCCCTGGACTTGTCCGTTGTCCTCGTGCCCGCGCAGTCCCCGCACGCACGACGGCCCGCCCCGGATGGGGCGGGCCGTCGCGGGTGTAGGGCGTCAGGACTGGAGGTAGGTCAACCAGGTGTCGGAGTTCCGCACGACGCCGAACAGCAGGTAGTCCAGCCGTTGGCCTTGGGCGCTGATGCTCGCGCCACGCTTGTTCGACAGGGTGTCCTTGAACGCCTTGTTCAGGGACTCGCTGTCGTTGCGCGCGGCGGTGACGATGCTGTGCTGGTCACGGTCGATGCGCGGTGTGGTGCGCAGGCGCCACCCGAACGGGTCCGCTGGGGAACGGTGCAGTTGCCCGGAGTCTCGGGTGTAGCGGGTCGCGGACGGATCCCAGGTGTAGGTCCAGGCGAAGTCCCCGGTCCGGCAGGGCACGAGGAACTGCGTCGTGACGCCCCACAGGCCGTTGCGGCGGGCGTGGCGGACGCTGGTGATCGCCGGCAGGTACTCGTCCTTGACGAGCAGCTCGCTGACGGGGTCGATCGTGACGGTGAACAGGGCGCCGTCGTCCAGGACGAGGGTGTGCTCGCAGGCGCCGTGCTCGGTGTCGTGGGTGGCGGTGGTGAACAGGTAGGTGCTGTAGACGACGTCGTAGGCGTCTTCCTCCTTCCCGGACGGGTAGACGCTGGTTCCGATCGGGGTGGGTCGCTTCCCCTCGCACATCTGCCTGTGGATGTCTGAGCGCAGCACCCGCTGGACGCGGCCACGCGGCTCCAAGCCCTTCTCGCGGGCGACGGTGGCGACGTACTGATCGATCTGGTCCTTGGAGTACTTCTGCGCGTCGGTCTTGGACGAGGCGGCCGGGATCTTGCCCATGACCTGGATGCCGTGGCGGGCCATCGCGTACTCCACGGGCCATCCGGTGACGGCGCCGTCGTAGACGAGCGTGTGGACGCCGTCGCCGGCGTGGCGGACGACGCGGTCGAGCAGGTCCAGGGCCGTCCACAGCTCGGCGCCCAGCTCGATGTCGGTGGCGAGGGTGATCGGCCCGTGGTCGGTGCGCGTGTGCATGCCGACGTGGTTGATGCCCGAGGAGTGCTTGTCGTCGGCACCGGCGATCCGGAAGTCGCGCTGGATCCTGGCGCTCTTCCTCGACTTGGCGCGGCTGCCGGTCAGGATCCGCCTTCCGGTCACCGGGCAGATGGTCTCCTCCGCGTTGCTGTAGCGGGCGACGATCGTGCCGTCACCGAAGATCAGGTGCTCCCGAACGGGTGAGGCCCAGTCGGGAGCGACGCCGCGCGCGAGGTTGCCCTGGTGACGGGCCTGGCCGACGGCCGCGGCCGTGAACGCCTCGGACAGGTCGTCCACCGTCGCCACACGCCGGGTCACCTGCTCTCGGAACTGCCGGACGTGGTCGAGCGTCGGGGCGCGCTCCGGCAGCTCGATCTCGGTGAGCGTGTAGAAGGCCTCTCGACACGGAGTCCACAGCTCGGCGCGCTTCAGGGCGGTCATGGCGCTGGCCAGGGTGCCGGTGATCCGAGCGCACGCGACGGCGGCCAGCAGCGCCAGCGCCGGGAACTGCGGCCGGCGACCTCGCGGGTCCATGGCAGCCCTGTGACGATCGAGGGCCTCGCCGAGGTGGGTCAGTCCCGGGAAGCCGAAGAGCGCAACCATCCGGTCGTGGTCGCTGCGGCGCGCCGTTCCGGTGGTCCGGGCGAGCTCGGCTTGGGTGGGCGGGGAAGGGGTGGTCGAGGTGGCGGTCATGTGCGGTCCTTGGTGCGACGAGCACCGCCTGATGGGCGGCCTTCTCACGATGCGACCGCAACCCCTGTCCCGGCTTCGGGCGAACGGCTGGTCCTCTTCCCGCCGGACTGCTGAACGGCTCCGCTGAACGGCCCAACCGACAGGACGTTCGTCTTGGGGCGTTCGGGGGAGGCGTCTTGGGGCGTTCGGGGGAACCCGGCCCGCTTCGCCGTGGTCAGGCCACCGCGCGCAGACGGCGTCCTGTGACGACGGGTAGGACGCCGGCGCGCAGGGCGTTGGTGGCGTTGTGCAGGTGGGCGAAGCACAACACGTCCAGGAGCTGGCGCGCCCCGCCCAGGCTCATCGCCCGGTCGACCAGCAGGGTGCGCTTGAGCTGGGCGTTGAACGACTCGGCGTCGTTGCGCAGCCCGTACAGGGTCGCGAACCCGGCCTCGCCCTCGGCGATGACGCGGACGGCGTCGGCGCGGCGGTGGTCGGCCTCGCCAGCCAGGGCGTGGGGGGTGACCCAGGCGTGGAAGACCCCGGCGGGGCAGGGGACCTCGTAGGCGACGTTGAAGTGGTACCGGCCGGAGGCGCGCCGGGGCCGCTTGACCTGCTTGCGCTCGAGGCGGTGCAGGACGACCTGGCGACCGGTGTCGTCCAGGCCGATCTCACTGACCGCGCCGTCGACCGCGGCCAGGTGGTGGGTGCACGCACCGGCCGCGGTGGCGTGCTCCCAGATGCCCAGAGCGTGCCAGCGCGGGTCGGTCGCCTTGCCCTTGCGGGCGGCCGTAGTCCCGGCGGCGTGGACCTTGTTGATCACCACCAGCCCGCAACTGGTCATGACCTCGTCGATGTGCCGGCCGCGGAAGGCACCGTCGTAGACCACCGCCTGGATCCCCGCCCCTGCGACCGCGTGCAGCGCCTTGAGCAGGGCGACCGACGTGTCAGCCTCCAGGCCCGGGCGGGGCACCCGGTCCACGGCCAGGACGACTCGCTGGTGGTGCGCCGGGCCGCGCACGGACCAGGCGATGAAGTTCTGCCCGTGCACGGACCCGGTGTGCCCGTGGTAGTCCGCGGCGTCGGGGTCGAACCGGCGCGCCGGTGAGGCGATCGGGTTCCGACTGGGGTCGAGGTAGGTGATGACGGTCTCGCCCGTCTTGGGGTTGGTGGTGCGGCGGGCGGCCGGTGGCCGGTACATCGGGCGGACCACGGTGCCGTCCCCGTAGACCGTGCGGGTCGGGTCCGGGTGGCACAGGGAGCCGGGCCCGGACGGGTCCAGCAGCCCGAAGACGCGTGCCTGGTCCACCGCCGAGACCGTGAACGCGGCGCGCATCGCTGCGAGCGTGTCCGGCGCGGTCAGGTGGTGGTTGCGGGCGTACCGGTAGGCGTCCCAGTCCGGTGGGCGGTCCCCGGGCAGGTCGATGTCCAGGTTGTACGTGGTCGCGGCCGCCTCGACGGCGTCGCGCACGGTGCGCCAGGTGACCGGGTCGGTGAGCTCGTGCGCGGCCCGGGACCCGGACCGGTACACCCGGGCCAGCGCCCCGAACCCGAGCAGCAGGTAGCTCGGGAACGTGCGGGGTCGGCCTACCCGGTCCTTGGGCGGGACGGTGCCGGCCATCGCGTACAGGCCGGGGTGGGCGAACACGGCGGCGACTTGCTCGCCCGTGGTCAGGCGGCCGGTGTCGGTGGCGGAGCGGGGACGGAACGGGATGACGGTCAACAGGTCACCTCCGTCCCGGCCGAGGTCTGCCAGTCCAAGGCGATGTCCTCGGCGGCGGCGTCCAGGGACCGGTGCCCGAGCAGGTTCGCGACCTGCTCGATCGGCGCCCCGGCGTCGTACGCGGTGCGCCCGGCCCAGTGGCGCAGCGAGGCCGGTCGAACGTCGCGCTCCCCGGCCAGCCCGGCCGCGTCGAGGACGTCACGAAGCGCGTTGCAGACGCTGGCCTGCGCCTTCGCCCCGCCCGGCGGGGCCGCGCCACCGTAGGCCAGGAGAGTCTCGGGACCCAGGCCGCGCCACGCCAGCTCCGCCGCCCGGCGGGCCAGCACCAGCGAGCCCCACTCGGTCAGGTTCGCCCGCCGGGCCCGCACCCGCCTGGTGCCCGGCAGGTCCACCCAGCGCGGCTCCCAAGCGTCGTCCAGGTCGGCCACGCGCACGACGGTGATCTCCGCGCTGACCGCCGTCGCCTCACCGAGGGCCCAGGCGGTCGCCCGCATCGACGCGCTGCGCCGGCTGGTTGCCAGGGCGCTCGCCCGGCACAGCGTGACCTCGTCGCTCGTCAGCGGCCTGGCGACGCGCAGACCGCGGGGCGGCAGCACCAGGTCCAAGGTCGGGTCCCCGACGCCGTGCCCGGTCGCCCGCAGCGCCCGGTACAGCACCCGCAGCGCGGTCCGCCGCGCGTGCTGGGTGTGGACCTCCGGCGCCGACCCGTCCGACAGCGGCGCCCTGACGAAGCCGGCCGCCTGGCGCGGAGTGGCGTCGGCGAACGATGTCACCCCCTCCGAGGCGAGGCGGGACGCGAACCGGGTCACCGTCTCGGTCATCCGCGTCAACGACTGCTCCGAGTGCGTGCGCTCGCGCGCCCACCACGACGCGGCCGCTGCGAGCTCACCTTCGAACCCGGCCGCCGGTCGTCGCACGGCCCGGGCTGGCGTGCCACTTGTGATGCGTCGTGCCACAGGGAGTCACCTCCGGCGCCGGGACACCTTCGGTCCCGAACGCGCCGGCAACGTGACCGCTGAAGGTCTCGGGACAGTGGCCCAGGTCCTCGCGGGCCTCACGCCCGTCCGCACCGACCATGGTCAGGGAGGGCTTGAGACCGAAGGGCGGGTTGGGCAGCACCACCGGCCAGCGCCGCCCCGGGTGGGCGATCAGGGAGTCCTTGACCTCGATCAGCGATGGGCCGTCCGGGCGGCCGATGCCGTGCAGCAGCAGGTCCATCGCTGCCAGCCGGGCGGTACCGTCCACCAACTGCACATCCTGCACGAACGTGTCGCGCAGGCGCGCTCGCTGGGCCGGGTCCAACTGCTCAGCGCCCCGGGCCATGGTCGACGGCGCGGGCGACGTGGTCGACGACCGCGGCCACCACCCCGGTGTGGTGGGGCGCCAGCGCCCAGCGGGTGAGCGGTGTGTGCGCGGCGACGATGGCCGCACACTCGCTGGTGCTGTGCCCCACACCGGTCTCGGCGCAGGCCAGGTCCCACAGCGGGTCGTCGGGACCCACCAGGCGGCTTGGGACCGCGGTCAGGCCCGGGGGGCGGCAGGGGTGATGAACACCTACCGGCGTCGAGGGGACCTTGTCCGCGATGGCGACCGGGCGCGTCAGAGGACGTGAGGGTTCTCAGCCAGGGCTACCGTGCGGGTTGTGGTCGCCGGCCAGCTCGAGAAGCTTGTCGACGACCGCAGGGCTGGTGGCCGTGCGGGCCAGGGTGTGCCACGGGCCAGGGCGTGCCAGATGTTCACCACGACTGTCACAGCACCCACACCTGACGCCAGGCAGTGACGCACTGTGGCGAAGAGTGATGGTGTCCTTCGAGTGCGGGACACATGGCTCATGGCCATTGCTGTGGTACACGCGTCGGGCACAGTGCCCCCCGTGGCACAGGCACACCCGTCCCGGGCAGGGACTCGAGCGGCACGCGGTCGCACCACGGGGGCGCGAGGCTCTCGAGGTGGGACCATGCACCCGTCACCTCGTATCGACGGGAGCCGCAACCTCATGGTCCTGGACGTCCGCACCGGAGCAGAACGCCTGGTCAAGACACGTGACCGTGTCGAGGATCTCGGCGAGGTGTTCACCCCTGCCGCCACCGTGCAGGCGATGCTGGACCTGCTGCCGGGCGACATGTGGGACCCGCACCCGGCCCGCACGTTCCTGGAGCCGGCATGCGGCAACGGCAACTTCCTGGTCGCGATCCTGGACCGCAAGCTCACCGCCGTCGCCGAGGCGGCTCGCGGCGGGCTCCTGCAGACGGGTCCGGCGGGGGTTGAGGCGTACGCCCTGGAGGCGCTGGCGTCGGTGTACGGGGTGGACATCTCCAGCGAGAACATCTACGGCAGCCCGGCCCACACGGGCGCCCACGAACGGATGCTGGCGGTGCTGGCCGAGTGGTGCGCGCGGCACGTCGGCGGGTGGGACCCGGCCGGTGACCTGGCCCGGTCCGCGCGGTGGGTCCTGGACTGCAACGTGCAGGTGGGCAACATGCTGCCGTTCGACCCTGACGGGTCCGCGTCCGGGTGGGAGCGGCTGCCGTTGGTGGAGTACGTGTGGGACCACGCGTGCGGGCGGGTGTCGGTGGCCGGGACCACCCTCGGTGACGTCCAGCAGGCGGCCCGCGAGCAGACCGACGGGGTCCTGGCGCTGTTCGGCCCGCCCGCGCCACGCCCGCTGTGGTCCGGGCCGGTGCTGGGGGTGTGGCAGGCGGGCAGGCCGCGCGGGTGGGCACGGAAGGTGGCGCGATGAGCAGCAGTGCTGACCAGCTGGTGACCGGCGTGGCGCCGTGGCGGCGCCCCGAGCACCAGCCCGACATCCTGGACGTGATCGCCCAGCTGTCCAGTGACGAGGTGCCCACGCCGCCCAGGTTGGCGGTGGCGGTGCTGGACCTGCTGCCGGGCGAGGTGTGGACGGACCCGACCCTGCGGTGGCTGAACCCGGCCACCAAGTCCGGGTCGCTGCTGCGGGAGGTCACCCGCCGGCTGATGGTGGGGCTGGCCGAGTGGGAGCCGGACCCGTCGCGGCGTCGGGAGCACATCCTGCGCAACATGGTGTTCGGGTGCGCTATCACCAGGCTGACCGGGGAGATGTCGCGCAGGTCGGTGTACCTGTCGCGGGACGCGGCCGGGCCGCACTCGGCGGTCCGGTTCGACGACGCCGAGGGGAACCTGCGGTTCGTCCCTGCCGAGCACGACTACCCCACGGGGCGCGACGGGCGCCCGTCCGGACTGTGCCGGGTGTGCGGTGCCCCGGTCGGGCTCGAGCGGGGCCCGGACCGGGAGAACTACGCGTACGCGTTCATCCACGGCGCGTACCCGACGAAGGAGATGGCCGGGATGCAGTTCGACGTGATCGTGGGCAACCCCCCGTACCAGACGGGCATGAGGGACGCCGACGGGAACCGGACGGCGAACATCCTGCCTCTGTACCACCTGTTCGTGCAGCAAGCGATCGCGCTGAACCCGCGGTACATCACGATGATCGTGCCGTCGCGGTGGTTCAACGGCGGCAAGGGGCTGGACGAGTTCCGCGCGCAGATGATCAACGACCGGCGCCTGCGGGTCGTCGTGGACAACCCCAAGCTGTTCGACCCGGCCTGCTTCGGGCCCGGGGTGGAGATCAAGGGTGGGGTGAACTACTTCCTGTGGGACCGCGAGTGGGACGGGGACTGCCAGTTCTCCACCCGCATCGACGGGCAGATCGTCTCCACCGCGACCCGGGACCTGCGCGAGGGGGACGGGGTGGTCCTGCGCGACAACGACGCCGCGGCGATCGTGCACAAGGTGCGCCAGAAGACCACCCAGATCCTGGCCGACGTCGTCAGTCCCAACGACCCGTTCGGGCAGTCGCTGAAGACCAACTTCAAGGGCGCCGCCCTCGAGCCGTTCGACGGGTCGATCCCGCTGGTGTTCGGCACCCACGTCGGGTACGTGCACCCCGACCAGCTCGAGCGCAACCACGCCTGGGTCGACAGGTACAAGGTGCTGATCCCGAAGGCCGGCGACGGGCACGGCCGGGAGGTCTCCTACGTGCTCGGAGAGCCCATCGCGCTGGGGCCCGGGTCGGCGTGCACCCAGTCGTACCTGGTCGCCGGGGTGTTCGACACCGCCGTCGAGGCGGAGAACTACGCCTGGTACCTGACCACCAAGTTCGTCCGGTTCCTGGTGCTGCAGCGCAAGAGCACCCAGGACCTTCGCCCGGACAAGTTCCGGTTCGTGCCCGCGCTGGACATGACCCGCCGCTGGACCGACGCCGACCTGTACGCCCACTTCGGGCTCACCGACGCCGAGGTCACGTACATCGAGGACAAGATCCACCCGCGTGAGCCGATCGTGGCCACCGGTGCGCCCGTCCCGTCCACGCACCTGCCCGGCGGTGCCAAGTACAAGGCCCCCGGCACCCGAGCGGCCACCATGGCCGAGGCCCCTGTCGAGGAGGACGAGGAGGACCTGTGAGCCAGCAGGCCGGGCGCATCTACGTCTACAGCGCCCCCGGGTACGACACCACCTGGACCCGCACCAGCGGCTCGGTCACCACCACCGGGCGCGGCCGGTTCAAGGTCGGCTGGACCGGCCGGGCCGACGCCCGGGTGCGGGTGCGCGAGCAGACCGGCACCGTCTACCCCGACGGCGACGGCATCGTCATCCACCTCGACGAGCCAGCGGTGCGCGACGACGGCACACCGTTCACCGACACCGACGTGCTGCACGTCCTGGACTCCGCCGGCGTGCACCGGACCAGCGAGGTCGTCGAGGCCACCCTGGACGAGATCCGCGCCGCCGTCGCCGCGGTGCGCACCGGCCACCGCTTCGACCCGCAGCGCACCCAGACCTTCGGCATGCGCGCCGAGCAGGCCACCGCCGTGGAGCGCACCGCCGCGTACTTCACCGAGCACACCGACGACGCCAAGCCGCCGCGGTTCCTGTGGAACGCCAAGATGCGGTTCGGCAAGACGTTCACCACCTACCAGCTGGCCAAGCGCATGGGGTGGCGACGCGTGCTGGTGCTGACCTACAAGCCCGCCGTGCGCGACTCCTGGCGCGACGACTTGCTCCACCACACCGACTTCACCGGGTGGGTGTTCGCCGACCGGGACAACCCCGTCGACCTCGCCACTGCTGACGCGCCGGTGGTGTGGTTCGCCTCGTTCCAGGACCTGCTCGGCACCACCGCCGACGGGCAGGTCAAGGACCACAACCAGGACCTGCACACCCAGACCTGGGACTGCGTGGTGGTCGACGAGTACCACTTCGGCGCCTGGCAGGGCGCCGCCCGCGAGGTCTGCGAGCCGGTCACGGTCAGCACCGACGACGAGGCCGGCGCCGCCGACCACGCCACGGAG
>Ga0310830_101471_pt1 | contig 11550 bp, 13 predicted proteins | sample WT_ome_5_FD_201301 | JGI IMG/M metagenome (GOLD analysis project Ga0310830, IMG submission 201301) | Sorghum-adapted microbial communities enriched on wild type (WT) sorghum from Joint BioEnergy Institute, Emeryville, California, United... ...
CCCGCGAGGAGCAGGGTAAGGCGGAGGCGCGGATTCGGTACCTCGAGGAGCTGCTCCGGAACGCCCAGGTCGGCGAGGCGCCCAAGTCGGATTCGGTCGCCCCGGGCATGGTGGTGACGATCTACTTCGATGACGACCCCGACGACTCCGAGACCTTCCTGCTCGGCTCGCGGGAGATCGCGCAGACCACGTCGCTGACCGTGTACAGCCCGGAGTCCGCGTTGGGCAAGGCGATCCTCGGCGCCCGCCCCGGTCAGACGGTCACGTACACGGCTCCCAACGGCAAGGACATCAAGGTCACGGTCGTCTCCTTCGAGCCCTTCACCGGCTGATCGTCGCCGTTCCCGTTCGTTGTCGGAAGGCGTTCCTCCTGCGGCGTCTTGACGCAGGAAGGACGCCTTCCTGACACACGGGACGCGAGACGGCGGGCTCGACGCGAGACGACCGGCCCGGCGAGAGACGGCGGGCTCGACGAGAGACGACCGGCCCGGCGGGATGACGACCGGAGCGCGGACCGTCCGGCCTACCGATCGAACGTGATCTCGTACCCGGCCTCGCGCAGCGCGGTGAGCAGCACGTCGGAGTGCTCGGCGCCCCGGGTCTCCACCGACAGGTCGACCTCGACCTCCCCGAGCCGAAGCTTGGGGTCGTGCCGGCGGTGCACCACGTCGTCGACGTTGGCGCCTTCCCGCGCGATGAGCGCCAGCAGGGCGGCGAGCTGGCCGGGCCGGTCGGGGCAGCGCACGGTGAACCGGAGGTAGCGTCCGGCGGCGACCAGGCCCCGTTCGATCACCCGCACGAGGAGCAGGGGGTCGATGTTGCCGCCGGAGAGCACGACGACGGCCGGGGTGGGTATGTCCGTCACGGCTCCGGAGAGCAGGGCGGCGACCCCGACCGCTCCGGCCGCCTCGACCACGAGCTTGCCCCGTTCGAGCAGCAGCACCATGGCCCGGGTGATGTCCTCGTCGCTGACCGTCACCACGTCATCGACCAGGGCCGTCAGGTGCGCGAACGTGAGGTCGCCGGGTCGGCCCACCGCGATCCCGTCGGCGATCGTGTGGCCGGACACCCGCTGCGGCGCCCCGGCCCGCAGCGACGCCGGCACGGCGGCCGCCCCTTCGGCCTGGACGCCGATCACCCGGATGGCCGGGTTGGCGGCCTTCGCGGCCACCGCGATCCCGGAGATGAGGCCTCCGCCCCCGACCCCGGTGATGATCGTCCGCACGTCGGGGCACTGCTCGAGGATCTCCAGCCCGACCGTGCCCTGCCCGGCGATCACGTCCTCGTGGTCGAAGGGGTGAATGAGCACCGCACCCGTACGCTCGGCGAACTGCTGCGCGGCGACCAGGCTCTCGTCGACGGTATCGCCGGCGAACTCGACCGTGGCCCCGTAGGCCCGGGTGGCCGCGGCCTTGGGCAGCGGCGCGCCGACCGGCATGAACACCGTCGCCTGGGTGCCGAGCAGGCCCGCGGCCAGCGCCACCCCTTGCGCGTGATTGCCGGCGCTGGCCGCCACCACGCCTCGTTCCCGCTCCTTCGGCGTCAGCCGCGAGATGCGCAGGTAGGCGCCGCGCACCTTGAACGAGCCGGCCCGCTGCAGGTTCTCGCACTTGAGCCAGACCGGCCCGCGGACGATGGTCGAGAGTGGACGGCTGGGCTCCATGGGGGTCACCCGGACGACTCCGGCGAGGGCTTTGCGCGCGGCCTCGACCGCCTCAACCGTCACCAATGACGACATAGGCCGATCGTGCCACGCGGCCCGGCCCGTTGCTTGTGTCAGGAATTCGTCCGTTCTGGACGCTTGGCGCCGGGAGCGCGTCCCGGCTGGACGCTTGGCGTCAGGAAGGCGTTCCTCCTGACACGCGTCCCGACACGCGTTCCCGACGCCGCCCGGGCGCCTCTTCGGGACGGCCGCCATCGCTCAGCGCAGCGCCTGCTCCAGGTCGGCCACGAGGTCGTCGACCGTCTCGATGCCGACCGACAGGCGGACCAGGTCGGCGGGCACCTCCAGGGGCGAGCCGGCCGCCGAGGCGTGGGTCATCCGGGCCGGGTGCTCGATGAGCGACTCCACCCCGCCCAGCGACTCGCCGAGCGTGAACAGCCGCGCCCGGTTGCAGATCTCGACCGCCGCCTCGGGCCCGCCGGCCGCGTGGAAGCTCACCATGCCCCCGAAGCGGCGCATCTGCTTGGCCGCGGTCTCGTGCCCCGGATGGTCGGGGAGCCCGGGGTAGAGAACCTTCGATACCTTCGGGTGCCGGGTGAGGAACTCCACGATGCGCTCGGCGTTGTCGCAGTGCCGGTCCATCCGCACGCCGAGGGTCTTGACCCCGCGCAGGGTCAGCCAGGCGTCGAAGGGTCCGGCGACCGCGCCCATCGCGTTCTGGTGGAAGGCCAGTTTCTCGCCCAGCTCATCGTCGCGGACGATGAGGGCGCCACCGACCACATCGGAGTGTCCGCCCACGTACTTGGTCGTCGAGTGCACCACGACGTCGGCACCGTGGGCCAACGGTTGCTGCAGGTACGGGCTGGCGAACGTGTTGTCCACCACGAGCAGGGCTCCGTGCTCGTGCGCCACCCCGGCGATGGCGCCGATGTCGACGATGTTGAGCAGTGGGTTGGTCGGCGTCTCGACCCAGATGATCGTCGTCTGTGGACGCAGGGCGGCTCGCACCGCGTCCACGTCGGACAGGTTCACGGCCGTCCACTCCAGACCCCAGCGCTGGGCCACCGTGGCGAACAGCCGGTAGGTGCCGCCGTACGCGTCGTTGGGGATCAGCACGTGGTCGCCGGGCTTGGCGACCGCGCGCAGCAGCGTGTCCTCGGCCGCGAGCCCGCTGGCGAAGGCGAGGCCGCGGCGGCCGCCCTCGAGCGCGGCGAGACACTCCTGCAACGCGTCGCGGGTGGGGTTCGCCGTGCGGGCGTACTCGTACCCGGATCGGGGTGAGCCGACCGCGTCCTGGGCGAAGGTGGAGGTCTGGTAGATGGGAGGAACCACCGCTCCGGTGCGGGGGTCAGGATCCTGGCCCGCGTGGATGGCCAGCGTCTCAAAGCCGTAGACGGTGGGGCGGGCAGAACGCTCCGCCGCCGCGTTCCGGCGGGACGAGGCGCGAGCAGGGCCGACGTTACGTGCCACACGGGAACCCTAGACCACACCGATGGGTGAGCGTGCCGGTACGGTCCCCCGCATGCCCGACTGTCTGTTCTGTTCCGTCGTTGCGGGGACGGTCCCGGTGCAGATGGTGGTCGAGACCCCGGCCGTCGTCGCGTTTCTCGACCATCGTCCGGTCTTCAAGGGTCACGTGCTCGTCGTGCCTCGGTCACACATCGTGACGATCGCCGACCTGCCGCCCGATCTCGTGGGCCCGTACTTCGCCGACGTCCGGCGGGTGGCCGTCGCCGTCCAGGCCGGGCTGGGCGCCGGGGGCAGCTTCGTGGCCATGAACAACATCGTCAGCCAGTCGGTGCCCCACCTGCACACCCACGTCGTGCCGCGAACCAAGGGGGACGGGCTGCGGGGCTTCTTCTGGCCGCGCACCCGGTACGCGTCGGCGGAGGAGGCCGCCGAGTACGCGGCCCGGATCGCCGCCGCGTTCCCCGACGCCTGACGCCGCCCGACGCCCGATCGCGTCGGCGCCGGGCGGGGCCGACGGGCCAGGCCCTCGGGGGTGTGCGCCGCCGCAGGCCGTGTCGGGGCCGGCGGGCACTGGGGTGTTCGCTGGGGTTGAAGGTCAGGTTGAGGCTGAAGTTTGGAAGTGGCGCTGAAGCTCAGGGTGGGGTTGAGGTTCCGGGTGGTGTTGCGGTTCCGGCCGGGGCTGGCGTGACGGCGCGAGCCCGGATCGCCCGAGGGGGCGAGTCTGCCCGGGCTCGCGTCCGTACGGCCGGGGCGGTCGGAATGCGGGGCCGGCCGCCAGCGCTGAGTACGACAGCAAGCCCCCGTCACGTGGAAGGCTGACCAACATGTTCCTGCGACGCAATCCCGTCATGATCACCGCCGCGGAGGCGCTGCCCGGTCGCGCCACCGAGATGCCGGTGGCCGCCCGGCACACCGTGCTCGGCACCCCGCTGCGGGGGCCGTGGCCGGAGGGGATGCAGGTGGCCTACTTCGGCATGGGGTGCTTCTGGGGCGCGGAGCGGCTCTTCTGGCGCGTGCCCGGGGTGTACTCGACCGCCGTGGGGTACCAGGGCGGGTACACGCCCAACCCGACGTACGAGGAGGTCTGCACCGGCCGCACCGGCCACGCCGAGGTGGTCCAGGTGGTGTACGACCCGACCAAGGTCGCCTACGCCGACCTGCTCAAGGTCTTCTGGGAGAACCACGACCCGACCCAGGGGATGCGCCAGGGCAACGACATCGGGACGCAGTACCGTTCGGCGATCTACGCCACGACCGACGAGCAGCTCGCCGAGGCCCAGCACTCGCGCGACGCGTTCCAGCCGGTCGTGACGGCGGCGGGACTCGGCCCGATCACGACCGAGATCGCCAAGGCGGGGCCGTTCTACTACGCCGAGGACTACCACCAGCAGTACCTGTCCGACGCCAAGAACCCGTACGGCTACTGCAACCACGGACCGAATGGGCTCACGTGTCCGGTGGGCGTCGCCCGGGTCCCTTCGACGCATTGACCCCGGGCGTCCGTCGGCAAGCCTCGGTCGGTTGCTCGACTGTCGGTAGGAGGGGCATGGTGACGCCATGCCTCTCCTGACCGAAGATCGGCCTCGGCAACCAGGGATCGCGTCCGGTACTGGTCGGGCCGGGCGAGGCTGCCCCGAGGGTGTCATGACGTGGCAGTAAACCGGAACCGTCCACAGAGTCCCGAGCATCCATCGGGGCATCCCGCCTCAGTCCCACCAGAATCGCCAGACGGGTCGGCCCGCGATGTCGGCGGCGTACTGCAGGAGCATCGAGTCCCAGTCGGGCTTGGCCCCAACGCTGCGAGCGAGCTGCCCGGTTTCCTTGGCGGCAAAGTCTTCGGGTAGCTCGACTCTGGGGAGGTCCTCGTAATCGAACAGCGCCGGTGGCTCGACCTCCGGGCAGAAGCAATAGTGTTCCACGGCGACACGAACCGCCTGCTCGATGGTGGTCGGAGGCGCGGCCACGCTGAGCCACAGGGTGCCGGAACCGATCCCGATCACCCGCGCCCCGAATCGCTCCTCCCAGGTACGGAGCACTGCCGAGAGCGCTCCGGGGGTATAGGCGTCGTTGTCGGTGGGGGACCAACCCGCCAGGCCTATCGAATCCGCGCTACGGGGCGCGGGGACAAGCGCGATCCTCGCCGGTTCTGGGGCCAGCAGGCGTTCGGCGACCTCGTCGGCGAGCAGGTCGGGGTCGATCCGTGGCGAGCCGGGCGGGGCGAGACCAGGAAACTCGTCGGGCTTGGCGAGCCCCAGGATCCGGCGCTCGAGCTGGGTGAGCCGTACCGCGTCGGGCCGCCACCACTCGGACATGATCGTGACCGGGTCGAGTCGCGCGAGGGAGGCCTCGTCCTCGGCGTACCAGCCGAAACCGCTGGCGTCGCGGAACACCAGCAACGGCCACAGGCCGGAGCGGGGGTGCTCGGCCCGCAGCTCGCGCCACAGCCCAGCCCGTACCGGCTCGTCGGTGAGCCAGCACATCGGCGGGCGAGGCAGACCGTCGTACATCATCGATGGATTCGCCGAGAGCGCGGACCACTCGGGGCTCGCCCAGACGGCCTGGGCCACCGGGTGCAGGGGCGTCGCCGCGATCACGATGTGGCCGGCCGGCAACTCGACGGGAGGTCTCCAGCCCCGTGCACGGACCGGGAGTAGTGAAGCCAGGTCCCCGGGCAGGTCATTCACGGCGATGAGCGTACGCACGTGGTCGCGTCGGGCGCGAGCTGTCGCCGTCATGGTCGGAGGATCGTCGCGATGAGCGGGGCGTCCGTCGTGAGCGGGGCGTCGGCCTTTGGAGGCGAGGCGCCCGGCGGGCGGGCGACGGGTGACCGCCGCGTTCGCCGCCTGGCGAGGTGACGGGGGAGTCGGAAGGTTGACACGCCCGGCGTGTCGGGGCGCCTGCCCGGGATCGGCCACCGCCGCGCTTACCGTGAAAAACGTGTCCGACCTGTCCGTGAACCCTCAGCAGGCGCCGGGCGGTCACGACAACCCCGGGCCCGGTGGGGCGGCCCGCCCGGGTTACCAGGGTGTGGTAGTGACGATCGGCGATGTGCTCGTCACCCCTGACTCAGTGCTGGTCCCCAAGGGACGCTTTCCGCTCGCGGGGACGACGTGGACGGTGCGGGACACGACCACGATCGTGGCGAAGACGCCGCGGTACGCCCGCGTGCTCGCGGCGGTCTTCGGGATCCTGCTGGTGCCGCTGCTCCTCCTGCGCATCAAGGAGCGTCACTACGCCGGATCGGTGCAGGTGACCGTGGTCGGGGACGGGCTCTACCACACCGTGTCGTTCCCGCCCGGGCCCGAGAGCCGGGCCCACGTGGCGAGCCTCGTCAACCAGGCGCGGGCGCTTGCCGCCGAGGCGTCGGCGGCGGTGGCGGACGACCAGACATAGACGAGGGTCGGCGCCGACCGGAGCGGATGCTAGGGTGTGGCCACCACCTGACGGAGGCACCGACCCGTGGCCACAGCATTCGCCGACGCACTGACGCAGCTGCTCAAGGCGCGCTTTCCGCTGCTGTACGTGGAGTCGTACGAGGAGCAGCGGGTCATCGACGCGGTCACCGCAGTCGCCCATGACGCTGGCCGCATCCGGACCGCCCGGTCCGTGTGGCTGTGGTCGGTGACCCGGGGACTGATCGCCCCGGACGGCACGCCCCGGTCGGGAACGGCGGACCCCGAGGCCGCCCTGAACGCCGCGGTCGGGATCAACGAGCCGTGTGTGCTCATCTTCCGGGACCTGCACGCTGCGCATGGCTCGGCGGAGCGGCCGGGCAACCCGGGCGTGGTGCGCCGCCTTCGGGAACTGGCGGCCGCGTTCAAGTCCGGCCCGGTGCCACGGACGCTCGTCATGGTCTCGCCGGTGCTGCACATCCCGGTCGAACTCGCCAAGGACGTCACGGTCGTCGAGTTCCCGCTGCCCACGGAGCAGGAGATCCGGGACCTGCTGGACGGGATGATCGCCGCGAACGCCCAGAGCGGCCGGCTGCGCATCGACCTCGACGAGCTCACCCGGGAGCGGCTGGCCAAGGCGGCGTTGGGGCTGACGCTCAACGAGGCGGAGAACGCGTTCGCCCGCGCCATGGTCAACGACGCAGTGCTCGACGCCGACGACGTCGCGGTCGTCTACGAGGAGAAGCGCCAGGCAGTTCGGCGATCCGGGATCCTCGAGTTCGTCGACGCCCCGGTCGACCTGGCCGACGTGGGTGGCTTGGAGACGCTCAAGCGGTGGCTGGCCAAGCGGAACGGCACCTGGCTGGCCGAGGCGGAGGCGTACGGTCTGCCCGCTCCGCGGGGTGTGCTCATTACCGGTGTTCCGGGGTGTGGCAAGTCCCTGACCGCGAAGGCGGTCGCCACGGCCTGGGGCCTGCCGCTGCTGCGTTTCGATCTCGGACGGGTCTTCGCCGGCCTGGTCGGCTCGAGCGAGCAGAACATGCGCAGCGCGATCCGGACGGCGGAGGCGGCGGCGCCCTGCGTGCTCTGGATTGACGAGATCGAGAAGGGTTTCGCCGGCCAGCGGTACGGCGACTCCGGCACAGCGGCCCGCGTCTTCGGGACCTTCCTGACCTGGATGCAGGAGAAGCAAGCGCCCGTCTTCACCATCGCGACGTCCAACGATGTCGATGGGCTGCCGCCCGAGCTGCTGCGCAAGGGCCGGTTCGACGAGATCTTCTTCGTCGATCTACCGACGCACACCGAGCGTATGGCGATCTGGGAGGTGCACCTGCGCCGGCGGCTGAGCTTCCCGGCTGTCGCCGGTGCGCTCACGCTCGACCAGTCGACGCTGCGTGAGCTCGCCGACGTGAGCGCCAACTACTCGGGGGCCGAGATCGAGCAGGCGGTCCTGGCGGGCGTGCTGGACGCGTTCGCGGAGCGGCGGCCGCTGCGGCTGGACGATCTCATCCGGGCGGTCGCGAGCATGGTGCCGCTGAGCGTGACCCAGGCCGAGCGCATCGACGCGTTGCGGGCCTGGGCGAAGACCCGGGCGGTCTCCGCCACCGCGGCCGAGGACTGGGACCGCGGCACAGTCGCGGGCGGCGAGGGGTTCGGCCGCCGGCCAGGGGCGTCGGGTCGGGGCGCCGTGGACGTCTAGGGGGTTCACATGAGTATTTCGATCATCCTGCTGCCGATGGCGGTGGCCGGGGTCGCGGCCGTGACCGGCCTGGCCGCCCGGCGCGACGACGCGACGGTCGTGCAGGTCCAGACCCGCATGCGCGACGAGGCCCTTCTCCGCGCCGCCCTGGCCCAGACCGGCGCCGTGACCGAGCCCGTCGCCGGAGGCCTGGTGGCGCGGTGGGAGGGTGTGACCGCTCGGTTCGAGCGGGGCGCCGATGGCGTCTGGTCGGCCCATTTCACCGGAGCCGCCGACCGGGACCGCGCTGTCGAGATCGTCCAGGCGGTCGACGCCGCCTACGGCCGCCAGGTGCAGCAGGCGGTACTGGCCCGGCTGCGGGACCGGGCGCCCGCGGCCGGCCTGCGCCTGGAGTCCGAGAGCGTGCTCGCCGACGACGCGGTCCGGCTGGTTTTCGCGGTGGAGCGGGAGGTGGGATGAGCGAGCGCCGACAGATCGTCGTCACGGTCAACGCCGACGGCACGGTCACCGCGGAGACCCGGGGTGTCCTGGGCGAACGCTGCCTGGACTACGTGGCGATCCTGGAGGATCTCGTCGACGGGCGGACCACGCACAGCACGTACACGGCGGACTGGAACCGCCGGCAGGAGTTCGCGAGACAGGAGGACCAGGACATTGACCGTGCCTGATCCGGGTCGGTACCCGTACCCGTACCCGCCGCCGTACCGGCCGCGAAGCGTGGCCTGGCGGATCCTCAACAGCCTGTGGTTGATCGTTCCGATCATCGGGTTCGGATGCGTCAGCGGGGCGCCGCTGATCGTCCTGGGTGCGCTGGCGCGGCGGAAGTCCTGGTGGATCTCGGGTGTCGTGTACACAGTGGTCTCCACGTCGGCATTCGCGGTCTTCACCGTCAGCACGGAGACCACCTCGACCGAAGAAACCACGTACACCGCGTGGTCCGATATATCGATAATCGTGCTCATGGTGTCGTGGTTGGCCTGCATCGTTCATTCCATCGTAGTCAATGTACTGTGGCTACAGTGGCGGGCCGGCTACGCGCCCTGGCCCGAGCGGGTGCCGCCGCCGGTTGCGGGCCAGTCCGGTTCGTGGCCCTCGACCCTGCCTCCCGGTCTGCTGCCGCCACCCGGCACGTACTACCCACCGGCCCCCACCGGGACGACGCCCACGCCGGCCCCCACGCCCGCGCCAACCGCTGAGGCGGGCGCCGGAACGCACGCGGGAGCGGGGGAGCGGGCACCCGGACGGCTCGACCTCAACACCGCCACGGTTGAGCAACTGGCGGCGCTGCCGGGTCTGAGCCGGCCGGCGGCCGAACGGATCGTCGCCGAACGTGAGGCGCGCGGCGGCTTCCAGAGCCTGGCGGACCTCGCGGGCCTTGGTGAGGTGGCGCCGCACGAGCTCGCCCGGATCCGCGACTATGTGACCTGTACGCCTCGCCCGCACCCCGGCGCCCCGCCCCGGGCCGGGCGCGTCGTCGATGTCTGAGATCCCCCGCGCCGACCCGTCCTTTGTGGACGTTGCGCGGATCGTGCCGCGCACCCGGGCGGAGGGACCTGGCCTGCGGACCGCGATCTGGGTGCAGGGGTGTTCGATCCGATGCCCCGGATGCTTCAACCCACACATGTGGGGATTCCGCGGCGGCACCCGCTACCGCCCCGATGAGATCGTCGACGTGGTCGTACGCGCGGGGACGGAGGGGATCACGCTGCTGGGCGGTGAGCCCTTCGATCAGGCCGCCCCACTAGCCGACGTGGCCGCTGGCGTGCGGGCCGCCGCCTTGTCGGTGATGACCTTCTCCGGGTACACCCTGGCCCAGTTGACCGAGGCAGCCAGCGCCGGGCGCACGGACGTCGCCGCGCTTCTCGACCAGACCGACCTGCTCGTCGCCGGGCCGTTCCTGGCCGACCGCATCGACCACGCCCGGCCCTGGGTCGGCTCCACCAACCAGGAGTTCGTGGCCCTCACCGATCGCCTGCGGTCGGTCGTGGACCGGCTGGGGGAGATACCGGACAGGGTCGAGGTCACCGTCGATGCCTCGGGGGCGGTGGCGATCAACGGCTGGGCCGACCTGGACACGCTCGACGAGTGGCTCGGCCGTGCCGTCATCCGACGGCGGTCGCCACGATCTCGTTGATGCGCCGGGCGAGCTCGATATCCAGGTCCGTCACTCCGCCGGCCGAGTGGGTGGCGCAGGTGAAGCGCACGGTGCGCCACCGGATGTCGATGTCCGGGTGGTGATTCATCTCCTCCGCCACCTGCGCGACCCGGTTGACGACCTCGATCGCGGCGGGAAAGGTGGGCAGCTCGACGCTCCGCGTGATCGCGGTCGTGTCGCCGGACCAGCCGTCGAGCGTGGCGAGTCGGTCCGACAGCTCCTCGGTGGACAGCAGCGTGGCCATGCAGCCACCGTAGTCACTCGACCCGCCGCCCGGGGCCCAGTCGCCCGACGGCCGGTCGTCCGCGCGGGCAGCGGGGGCCGCTTTCGACACGGTGGGATGTACCGGTGAGCGAGGGCGCGCGGGTGAGTGGCGGCGGCGCGCTCTCGCCCACCGGTCCCGCCCGCAAGCGACGGAATCGCGCCTGGCCGGTGGCGCGGTTGGCCGGCGGAGGCTTGCCGGTCCGTCCGGGCGGGGTGCGGCCGGCGTGCGCTGGCGGTGGCGCGAACGGCGGCCGCGTGGATGGCCAGTGACGCTAGGTCCCTTCGGCCCCGGAATGGTCAGGGCCGTCCGGTCGGGCCGGCGCGGCCCGGACGCTGACCCGGATCCACCTGCGCGTCCGGATGCGGGCCACCGGACGGGGGCGATCGGACGAGCCGCCGTCCGGGCGGCGACCGTCGGCGGAGGCACCCCGGCTGGGCGAGGCACCGGTGCGGCGCAACTGGGCCGTCACCACCGGGAGCAGGCTCGTGATCTCGTTGCGGGCGGGCCAGGCTTCCCGCCAGGGCAGACGCGCCACCTCGAGGGCGCGGACGGCCAGCCGTCGCGCGTCGCACGGGGCATCCTGGCCGCACCAGCGACAGGTGCCGTCGAGACGAATGACGTGCCGGCTCATGATGCGCTGGGCGTTGCGCCACAGCAGGCGGTCGACGACGTCGCTCGGGCAGTCGGCCTCGGGCAGGTCGGCATCGACCGGAGTCGACCGTACGGTGACCACGCTCACGACGCCTCCCCTTGCCGGAAATACGACCTTTCCGGGTGCTTCGTCGCGATCGTAGGAGCGGCCGCCGAGGTATGGCCGCACAGCGGGTGCGACGCATAATGGGCCATGGTCGACGCTCCTCCCGACAGCCCACTGTTGCGCCGGATCCGGGACAGCGTCATCGGTGA
>Ga0310830_101473_pt1 | contig 11534 bp, 10 predicted proteins | sample WT_ome_5_FD_201301 | JGI IMG/M metagenome (GOLD analysis project Ga0310830, IMG submission 201301) | Sorghum-adapted microbial communities enriched on wild type (WT) sorghum from Joint BioEnergy Institute, Emeryville, California, United... ...
AATGTACGGGCAATGAACGGAGGATCAAATCATGCTCAACAAATTATGGCGTCAGCGAGCCTTCCATCTCATGCTCATCCCGGGAGTGGTTCTGGTTTTTATTTTCAGCTATCTTCCCTTTTACGGATTAATTATTTCCTTTCAGGACTATAATCCTGGGCTAGGTTTCAACTCCCCCTGGGTCGGCATGGAGAATTTTCACCACGTCTTTCAACAGCCGAATTTTATAAGAACGATCTGGAATACCCTGTACATGTCCATCTTCAAAATTATCGGCGGCATTGTCGTCCCCGTCATCTTTGCATTGCTGCTGAATGAAGTAGCTCATACGTTTATTAAACGAACGTTTCAAACGTTGGTTTATTTGCCGAACTTCCTGTCGTGGGTGATCATGGCGGGTATCATGATTGACATTCTGAGCTCGGAAGGGATTGTCAATTCGTTTCTCGGCTTATTCGGGGTGGGCCCTATCTCTTTTCTAGGTAGTCCCTCCATCTTTCCTTGGACCATGATTGTGACGGATATCTGGAAGGGATTTGGGTTTGGAACCGTCGTTTATTTAGCGGCCTTAACAAGCATTGACCCTGGTTTGTACGAGGCTGCGGTCATGGATGGAGCGAGACGCTGGAAGCAAACGCTCTATATCACCTTGCCGTTGCTTGCTCCTACCATCGTGCTCATGTCCGTATTATCCCTGAGTAATGTACTGAACGCAGGGTTTGACCAGATATTTAACCTGTATTCCCCGGCTGTTTATGAATCCGGTGACATTATCGACACTTATGTATATCGCCTCGGAATCCAGCAAGCGCAATATTCCGTGGGAACCGCAGTAGGTTTATTTAAATCGGTTGTTTCCTGCGTGATGGTCGCCTTGTCCTATTTCTTGGCGGATCGGGTTGCCGGCTATCGAATCTTTTAGCGGGGAAAAGGAGGCTATTCGATGATATTAGACCGCAGTCCGGGACGTAGGCTGTTTCAAGCGGTAAACTACGTGATCCTCATATTAACATCGCTGCTTTGTATTCTGCCCTTCGTGAACCTGCTTGCCGTCTCTTTCAGCGGCAGTGCTGCTGTCTCGGCGGGGGAAGTCGCCTTTTGGCCGGTTGATTTCAATACAAAGGCTTATGCGTTTGCGATCAAAGGCGGGGAGTTTTTTCAAGCCTTATGGGTATCTGTCCAGCGCGTCCTATTAGGGACGCTTGTGAATCTTGTATTAATGGTGCTTACCGCTTACCCTCTGTCCAAATCCAAAGAGAAAGTAGCGGGGCGCGGGCTCTATATGGGATTTTTCGTGATCACCATGCTGTTTAACGGAGGGCTTATTCCGAATTATCTGATCGTTGTCAAAGCGGGGCTGATCGATTCCATTTGGTCTTTAATTCTGCCGGGGGCGCTTCCAGTTTTCAGCATGATTATATTAATGAACTTCATTCGGGGCTTGCCGGAAGAGATCGAGGAATCGGCCACTATCGATGGGGCGGGGCCTTTGCAAATTCTGATTCGAATTCTAATGCCAGTCTTAAAGCCGGCGCTGGCCACCGTCGGATTATTTAGCATCGTCGGTCATTGGAACTCTTGGTTCGACGGCATCATCTATATGAACGACACCGCCAATTACCCTCTGCAAAGCTATTTACAGACGCTGTTGCTGAATTTCGAGCAAATTATGCAGCGATCCAACAACGATTATACACAGCTCTTGGCGATGATGAATGTAAGAACGGGACGCGCCGCTCAACTCTTCCTGGGAGCACTTCCTATTTTGGCCGTTTATCCTTTCTTACAGAAATACTTTACGAGCGGCCTTGTCCTCGGCAGTGTGAAGGCATGATGAACAAGGGGGAGCGTTCGTCAATCTAGACAGTATCGACGAGGAATGGTCAAGAACCCCAGAGGCTCAGATGAAAGTCATCTAAGCCCTTGGGGTTCTTGTTATTTCTGTTTTTAATTGTTCAAACCATTCCAGGTTAACCAAGTGATGGGCTCGGGAGTTTTCGTTCATGAGGCGGAAGTAATCGAGAGTGCCCGGAATCTCCTGCGTACTGGACAGGTATTCATCCAAAAGTGCAATTCGGGATTTGGTCTGATCGATTTGCGACTGGATCAGCTCTAGCAGCTTGTCTTTGTCATATTCATCAGCAAACAGAAGCGCTCCATAAAATTGCAGGTTCACATACTCCGATTTGGTGCCGTATTGGACCATTAACTTTTCGAACTCTGCCCTTCCGGAGGGGGTGATTTTGTAGTTTCGCGTTTCGCGTCTGCTGGTTGTGGACTCTTGCTGGATCTGTTCAATCCAACCTTTCTCTTCAAGCTGCTGCAGATTGTAATAAAACGACCCCTTGGTGAAATTAACGATGTACTTGTAATGGCGTTGTTCCATGAGGGCTAGCAGCTCGTAGCCGTGAGCGCCGGGATTCTGGATCAGTAAGCCAAGGATCAGTAAGGGGATCAAGGCATCATCACCTTCGCCATCCTAGCTTCGAATTCCGCGTAGGTGATTTTACCCAATGCCAAATCCATGCTATGGAGGTAAATCAGTTCGTTTTTTGAATAGTTACGCTCCACGTTCAGCGACTGTTCTTCTCCCGGAAGGGGCTCCAGGACATGACGTTTTTTCGAAAAAGCCTCAAAATACCGGTAGCCAAATTTACGCTGCGAAACCGCATCGATATGAATCCCATCCGGATTCGCGGTTAATTCCGCTGCCGTTACAAAATAACAATTTGGATGCGTGTTGGCATAACGCTGTAATTGCTCATTAACTTGTTGATATTCCGTCGCGTGCTGTCCAAACCCGGTTTTTCCTAAGAAATCCCCAAGCCCGCCAAGGATCAGCGGCACTTCATCATCCAGATTTAACTCGTTTCTCAAGGTCTCGATGATCAAGGCGAATTTCTCGTAGTAGGTTTCATGAAGTGAACCATAACTATCACTTTCTCCCTGATGCCAAAGAATCCCGCAGATTTGACTGGACTGCTGAGCGAAGCGGGCTTCGGATAAGGCATGCTGAAACAGGGTACCTTCCGGATGCCAATCCTTTAAGGAGCTGCCTCCTTCCGCACAAGGAATCAACCCGATTTCCTCATCGGGATGTGCCTTTGACCAGGCATCAGCAAAGGATGCCGCCAAGCTAACGCCAGAGACCGGACGGTCGTAATTGATCGGCTCCGTCATCATCTGCCACTGCCCGTTGCGCAGCATTTTGATTTTCTCATTATAGATCGGATCGACTTCATGCAAAAATCCACGACCCGCCATATTCGACTGACCTAACATTAAAAATGACTTGATCATCAGCTTAACTCCTTTATCTCGACTCAATAGTCTAATTAGACTATTGTTAGCTTATAACAGACTTGGGCAATAGTCAAATGAATGTGGGATGTGAAGTTCTGCAATTGGCATTAAGAGCTTGCCTTTTTCTCGGTGAAGACCAAGTCCTCCCATGCTTCATCAGACAACTTCTCTATGTACGGAAAATATGTCTATCTGGAGAACCGGGATTGCAACCATAGCATTACAGATACGGGCGCGCTGGAGCGGTTCTTGCTTTAGGTTGGAAAATAAAATCGAAGCAAATCTGAGGCGGGTTGAATGATTCAGTAATATGCTTTGAGGGAGGCACTCTCAATGAAAAAAGCACTAAAACTCTTCCTGATGTTTTCCGTGATCTTACTTTGCTTGGTTCAACCTGTATCGGCTGCGACCAGCACGGTGAAGCTCAAGGTGACGCTCGTCCGTGTGGAACTGGTGGAAAACAGTCACGTGGGTAACGAGTGGTATACCACGGCATCGGTGAATGGCAAAGAGATCGAAGAAGGCTCAAGTGTTACTTTGAAACTTAAATCATCGGAGAGCCTAAAGTTAAAGGCGTATGCGGAAGAGCAGGACAAAATCCCCGAGAGCGGCTCGGCTAACGCAACGGTGAAAGTGTCCTCGGTGACCAAGGACATCACCAAGTCACTTAAGGTAAAGGTCACCGAAAATCGAGGCCGATATTCCGGGAATACAGCGGAATGGAAATTTACGTTTAAGGTGCAAAAGTCAAAATAAATCAAGGAGAAGGGCCTATCCAACAGTCGGAAAGGCCCTTCTTCCTGCGCTTGGCGTGCCATCAAGCCCGCTCCGCCACCCGCCATCGCTCCGCGCTGCGCGGGTTCTTCTTGTAATCGTTGGGCGTGACGCCGACCTCTTGCTTGAACAGCTTGGAGAAGTAGGAGTAGTTGGCATAGCCAACTTGGTTGGCGACAGCGTACACGGACAGTTTGGTCGTTTCGAGCAGCTGCTTGGCGACGGAGATCCGGACTCGGATGATGTAACTGCCCAGCGAAATCCCCGTTTCTTTCTTGAATAAACGGGCGAGGTAATCCGGGTTGAGGTAGACAACCTCCGCGAGATCGTTCCGGGTCAGCTCATCTCCGTAATGGGCGTGGATGTACTGCTTGATCTCTTCAGCAACGGATTTCGGTTCCGCCGCAAAATCCCGATAAGCCATGGCTGTATTCACCAAGTAAGTGACATACTCCTGCATGTCTTCGATCGAATGGAGTGACTGCGCCAACAGCTGCTCATTGGCCCGTGCCGCATATAATTTGTGCGCTTCGATTCCTTTTAACTTTAAGAAGGCGTAGACAAGTTGCACAATATCCAGACGGAACAAGGCGAGGCTGGAAGTGTCCAGCGTTTTGCGGTCCAAGCAGTCGCGAAGGTATCTCGCCGTCTCGGCAAGGAACGAAGCCGAATCGTTCTGATGAAGCAGCTCCTCCAGACGGGTCAGGTTCGGGGGATGATATACTGGTTGCTTTTTCAAATCATCGCGCTCTGCCCAATAGGTTCGGTTGCGGGTTTTGGTTAAGCTCTCGTTCATCATCAGCAGCTGGTGCAGCGCGTGGCCAATTCGTTCCAGCTGATCGGAGAGGCCCACTAAGCAGCAAGCATCACAATGCAAATAGGCGTTGGCTCGGCGAATCCCTTCAGAGCACAATTCCGCAAGTACGCTGGGGTTCGGCGGAGCATTCCACTTGAGGATAGCCATCCATTGATGCTCTTTCACCTCCAGGATCGTCTCGGCGGTAAACTGCGAATGATGCAGCAGCTCGCTCATTACATTCCCAAGGGCAAAATCGAACAGTCCTTTTTCCTCCCGCCCCAAGCTGCCGCTATATGGGAATACGTGAATCAGCACCGGCTGGAGGATATCGGACGGAAGGTAGGCAAGCTGCTGATCTTCCACCGCCTGAATCACCGCTGCCGGCTTAAGTGGGGCGGTAAGGCTTGCGCTCACCAGCTTACGCCAGAAATATTCCAAGAGATTGGCCTGATTTCGCTGCCACAGTACCCCTTCTTGCATCGCCTTCTCCCGCTGCTGCTGTTCCTCGGCTCGGGCGATCGCCTTACGAAGGATCAGCATCAGCTTATCGAACTCGATGGGCTTCAAGAAGTACTCGAAGCTCTGCAGCTCAATCGCTTTCTGCGCATAATTGAAATCCGCATAGTTCGTCAGGAAGATCGCTTGAACGTTGTAATTCTCTTCCCGAATCCAGGCGAGCAGCTCCAGCCCGCTCCCCTGCGGCATCTCGATGTCAGAGATCAGGATTTGTATCGGGTACTGTTGCAGGATGTCGCGAGCCAGGGCGACGTTGTTTGCGGTATAGAGCTTATCAATGCCCAGCGCCTTCCATTCGATTTTCTTCTCTAAAGCAGCGACAACATAAACATCGTCATCCACAACTAATGCGTTCATACTGCCACGCTCCTGTTCATCCCAACTTCTGCTGGGAGGGATAAGATCACACATGCACCGCCGTTCTCCCGATTGGAGAACGATACGACTGCATCCCCGTTGTAGAGAGACTCCAAACGCTTCAGCGTATTCATGATTCCGATATGGTTGCCAGCGGATTGATCCAAGGGGGTGCCGTTCTGCAGACACTCCAGAATTTCCGGTGGAAATCCGGGCCCGGTATCGGTAATTAGGATCGTCATGCGATCCTCGCTCCTCGCACGCTCCCATCGCACCGAGAGCGCGATGTGTACTTGTGAAATCCGGGACACCGCATATTTAACGGCATTTTCCACAAAAGTCTGCAGGACGAGCGGCGGGATTCGCACCTCCTCAGCCCAATCTTCCTCCGCATCGATCGAATAGACCAGTGCATCAGGATAGCGGTGCTTCTGAATATCTAGATAAATCCGCACATGCTCAATTTCGTCTCTTAACTTTACGAAATTCCCGTTGTTCTGAAAGATGTAACGGAAATACCGCGAGGTGGACAAAGCCATCTGCTCGATTTCCCGGTACAGCTGCATTTGCGCCATGCTATAAATATTCGTCAGACAATTCAGGAAAAAATGCGGATTAATCTGCAGCTTCATATAATCCAATTGGATTCGCTGCTTCTCCAGTTCCCGTTCGTACAAGTCGATTTTAAATTTCTTGATCTGGTCGACCAGGTTCATAAATTGCTTATTGGCTCTTTCCAGCTCGACGATCTTACTGCTCTCGAAGGCCAGCACCTCCCCTTCCTCCGTCCAAAACGCCAGATTATAGGAGAAGCTCTTGATCGGTAGAAGGACTTTGTTGCGGAAATAGAGCAGGATGAATCCCAGGCTGCAGGTGATCATGACCGCGAGCAGAAGAATTAGCAGCTGGGCGATCATGATTTTCTCGAAGGTTCCAAACTGGATGACCAGCTTGACGTGAAAAGTCGCGTCCGTGAACTCCCCATTCACCGTCGTTCCGCCCTTGAATAAGTTCTGAAAAAATGAGGAGCGTCGATCCTCATCCATCCATGCGCCGTTATTGGAGATGGGGCTGGTTAAGGCCTGACCGCGATCATCCACCAGGGAGACATACCCGTTCTTGCCGAGATTCAGTTCACGTAAAGGACGAATCAGTTGATCTGCTGACACCAGGCTGATCATGTAGCTGTCGTGATACGGGACGATGTTGGTAATATAGTGCCTGCCGTTAATTTCAACGGGAGTCCACTTGGAGTAAATTTTCTCGTAAACGTCCCGGCCCGCTTCTACGTTGGCAACAACCTGTTCCTTTAGCTCCAAGTAATCTGAATACGGGATGCTGATTGGCGCGCAGTTAAGGAAGAAATCCTGGTTCTTTAAATACACGAAGAAATTGTATTCCTGGCCGTAGTTTTTTTGCAGCTCATTAAAACGTTTGTGCAGATTTTCATTCCCCTCAAAAAACGCCACGCTGTTCATCGGATGATCGTTCATCGCCTGCAAGTTCTCATCGTTCGCCAACGTCCAGCCCGTATAGTGGTTAATATAAGCGAAATCATGGTTGATCCGGTTGATGTACAAATCCGCCGTATCTTGCAGAAACCGCGTGGATTGCTGCTTGACGATCGATACTGCCGATAAGCTGATCACGAAATCCAGGATCAGGACGATGAAGGAGATCAGAAACATGATGTTCACGTAGTGCCGAATTGGATATTGTTTGTTTTTCGCTCTTTTGACCATGTTCCCCTCGCCTCTTCCTGCCGGAACTAGCTTGTTCTGACTGATGTGAAAACATCCATGAATGCGCTGTCATTGGTGTTAACCCTATTATAATTCCTTCCTATAGAAAAAGAAGACCGAATCCATCCCACGACATCGGAAAGTCCGGAAAGCGTCAAATCAAGTCCGGATTCTGATATTCCCTTCTGCTGCTTATTGAGGGGACAAGCTTCAAAATCACGAGAGCCTATGAACAGAAGTCCGTTTACTGCCGACTTGGAGTCCGATAAACGCCCCGGCCCAGCGCTATACTCAAGACATGAAAGCCGCCGTGTAGGCGGAAGGCATGCCTAGGGAGTTTAGACAATCAAGAAGAAGGAGGGGATGAAATGAAATCCGGCGCAGTGAGCCTAAGGCGAACGCTTGGACAAATCAAAAGAAATCGGGGACTTTACCTGCTGCTGTTGCCTGCGGTGGTGCTGACGCTGTTATTCGCGTACAAACCGATGTACGGCGTGGCCATTGCGTTCAAGGATTACAGCCCGGCGCTGGGCATTGGCGGCAGTCCTTGGGTAGGGTTTAAGCATTTTGAGAAATTTTTTCACTCATATCAATTTAAGGCGACGATTCGGAACACCATCATCATCAGCTTATACAGTATCGCCACGTTTCCAATTCCAATTGTGTTGGCGTTGATGGTGAATCAGATGCGGGCAAACCGGTTCCGCCGTTTCTTTCAGACCGTTTCGTATATGCCGCATTTCATTTCTACCGTTGTAATGGTAGGGTTGATCCTGATTCTGCTCTCCCCGAGTACTGGCCTAGTGGGGAATCTCTACAAGCTGTTCGGAGGAGAAGCCCCCGACATCATTGGCTCTGCCGCCTGGTTCAGCAGCATCTACGTCTGGTCGGATGTGTGGCAGCATGTGGGATGGGACAGCATCATTTACATCGCCGCATTGTCTACAGTGGACCCCAGCTTGTACGAGGCAGCAACCGTTGACGGAGCCAGCCGCTGGCACAAAATCCGTTACATCGATATTCCGATGCTGATGCCGACGGCAATAACGCTGCTCATTTTGCGGGTTGGCGGCCTGCTGGGAGTTGGGTTCGAGAAGGTCTACCTGATGCAGAATGACTTGAATATTACCGCAAGCGAAATTCTCTCTACGTACATTTACAAGATCGGCCTGCTAAGCAGCCAGTACAGCTTCTCCTCGGCGGTCAACCTGTTTAACACGCTGATTAACTTCCTGCTGCTGATTCTAGTGAACCAGATCTCTAAGAAATACAGTGAGAACAGCCTGTGGTAGGAAAGGGGGAGAAAGAGATGAAAATGGAGACAGCCCATTCTGTATCCAGTCCAGCCGTGCAGCCCATCAACAATCGGTCTTCCGACAAAGTGATGGAAGTGCTGCTCTATGTTTTTGCGGTGCTGTTTCTGATTGTGATCATTTATCCGCTTTATTTTATCGTGATTGCTTCCTTCAGCGATCCTTCAGCAGTGGCGAACGGGCAGGTGTGGTTTTTTCCCAAGGGGTTTACTCTGGATGGCTATAAGGAGCTGCTGAAGCACGATAATATTTGGATTGGCTACAGAAACACGATATTGTATACGGTAGTAGGCACGGCTATTGGCCTGATCGTGAACGTGTCGGCGGCGTACGCGCTGTCGCGGAAGGATTTGATCGGACGAAAATTCCTTTCTTTATTTTTCATCTTTACGATGTTTTTCAGCGGCGGGTTGATCCCGACCTTCCTGACGATTCGGGATTTCCATCTATACGATACATTTCTAGTGATGGTCCTGCCGTTTTCCGTGGTTGTGTACGATATCATCGTGGCAAGGACGTTCTTTCAATCAAGCATTCCTGAGGATTTGTGGGAGGCGGCGCAAATGGACGGCTGCGGAAACCTCCGATATTTCGCCCAAATTGTGCTGCCCCTGTCCAAGGCGATCATTGCCGTCCTGGGGTTATGGATCGCAGTGGGTTACTGGAACTCTTACTTCAATGCTTTGATTTATTTAAAAAATCCAGACCTGCACCCCCTGCAGCTTATCCTGCGTAACATCCTGATCACCAACCAGATGCAGTCCGGCATGGGAACCGGAGAAGCGGCGCAAATCGCGCTTCGGCTCGCCAATTTGATGCGATACTCCGTCATTATTATCGCTACCGTCCCGATCATGTGCGTATATCCCTTCCTGCAGAAGTATTTCAATCAGGGGGTGATGATCGGCGCGGTCAAGAGCTAGATGGACACGTAAGGCATGGTACAATCTAAGAATGGGGGAACGAGCAATGAGCAAACATTCTGGTAAATTATTAGTCAAAAAATGGACCTCGCTTATACTTGCGGGAACGCTTGCTTTTAGCCTCGCGGGGTGCGGCGGCGGTAAATCTGCGGATTCCAGAAGTCCGGCGCCAAGCGATACGAGCCTTTTTAATAAAGAGGGGCTGCCGATTGTCAATGAACCGGTCACGCTGAAAGTGTTAACGATGCGTTGGGGAAACATGGGCGATACGTTTACCCAGAATCAGTGGCTGAAGGATTTGGAGAAGAGTACGAACGTCAAAATTGAATGGCAGGTCGTATCCTCCAACGATTGGAACGAACAAAAGTCGATTATGCTGGCCAGCGGTACGCTGCCGGATATTATTTTGGGCGACCAGACGTTCTCCGACTCCGATATCGTGAATAACTTAAGTTACTTTCGTCCACTGGACGAGTACATTGATCAATACATGCCGAACCTCAAAGCCGCAATGGCCGAGACACCGGAGCTGAAGAAGATCAGTACGTTCCCGGATGGCAAAATCTATTCCTTGCCAACCCGGTTGCCGTCGCGTCCAAAAACGAAAAACCAGCCGGTCATCAACAAGGCTTGGCTGGATAAATTGGGACTCCAAGTGCCGGACACGATTGATGATCTATACAACGTGTTGAAAGCGTTTAAGGAGCAGGATCCGAACGGCAACGGGAAGGCGGACGAAATTCCGTATACCGAAACAGGGTTGTCTCCGGATTTCCTGAATCCTTTTGGCATTACTGATATCAACGCCACTAATATGCTGGTGAAGGACGGTAAACCGGTGTTCTATCCAACCAGCGAGGAGTACAAGGAAGGCTTGAAATATGCCCATAAGCTGTATGCGGAAGGCCTGATCGACAAAGAGCTGTTCACTCAGGATGCGACGATGACGTCGGCGAAACAGCAAAATGCGGATGCTCCGATTGTTGGATTTACGAACCAATGGACGCCGGATGCGGTATTTGGCAAATGGAGTGATCAGTATATCGCCATTCCGCCGATTGCAGGTCCCGACGGGAAGCGGTACAATCCGGGGAATCCCAACGGCATGAGCTTTAACCGTAACGAGCTGTTGATTACGACTTCCTGCAAATATCCGGAAGTGGCCGCCCGTTGGGCTGATCAGTTCTATACGAACGAAGCGAGCATCCAGAACTTCTGGGGTGCGATCGGTACGGTCATTCAGAAGAATGACGATGGGACCTATACTTTGATGGATCCACCGGCCGGAACCAGTGCAGATGCCTGGTACTGGGAGCAATCGCTGCGGGATTTTGGACCGAAATACGTCAGCCCTTCCTTCGAGAAGAACATTGTTCTTAACCCGAAAGCGGGCGACGGCTTGAAGCTGGAGATCGACAAAATGGGCAGCGAATACGTGACTACGCCATTCCCGAATGTGATGTATACGGCTGAAGAGTTCCAGGAGCTCCCAACCCTAACTACGGATATCGATACCTATGTATCAACGATGCGCGCCCAGTGGGTAACCAAAGGCGGCATCGACGAAGGCTGGGATGCTTACGTGAAGCAGCTGAACGCCATGGGCTTGGAGAAGCTGCTGAAAATCCGCACCGACGCCTACGACCGTTATATGAGCGTGAATTAACATCTTATCGCTTAGGAACCGCTCTGCATATGCAGGGCGGTTTTTGTATTCTTAATTCATGTAGGCAGGTCTGGATCTCCCCGGCGGCGAATATAGCCTTAGATATCCATACAAGCCATTAAGCAAAGGAGGAGCCCCATG
>Ga0310830_101485_pt1 | contig 11448 bp, 9 predicted proteins | sample WT_ome_5_FD_201301 | JGI IMG/M metagenome (GOLD analysis project Ga0310830, IMG submission 201301) | Sorghum-adapted microbial communities enriched on wild type (WT) sorghum from Joint BioEnergy Institute, Emeryville, California, United... ...
GGCGGCGACGGCGGTCGTGCTGTTTGTGTTTACGCTGATATTTTCCTTGCTCAACACATACGTGACGAACCGCACGGGCGGTTCCGGAGGTGACCAATAAGATGACGGCTACCCGTACGGCGGGGGAAAAGCTCAACCCGATTACCGGCTTTTTCTTCTATGTGATCATGATCGCGGGCGCGGTCGTGTCGATTTTTCCTTTTTACTGGATGGCGGTGATCGCTTCCAGAGAACGCACGGCGGCGTTCCGGATGCCTCCGGAAATCGTGCCCGGCACCCGGCTGATCGAAAATTTGGAACGTGCGTTTCAGCGCATCGATTTTTTTCAATCGCTGTGGAACTCGCTGGTCGTCGCCGGACTGACGACCGTGTCGGTGCTGTTTTTTTGTTCGCTCGGCGGATACGCCTTTGCCAAGTTCCAGTTTCCCGGCAAAAAATTCCTGTTCGGTTTCGTCCTGTTCACGCTGCTCGTGCCGCAGCAGCTTTCGGTGCTGCCGGTGTATCTCATCATGGCGAAGCTGTCCTGGATCGACAGCTACAAGGCGCTGATCGTTCCGTCCATGGTGAACGCGTTCGGCATTTTCTGGATGCGGCAATATATCGCCAGCGCGGTGCATAGCGAACTGATCGAGGCGGCGCGCATCGACGGCTGCAGCCATTTTCGCGTCTACTGGAACGTGGCGGTTCCCATCATATTGCCGGCGTTCGCCACCCTCGGCATTTTTACGTTCCTGAACGTGTGGAACGATTTCTTCTGGCCGCTCGTCGTATTGAAAAACGAAGCCAAATATACGATTCAGCTGGCGCTGTCCCAGCTGCACTCCATTCGCGAAGGCGTCGACTACGGCATGATCATGGCGGCGACGCTGCTCGCCACGCTGCCGCTGATGGTCGTGTTTCTGTTGTTCAGCCGATGGTTCATCGCGGGGATCACGACCGGTTCCATCAAGTCCTGATCTTTCGAAAACAGGATTCGCGGACGCAAATGAAGAAATACCTATAAACCAATCGCCGCAAACGGCCTTTGAGAGGATGGACGGTATGAGACTGCGTCCGAAATTTTTGACCGGCATGCTGCTGCTCGTCGTCCTGCCCGTCGTCATGATGGGGGTGCTGTTTTATTTGGCGTTTTCCGATCTGATCGAGCAGAAAGCCGCCACCTATTTTCGCCTGGCGCTGCGCGACGCGGACCGGATGCTGGCGTATGCGATGAACGAAATCAATTCGGTCACCGATCTTGCGATTACGCAGGACGCGGTGCAGGCATTGTTGAAAGCGCCTCCGCAGTGGATTTCGAACGAACAGGCCCGCGAACTGAACAGCTATATCATGACGCACCCGAAGGTGACCTCGTTCAGCCTGTACAACAACGAGCGGTTGGTGTACCGCACCAACTTTTCCAGCGTGGACGTTTCGTACGAGGAGCTGGTCCGCTCCGACGCGTACTTGAAAGCGGTGCAAAGAAACGGACGGCCGTTATGGCTCGCCCCGGGCGAGAACGAATGGTCCCGCAGCCGTGCCGGCGAAATTGTCATCCTCCGCAAAATCAAGGAATTTCATACGCTGCGCGACATCGGCACGCTGCTCGTCACCGTCAAGGCGGATTTGCTGGAACAGGTGTTCTGGGAGGCGTCGGTGGACGGAGAGATTTTGCTGGTCAACGGCAAAGGGCAAATCGTGTACAGCAAATCCGGCCTGCGTGTCGGCGAAATGCTGGAGCCGTCGGTGCGGGAAGCGCTGCAGGCACAAGGGGAGAAGGACTATGTGATTCGGCCCTTTGCGGAGGAATCGTCTTTTATCGCCTATTTGTCCACGACGCAAAACGAATGGGTGATGATGGCGGTGACGCCGGAAAGCAGGCTGTTTCAGGAAGTCAAGCTCGTGCGGAATTTGGCCGTCGCCATTGTGATGTTTCTGCTTCTGACGGCATATTTGTTTGAAAAACTGTTTATTTCCCGGCTTGTGTTCAAAATTTTGAAAACCGTCAAGGGGCTTCGCCAGGTCGAGGAAGGCCGGTTCAAGGAATTGACGGAGAGCCACAAGTCCGACGATGAAGCGGATTTGCTCGTGCGCGGGTTCAACCGGATGACGAGGCAAATCCGCGATTTGATCGCCCAAGTGGAGAAAGAGCAGCGGCAGAAAAAGGAAGCGGAAATGCAGGCGCTGATCGCCCAGATCAATCCGCACTTCATTTACAATTCGCTGGAATCGATCAATTCGCTGGCCGTGCTGCAGGGCAACCGCGACATTTCGCGCATGGTCGTGTCGCTCGGCAAATTGCTGCGCATCAGCATCAGCGAAAACAAGGAACTCATTCCGCTGGAAATGGAACTGGAACATGTCCGCCATTACATGCGGATTCAAAAATACCGGTTCGAGGACAAATTTGAATACGAGCTCGAACTGCCCGCGCATTTGAAGCCGGTCATGACGCAGAAGCTCATCATCCAGCCGATCGTGGAGAACGCGCTGTACCATGCGATTGAGCCGATGAGCGGGAAGGGGCTGATCCGGGTCTGCGTCGCCGACCAGGGCCGGGACGTGCTGATCCGCGTTTGCGACAACGGGGCGGGATTCGACGCGGAAACGTTGGAAAAGCTGGACCGCCTGCCGTGCCGGAAAAAAACCGACAGCGGCGTTGGACTCGCCAACGTGCACGACCGGCTGCGCATCCGGTTCGGACCGCGTTACGGGGTGCTCGTCTGCTCCGCTCCCGGTCATGGAACGACGGTGCAGATCCGCATTCCCAAATTGCTCGAACCGGCGGTCGAAAGGGGCGAAGAGGCATGAAGCCGGCGCGATTCGTGTCTGTCCGGTATGTGCTGCTTGCGCTGTATTTGGCGGCCATCGTCTGGCTGATCGCCGACGGGTATCAGGTGTACTCGGGAGAGGAGCGGCATGCCGACGCCGCCAAAGCGACGCTCACGTTCCGCCATTTCTGGCTGCAGGAATACAATTTGCCGGTCGAGCGCATCGTGACGGAGCTCATCGAAGCGTTCGAGGAGCAGTATCCGCAGTACAAAATCGATTTTGAAGGGCTGGACCAGACGATTCATCGGGAGCAGAAACTGAAGTCCGAAATGGTCACCGGCACGCAGCCCGACATCATGGCGCTGTTCGGCGGGGCGGAGATCGAGCCGTATGTCCGCGCGAAAAGGCTTCTGGATTTGACCGACTGGCTGAAAGAGACGGGGCTCTTCGAACGCTTCAAGGATCTTCAACTGTGGACGTTTGACGGACGCGTGTATGGACTGCCGATGGAAGGCAACGCCGAGCCGCTGTTTTACAACAAACACATTTTTGCCGAGTTGTCCCTGCGTCCTCCGCAGACGATCGACGACCTGCGGCACGCGGTGTCCGTTTTGCGCGACAACGGGTACATTCCGTTTGCGCTCGGCAACGCCGATCGATGGCAGGCCGGCATTTACGCCCATTATTTCATGGACATGTACGCGGGGGAGGAGCCGTTTCAACGCATCATCCGCGGCGAAGGGAATTTTGATCATCCCGGATACCGGGCGGCGTTCGCCGATCTGGTCGCGCTCGGACAGATGGAGGCGTTTCCCGAAAACGTCAACCAGTTGGACGCGGAAGGGGCGATCCGCCTGTTTACCGGCGGGCAAGCCGCCATGTATTTGAACGGAAGCTGGGATATCAACGTGTTTTACGATGACGACGCGCCGGAGTCGTTCCGGGACGCGGTCGGCGTGCTGCCGTTTCCGAAGCGGCGCGCCCACGACGAACGCATCTCGTTGGCGGGAGGCTACACGTTCGGTCTCGGCGTGTCGGCGAATTTGACCGAGGAGGAGAAACAGGCGGCGCTTCGGTTTCTGGAGATCTTGTACAGCGAGGAAGCGCAGCTGCGGCTGCTCTATGAAGCGATGCGCATTCCTTCGATGAACGTCACCTATGACGAAAACCGGATCGGCGCCATTTACGCGCAGGTGGTCGATTTGACCGAGCAGGTGGATCACATGTTCGTTCCCTACGACAACATGCTTCCGCCGGAGGTGAACCAGGTGTTTTTGCAAGCGGCTTCACTGTTGATCACCGGGCAGATGACGCCGGAAGAAGCGATCCGGGAACTAAACGCCGCATTGTAGCGGGGAGGTGCTTCCGATGGAAAACGATCGGATTCGCATGCTGATCGTGGACGATGAACCGCTCATTCTGCGCAGCCTGAAGCAGGCGGTAGACTGGGAAGCGATCGGCGTCGACATTGTCGGGGAAGCGCGCAGCGGCGAAGAGGCGCTGCGGCTGTGCCGCGCGGAGATGCCGGATTTGGTGCTGAGCGATATCCGCATGCCGTCGATTGACGGGCTGGAATTGATGAGGCGCGTCAAACGGGAGGACGCCGATACCGTGTTCATCCTCATCAGCGGCTACGGCGAATTCGAGTATGCGCGCGAAGGGCTGCGGGAAGGCGCGTTCGACTACATCCTGAAACCGATCGACCATGAGGAGCTCGAGGCGGCGGTGCAAAAGGCCGCCGCGGAAATCCGGATCGCGCGCGAACGCCGGCGGGAAGAGGACCGGCTGCTCCACTCGGTGCAAACGTTGTCGATGCTGGCGCGGGAACGCATGTACGCGCAGGTCATGGAAGGCATCTATGAATCGGGCGGCAAATGGCAATGGCTCGACCAGAGCGAGCTCGACAAACGCTATTTCATGTTTCTGATCGGCCTGGATCAGTTTGAGCAGCTGCGCGCGCAATGGTCGGACGGCGAATACCGGCTGTGGATGTTTGTCGTTCGCAACATCGTCGAGGAAATCGGGGAGCGGGAGGGCGCGCTCGCGGTGTTCCCGTTTCACCAGGGAGAATGGGTCATGCTGTGGGCCGCTTCCGCTCGCCGGAAACAGCAGGAAATCGCCGGGGAGCTGATCGAAGCGCTGCAGCGATATGCGCGATTGACCGTGTCCATCGGCATCAGCCGGGTGTTCGAGGGGCTTCCTTCCCTGGAAGAATGCTACCAGAGCGCCAAACGGGCGCTGTTGCGCCGGTTTTACTCGGGCGGCGGACAGTGGTTTCCCGATGAGGAAGCGCACCGTTCGGACGACCGAACGATCGGAAAGCTGAGGGCGCTGGAACGCCGGCTGCTGAACGACATCAAGGTGCTGAACGGCGACCGTGTCGGCAAGGCGTTGGACGAATGGGGAGAAGTCGTGCGGGAAGCTTCGCTGCCGCGGGAAATCGTCGAACAGCTGTATCTGGAGCTGTCCGCGCTGATTCGCCGGCAGCTGGAATTCATGCTTCCGGACACCGGTCGCGGGGACGAATTGTTGCTGCCGCTTTTGCGCAACTCCGAATCGGCGGAAGAAATGCTGGCCTGCCTGAAGCGAAAAGTGTTGGAATGGATCGGAAACATTACCGACGGCGGATGGTCGAAAGAGCAAATCCGCGCGTCGATCCAGAGGGCGAAAGATTTCATCGCCGATCAATATCACCGGGATATCGGCATCGACGACGCGGCCGAAGCGGCCGGCGTCAGCGTGAGCCATTTTTGTTACACGTTCAAGCAGGAAACCGGCATGACGTTTCTGGAATATTTGACGCGCTTCCGCATCGACAAGGCGTGCTACATGCTGGAGCATACCGACGTCAAAGTGTTTCAGGTTTCCCAGATGGTCGGGTACCAGGATGCGAAATATTTCTCGCAGGTGTTCCGCAAAATGATGGGCTGCAAGCCTTCCGAGTTTCGCGAGCAAATGCGTCGGAAAGGCGGTTGAACGAATGGGGTTGTGCGGCCGGCAGCCCGATTTTTAGCCGTTGCCGGTGTCCAATAAAGCGGAGGGCGCTAATGGACACCGGCGACACCGTTAACATGGCAAAACATTGGATCATCGGTTTCATTTCCTTACGGTTTCGCACGATTTCACAAACGCCTCGAACAACCGGTAGTTATGCACGTCCTTTTTGTAATTGAACTCCGGATGCCACTGCACGGCCGCGATGAACGTTTTGTCCGGCATGATCACGGCTTCGACCAGCCCGTCCTCGGCTCTCGCGGCGGGAACGAGCTGATCCGAAAGCGTCTTGATTCCCTGGTGGTGATAGCTGTTGACATGCAGCACTTCCGCACCGACCATACTGTACAGCGGGGTCTCCTTTTCCACATACACCTTATGAACGGGTTCGGTATACGGGGGATTTTGTTTGTGGACCACCTCCGACTTGAAATAAGTCGGAAGATCTTGATACAGCGTGCCGCCCAACGAGACGTTGAACAGCTGCAGCCCGCGGCAAATGCCCAACGCCGGTTTGTCCAATTTGACCGCAAGTTTGAACAGGGCGTTCTCCATCACATCCCGCTCGACGCATATGTCTCCGCACACTTCTTCCACGTCCTCGCCGTACATTTTGGGATGGATGTCATGTCCCCCCGTAAAGAGAAATCCGTCAAACCGATCGGCGATTTGCGCGATGGCTTCCGCATTCGTCGTTAAAGGCAGCATAAACGGAATGCCGCCGGCGTCTTCAATGCCTTTCATATAGCCGGGAAGCATCCAGTAACTTTCCTTGTCGTCATCGTACAAAGGCAGCACACCGATGAAAGGTCTTCCCATACAAACCCCTACCTGTCATATAATATTACATATATTGTACAACAAAATAACTAAAATGGGTATATTTGTTTACTGGGAGAGGTCGACAATTGCATGGCAGGCCATCCCCGTCATGCGGCGTGGTCTGTAACCGCTGTCGGGAGATCGACGAAATGCCGCCGAAAGTCCATGGAAAGCCGCCGGGAAACCGTGGAAAACCGTCTGAAAACCGTGGAAAGTTGCCCACCGTGAAAAGTTGCCTGGAAACCGTGGAAATGCGTGGAAAGGCCCCCGGAAAGTGCGCGGAAAGCCGCTGGAAAACCGCGGGAGACGCGGGAATTCCGGCGGCTTTTGCGTACCCTTGTCCGAATGCGGAAGGAAGGGAAGCGAATGGAAAAAGAAAGAGGGTTAGCTTTACCGAATGGGACTTGGTCTGCCATTTTCCAATAAGAACCGTTACGCATTCATGATCGCTTCGGCAAACGCGACGGTTTTGATCAATTTCGGATATTCCCCGGGGGACGCTCCGTCTTCCACGCTCCAGCAGGCGCCCATGGCGGTTTCCACGTAAAGGCATCGTTTGAGGACGGTTTCCGGGATGCGCAGTTTTTGTCCCAGGACGCGGAGGATCTTGTTGATTTTCCGACGGGTTTCTTCCGTAATCTCTTCATCGAACTCGTTCAGGACAAACCGGGGAACGTCAAACACCGGGTCGCCGACGACGCCTTTGGGGTCGATGATCTTATACGTTCCATTCTCCGCCAGCAACATATTGTCATGATGGAAATCGCCGTGCAGCAGCATCCGCCGGGAATACACGGCGGACAGCGACAGGCAGATGTCTTTCGCTTTTTGCATATGCCGGGCCAGTTCCGCGCAGTCGCGCCTTCGGCCCATGTATTCCGCAATCCTGTCCACCCATCCGGTGTAGGTCGGAAAACGTTCCGCTTCGTCCGCTTCGATGTGCAGTCCCTCAAATAGGGAACAAAAGACGGCCAATCTATTGTCCAACGACGGTTCGTTCCTCAAAGGGGTCCCCGGTTTGACCGCCTCTTCAAGCAGGATGCCGTTTTCCAGGTCCGCTTCATATACGCTGCAGAATCGCTTTCCGTTGTATTGGCGCAGCGTATGGAACTCCGCGGCGATGTCCGCGGGGCGTCCGAATTTCAGCACGGCGGGCCCGTATTTTGGTGATGCGCATCGAAACACCACGTTCGCGGAAAAGGAAGGAATCAGGCGCAGCGAGGTCAACGACCACTGCTCCGCGCACATGTCCAGGTGCCGCCGCAGTTTCTCATAAAAATCGGCGCCGAAACGGACGACGATCGCCCGAAGGTCATCCGCCGTCCATTCAAAATGTCTGCTCATATCTCCGCATCCCCTCTACTGACGAACGGTTGGTGCTGGTCGTGCTGCCATTTTACCATAATGGTCAGAACGGTGAAGCGGGAAAGATGCAGGCTGAATCCCGCCGTGAGACGCGACGATGATTGGGAGCTGGGCTTCCGTCAAATTAAAGACATATTAAAGTCGTGTCTTTAAATCGCGGATTGGAGTATGATGAAGGTGACAACACCATGTGGATGAAGGAGTCGAGGCCATGAGAACAGAGGAACAGCTGGAACGTCGGTTGGCGGAACCGACCGAGGAACTCGTGCGTGACCTCGCCGAATTGGACGGCGATCTGATGCTGCTCGGCATCGGCGGCAAAATGGGGCCGAGCATGGCGCGCCTGGCGATCAACGCCATTCGCGCCGCGGGGACGGACAAAAAGGTGTTCGGCGTGTCCCGGTTTTCGGATGAAAGGCTGAGGCGGCAGCTGGAAGCCGACGGCGTCGTCACGATCGCGGCCGATCTGCTCGACGAGCGCCAATTGGCGCAGCTGCCCGACGTCAAAAATGTGATTTATCTGGCGGGCACGAAATTCGGCACGACCGGAAACGAACATTTCACTTGGGCGATGAACGCGTATTTGCCCGGCCGGGTGGCGGAAAAGTACAAAAATTCGCGCATTGTCGTGTTTTCCACGGGCAACGTGTATCCGCTCACCCCCGTCAAACACGGAGGCGCGACGGAACTGACGCCGCCCGATCCCGTCGGGGAATACGGGCAGTCCTGCCTCGGCCGCGAACGGGTGTTTACTTATTTCTCGCATAAAAACCAAACGCCGATGGCGATCTACCGCCTGAACTACGCCATCGACCTGCGATACGGCGTGCTGGTGGAAATCGCAAGGTCGGTCAAAGAGCGGCGGCCGATCGACGTGACGATGGGACACGTCAACTGCATTTGGCAGGGGGATGCCAATGCGATCGCGCTGCGGGCGCTCACGGTTTGCAGCACGCCGCCGGAAGTGATCAACGTGACCGGGCCGGAGACGATTTCGCTGCGCTGGGCGGCGCAGGAGTTCGGCCGGAGGTTCGGCGTGGAACCGGTCATTGTCGGGGAGGAGGCGGACACCGCCTTGCTGAGCAATTCCGCCAAAGCGATGCAGCGGTTCGGCTATCCCCGCGTCACGCTGATGCAGATGATCGATTGGATCGCGGAATGGGTGAGCAACGGCGGCATCAGCTGGAACAAACCGACTCATTTTCAGGAGCGGGAGGGCAAGTTCTGATGACAAAGTCGGGCAAAACCTTGACACCGGAGCAGCGCGCAGCGCTGCATGACGGTCTCGTCATCCCCGCGCATCCGCTGGCGCTCGACGCCTCGCGCCGGTTGGACGAACGGCGCCAACGCGCGCTGACCCGGTATTATATCGCCGCGGGCAGCGGAGGCATCGCCGTCGGCGTGCATACGACGCAGTTTGAAATCCGCGATCCGGGCATCGGTCTGTACGAGCCCGTTCTGCGGCTGGCCGCGGAAGAAACGGAGCGGGCGCGGCCGGACCGGCCGTTTCTGAAAATCGCGGGCATTTGCGGGCCGACGGAGCAGGCGGTGAAAGAAGCCGAACTGGCCGTCCGTCTCGGTTACGATGCCGGTTTGCTCAGCATGGGGGGGCTTGCGGGCTGGACGGAAGAGCAGCATCTTGAGCGCGCAAGGGAAATCGCTTCGATCATGCCGATTTTCGGATTTTACTTGCAACCGTCGGTCGGCGGGCGTGTGTTCAGCTATGATTTTTGGCGGGAGTTCGTCGACATCCCCGGCGTCGTCGCGATCAAAATCGCGCCGTTCAACCGGTACCAGACGATCGACGTGGTGCGGGCCGTTTGCCACTCTCCGCGCTGCGACGACATTGCGTTGTACACCGGCAACGACGACAATATCGTCAACGATTTGTTGACGGTGTACCGGTTTTCGGTCAACGGACGGACGGTGGAAAAACGGATCGTCGGCGGTCTGCTCGGACATTGGGCGGTATGGACGAAAAAAGCGGTCGAACTGCTGGAGGAAATCAAGCGGGTTCGTGCGGAGGAGCGCATCTCGCGGGAATGGTATACGCGCAACATCGAAGTGACCGACGCGAACGCCGCGTTCTTCGATCCCGCGCACCAATTTGCGGGCTGCATCGCCGGCATTCATGAAGTGCTGCGCCGGCAGGGGCTGCTTGAGGGCACCTGGTGTCTGAATCCGCACGAGACGCTGTCGCCGGGGCAGGCGGAAGAGATCGAGCGCGTGTATCGGGACTATCCGCATTTGAACGACGACGAGTTTGTACGGGAACATTTGGCGGAATGGCTCGGAAACGGAGCGTAACTGCCGGAGGGTGTTGCCCGCTGTGCGCGGCACGTAGTGCGGCGGCATGTGAGGTCGCAGCGGCATGATGGAAGCTGTCGTTTCATTGCGAATAGCCGATCTCATGAAGCTGCCGATCGATGGGGCACAAGATGGATGGGTGATGGAGTGCAAAAATACATTATATTCCGAGCATGAAACGCCGAAACCGTCTCATTAAATGCAAATTTGCACTACATTCACTGAAATCTGAAGAATCTGTACAAATTTAATGTAAAAATGCATGTTTTGGAATCCATGCTCGTTTGAGACGCGTCTGACAGTTGCCCCTGACGGTGATCCACACGAAATCGACAGCCTCTGATGTGCCGCGAACATGGCGGGAAACAGCATCCCGGTTGCGGCCGTATGCGTTGTGGGACCTGTATTTCGGCGGCCGCTGTATTGGTGTGCTGTGTAGCGGTGTACTGAATTTCGACCTGATGCTTCGGCGCGTGTATCGGTGTGATGTGATGAGGCAAGCTGTGCGGTGAGCTCTGGTCTCGCCGGGCTATGTTGCGGTGTCTGTGTTGAGGCGTGCTGTGTGTGTCTTGAGTGCAGGAGGATGCCCATGCGGTTTAAGGACGTGTTTTCGATCATCGGTCCGGTCATGGTCGGTCCGTCGAGTTCGCACACGGCGGGAGCCGTGCGCATCGGCCGCGTGGCCCGACAGCTGCTCGGCCGCGTGCCGTCCGAGGCGGACATCGCGCTGTACGGATCTTTCGCCGAGACGTACCGCGGCCACGGCACGGACGTGGCGCTCGTCGCCGGGCTGCTCGACTGGAGCACCGAGGATATGCGCATTCCCCGGTCGCTGGAGTTCGCCGCGGAGGTCGGCATGCGGGTGAATTTCAGGAGGGGAGCCGGCACGGTGCCCCATCCGAATACGGCGTTGATCCGGCTTCAGTGCGGTCCGCACCGCGCGGAAGTGTTGGCGAGCTCGATCGGGGGCGGCAATATCGAGGTGCATCGGGTGAACGGGTTCGCCGTCCGCTGTTCCGCCGCCTATCCGGCGCTGTTTGTGTCGCACAGGGACGTGCCGGGCGTCATCGCGGCGGTCACCCGGCTGTTGTCCGCGGAAGGCGTCAATATCGTCTCGATGTCGGTGGACCGCAAGGGTCGCAGCGGAGAGGCGCTGTCGGTCATCGAGACCGACGAGAACGTGCACGACGCGCTGTTGGCCGCGCTGCG
>Ga0310830_101499_pt1 | contig 11354 bp, 7 predicted proteins | sample WT_ome_5_FD_201301 | JGI IMG/M metagenome (GOLD analysis project Ga0310830, IMG submission 201301) | Sorghum-adapted microbial communities enriched on wild type (WT) sorghum from Joint BioEnergy Institute, Emeryville, California, United... ...
ATACATTATCCCTGTAACGAGGCTGTCCGCCCATTCGTTCCTGACGGGGGCCGGAGAGCGGATTACGGGAGGGAGACGGATGGAACAAAAGATGTGGCACCGGCTTGGCCCGCGCGAACTGGTCGAGACGCTCGGGAGCGATGCGGAGCACGGGTTGTCCGCGGCGGAAGCGGCGCGCCGGCTTGCCGAGCACGGCCGGAATGAACTGGCGGAAGGCAGGCGCACGCCGCCGATCTTGCTGTTTCTGAACCAGTTTAAAGACTTCATGGTGCTGGTGCTCATCGGAGCGACGCTGATCTCGGGGCTGCTCGGCGAATATATGGACGCTGTCGCGATTCTGGCCATCATCGTGCTGAACGGCGTGCTCGGCTTCATCCAGGAATACCGGGCCGAACAGTCGCTGCGCTCGCTGAAAGCTCTGTCCGCGCCGACGGCGCGCGTCGTCCGGGACGGGAAGGCGCAGGAAATTCCGGCCGCCTTGCTGGTGCCCGGCGACATCGTCATCCTCGAGAGCGGCGACCGTGTGCCGGCCGATCTCCGGCTGCTCGAGGCGAGCAGCCTGTACGCGGAAGAGTCCGCGCTGACGGGCGAGTCGGTGCCGGTCGAGAAGGCCGCCCGGCCGATCGACGAAGACGGTCTCGGAACGGGCGATCTGAAGAACATCGGCTTCATGGGCACGATGGTGACGCGCGGCACGGGACGCGGCATCGTCATCCGCACCGGCATGCAGACCGAAATGGGCAAAATCGCCCACATGATCGAGCAGGCGGAGGAAGCCGAGACGCCGCTGCAGCGGCGCCTCGCGCAACTCGGCAAAGTGCTCATCGCGGTGGCGATCGCGCTGACGGTGATGGTCGTCATCGCGGGCATCCTGCACGGCCAGCCGGCCTACGACATGTTCCTCGCCGGCGTCAGCCTCGCCGTCGCCGCCATACCGGAAGGGCTGCCGGCGATCGTCACGATCGCCCTGGCGCTCGGCGTGCAGCGGATGATCCGCAGGCGGGCGATCGTGCGCAAGCTGCCTTCGGTCGAGTCGCTCGGCTGCGCCACGGTCATCTGCTCGGACAAGACGGGCACGCTGACGCAAAACAAGATGACCGTCACAAGGCTCTGGACGGGCGGCCGGACGCTCGAGGTGACCGGCGAAGGCTACGCGCCGCGGGGCGAGGTGCTCGAAAACGGCGCGCCGGCCGACCTGAAGCGGGACGCCGAGCTGCGCCGGCTGCTGCAGGTCGCGGCGCTGTGCAACAACGCGCGGCTTGTGCGGGCCGGGGAAGACGGGCAGCCGAGGCGCGCGGGCAGGCATGCGGAGACCGCGGAAGAATGGACCGTGCAGGGCGATCCGACGGAAGGCGCGCTCATCGTGCTGGCGGCCAAGCTGGGCGTCACGGTATCGTCGCTCGAGGGGTTGTACCGCAGGGAGCGGGAATATCCTTTCGATTCGGAGCGCAAGCGGATGTCCGTGCTGGTCAGCCACCAGGGCGGCCGCCTCGTCTGCACGAAGGGCGCGCCCGACCTGCTGATGGAGCAGTGCGCCTACGTGCTCTGGGACGGCAACGTCGTGCCGTTCACGCCCAGCTTGAGGCAGAAGGCGGCCGAAGCCGCGGAGAAGATGGCCGAATCGGCGCTGCGCGTGCTCGGGCTCGCCTACCGCGATCTGCGCCCGCAGGATGCGGCGGACAGCGAAGCCGACGTCGAGAAGCAGCTCATCTTCGTCGGCCTGGCCGGCATGATCGACCCGCCGCGCCGGGAAGTGACGAGCGCGATCGCGGTCTGCCGGCAGGCGGGCATCAAGACGGTGATGATTACCGGCGACCACCGGCTCACCGCCGAAGCGATCGCGGGCCAGCTCGGCATTCTGCCGCGCGGCGGCCGGGCGCTCGACGGCCGGCAGCTCGCGGCGATGACGGACGCGCAGCTTGACCACGTCGTCGAGGACACCTGCGTCTACGCCCGCGTCGCGCCGGAGCACAAACTGCGCATCGTCAAGGCGCTGCAGCGCAAGGGCCATGTCGTCGCGATGACGGGCGATGGCGTGAACGACGCGCCGGCGATCAAGTCGGCGGACATCGGCATCGCGATGGGCATAACGGGCACGGACGTCTCGAAGGAAGCTTCTTCGCTCGTCCTGTCCGACGACAACTTCGCGACGATCGTCGCGGCGATCGAAGAAGGGCGCGGCATCTACGAGAACATCCGCAAGTTCATCCGCTACCTGCTCGCGTCCAACGTCGGCGAAATTCTGACGATGTTCCTCGCGATGATGCTTGCGCTGCCGCTGCCCCTCGTGCCGATCCAGATTCTGTGGGTCAATCTGGTGACCGACGGCCTGCCGGCGATGGCGCTCGGCGTCGACCAGCCCGAGAAGGATCTGATGCGCCAGCCGCCGCGCGGATCGCGCGAGAGCATCTTCGCCCGCAGGCTCGGCTGGAAGATCGTCAGCCGCGGCCTGCTGATCGGGCTGTGCACGCTCGGCGCGTTCGTCCTGACGCTCAAGTCAAGCGGCGATTTGCAGCGGGCGCAGACGGTCGCGTTCGCCACGCTCGTCATGGCTCAGCTCATCCACGTGTTCGACTGCCGCAGCTCGCGATCCATTTTCCACCGGAATCTGCTGGAGAACCGTTGGCTCGTGCTCGCCGTGCTCTCTTCGCTGGCGCTCATGCTTCCGGTGCTGTACGTCGAACCGCTGCAGGCGATCTTCAAGACGGTGCCGCTCGGCTTCCGCGACTGGTCGCTCGTGCTCGTCGCCGCCGGCATCCCGACGTTCGTCATGGGCATCGGCAGCGTCCTCGGCTCTCCCGGCAGCCGCAAGCGGCGGCGCGTCACGTACGGCGGCCCCAGGCCCGTCTCGTCCTGATCCGGCATTGCGCCCGGAATCATGCGTGCCGAATTCGGAAAAGTGCAAACAATAGACGGATGGATCAATACTCTTGGCCGGCGTTGCTGCGATATGCTGACAGCAGAATATGCGTTACGGCGGCATCGCCGGAAGCCAAGGGAGTGCAAAAGCTGTGGATTTTGTGAAAATGCATGGTCTCGGGAACGACTTCATCGTGGTCGCGGGCGAACGGGAACTGCCGGAAGGCGCGTCCGAACTGGCCATCAAACTGTGCGACCGCCATTTCGGCATCGGCGCAGACGGCCTGGTCTACGTTTTGCCGTCCGAGCGCGCCGATTTCCGCATGCGCATCATGAATTCGGACGGCTCGGAAGCCGAGCAGTGCGGCAACGCGATCCGCTGCGTCGCCAAGTACGTGTATGACCGCGGGCTGATCTCGAAGGACACGGTCACGATCGAGACAATCGGCGCGGGCGTGCAGCGGCTTCAGCTCACGGTCGAAGGCGGCAAGGCGGTCAAGGTGCGGGTCGACATGGGCGAGCCGATCCTGAACGGGCTGGACGTGCCAACGACGGTCGATCAGCATCCGGTGATCGGCCATCCGATCGAGGCGGAAGGCCGCACGTTCCAATTCACGGCGGTCTCGATGGGCAATCCGCACTGCGTCATTTTCGTGGACGACGCGGCATCGTTCGATCTTCATCGTTGGGGGCCGCCGCTCGAGACGCACCCGCTGTTCCCGCGCAAGACGAACGTCGAATTCGTCACCGTCGCCTCGCGGTCGCACATCGTCATGCGCGTCTGGGAGCGGGGAGCGGGTCCGACGCTGGCGTGCGGCACCGGCGCCTGCGCGACGCTCGTCGCCTCGGTGCTCGGCGGCCTGACCGACCGGACGGCGACGGTATCGCTGGCAGGCGGCGACTTGATCATCGAATGGAGCGAGGAGGACAACCACGTGTACATGACGGGCGCGGCTGCCGAAGTGTTCACCGGAACGCTTGCTTGAAGGCGTCCGTACAGTTAACATAAGGGCATGAGACTTGCCCCGGAAGCAAGGAGAGAAGCGGCCGGACTTAAGCGGGCTGCTTTTCTGCTGTCTGCGGCTCCCGGGCGCCGCTTTGGGAGGATGACGGATGAAACCGGTTTTGCGGGATGCGCTGCGAACCGCGGTGCTGACCGGCGACGGCGCGATGGGGACGTATCTGCATCAGCTCGGGTATCCGATCGGCGTATCGTACGAAGAATTCAACATGACCCGTCCGGAGACGATTGCGTCCGTTCACCGGCAATATTATGAGGCGGGCGCGCGCGTCATCGAGACGAACACGTTCTCCGCGAACGCGGAGCGGCTTGCCCGCTACGGGCTGGAGGAGGAGGCCGCGCGCATCAACCGGGAAGGGGTGCGCATCGCGCGCGAAGCGGTAGGGGCGGATGCCTGGGTCGTCGGCGCGGTCGGCGCGATCCGCACCGGCCGGCTGACCGCCGTGCGGACGCCGGCGATCGAGCGCGCCTTCGCCGAGCAGATCGACGCGCTGCTCGAAGCGGGCGTGGACGGCATTCTCCTCGAGACGTTCTACGACCTCGACGAGCTGCTGCTCGCGCTTCGCCTCGTGCGTGACCGCTCCGACACGACGGTCATCTGCCAGCTCGCGGCGGTCGGAGAGGCGCTGCTCTACTCCGGACTGCCGATCGGCGAGGCGTTTCGCCGGCTGGAAGCGGCAGGTGCGGACGCCGTCGGCTTCAACTGCGAGAGCGGACCGAACGGCATCCTGCATGCGATCGACGCGTTGGACGTCCCGGTGCATCTGCCCATTTCCGTCTTCCCGAACGCGGGCGGCGCCGATTACGTGGACGGAAAAATCACATATGCCGCCGGGCCGGCGTATTTCGGCGATTGCGCGCGGCGTTTCGCGGACCGCGGCGCGCGGCTGATCGGCGGCTGCTGCGGCACGACGCCCGAACATGTCGCGGCGATCGCCGCCTCCCTGGCCGGCTGGACGCCGGGTGTATCGGAACCGGAGCGAAGCGCGGAGCGGACGGCGGCGTCCGGACCAGCTTCGGCGGCGCGGCCCCGGGATTCCGCCGCGCAGATCCGGGTGACCGAAGAACCCGCGCCGGCTGGCGGCGAAGCTCCGGACGGCGGAGACGGGCTGACGATCGTCGAACTGGTCCGGCGGCGGCCCACCGTCATCGTCGAGCTGGATCCGCCGCGGGATCTCGATATCGCGAAATTCATGGCCGGCGCGAAAGCGCTGCGGGACGCGGGCGCGGACGCACTCACGATGGCCGACAATTCGCTCGCGGTGACGCGCATGAGCAATCTGGCGCTCGGCGCCATCGTGAAGGAGCGGATCGGCATCCGGCCGCTCGTGCACATCGCCTGCCGGGACCGGAACCTGATCGGCACGCAATCGCATATGATGGGGCTGCACGCGCTCGGCATCGACCATGTGCTGGCGGTGACGGGCGATCCGGCGAAATTCGGCGACCTTCCCGGATCGAGCTCGGTGTACGACATGACCAGCTTCGACATGATCCGGATGATCAAGCAGCTTAACGAAGGCATCGCGTTCTCCGGCAAGCCGCTCAAGCAGCGGGCGCGGTTCGTCGTCGGCGCCGCCTTCAATCCGAACGTCAAACATTTGGACAAGGCGGTCCGGCGGCTGGAGAAGAAGGTCGAGTCCGGCGCAGACTTCGTCATGACGCAGCCGGTGTTCGACGCACTGCGCATCGCGCAGATCGCCGACGCCACCCGCCATATCGGCGTGCCGATCTTCCTCGGCATCATGCCGCTGGCGAGCGGACGGAACGCCGAATTTCTCCACAACGAGGTGCCGGGCATCGAGCTTTCGGACGAAGTCCGCAGGCGAATGGCCGGTCTGGAGGGGGAAGCCGGCCGGGCGGAAGGCATCCGGATCGCGGAAGAGCTGCTGGACGCGGCGCTGGAATTTTTCAACGGAATCTATTTGATGACGCCTTTCATGTTCTATGACATGACGGCGAAGCTCACCGGCTGCGTGCGCGCGAAAGCGAACGCGAAAACGTCCGTTATCTCTTGTTCCTCCGGCGAAAATGAATTACAATAGAGTCCAATGGTTACACCTGCCACGCATCGGACCGGAAAAAGCCGCTGGCCAGGCAAGGCCGGGAAGCGGGTTTGAAGGCCGAACGGTGGCGGCGCGAACGTATGCTCCGGCCGCCGGTTGTCAACAATAGTGCAAGCCGCCCGCATACGCAGCGCCGGAAACGCGCAAGCGTCGTACCTGTTCGAAGGCGGCCCATCGCCGCAGCACCCCGTGACGGAGCGGAACGGGTATGACGACCGGGAGGAGACCGCAATGGCAATCAAACTGATCAATATCGGGTTCGGCAACATCGTGTCGGCCAACCGGATCATTTCGATCGTCAGTCCGGAATCGGCGCCGATCAAACGGATCATCCAGGAAGCTCGCGATCGCCACATGTTGATCGACGCCACTTACGGAAGGCGAACGCGGGCTGTCATCATCACCGACAGCGACCACGTCATCCTGTCCGCCGTGCAGCCGGAGACGGTGGCGCACCGCCTGTCCGTGAAAGAAGACGACAACGACGAGTGAATTGGGGCGTAACATGAAACGAGGATTGCTGATCGTGTTGTCGGGACCGTCCGGCGTCGGCAAAGGGACCGTCTGCAGGGCGCTTCGCCGCATGATGCCGGAGCTGGTTTATTCCGTATCCGCGACAACGCGTTCGCCGCGGGCCGGAGAGGCCGAAGGCGTGGATTATTACTACAAGACCCGCGAGCAATTCCAGGAGATGATCGACCGCGGGGCGCTGCTGGAGTACGCAGAGTATGTCGGGAACATGTACGGCACTCCCCGCGAGCCCGTCGAGCGGACGATCGCGGAGGGAAAAGATATTATTTTGGAGATTGATGTAAACGGCGCCTTGCAGGTGAGACGGAACTTTCCGGAAGGCGTATTCATTTTCCTGCTTCCGCCGTCGCTTGACGAGTTGAGGCAGCGCATTTCCGGCCGCGGCACGGAGACGCAAGCCGTCATCGACACCCGCATGTCGGAAGCTTGCCGGGAGATCGGCATGATCGCCGAGTACGACTACGCCGTCTTCAACGACGAAATCGAATCGGCCTGCCGCCGCATTCAAAGCATCATCACTGCCGAGCATTGCCGGCGCGAACGGGTCGTGAAGGAATATTCGGGACTGATGCCCCTCATCCAGAGAGCGTGAAGAGGTGACGCGGATGCTGTATCCATCGATTGACGAGATGATGAAGAAGGTCGACAGCAAATATTCGCTCGTCGTGGCTGCGGCCAAACGGGCCAGGATGCTCCGGGACGGCGCGAAGTCGCAGCTTGAATCGCCCAAATCCCACAAGCCGGTCGGCGTGGCGCTGGAGGAAATTCACCACGATCTCCTCGCCATTGAACAGGATTCGAACGCGAAATAACGGACACGGCAACAACCCCTCGGATGCGGGTTGTTCTTTTTTATCCGCGGTTTGATAAGGTAGTAATTTCCAATTTCCACGCTTATGATCGGCTGAACATTCATTGCTGAACGGACGTGCCTTCCAAAGTGGACGGCAGAAGTCGTTTTGCTTGAAAGATAAGTAAATAAGTTCCACGCTTAAAATCGGCTTATCTTTCATCGCAAAACGGATGCGCGTGACAAGGTGAACGGCACAAGTCGTTTTGCTTGAAAAGGAGGAACCGACGTTTATGGTGAGCAGCAGCTTGCGGGGCAAGTCGATCGTGGTCGGCGTGACGGGGGGCATCGCCGCCTACAAGGCGGCGGCGCTGGTCAGCCGGTTGACGCAGCGGGGCGCGGTTGTGCGGGTGATCATGACAGAGTCGGCGACGAAGTTCGTCGCGCCGCTGACGTTCCAGACGCTGTCGCGCAATCCGGTCTACACGGACACCTTCGACGAGCGGGACCCCGCCGTCGTCTCGCATATCGATCTGGCGGATCAAGCGGACCTGTTCATCGTGGCGCCGGCGACGGCGAACATCATTGCGAAAATGGCGCACGGGCTGGCGGACGACATGCTGAGCACGACGCTGCTCGCGACGACCGCTCCGATCCTTGTGGCGCCCGCGATGAACGTCCACATGTACGACCATCCGGCGGTGCAGGAAAATCTCAGGCTGCTCGCCGGGCGCGGCGTCCGGTTCGTGGACCCGGGCACGGGGCAGCTCGCGTGCGGCTACGTCGGCAAAGGCCGGCTGGCCGAGCCCGAAATGATCGCGGACGTGGCGGAGGCGCTGCTCGCCGAAATCGGCGCCGGCGGGACATGGGCATCGGGAGGGCCTAAGGCGCCGGGCGAAACGCGGGACGCCGGCAAACCACAGGCAACCGTCGAATCCCGCCCGCTGGCCGGCCGCCGGATCGTCGTGACGGCGGGCGGCACGGTGGAGCGGATCGACCCGGTGCGTTACATCACGAATGACTCGTCCGGCAAAATGGGCATCGCGATCGCCGAAGCTGCCCGCGATCTCGGCGCGGATGTGACGCTGATCGCGGCGCGGGTAAGCGTTCCGCTGCCCGCCGGCGTCGGGATCGTCCGCGTCGAATCGGCCGAAGAGATGCTGCGGGCGGTCGTGGAGCGGTTCGATGCGGCGGACATCGTCGTGAAGGCGGCCGCCGTCGCCGACTACCGTCCCGCGGTGCGCCATGCGTCCAAGATGAAGAAAAAGGACGACCGCCTGAAGCTGGAACTGGAGAAGACGCCCGACATTCTCGCGGAAGCGGGACGGCGGAAGACGAAGCAGCTCCTCATCGGGTTCGCGGCGGAGACGGACGACCTGGAAGCGAACGCGATGGACAAGCTGCGGCGCAAAAACTGCGACTTGATCGTCGCGAACGACGTGACGGCGCCGGGCGCGGGTTTTGGCACCGATACGAATTCGGTGATCATCTTCGACGGAGGCGGCCGGACGGCCGAATGGACGGGCATGCCGAAGCGGGAGATCGGGCTGCGCCTGATGCGGCTGGCGGCCGAACGGCTGGCCGCGCGGGAGGCGGTCGATCCGTGATCGCCCGCGTCGTTGTGGACGTCGCCGCGCGCCAGACGGACCGTCCGTTCGACTACCGCGTGCCCGAAGAAGCCGAAGCGTGGATCGCGGTCGGCAGCCGCGTCGCCGTGCCGTTCGGCGGAAGGACGGTGCAAGGGTTCGTCGTCGGATTCGCGCGGGACGCGGAAGTGGAGCCCGGCCGCCTGAAGCCGATCGGCGAACTGCTCGATCCGACGCCGCCGCTTCGTCCCGATCTGATCGAGCTCGCGCGCTGGATGGCGGATACTTACGGCTGCACCTGGACGGCCGCCATGCAGGCGATGATTCCCGCGGCGCTCAAGGGCAAGGCGGAGCGGATGGTCAGCCTGGCGCACGACCCGGGAGCCGCGGACCACGTGAGAGCGGCGGACGGCCTGTCCGGGGAATTGATCTCTTATCTCAAACGGTACGGGACGGTGAAGCTGGCATCCCTGCTCGAGCGGTTCCCCGATCAGGCGCAAGCCTTGAGCGGAGCGCTGCGAAACGGCGTTCTGTCCGAGTCGGCGCAAGTGAAGGACCGGCTGTCCGTGAAGAAGATGCTGACCGTGTTCCCGCCGGAGGACCGCGCGGCGGCCGGGGCGGCCGCCGCGGCGTTTCCGGCGAGGCTCGCGAAACAGCGCCAGGCGCTCATGCATATGCTGGAGCGGAACGCGCCCGCGCCCTTGCGCAGGCTGGCGGAGGAGAGCGGGCTGTCGGAATCGATCTTCCGCGCGCTGGCGGAGAAGGGACTGCTCCGGATCGAACCGGTGGAGGAGGACCGCGATCCGTACGCCGGTCGCCGGTTCACGCCGACCCGGCCGCTGCCGCTGACGGACGCGCAGGCCGCGGCGCTCGGCCGCATCGCGGAGGCGCTCGATGGCGGGAAGCCATCGGCGATGCTGCTGCAGGGCGTGACCGGCAGCGGCAAGACGGAGGTCTATCTGCAGGCGATCGAGCGGTGCATCGCGTCGGGCCGGCAGGCGATCGTGCTCGTGCCGGAAATTTCGCTGACGCCGCAGATGGTCGAACGGTTCAAGGGACGGTTCGGCAGCGATGTCGCCGTCATGCACAGCCGCCTGTCGCTCGGCGAGCGGTACGACGAGTGGCGCAAGGTTCGCGACGGCCGCGTCCGGGTGGCGATCGGCGCAAGGTCGGCCGTGTTCGCGCCGTTCGAGCGGATCGGCCTCATCATCATCGACGAGGAGCACGAATCGTCCTACAAGCAGGAGGAGAGCCCGAAGTACCACGCGCGCGACGCGGCGGTGTACCGCGCCGGACAGCACGGCGCGGTCGTCGTCCTCGGCTCGGCGACGCCGTCGCTCGAAAGCTTCGCCGCCGCGCGGCTCCAGCCCGCCGCCGCGGCGGAGAGCGGCGGGCTGGCGGGCCATCCGGCCGCCCGGATTAGTCCCGGCGCGGCGCTCAAGTCCGCCGTATGGCTGCCGCTGCCCGAGCGGGCGCTCGGTCTGCCGCTGCCGCCGGTCGACATCGTCGACATGCGGGCGGAGCTTGCGGCCGGCAACCGGACGATGTTCAGCCGCCGGCTGCGGGAGGCGCTGACGCGGTGCCTTGCGCGCGGCGAGCAGACCGTGCTGCTGCTCAACCGGCGCGGGTACAGCACGTTCGTCATGTGCCGCGCGTGCGGCTATACGGCCGGCTGCCCGCATTGCGAGATCGCGCTGACCTACCATCAGCGGAGCGGCGTGCTGCGCTGCCACTATTGCGGCCATGCGGAGCGGCAGCCGGAGGAATGCCCGGCGTGCGGCAGCCCGCACATCCGCTATTTCGGCACCGGGACGGAGCGCGTCGAGGAGGAGCTGCGCCGCGCGTTCCCCGGCATCCGCGTCATCCGGATGGATGTCGACACGACCGGCACGAAGGGCGCTCACGAGAAGCTGCTGTCGGCGTTCGGCCGGCGCGAGGCGGATGTACTGCTCGGCACGCAGATGGTGGCGAAAGGGCTTGATTTTCCGCTGGTGACGCTGGTCGGCGTCATCGCCGCGGACACGTCGCTCCATCTGCCGGATTTCCGCGCGGCGGAGCGGACGTTCCAGCTCATCACGCAGGTCGCCGGGCGGGCGGGGCGGCATGAGCTGCCCGGCGAGGTGGTCGTGCAGACCTACGCGCCGGATCATTACGCGATCCGGGCGGCGCAGCGCCACGACTACGACGGATTCGTGCGCGAGGAGCTGCGCGCCCGGCGGCACATGTTCTACCCCCCGTTCTGCAGGCTGGCGCTCGCGACGTTGTCGCATCCGGAACTGCCGAAGCTGGCCGAGGCGGCGGAGACGTTCGCTTCGGCGCTGCGCGGCGCGGCCGCTGCCGCCGGGCTGCTCAAGCCGCTCGGCGGCGATACGAAGGAGGCGCTCGAACTGGTCGGACCCGCGGCGTCGCCGATCCCGCGCCTGAAAGATCGCTACCGATGGCAAGTTATGATAAAATATCGGGGAAATGTCGACGCGGCGGGACTGATCCGGCAGGCGGCC
>Ga0310830_101500_pt1 | contig 11345 bp, 9 predicted proteins | sample WT_ome_5_FD_201301 | JGI IMG/M metagenome (GOLD analysis project Ga0310830, IMG submission 201301) | Sorghum-adapted microbial communities enriched on wild type (WT) sorghum from Joint BioEnergy Institute, Emeryville, California, United... ...
CAAATCCTTGAGTTCCATGGTGACGATATATGGCACAACGCTCATCAGCTCATAGTGAAGCTCCCGTCCTTGCTTCGAATACTCCAACTCCGGGAAGCTGCGGCCGGCATTGTTAAACAGCACATCAATCGACGCTTCATTCGTTTTAATCTGCTCCAGCGTATGCCGCAGACTAGCAAAATCCGATAAGTCCGATGTCTTGTAAGTTCTGAGCTGTCCCGCTTGAGCAGCACTTAGCAGCTTCGGATCATCCGCCGGCCAGTCCGATCGGTTTAAACCGATCACTTGCCACCCCTCTTGGATCAGCATCCGCGTTAACTCCAGCCCGATTCCGGAGCTGGCCCCCGTAATTAAAGCAATAGGTTGATTTCCATGATTCATGTTCACAGAGCCTCCTTTACTGTTATGAAGCCCTTCACTGACTTCAGGCCGATTGTAGATCTTGGAGTCGACTCCAAGTCAAGTCTTGATTTTCAAGTATTCCGAATATTGACTTGGAGCTGACTCCAAGTTGTATAATGCAGAAAAGATGGTTAACGGAGGGATCAAGCGATGACGGCGCAATCCATTAGTCCAGACAGCTTCACGATCAAGCAAGTTGCTGAGCATACCGGGATATCCGAGGATACGATTCGATATTACGAGAAAATCGCACTTCTCCCTCGAGCCGAGCGGAAGGAGAATGGACATCGCATTTATCACAAGGAGGACCTGGATACGATTCGTCTGATTTCTTGTTTGAAAAAGACCGGGATGCCCCTGGACGAAATGCGCCCCTTCCTGAAGGTGTCTGCTGATGCGAATGCCGAGGACTACCCGGAGCTCGTGGAGAAGATGATCCGGCACCGGGCCAGCATCGTTGAACAAATCGCCTCCTTGCAGCAGGTGGTTGATTTTATTGATTTGAAGTTGAAGCAGGGGAAGTACCAGCCTAAGGAATGTGAGATGGAAGGGATGACCGGCCCCCCTGCTGACCATGCAAAGGATGCAACGCCGGGCAAGCCCATATCGACGGCAGAGCTGCGTTATTTTTCCGCGTCACCGAGTGAAAGCCGTTATTGAAGAATCGCTGTTCTTTTGCCATAATTAATCGAAGCAGATGACTCGTCCGCGCTGGCGGGAGTCTTACATAAAGGAGGAGCTTGGGTTGAAGGGGATTATTACCGTACTGGGTAAAGACAAAGTAGGCATTATCGCCAAGGTATGCACGTATTTGGCCGATCACAATGTGAACATTCTTGATATTTCACAGACGATTATTCAAGGGTATTTCAATATGATGATGATCGTGGATATTTCTTCACCGACCAAGAGCTTTGAGACGCTGGTTGAAGAATTGCAGGAGCTGGGCCGTTCCATCGGTGTGGAAATTAAGCTGCAGCACGAAGATATTTTTAATACGATGCACCGGATCTGAGGAAGGGAAGGGACACTATGATCTCACGCGTTGAAGTACAAGAAACCAATTCGATGATCCGCGAGATGAACCTCGACGTACGCACGATTACGATGGGCATCAGCCTGATGGATTGCGCTCACGAGGATATGAACGTCTTTAACCGGAACATCTACGATAAAATTACCCGGACTGCCGAAAACCTGGTCAAAACCGGGGAGGACCTGGAGAAGCAATTTGGCGTGCCCATCGTGAATAAACGGATCTCGGTAACGCCGATTTCGATCGCTGCCGGCGGGCTGAAAACGGATACGTTCGTGCCGGTGGCTGAAGCGCTGGACCGGGCGGCGAAGGAAGTAGGCGTCAACTTTATCGGCGGCTTCTCGGCCCTTGTGCAGAAGGGTTTTACGAACGGCGACCGGGTGCTGATCGACAGCATCCCTGAAGCGCTGGCCGTTACCGAACGGGTTTGCTCCTCAGTGAACGTGGGCTCCTCGCGCAACGGGATTAATATGGACGCGGTGAAAAAGATGGGCGACATCATCCTCCGTACCGCGGAACGGACAGCGGATCGGGGTTCGATCGGCTGCGCCAAGCTGGTGGTGTTCTGCAATGCGGTAGAAGATAACCCGTTTATGGCGGGCGCATTTCACGGTGTTGGTGAACAGGAGTGCGTCATCAACGTGGGCGTCAGCGGCCCTGGGGTCGTGAAGCGTGCGCTGGAGGAAGTGAAAGGTAAGGACTTTGAGACGTTGTGCGAAACGATTAAGCGGACAGCGTTTAAAGTCACACGGGTAGGTCAGTTGGTTGCACAGGAAGCGTCGAAGCGCCTTGGCGTTCCGTTTGGCATTATCGACTTGTCGCTGGCTCCGACACCGGAGATTGGCGACTCCATCGCAGAGATTTTCCAAGTGATGGGCTTGGAGGAAGCAGGAGCGCCGGGAACGACGGCCGCGCTGGCGATCTTGAACGATAACGTGAAAAAAGGCGGCGTCATGGCCTCCTCCTACGTTGGCGGCTTAAGCGGTGCGTTCATCCCGGTCAGCGAAGACCACGGGATGATCGAAGCGGTGCAGCGCGGTGCGCTGACGCTGGAGAAGCTGGAAGCGATGACGTGCGTGTGCTCCGTTGGCCTTGACATGATCGCGATTCCGGGGAACACGAGCGCCGCGACGATCTCGGGCATTATCGCGGACGAATCGGCTATCGGCATGGTCAACAACAAGACGACCGCCGTTCGGATTATTCCGGTGATCGGCAAGGATGTTGGCGAGGTCGTGGAGTTTGGCGGTTTGCTGGGCTACGCGCCGATTATGCCGGTTAACGCCTTTAACTGTGCGCCATTCATTGAGCGGGGCGGCCGGATACCGGCGCCGATCCACAGCTTTAAGAACTAACTAAGCGGCGGGGGACGCAGCTATGTTCAAGACGATTGGACTTCTGGCGCATGTTGACGCTGGGAAAACCACCTTTGCTGAAGCGTTGCTCTACCACACGCAAACGATTCGCAGCCGCGGCCGAGTTGATCATCGCGATGCCTTCTTGGACAGTCACGAGATCGAGAAGGCAAGGGGCATCACCGTATTTGCCGACCAGGCGGAAATGAGATACGGGGATAATACCTACTTTTTGCTGGATACGCCGGGACACGTCGATTTTTCCGCAGAAATGGAACGGGCTTTGCAAGTGCTCGACTATGCGGTGATCATCGTAAGCGCGGTGGAAGGGGTGGAAGGCCACACGGAAACGGTCTGGCAGCTGCTTCGGGCATATGGAATTCCTACGTTTTTCTTTATCAATAAGACGGATCGTACCGGAGCGGACCCGGACCGGGTTCTGGAAGATATCCGCCGCGAGCTGAGCGGAGATGTGCTGGATCTGTCGGCTTGGGCAACGACCGGCCAACTGGACGAAACGGATAAGGCACGGCTTGCGGAACGAGATGAGTCCTTGCTGGAACCGTTCTTGGAAGGGACCTTATCCGATGCCGAATGGAACGAACATCTCATACGGATGGTTCAACACGGCCATGTGTTTCCTTGCCTTTGGGGATCTGCGCTGCTGGATATCGGCATTGACGTGTTTCTGAAGGCGCTGGATCGTCTCACAGTGACCCGATATGATCCGATGCTTCCGTTTGCGGGGCGGGTGTACAAAATTCGCCATGATGAGCAAGCGACGCGCATCACCTTCATCAAGGCGTTACAAGGCTCGTTAAAAGTGAGAGATGAACTCACCTACGGCCCGGAAGGCGAACAACGCACGGAGAAAATAACCGCCATTCGCAAATACAACGGACAGCGGTTTGTGCAGGCCGATTCCGTTCAAGCAGGAGAACTGTTCGCGGTAACCGGCTTGACGGCGCTATCTTCCGGTGAAGGCATCGGGGCGTTGGTTGACCCGATTCGCCGTGAGCTCGCCCCCACGTTGCAGTCGAAGGTACAATTTGAACCGCCGCTCCATCTGAAGGAAGTCCTGCGCGTCTTTCAGCTGCTGGACGCCGAGGACCCGACATTAGGAACCCGCTGGGATGAAACGCTGCAGGAGCTGCATATCCATGTCATGGGCAAAATTCAGTTGGAGATCTTGCAGCAGGTCGTCCAGGGACGATTTGGGATGAAGATTACGTTTGGACCGCCGGAGATTTTGTATAAAGAGACGATATCTACATCGGTGAAGGGCTGCGGTCACTTCGAACCATTAGGGCATTATGCCGAAGTCCATTTGCGGCTGGAGCCTGCCGAACGGGGCAGCGGAGTGACGTTTGTAAATACTTGTCACGCGGATGATTTGTCCGTAGGCTATCAAAATATGATCGGCCAACATGTGCTGGAACGAGAGCATCACGGCCTGTTGACCGGCTCGCCATTGACGGACGTGCGCGTTACGTTGCTCACCGGCCGCTCGCACAACAAACATACCAGCGGAGGCGATTTCCGCGAGGCGACGTACCGCGCGATTCGGCAGGCGTTGGAGCAGGCAGAGAATGTGCTGCTGGAGCCGGTGTATCATTTTAAAATCAAAGTGCCCTTAGATCAGCTTGGTAAAGTGTTAACCGATATCCAGCAAGCGCATGGCCGATTTGATCCGCCGGAGACGGGAGAAGAGACGGCTGTGATTTCAGGTGTCGTTCCGGTAGCGACATTTATGGATTATCCAACAGAGCTGGCAGCGATGACGCACGGGAAAGGTTCAATCATGCTGAAATTTGGCGGTTATGAGCCTTGCCATCAAGCTGAGACGATCATCGCCCAGAAGGACTATAATAAAAATGCCGATCCGGCATATACCTCGTCCTCGATCTTTTGTGCAAAGGGGCAAGCGTTTTCTGTGCCGTGGGACGAGGCGCCTAAACATATGCACGCTTCGGTATCATGAGGTGATTTAATGTATCCCAAAATTTTGATCGCCTTCGTTCTATCGATCATTCTCACCTCGTGTACAAGTCAGCCTATGAAAGATGATCCGAATTCCGAGGCGTACACCTTGTACCACAATATTTTTTATCATCAATATTCGACTCAACTCGCTCTTTTGGCAGACATTTTGGAACGGATCTCCCAAGTGGAGCTCGATCAAGAAGAATCGGCTTACATTCAAGGAAAAATTGACGGGTACTCCGAAAATAGTTGGTTTGTTTTCTACTCGATGAATCGCACGGATAGTCCGTCTCTGGATCAGGCAGTGCCCGCAGAACTTCGTTCTGCCATGTATGAGGTCATTGACGAGACCAATCAGTTATTAAGTTCCTTGAACGAAAAATTGGAGCTCCTACAAAGAACAGCTACAGTTGGCTCTGCTGAAGTTTCAAGAGTTTCGAGGCAAACTCCAGTCGGAATAATGGATTTCTTCTCTTTATGTTGACAATCCGTTATTAGGTGCATATAATATCCAATAATTCCATATTGCCAAATGTGTTGATTAGAAATAGTAAACGTGATTTGACCTTTCAGAGAGCCGTTGGGTGGTGCGAAACGGCAGCGTCCGTCATGTTGAACTCGTCTATGAACAGCTGCCTGATATGTAGGGTAAGCCGGGATTCCGCCGTTACAAGGATAGATGGTGTTCGCCATCGAAAGAGATCATTTCATCATGTGAAATGAATTAGAGTGGTACCGCGGGTTCAACCTCGTCTCTATAGCAGAGACGGGGTTTTTTTGTTGATTAAAGTCCGGGTTTAATCAACCCCGCTTCACATAGATTCAATCCAAATTCCAAAATCAAGGAGGAACTTTCAGATGGAACGTTACCGCAACATTATCGTACTGGATACAACGTTACGCGATGGGGAGCAAGTCCCTGGTGCCAAGTTAAACGTACGGCAAAAGCTGGAGTTTGCTCAGCAGCTGAAGCGCCTCCGTGTAGATATTATTGAGGCCGGCTTCCCTGCGTCCTCACAAGGTGATTTTCAGGCGGTGCAGCAAATTGCCCGAACCGTAGGAGACAGTGTAGGCATTACCGCGTTGGCACGGGCGGTAAAATCCGACATCGATGCCGTGTACGAAAGCATCCGTGAGGCCGAACAGCCGTTAATCCATATCGTGCTTGGCGCCTCTAACGTCCATGTGGAGAAGAAATTTAACCGCTCCAAAGATGCCGTTCTGCAAATGGGTGTCGATGCGGTGAAATATGCGAAAACACTGCTGCCGCAGGTTCAATATTCTACCGAGGACGCTTCGCGGGCGGACTTTGAATATTTGTGGAAGACGATCGAAGCCGTTGTCAAAGCCGGTGCGACGATGATCAATATACCGGATACCGTCGGTTACGCGGAGCCGGAGGAATTTGGCCACCTGATCCGGCGCATTCACGAGCGGCTGAAAAACCTCGACGATTCTGTGATCCTCAGTGTCCATTGTCATAACGATCTCGGTCTGGCTACGGCCAATACCTTAAGCGCCATCAAAAACGGGGCCGAGAAAATTGAATGCACCATTAACGGTCTGGGGGAACGGGCCGGCAATGCTTCGCTGGAGGAAGCGGTGATGGCACTGAAGGTACGCGAGGGGCTGTACGGCTGTCGCACGAACATCGATACGACGGAGCTGATTCGTACGTCGCGGCTGCTGACCCATTTAACGGGGCTCGATGTGCAGGTGAACAAAGCGATCACCGGCGACAATGCGTTTGCTCATTCCTCCGGAATCCATCAAGACGGTCTGTTGAAAGATAAGCAGGTGTATGAAATTATGTCCCCTGAAGAGGTGGGGGCGGAAAGTATGGAACTGATCCTGACGGCCCGTTCGGGTCGGCATGCGGTGAAGCACGCGGTGGAGAAGCTGGGCTTCGATACATCGGATACCGTAGGGTTTGAGCGGTTGTTCCAACGGTTTTTGACATTGGCTGATGCGAAAAAAGAAGTGTACGACCATGACCTTTATTACCTGCTGAGTGAACATCAAGAGCCAAGCGATGCTGCTCATCCGCTGTTCGAGCTCACGTCGTTCCAAGTCGTGACGAATGACATATGCCCAACGGCCACCGTCACCTTGAAGATCAACGGACAAGAGCGGAAGGGCAGCGCAATTGGAGATGGTCCGATCGACGCGTTGTATAGTGCGATCAAGTCGTTAACTGGCATCGATGCCAAACTGACCTCCTATAAGATCAACAGCATTTCCCATGGGAAGGAAGCGATCGGACGGGTGAACATTCAACTTGAGGCCGGAGGAAAAACCTACACAGGACGTGCCATGGACACCGATATTATCAAAGCGAGCGGTCAGGCCTTCGTGAATGGCATCAATGCGATGGTATTAGCTGGTGCGATCGAAAATGATAGCGACATAACAAATGTTATGTAAACTACGTTAAATGGCTTGCAAAATAAAGAGGCAGAAGGAGCTCGCATCAAACGAGAGCCTTCTGCCTTTGTTTTATTGTTCATTCAGTTGGGATAATGCAACTTCTTTTTCGTTCTCCGGTTGACTAAGCGGATAAATCCGAGCGGTTTCTTTCTTATCGTCAACATGTTGAATGTACACCGGTTCTCCATCGTAAGTGACGTTGATCATAGTAGGGGAAGCGACAATCTCCTTCGCGCGTTGACTGTCCATTAGGTAACCTCCTGTTGTCTTATAGTTCAGTCTTTTTGCCGATCATAAAATACCCGATTCACCCAGTTTTTATTCTTTTATGTCATGAAACATGAAAATTTGTAAATTATAATCATTAATTTGATTTAAATGATTTACTTTAAAAACTCTTCTACTTATATTTAATAGAGTAGTGTATCAAAAAATGGTAGAGGAGGAATTAGATTAATGGTTTGGAGAAACAAAGCCGTCGGCAAGTTTCTGGCGATCAGTACCCTCGTTGCAGGACTTGCTTCTGGAGCGGTGGGGTTGTCCGTAAATGCGGCGGAATCCGGTAGTACAGCGGCCAAGGACTTCGAACTGCGCGTCCTACATACGAATGACACGCATGCCCACCTGGACAACATCGCTCGCAGGGTGACGGCCATCAACACAGCAAGAAACGATCACACGTTGTTGCTGGATGCAGGGGATGTTTTCTCGGGAACGTTATATTTCAATCAATTTAACGGTTTGGCCGATCTGTACTTTATGAACGAGTTGAAATATGACGCCATGACGTTTGGGAATCACGAATTCGACAAAGGACCAAGTACATTAGCCGAGTTCATTAAGCAGGCCAAGTTCCCATTTGTTAGTGCCAATCTGGACTTTAGTGCGGATGCGGACCTGAAAGGGTTAAGCCATTCCGAGCTGGGCAAACCAGGAGAGTCAGGTCAAATTTACCCGGCCGTAATTAAGGAAATTGCCGGGGAGAAGGTGGGGATCATTGGCTTAACTACGCCTGAAACCTCCGTGTTATCCTCGCCTGGTCCTGACATCAAGTTCGCGGATGAAGTTGAAAGCACACAGAAGCAAGTTGATGCTTTGGAAGCCGAAGGGATCAACAAAATCGTTGTGTTGTCTCATTTAGGGTATACCGTTGACCAACAACTGGCTGAAGCCGTCGATGGGATTGATATTATTGTAGGCGGCCACTCCCATACCGTTCTGAATGCTCCGGAGGTCCATCATGCCGATGAAGAACCTACGTTGATCGTGCAGACCGGCGAATATAATCAAAATTTAGGTCAACTGGATGTCACTTTTGACTCCGAAGGAAAACTAACCGCTTGGAAAGGCGAGTTAATTGCGCTGGATGCCAAAGATGATGCCGATAACTATGTGATACAGAGCGATGCTGCAGCTGAAGCCAAGCTGAAGGAATATGCTGCTCCGCTGGAAGAGCTGAAGAAGACGGTGATCGGGAAGACCGAAACGGATTTGGACGGCGAACGCGGCAGTGTACGTAAGCAAGAGACAAATCTCGGCGACTTGATCGCGGATGGCATGCGCTCGAAAGTGAAGAGCATCGTGAAAGAATCCGACGTGAAAGGATATGTCACGATCCAAAATGGGGGCGGGATTCGCGCTTCAATTAAAGCCGGGGATATTACCCTGGGGGATCTGCTCACCACCATGCCGTTCGGAAACAATCTAACGGCACTAAAAATGACAGGAGAAGAAATTGTCGCCGCACTAGAGAACGGTGTGAGCGGTGTCGAAAATGGGGAAGGGCGCTTCCCGCAAGTTTCGGGTCTGCGCTTCTACTACGATTCGACGAAACCGGGTGAAGTGATCGACGATGTGACGGGTGAGAAGACACAATCCGGACAACGCATCGTGAAAGTCCAAATCCAAAACGAAGGTGGAACCTACTCCGATATCGATCCGAAAGCATACTACATTGTGGCGACGAACTCGTTTATGGCGAGCGGCGGGGATTTTTACGCTTCGATGAAGCAAGCGAAGGACGACGGTCGGTTCTATGAGCTGAACCTCGTGGATTATGAAGTGTTCCATGAGTATCTCGACAAAGTGGGTACGGTTAAAGCCACCACTCAAGGACGGATTACCGATCTGAAAGGTGCTCCATTGCCAGCTGAAGCTGGAGGTACGCCAGCAGGCCCAAGCACAAACCCTGAAGCGCCTGCATTTACGGATATTTCCGGAGATCCCAATGCTGCGCTAATCAATGAAGCTGCAGCTGCGGGTATTGTCGAAGGGTATGGGGATGGCACCTTCCGTCCGCAAGCGGAGGTAACCCGTGCTGAATTTGCGGTTATGATCTGCCGTGCGTTCCAAGTGCCGGAATCCACTGCAGCTGCGGGATATTCCGACATCTCGGAAGTGCCGAGCTGGGCTGTGACTGCGGTTAGTGCGCTTAAGCAAGCAGGGGCGCTTGAAGTGCTCGGGAAAGAGACGTTCCAGCCTAAAAGCACGCTTACTGCAAAGGAAGCCGCCGAAGCGATTGCTGTCCTCTCAGGCAAAGAAGCGAATCTGGCTGGCGTTGCCTCTGATGCCAAGGTGACGCGCAGCAGCTTGGTGTTGCTGATTCAGTCTGTGTTGAAATAATGTTACACAAATGTTTACCACCGCCTAGCCCAGTTACTTGGTTAGGCGGTGGTATTTTTTAACCGTATAACCGTTTATGATTTGCGTGGTGGATTTTGATCGTATTCTTCCGCCAGTTCTTCCAATGATTTGATAGGACCATGTGGATTTTGCGCTTGCTTTCGACTTTTCATGGCATTAATTTTTGATCGTTTGGATTTGGTCATAAATCAACATCCCCCTTTCATTCGTGCGGTGAAGAACATGAACGTTTCTCCGCGATAGTTTGGGACGCGTCCAGACGAAATATTCACCCCTGCGGAGAGGCGATTCTTGCGATATTTGCTGTGGTGTTTGCGGGGAATAGGGATTATAATCTTTTCAATATTCTCAGGTTTGGGGGCATCGGAAATGGAAGAAATCGAGCGATGGTACGATACGGAATATGACGAATGGGAACGGTTAGTTCGACATCGAATCGAGTATGACATAACAAGGCGTTATTTCGACGAATACATTACCGGCGAGCGATTACGCGTATTGGATATCGGGGGAGGGCCTGGCAGATATTCGATTTATTTGGCTGAGCAGGGGCATGAGGTCACGTTGCTGGATTTGTCCAAGCGACATCTCGAGGTGGCTCGGACGAAAGCGGAGGAACGAGGAGTTACTTTGAAGGACTATATTCATGGGAATGCCTTAGATTTAAGCGGAGTTCATGGGGAATTTGATGTTATTTTGCTGATGGGGCCGTTGTATCATTTGGTAGAGGAGAAGGATCGGAAAAAAGCGGTCGAGGAAGCACTTAATCGGTTAAAACGGGGCGGCCTTCTTGTTGCCTCGTTTATCTCGAATTACGCTCCGCTTCAGGATTATCTGGCCCAACTGCGACCGTTTGATTCCGTTGATCAACTGCTCGATTATTTAAATCATGGTGTAAATCAAGTAACCCAGGGGTTTACTACGGCCTATTTTTCAGGGTATCCGGAAGCTAGAAATTTGATGGCAAGCTTTGGCTTAACAGAACTGATCTTTGCCGGAGTTGAGAACATCTTAGGCAGCAAGGAAGCTGAAATCAACGAGCTCGAGGAGCCGGAGTATCAAAAATGGCTTGAAATCGGCTACCGCCTGAGTCAAGATGAATTTCTGATCGGGACCAGCCAGCATTTTCTCTATATTGGACGCAAATCTTAACATTTCCGATCCGCAAGGGATCAAGAAAGCAGCGGCATCGGTTGGTTGGAATCCTACCGTTCCGGCAGGGAAGAAGCTTTAATCAAAAAAGAAGTCGCAGGATATGCGACTTCTTTGTGCTTTTTAGAGGGTGATATGCCTTAAAACGTTCCGGCCATTTGGATGGCTTGTTGAAGGGCTTGCTCTTTAATTGCTTCGGCTTGATCTGGTTTTTCACTGGTTCCTTCAACATAAATGACCTGAACATCGTCAATGCCTAAGAATTTCAAGGTTGCTTTGATGTAGCTGTGGCTAAATTCAACGTCTTGGAACTCCCCGTGAGAGAGTACGGTGCCGGATGCCTGAAT
>Ga0310830_101503_pt1 | contig 11318 bp, 10 predicted proteins | sample WT_ome_5_FD_201301 | JGI IMG/M metagenome (GOLD analysis project Ga0310830, IMG submission 201301) | Sorghum-adapted microbial communities enriched on wild type (WT) sorghum from Joint BioEnergy Institute, Emeryville, California, United... ...
CGCCAGCGGTCTGCCCGTTGGCGGCGACCTGGAGTACGCCGACGAGGTCACGCTGGGCCGGGCCTTCGAGGGGCGGCGCGCCGTCTGACCCAGGCCGTCTGACCCAGGCCGCCTGATTTAGGCCGTCTGATCCGAGCCGTCTGCACCCAGGTCCCGACGCCGGTTCGGCCGGGCCCAGGGCGCGTGGTCGGCCCGGGCTCAGGTGAGCGTGATGCGGACGCCGACCGTACCCTCGGTGCCGCGCCGCAGCCGGCTGCCCCACAGCGTCAGCCGGCCGAGCAGCCCGTACTTGCGGGCGATGGCGGCCCTGACCCGGGCCGTGCCGGCCGCGTCGAGCACGGCCGCCCTGCCCGGCACCTGAGCGCCGGTGAGGCGACCGCGTACGTCACACGGGCCGACCAGCACCTCAGGGTTGCGCCGTATCCGCTTGACCTTGCCGGAGTCCCGGACCGTCCAGATCGCCAGGTGGTCACCGTCGCGTACCACCCAGACCGGCGTCGGCACGGCGCGGCCGTCCTTGCGAAACGTGGTGACCAGCAGGTACTGGGCGTCGCCCAGGCGAGCCAGCTCGTCCGCCGCCCCGGTCATCGCCGGTGCAGCCCTTCGGTGAGCGCCTTGAACCCCTCGGTGCGCAGTTGACGGAACGACCGCGTGCCGCCGGACTCCACCCAGACCTTGAGCGAGGCGTCCCACACCGCGGCGCAGGCCCCGCCGACGAGCGCGGGGTACAGGTCGTGCCGGGGGTCCAGGCCCGTACGCTCGGCCACGAACTCGACGACGATGGATCTCATCTCGTCGATGATCTCGAGGTACCGGCTGACGAACGAGGGTTGGCGACGCATGAGGTCCATGCGGGCGAGGACCTGCTCCTCCTCGTCGGGCGTGTTGAAGTCCAGCAGGTCCATCACCGCGATGACCGACTCCAGCGGATCCTCGGTGGCCGGCCGGTTGGCGAGCTCGCGGCGCAGCCGGTCGATCCGGTCGGTGACGATCTCGCCGAAGAGAACGTCCTGCTTGGACGAGAAGTACCGGAAGAACGTACGGACGGCGACGTCCGCCGCCTCGGCGATATCCTCGACCGTGGTCTGGTCGTAGCCCTTCTCGGCGAACAGGCGCAACGCCGCCCGCTCGAGCGCCCGGCGCGTCTCCAGCTTCTTGCGTTCGCGCCTCGTCGGCGCCTGCTCTACCGTCACAGCACTCCCATCCTGGCACAGGACGGCCGCCCGAGACCCTGTGCCGGCGATGCCCTCGTCGCCGTGACCACGGATGGTCCCGCGTCCACCGTGGGCCCGCGCACCCGTGGCGCATCGCGCTCACGGCGGCTGAACACACGGCGGCGCGGGGAGCCGGGCGGCCGTACCAGGATGGGCACGGCGCCGAGGTCGTGCGGCAGCCCAGGTGGCGACGGGTGCATACGGCCAGCCGGAACCGCGGCCGGCCAGCCGCAGGACCCGCGTACGACCCCGCGTCGTCCGGGTCACCCGGTCCACCCGACCAAGGCGACCGAGAACGACCGGCAGGGGTATTCGCATCGATCGCTCAGCGTCGCGGTCACTCCGCCCGCCCCGGGGCGGACCGGTCGCTCGGCCCGCCCGAGGGTGGGGCCGCTGGCCCGGAGCGTGGCCGGGCTCGCGGCGCTGGCGGCCGGCCGGTCGTAGGCGCGGCGCTACGAGCGGGTGACGTCCCCGTCGACGACCTGGTCCGGGGTGCCGTCCTGGTTGCTGTCGACGATCGAGAGGTCGACCTTGCCGTCGCCGTCGTGGTCGAACTGGTACAGGTCGGCCTTTCCGTCGCCGTCGGTGTCCACCACCCAGACGTCGGACTTGCCGTCGTTGTTGGTGTCGAGGGTCAGCATCTCGTGCCGCTCGTCGCCGCGGGTCGGCGCGGTCTCGTTCTCGCTCATGCCTGCCCTTCCTGATGCGCGTGGACGCGGATAGCCGACCGTACCGGACCTCCGGCGGCCGGTCAGCCGACCGTACCGGACCGGGGTCAGTTCGTGATGGAGGTGACGCCAGCGTCGATCAGCGCGTCAACGATGAGGGCCGTTTCGTCGAAGGCGATGATCAACACGCCGTCCGGGTCGGCCTCGCGGACCTGCTGCCCGAAGGGGGAGAAGTCCAAGGCGCCCGTGTCGCCGGCGAGGGCCGCCTCGGCGGCCTCGGCGCTGTAGGGCATCAGCATGACGTCATCGGCCCGGAGGCCGGCGGCGACCAGGTTCTCCTTGGTCGACTCGGCCAACCCGACGCCGTACGCGTCATCCCGGTAAATGATCGCAAGTTTGCTGGTGCCATCCCGCACGATGATGTCGGCGAGGGCGGCCGCCTGCAGGCCATCGGGCGGGGCGGTCCGGAAGTACAGCCCGTCGTCCTCCTCGGTGGTCAACCGAGCAGCGGTGTTCGACGGCGAGAAGAGCACCACGCCCGCCTCGCGGATGACCGGGAGCACGGCAAGGCTCACGCCCGAGGCCCCGGCGCCGATGAGGACCTGGGCGCCCTCCTCGATCAGGCGCTCTGCGGTGGCCTTGGCGATCTCGGGGTTGGTGCCGTCGTCGCCATCGATCCACTCCACCGGATGGCCCAGGACGCCGCCGGCCTCGTTGATATCGTTCACCGCCAGCTGCAGCCCGGCGAACATGGGCCGTCCGCCGTTGGCGAGGGCGCCAGTGCGCGGCAGCAGGGCGCCCAACCGCAAGGGCTCGTCGGCTGTGGTCGCGCCGCTGCCGGAGGGTGGCGCGGTCTCGCTCGCCGTCCCGGGGTTACCGGCCGGCACGAACTGGGTCAGGCTATCGGCGATCTGGTTGCCGGGGCCGAAGCGCAGCACGCCGTACGTGCTCGCCGACGGCTCGCCGACCTCGGTGAACCCGCCCAGTTGCAGGGTGATACCCCGGTAGCGGATGTCGCGGCCCGCTCTCACCAGCGCCAGGCACTGGGCCGGCGTGTCACAGGGCTCGCCGCCGACCGTGACCCCATTGATCTGGGCGGCGATGTCCCGGGGGTCGGTCGACCCCGCGATCTGGGCGGCGAGGGCGGTGATGACCACCGCGTCGTACGTCTCGCCGGCGTAGAGGTCGTCGACCAGAGAAGGGTCGATCTGGCGGAGACGCGCCCGGAAGCTCTGCGTGAGCCGGGTCAGCGGCATCGTGCCCTTCATGCCGGCGATACCGTCCGGGTGGTCCTGCTGGATGGTCTCGCCGATCGCGTTGAGCATGTTGCCGTCGGCACCGTAGAGGTAGACCTGCCCAGGGCTGCGATTCAGCACATTCGAACTTGGCGGCTCCGCGTCGCCGCATCCCGAGAGGACCAGGCCGATGGCCACGCTCGCCGCAGCGGCGCGCCACGCCCGGCGACCACTGCAGACCCGGGAAACGTTCCGGCGCATCCTCAACTCCCTCCCTGCGAGCGCCCGGAACCGTTACGGCCCGCGCGGCTCGCCAGGGAGAGTAACCCGTCCGGGATCCCCTGTGCGGCTCAGCATCCCGGTCATTCGCAGCGTCACGCCGACGTTACGGCGTGAGCAGGCGAGCGCGGCGTTGTTCGTCCGGTTTTGTTGCCAACGCAACTTTCTCGGGGCGCGCGATCGGGGTCGGCCGGTCCGGCTGGGTAGCCTGCCCGGCATGGACTCCGCCGACCCTGACGCCGCTGGTAACGCCGCCCCGTCCCCATCGGATGAGCCGGACCGTCCGGCCGCGCCCGGAGGGTCCGCCGACGCAGGAGGCTCGGGCGGCGGCTCCGGGCCCGGCCGTGGCTTGGGGCCCGGCAGTGATTCAGGGCCCGGCAGCGATTCAGGGCCCGGCAGCGATCCGGCGCCGGGTAGCACCCAGGCCCGCGCCCGTCTGGCCGAGGCCGCCCAACGGTTGGCCCGGGCGGCCTTGACCGACCGCATGGGGATCACGCTGCTGGAGGCCTCGCCCGAGCGGGCGGTCGGCACGATGCCTGTCGAGGGCAACACCCAGCCGATGGGCCTGCTGCACGGGGGCGCCTCCTGCGTGCTCGCCGAGAGCCTGGGCTCGGTCGCGGCGGCCCTGCACGCGATGGAGACCATCGGCGGATACGCCGTGGGCCTGGAGATCTCCGCCACCCATCACCGCAGCGTCACCGCGGGCACGGTCACCGGGGTGGCGACGGCCATTCACCGTGGTCGTACGGTGGCGACCTACGAGATCGTCATCACCGACGAGTCGGGGCAGCGGGTCTGCACGGCGCGCCTGACCTGCGTGCTGCGCCGCGCGGAGGGCGGGAATCCGGGCCACCGCAGCCGCCCTGCCTGACCCACCGGCCGGGCCGACCGGTGGTGGCTTCTGCGACACCGGGCGGGCCGCCGCTTGTGTGGATTGGCTTGCCTCGGACGCCTAGGCTGCCTCACGTGGGTCCGGATCCGGCGAGTTCGCGAGCCGACCATTCCAGCGAGCCGGGGAGTGCATCGGCGGAACGCGTGGTCCCCGCCGAGCCGCACGTCGTGCCGCCCGAGGTCTACCAGGACGCGCAGGCCATCCTCGACTCGGCCCTGCGGGGCGACCGGGACGGGGTGGTTGACCGGTTCGAGGCGGCGCTCCAGCGGGGTGGGCTGCGCTCGGCGTACGACGTGGCGTGTTGCCTCGCCGCCACCATGGTCGGTGACCAGGTTCCGGGTGGGTTCGCCGCGTTGGACTTTCCAGATATTGAAAAGGCGCGGTACGACGCGCGGTGGGTGGCCCGGTTCGTCAGCGCGTACGCCAACGCCGACGCGTCGACCGGCCAGGCTCTCTTCGGGGCGGCCATGGCCGACGGCTGGCTGGCCGAGTGCCTCACCACGCTCGCCGGCTCGACGGTGGCCACGCTCCGCCGGCGCAGCCAGGGGATGGAGACGCGCTGACCGTTCGTGGTCGAGATGCGTTGACCGTCGGTGGCGGGACGGGCTGTTCATCTGCGGCCAGATGGGTTGGCTGCTCGCGGGGGATGCGCTGACCGCTCGGCGCGCCGCCGCGGAATCGTCGGGGGCTTCTGGTACAAGTGTTCGTATGATGGATTCCACGGCGCCCCGGCCCGGCTCGGCTGTGCTCGAGCGGGTCCGCAAGCTCTTGGCCAAGGCCGAGGACCCGGCGTGTTCGCCGGCCGAGGCGGCGGCGCTCAACGACAAGGCGGCCGAGCTGATCGCCAAGTACGGCGTGGACCGGGCGCTTCTGGCGGCCGCTGCCCCGGAGGCCGACCCGGTGGCGGATCGGGTGATCCGGCTGGACCCGCCGTACGCCCTGGACAAGGCCGGCCTGCTCGCCGCGATCGCCTCGGTCCTGCGGTGTCACAGCGTGCGACGCAAGCAGTGGGACCGAGGGGCGTACGTGTACTCGATCCACCTGTTCGGCTGCGAGTCCGACCTGGAGCGCACCGAGCTGCTGTTCACGTCGCTGCTCGTGCAGGCGTCCTACGGCCTGGCCGCCGCCCAGCCGCCGCCGTGGGAGCCGGTCGCCACGTTCCGGCGATCGTGGCTGGCCGGTTTCACCAAGGCCGTCGAGCAGCGGCTGCGCGAGGCGGAGCGCCGGGCCTCGGCCGCCGCCGAGTCCGGCGGAACGTCCATGGCGCTGGTGCTCGCCGATCGCGACGGTCGGGTCGCCCGTCGAGTGGCCGAGGTGTACCCCCGGTTGGGCCGGGCGGCGCCGCGCCGGCTCATGGGCAGCGGAGGCCGTGAGGGGTATGCGGCCGGACAGCGCGCCGACCTGGGCGGCCTACGTGTCGGCCGCCCGGCGTCGCGTGCTCTTCGCTCAACCGGGTGACGGGTCGGCCCGCCATCCGGTGCGTCAGTCAGTCGGCTGACGGGAGTCAGTTGGCTGCGAGGCTGCGCTCGTCGACCAGGCCGAAGTCGAAGTCGCCGTCACGCACGCCGCCGAGGAAGGCGATCCACTCGGCTGGGGTAAATCGGAGGGTAGGACCGTCGGGATCGGTAGAGTTGCGTACATGGATTACGCCGTCGGGAGAGGCAGCTGCCTCAACGCACGCGTGCGATTCACAGCGACGGCTACGGACCCATGTCAGCTCTGACCCTGGTGTGGACACGGTGTCTTCTCACCCTCTTCGGCGTCAGGCGCCGGCTACGGCGGCCTATTTCCAAGATCACGATTTACTTGCTTGGGCGTCTCACCGTGGAGGACGCCGGATTGGGCGATGGTAAGACCTCGTGCTCTAGCCTTTCGAGCCACCGTCCGGTCATCCTTCTGATGGTTAGTTAACATCATTTGGCTGAGGGTTGTCGGAAAACGGAGGATTCCATCGCCGCGGCATGCCCCTCGATGAAGGCCGCGGTCGCTTCCGGGGTCAGAGCCACCTCCCACATCCGCTCAAACAACGCGCGGTAGAGGCTTACCGTGTCCCGGTCGTCGCGGATGTGGTCCTCGTAAAGCATCTCCTGGTAGAGGACTGCGCTCTCCTCTTCCGCCAGGTCGATGATCGTGAAGTTGCCAGCCTGCCCGATCATCGCACCGTGGATCATGGGCACGATGCGGACGATGAGCTCGTTGTTCCTGATCATCGTGAGGACGTTGCGAAGCTGTTCGGCCATGACCGCGGGTCCGCCGACCTGGCGGTGCACGACGGATTCATCCAGCAGCAAGAGGTAGACCGGTCGGTCGGGGCGCTGGAAGATCCACCGGCGACGCTCGGCCCGGACCGCGTGGCGCACCGTGCGGGTCTCCTCGGGCATATCCGCCCAGAAGCTCAGGATTTCCTGGGCGTACTCTGAGGTTTGGAGAGCGCCCGGAATGATCGTTGGCTGGTAGCACCGGATCGCGGTGGCCTCGGCTTCGTATTGGATGAGTTGCCGCATCGCTGGCGTGAGGTGGGCCCGAAATTCCGGCTCGTCCCACCAGCCGCGGCTGCGGGCGGTGCGCGCCCATGACGTGAACCGTTCGACGGTCTCCGGGTCGGTCACCCCGAGCAGCGCCATGAGCGCCCGCAGGTCGGTGGCGGAGATGGTAACTTCACCGTTTTCGATGCGGTTGACCTTCGAGACGCTCCATTCGAGGCGCTCCGCCACCTCCGCCTGCGTCAGCCCGGCCGCCTCGCGGGCGGCGCGGAGCGCGAAGCGGAGTCGGCGGCGGGCAGCCGCGGGAGAGTCGGTCGTGGACAATGCATTCCCCCAGCCATCGTCTGCGGAGCGTCCCCGGCTGGCAGCGCTCCTGCGGGGCGTGACCGTCCGTGGCACCGTTGTGCGGTCGTCGCGGACTGATCTTTGCTATATAGCAGATCGCTGTGTGCGTCTTAACGACCGACCAGGGCTCCGGGGTGCCGCCTTCCCGACAGCTGACGATGGCCGGGGTGAACGGTGGCCGGGGTGAACGGTGGCCGGGGTGAACGGTGGCCGGGGTGAACGGTGGCTGAGTGACGGTGGCTGGGGCGGTGGCGGCGGTTGGGGGGTGGGCCGCCGCCACAGGGTAACCGGGGATGTCAGTAATCGACCGTCTCGACCGCCTCGAGCGCCCGCAGGAGCGCTCGCACCACCTGAGCGAACTGCAGCCGGTCGCGGCTGACGAACAGGCACACGCGGTTGCCGCGGTAGTAGGCCCACAGCGCGCGGGGGCGCCGCCAGGTCCGCCATCCGTGCAGGGCTGCGATCGCCGCGGCGAGGGCGAGGAGCACGCCGCCGACCGTCGCGTGTGGACTGCTCAGCAGCTCGGATCCGGCCACAGCGACGAGGACCGATAACCCGGACAGCGTGCTGGAGCAGACTCTCGCGGTCGGCGAGGCGAGCAGGACATCGATGGCGCTCTCACGAAAGACGTGGGGTCGTTCGAGCTCGGCGACGGGGTAGCACCTCCGGACGCCGGTGAGCGTCTCGACCGTGTCATGGGTGATCCGAACACCGGGGCCGGGGAACAGCTCCGCCATGTTCGTTACCTCCTCGTTGCTTGCGAGGAGGGTTGGCGATGCGCGACGATGGCATCTTGCGGGTCCTCCCCTCCTCTTTCGTGGGTTGGACTGAAGGCGGCGTCCGGGTGCCACCGGGCGCCGCTTCGCTTGGTGCCTATGTCTAGGCCGCGCTGCCTTTACTCGTGAGTATGAGTCCTTCGTCGTCTTTTGCGCTAGGGGCAATCTGCGATGTTGCAAGATCGACTACCTGGCTGACGAGCACAGCTGTATGGCCCATGTCTTGAGGCGGCGTTGGCCGCTGAGCCGACCGGACGGATGCCGGTTGGCGGAACGACAACGACGTGACGCGATGAAGCGGGTCTGGCGACGCCGGCCGGGGTGCTTGTCGGGTTACGGCCGCGCGGACCGCTACACCGACCACCAGCAGTACAAGTGCTCGCTTCCGGCCTGCGCCCGCCGTGACAGCGGCAGCCAATTCGGTTCACGAATTTCTGCGAGGTACTTCAGCCCTTCCTCGCCGTCGTTGAAATGCTCAGCTCTCTGATTCCTACCCGGGGAGCGATAAGGTCGGGAACTTGCTCCGCCGTAACGCTCGCCAGCACGTCACGTGTCCGGTCGGCTAGGTGGCCGACCGCGGAGGGTCAATTTCGCTTCTTCGGGGCGGGTGGATGAGCGTCACGTTCACCAGGTCCGTGCTGTAGGGGACTCCCGGGACGAGCCAGCCGTCCTGTCGGTGTACCCAAACGGCGCGACTGGGCGCCCGGAGAAAATCCCTTCCTGCCCCGGGTTCACGCAGGTGCCGAGGATCATGATCAGGCCCGGGGAATGTCCCGTGCGCGGATTGGCGTCGTCTGCGTCACCTGACGCAACACAAAGCCCTGACCTGCGCACGACGCTGGTCAGGGCTGGTGGTGGTGCTGGGTGGCCAGGGGCGGGGTCGAACCGCCGACCTTCCGATTTTCAGTCGGACGCTCGTACCAACTGAGCTACCTGGCCGTGGATTGCGCTCGCTTGTCGCTCACCCGGTGGGTGAAGCGGTCCTGACGGGACTTGAACCCGCGACCTCCGCCTTGACAGGGCGGCGAGCACTCCGACTGCTCCACAGGACCCTGATGTACCTGTTCGTGCCCCCAACGGGATTCGAACCCGTGCTACCGCCTTGAAAGGGCGGCGTCCTAGGCCGCTAGACGATGGGGGCGGCCCGGTAATCATCCCACACCGGGGACGGCCAACCGTGTCGCTCCCATCCGGCCCGCCGGAGGCCAGCAAAGCATACGTGACGACGGCGCGCTGTACCAACTCAGATACCCGTCAGTGAAGATCGTCACTCCCCAGGGTGACGCGTGGCGGGTACGGCGGCCAGCGCGATGGGCAGCACCCCGGACAGCCAGGGCGCGTACTCGTCTCCCGTCGGCACCAGGGTGGCGGCCGGTACCCACCGGGTCGCGGCGACCTCCTTGGGATCGGGCGTCACGGTGAGCTCACCGGTCACGTGGCCCACGAGCACGTGGTCGTACTCGTACTCCACCCGGCCGGTGGCCGCGTCCTCGGCCCGGTAGGTGTAGACCCCGACGTCGGTCAGCGGCACCCCGACCACGCCGAGCTCCTCGACGAGACGCCGGGTGGCCGCCTCGACCACCGGGACCCCGGGAGGGGGGTGGCCGCAGCAGGCGTTGGCCCACCGCAGCGGGAACCGGGTCTTCACCGACGCCCGCTGCTGCAGCAGCGTCCGCCCTTCATCGTCGAAGAGCAGCACCGAGAAGGCCCGGTGCAGCTGGCCCGGCGCGGTGTGGGCGTCCGACACGGTCGCGGAGCCGACCGCCTTGCCCTTTAGGTCAACCAATTCGACGAGATCTTGTTCCCGCGTCACGAACCCACCTCCCGTATCCCGGCGCCGACCTCACCGGCCGCCGCTGCCCTCACCGACGCCGCCCTCACTGGCGCCGCCCTGACCGACGATGTCCGACCGACGGCGCCCTCACCGACCCTCACCGACGGTGCCCTTACTGACGGTGCCCTTACTGACGGTGCCTTGACCGACGATGCGCTGCGCCGCGAGCCGACCCGAGATGAGCACCATCGGCACGCCGACCCCCGGCTGGGTCCCCGATCCGACGAAGACCACGTTGGACAACCCCGGGTGCAGGTTGCCGGGCCGGAACGGGCCGGTCTGCCGCACCGTGTGGGCCGAGGCGAACGGCGTCCCGGCGGCGTGGCCGAGCGCCGCCCAGTTGGCCGGGCTGGTGACCAGCCGGGTCTGGACGCTCGCCCCGAGACCGACGTAGCCCCGCTTCTCGAGAATGGCGATGATCTCGTCGGCGTACCGGTGGGCGAGGCCGTTCTCCCGCCAGGCCCGGGCGTCGGGGCCGCCGGCGGCCAGGTTCGGCACCGGCACGAGCACGTAGTAGACGTGCCGGCCGGCCGGGGCCAGCGCGGGATCGGTGCGGGTGGGGTTGGTGACGAGCATCGACGGGTCACGCATGAGCCGTCCGTGACGCGTGATGTCGTCGAAGGCCGCCGTCCAGGAGCGTCCGAAGTGAACGTTGTGGTGAGCGATCTGGCGGTACTCCTGCCGTGATCCCAGGTGGATGACCACGCAGGAGGGCGAGTACCGCAGCCGATCCAGCCGGCGCGGCGGCGCGCTGGCCGGCAGCAGCGTGCGGTAGGCCAGCGGGAGGTCAGGGTTGAGCACCACCACGTCGGCGGTGAGGCGTTCGCCGTCGGCGGTGTGCACCGCCCGGGCCCGTCCGGCGTACGTCTCCACCCGCGTCACGGTGGTGCCGTACCGGATCGTCACCCCGTGCTTGACCGCGGCGGCGGCCAGGGCCGCCGGGACGGCGTGGATCCCGCCGCGGGGGAAGTGGACCCCGCTCACCGCGTCCAGGTAGGGGATCACGGCGTAGACGGCGAGGGCCCGGTGCGGGGCCAGGCCGGCGTACAGGGCCTGGAACGAGAAGATCCGCTTCGTGCGGGGATCCCGGAAGAACTCGGCGACCTTGCCCTGCAGCGTCCGGAAGGCGCCGAGGCGGGCCAGCCGCAGCAGGTTGGGGCGGACCAGGCTCCACGGCGCGTCGAGGTTGCGCGCGATGAAGTCGTCCCGCTCCAGCCGCCACAGCTGGGTGGCGAAGTCGACGAAGCGGCGATACCCGTCCGCCTCGCGCGCCCCGCACACGCGGGTGATCTCCTCGGCCATCCGCTCGGGGTCGCTGATCACGTCCAGCCGCGAGCCGTCCGGGAAGAACGCCCGGTAGGCCGGGTCCAGCCGGGTGAGCGTGATCCAGTCCTCGAGCCGCTCGCCGACGGCGGCCAGCGGCTCGGCGATGAACTCCGGCGCGGTCAGCACGGTCGGCCCGGTGTCGAACTCGAATCCGTCGACCGAGATCCGCCCGGCGCGGCCGCCGGGCCCGGCCTCGCGCTCCAGGATCGTCACCTCGCGGCCGGCGGCGGCCAGGTGCAGGGCGCAGGACAGGCCGCCGAGGCCCG
>Ga0310830_101507_pt1 | contig 11296 bp, 13 predicted proteins | sample WT_ome_5_FD_201301 | JGI IMG/M metagenome (GOLD analysis project Ga0310830, IMG submission 201301) | Sorghum-adapted microbial communities enriched on wild type (WT) sorghum from Joint BioEnergy Institute, Emeryville, California, United... ...
GCCCAAATTTATGGAAGGCGTATGTCTAATTTTGGATAATCAACACTCGTGATACCAAATGTATTTTTCTTTGACCTCGCCCATTTTTTTACACCTCCAAAAAATAGATGAGGATAAGCATTTCGCCTATCCTCACGAGACTGTATAGGATTCCTTGTCGTTAGTCAGCGACACTTGAATAGGTCCTGTGCCTGTCGATTGGTCAAACAATGCTCGCGCTGTCACTGTTTGGACAATACCTTCCCGTCCTTCGACCGGCTGGCTCGATGCCGTATAAATCAACCGAGGGAAAATGATGTCCAAGTTGCTTCCTAGATGCAGCGCGTAGCTGAATTCTTGCAACGTGTCAGTGCTTGGACCGTCTGAGCCGCCCCAAAAGGCGATCAGCTCCTTGTCGCTGTCGAATCCAAGAGCGACTTCTAATGTGACCACCATCGAGCCCATGAACGCTTTTTTCGGGAATCGCGACCCGAATCCTTGAGCACTCTCAATGTCCGCGCCTGTCTCCACGGTCAATGACAGGCTGTTTACAGACGCGCTCATGTCCGTCCCGTTCTTTTCAAGTGACGCCATCGGTGCCGTAAAGACGTTGCCCTCGGTAAATTGAATATTAGACGCCAACGGCGCTCGCTTGTCCGATGCACCTAACGTATTGACCGTTAACAACGCCCATTCATTCTCGATCTCTAATTCAAGCGACTCAATCACGTTGCCAAGAAAGACATGCTCCATAATGTCCTTCCCAACCTTGGCTGAAAACGAAGGCATGAGCGCACTACGAGCCGGGTAGAACGTGTGCGTATATCCGGTTGATTCGTCCCCTGTCACCTCGTAGCCGCCTAATGCCCACTTCCAAAACCATCCCGTCGCTTTGTCGTCCAGTGGCAATGTAATCGAACCGCCTGTCGAGTACACGCCTAATTGCGCCAAGCGATCCAGGCCGGAAATGCCTTCATAAATCAGCTTGTCGTCTTCGGATGGCTCAATCGAAACACTTTCAGGGTCTAGCGTTTCCACATATTGCGCCGCTTCCACCCCGAACTTTGTTTCCTCGCCAATCATTAAATAGCGAGTAATTGCCATCTATGAATCACCACCTAAAATTATTCTGATTGACTAGGAAAAGGAATTTGTCTTGTGGTTCCATCTGACAAGTGAAAAATGATGTTGGTTCCGTCCGTTGTAATATCTGTGATGCCAACACCATCCTCGCCCTTGTCGCCTTTGTCTCCCTTGTCCCCTTTTGGTCCTTGCTCTCCCTGTGGACCTTGTGGACCCTGTGGGCCTTGTGGTCCTTGGGGACCGACTAACGATGCCAGCCATTCTTGCTCTGTGCCCTGGAATCCGTTTTCGACCGCGATCTCATAAGCCGATTTCCCAGGTGGTCCTTGTGTTCCTCCTGATTTCAGACTGTCGATATGCTCGTCAACCTGAGCGAAATATTCGTATAAATGAGGCAGCGTATTTCCACCCTCACCAATCCCTAACGAAACAGGAATCTTCAAATGCTTCAAAGGTTTTCTGTCGTCTTTTAGCGACAAGGCTACTCTCCCCCTTACTGTTGATTTTTTACTCCCTACGTTTCACTCGAAAATCAAATTGCACCGCAGACCAACAAACCTGCGTGTTATTGCCCATCTCGTAGGCCGGATCGATTTGTGTTGCACGAACATCCGATACAGTGCCACCTAGCGTCCGATCTTTTACAAGCACGTCATAGACCGTCAACGCCAAGTCATGGGCTTTTTCAAGCGCTTGTTCGGGGTCATTCGCTTTGACGAGCACGACAAAGTTGAACCGTATGTCATGGTCGGCTGTTTTCCCGCCTACCAAGTTAGGAGCATACGGCTCGGGAACAATCCAAATCGCAGGCGTGTGCAACGTCCCGACTCTCACCTTGTCCCCGTAGACAATCCGTTTGATTTCAGCGAGTTCCGGCGCCTGCTCCAATACCTCCCGAACCTTTGCTCGAATCTCCCTGTGAATGTCCTTGAGAGGCTTGTTTTGAATCATATCAGTTTCACTTCCTTCAACGCCTGTTCAACGAAATCGTCAATTCGCCGTTCGGCTGCGGCGATAGAACGCTCAATAAAGCGTTTCGGCTTAATTCCCGGGTGTTTGACCTTTTTGGCAAAGACCACTTCACCGTTTACCTCAAATCGCAACGCTTTCGCTCGCCGCGGATAGATTTCATATGGTCCAGAACCATAGTTTTGCACAAGCGCATATTCAACGTTCGTGCCAACTGTATAGAACCGCGCGTTTCGTTTTTGCAATTTCCATGATCCGGCCAAACGCCCGTGGTCTTGTGGAGAAAACTCCATCAAATTGCCCCAGACTTCAAGCGCAGTCAGTTCGGTCGCGCGGTTTAGCGCTGCCCTTATCCGCGGAGTCAACCGCCTTAAATCGTCCATGTTGATTTCGGAATCAAACATGTTCATCACGCCTCTACATAGTCATCTGAAGAAAGAAAAATGTCTATCTTTTGTCTCATAAACGGCTGTAGTTCCGTCCCCAAGTCTTTTGTGACGTCCGATGTATTCAAAATGGAGACGGCAAAGTCGTCAATTTGAATAATCGGACTGGAACGTTGCTGTTGGGCAACCGCGACAACTTTGGCGACAGTCCGCAATAAAACGTCTTGAATCGCCAAATAGTCGTCATCCGTTTCAAGAACAGTCCGTTTGAGCCTGGCATGGATATGTGATGCAATCCGCTCAATCCATGTAGACAACAAACTGTCCAATTTCGTTTCGGGATCGCCAACGTCCGGTGGAAATCCAAAGTGATCCGCAGAAACGCCCGTTAGATCGCGGACGTCCTGCGGAGTCACCACCTCGGTCACCGATTTTTCAAACAAGGGCATTGGCTATCACTCTTCTTTCAACGCTTCGAGCTTGTCGATGAGCGTAGAACGCTTCTTGCCAGCTTTCTCTTGGGACAACGCTTCGTCAACGGACAGCTTGCCTTCTTTAATCGTCTCTAGCACCTCGTCAATCGTCATACTTTGAACGTCCAAGGCAGGTTCGGTGGGTTCGGCACTTTCGTGACGATGTTCCGTTTCGCTTTTGTCGCCTTCACTCACGATTTCCACCTCAAAATCCCGCACCGCTTTCACGGTTAGATATTCACGATTGGAAACCGTGATTTCGACAGTTTGATTAGGAGGAAACTCGACACCGAGGCGGTATCGAGCTTTCTTCCCTTTGTTCACCACTCGTAATGTTTTCATCCCTGCTCACCTCATCAGCCAGTGTATCCTTTACCGACGACAGCCGCGTTTTCGTCCTCGTAGTGGCAGTCAACACGCAAAGTCGTGACAAAGTCCGTACGGCGTAGTTTCGGCTGACGGTCTGGCTCGATGCGAATGTCGCGATAGATGCCGTAGACAAGGTTAGCCGGGTTGACCAAGAGCGCCGTTCCGGCAGGCATGTTGGCCGCATCGACAACCGCAATTCCTTTGTACGCCAGTTGCGTCGCAGTCGTTTGTGCCGTGTCGCCAAGTCCCGTACCACGAGCACGGAGGACGTCACGGTAGGCGTCTTCGATGTCCCAATGGACGTAGAAGCGCCATTGCGAACGGTCACGCAGGTATTTTTTCGGCAACGCTTGAATCATCGCGTCAAACATGGCCTCGACGTCCTTGGCGTCAAAATCCGTATCGCCTTGAACGAGGTTGGCCGCTTTCTTGAGCCAGCCGTCCGTTTTGGCCAAGAACGAGTCGCTACTCGACTTGTCACCGTTGAGGAACAGTTCTTCGAGGTCAACGCCGACACGATCAGCAATCAACTGAATCAGCGTGTCCTCAAATCCTTCACGTTCGATGTTGTCCTCGAGTGTCGAGTCAGTGATGCCAGAAATGCCAATGACCTCAACCGACTCCAGTTTGTTCGTGCTGAAATCCGGCTTCGTTTCGCCGCTTGGAGCTTGATCTTCCGTCGCCCCTTGCAAAATTCGAGAACCAAATGCGATACGGTCAATGTCGTGTGTGTGGCTCGTCATGTCAATCCGGCGTGCTTCATCCAAAATGCGTGTAGCTTCGGAAACTGTACGCACGAACAGCCGTTGTTTTGCCGGAGTTAAGCGAGACGAGCCAAGGTCAGTCGTCGTGATGGCTTTCAGGGCGTTTTCTAATTTTCCAAGAAGAACATCGTTCGTGAACATATACTCAACACTCCTTTTCTCGTTTTTTTGTCTTATTTGCGTTTAAAGCCAAACGGGTCACGATCGTATTCATCTTTCGGACTCGATTTTTCCGCCGCTCCATCTTGACCCGTCAGCCGCTTCGAGAACGGGATTTTCCGCTTGAGTTCGTCAAGCTGCTTCACCACTTGCTCGTATTTTTCTTTGTAGTTTTCATCGTCGCTCTTGGCCGCCGCTTCGCCTTGGGTGTTGTCTTCCTCTTGCTGTCCTTGTGGTTCTTGTTGTTTTGTCGGCTCTTGAGCCGGTGCCGCGCCTTTCAGCGTATTCATGATCTCGGCCAGCTTGTCGTTTACTGGCTTCAATGAGTCATCAATCATCTTTTGAACGTCCTCGACTTTCACTTCTTCGTCACCCTCCTTCGATTTGCTTACGCGCTCTTCTTCGGCGATCCGCAGGAGCTCGTCAATGACCTCCTTTGCGGCTTTCAGCTTCTCGTAGTTCGCATCGGAAATTTTTCGCCCCGCCTTTTCGGCTGGTTTTAGACCGAGCTTTTCTTTTAATCTATCGAAAAGGCTTTTATTCGCCCGTTGTGGGCTTGTTTCTTCTTTCGAAAGGGTTACCCCTTGCTCAACGTTTTCCTCGCCTCTAACGGCCGCCTGCGCAGCCACAGCGAGGTTTTGCGAGGATGGTTCCTCAACAGGGACGATATTTTCCACGATACGAACCTCTTGCAAGTCGCCGACGAATTCAACGTCTCCCTGTTCATTGATCGTGTAGCCGATTTGGAACAATCGCGTGCTGCCCGTTTTCATATCCTGAATACGGACGATCACCGAGTCATCAAAAATCGAATGGACGTGTGAATCGATCACGTTGCTGTCGAACGTCTGATAGACTTTCCGACGCAATAAATCGGCGAGGTGTTCATACGAGCCTTGAAGCGCCTTTTTCACCGCTTCTTCCCGGCTGTTCTTGCTTTTAATCGCGATGAACTTCGCTTTTGGCACGGCAGGCTCATCAACAAGGGAAACGGCATTGACTACCCAATCGCCGGCTTCTCGCTCCAAATCGGCGAGCGTCGTACGTTTTACCGCTTCTTTCGATTTCAGCGCCACTTTCGGAACGCCCATAATCGAGAAGCCTGTCAGTTTCCCTTCCTTCACCGCCTGCCAGACTTCTTCGGCCTGAACACGAACGCCCATCATCCAACTTCCTTTCGGCACGGTCAATTCCTCGTTAATCTCCCAGTCAAACGGCAAGATGTACGATTCTACTACCTTGCCGACATTGTTCAGTGTGTGTTGCAAGTCGATGTTGCCGTATTGCTCTAAAAACTTGTGCGCCACTTCTTCGATTTTCTCGGCCGTTACGACATCCCCGTCACTGTCCGGCTCGTCGGGGACAAGAACGGGTCCAAATACAATCCGTTTTTCCTCGTTCTTGTGCGTGACTGGCGCTGTCAGTTCGTGGTTCATCCTTTCACTCCTTTCTGTTTGGAATCATTTTGAGAAGCCCTCTACTGCTTGAATGAAATCACCCCCTTTACGGATAGTAAGGCGTGCGAATAATCGCCTCGCCCTTTTTCGGGATATACGGACGGCACCGGCACCGACAGTTGATCCATTCCTCAATGGGACCGGATCGATCTAACGGATGCATCAGTCCATTGGAGAAACGTTCATCCATCCGTACCACCTGCCCGTGAAGCGAGTAATGGTCGGCACGGTCTCTTGGGTTTCTGCCCCTCACTCGGCTGTCTCTGACCGTCAACCACTGCTTATACCGGACGTTATAGTCTTGCATGGTCTGGACAATGCCGATGTTTTGCGCTGCCTGCACCTCGGTTCGTGCGATGGTCTGTAGCCGATGGTCCCGCAAGTCTTGGAAATCTGCACGTAAATCCACCGCAATGTCGTCAATCCCTTTGCCTTCCTCGTATCCATGAACCAACGTGGCACGGAAATCGCCTTTAATTCGCCGGAATGTATCGTCCGAAAAAACATAAACGCGCTCTCGTAATTCCTCGAGAACGCGCTCACTGAATTCAACAAAAACCAATTCCAATCCCTGTTCGAGAATGTCCTCGAACGTCAATTGTCGTGCTACGACCGCGCTTTCGACAGCTGCTTCGGCAATCTCTTCCTCCATGTCTGCGAAAATCGGGTCTAAAATCTCGGCAATAAATGATTCCTGTTCGAGAATCGACAGTGGAATATAGCCAAGCTCTCGCAACCGCTGAATGAACAAGCTCTCAAGCCCGACTTGCAATCGGACAAGACGCTGAGCAAGGCGTTCCTCGATTTCGGAAATGCGTTCGTCCTGCTCTTTAAACGCAGGAAGAGCGCCGTGCTCAACAAGGAATGACACAAGCTCGCGATCCATTTCCAACAGCTTGCACACCTTACACATGCTTGCCGCCTTCTTTCGTAGCAATATCAATCAGTTTGGCGTGCAACTGTTTCAGCGAGTCCAATACCGCACTCGTATCCGCTTGCTGTAGTGCGTCAAGTGGTTGCCCGAAAAGGTAATGTCTATCTAGGTTCGGATTGTCAATCGGCTCCTTGCCTAACTCCCGCAAAATCATGTTTTGCGTGTACGCGCCAATGTCGAACAAGAAGCGCAGCTCCTCGATCTTCGCCTGCGTGTCCTTCGTGTCAATGTCGTTGAAACGGAAACGCCAGTCGGTGATTCCTAGCCCGATGGATAGCAATCGGTTCATCACATTTTCAAGCATATCTTGTCTCGGCTCAATGACCGATTGCTTGTAGATTTCCGTTGACTCCCTCGCCGTTGAGCCGCCAAGCGACCCCTCGACGACAATCCCAGCGCGATAAGGCGGAACGCCATGCGCGGACAAGACTTCATCACGGTTATCAGTCCTCAACATTCGGAAACTTGCTTCCTTCGTCTCTACAGACAACGCTTGGAACTTGATTTCGACCGGCGTGGTTGAGTAATCCCCTTGCCCTTTTTGCGCTGTCACCACGAGCGTTGAATGCCGATTTTTCTTGATGTCCTGTTGAAAGTATCGTCGGATCAATTGCTTCGTTTGCTCGTCGAGTTCCGCTCCTGTCACCGTCACGACATACGCTGGAACGGCGTGATTTTCAAAGAAACTGATGTTGTACTCCGCCCGCTCCCGGTCGGAAATAATCGCGCTTAGCGCGGGCAAAATGTCCGGCAAGCCGTAATAGTCACTCCGGCTCGTATAATTGTGGACGTGAATGATTTCTGTTGCCCGTCGTTCGATCGGAATTGAACCGGCAGGCGCGATTTCGCCCGTCACGTAGTCCACGTCATTTTCAAAGCCAAACCGCTTGAACCATACCTTCTTCACGCCGCGAATTTGGCAATATCGGTTCATATCCTGATGAACGCGAACCGTATGCGCCGGAATATGCTCCAGACCGACAAGCGTGCCGTCTTCGGCTCGGATGACCTCATAATATCCGTTCCCAATGGAATCGTAGTCCACCATCACGTTGTTATTGATGTCGGTCAGCGTCTTGTACGGGTTCGGGTTCTCTAAAAACTGCATGGCGATTTCGCGCTGCTGTTCGCTTGGGTTGTTCGTTTTCGCTTCAAGATACCATCCTAGCCCTGCAGTATCCCGCGCCTTCGTTTTAACCGCTCGATAATGGTACGGGTTGATTTCGAGCAATTGTGCCAGTGCTTCAAAATTGTAAAGAGGTTCGACAAGCCCCAATTCCCCATACTGGCCGTCAAAACGGTCGCTTGGAATGACTCTCGACTCGCCCGATTGTTTGATCGCGTAGCGTTCGAGCGTGCTTTCCTCGATGATTTCCCCATCACTAAGAACGAACGCCTTAGCCACTGGCTTTTGCTGCATACTGCTTCCCTCCCTTCGTTAGAAGACGTCCACTTTGATTGTGCCTTTCGTTCCCGATCTGTTGAGGTACTGCAACGCTTGTGATGTCGCGTCCACTTGGTCATCTGTTGGCGCGTTCGGGAACGCGACCAATTCCTCGACATAATCATGCACCCACGGCGCGATGCTTGGGTGTGGAATATAGACGTTCCCGGCTTCAAATTGGGGTGATACGGCGTTCAGGCGTTCAACCTTCGTGCCGCTTGGCATCACTGGCAACATGCCGCTGACTTGATTTCGCAACGTATTGATGATGGCCGTGCCGTTGGCTCGATCTTCAATGAGCTTCGCTTGCGCTTGTGGCCATTTTGATGTCAATGAAATAATCGCGCGAATGGACTCTGTGAAAGACAGCTTCGCGCGCACTTGGTCAAGCAGGTATTTGTTTGCTCCCTTTCTGCCCCATACCTGTCCAACGACAAACGACCCGTCGTCCGTGTCCTTGAAAGCAAAGTCCCACGATTGAATGTATTCGTCCATTTGTGCAGGAGCTTCCCTGTAATATTTGAACCACGAGCGATGAATAATCGCGCCGCTTGGCGGCGTTGGACGCTGTTGGTAGAGCGCGTTCCATGTTCGGGAACCGACCGTCTTTTTCGTTTCTTCCGCCCACTTCTCGTCAAATCCGTACTCCGGCCATAACGGCTCGCCGATTTTTCGACCTAGCAAGTCGTTTTCGGAATCGCAAATCGCAGGCAAGGAAACCACTGTCCACCGCTCTGGCTCGTGTTCGAGCAGTCGTCCTGCAAGGTCGTCTTCATGCCACCGCGTCAAAATCAGAATCACCCGCCCACCGGGTTGCAAACGGGTGGATAGCGTGTTTTGCCACTCATTCCATATCATGTTTCGATACGTGATCGAATCCGCCTCTTTGCGGTTTTTGATCGGGTCGTCAATGATGAGCAAGTCCGCACCTTGGCCGGTGATCCCGCCGCCGATCCCGACCGAAATCATCCCGCCGCGGTATTCATCTATATCCCAACTCGTCACCGAATTGACGTCTCTTGAAAGACGGATGCCGAACAGTTCCTCGCCGAACCATTCGATCTTTTGCCGGTTCGCTTTCCCGAACCGCCTTGCCAATGAATCACCGTAGGAGACTTCGATCACTCGCCGGTCTGGGTTCCGGCCGATGAACCATGAGGGGAACGTCTCGGTGACGGTCATGGACTTGGAATGACGCGGCGGCATGAATATCATGAGACGGTCGATTTCACCGCGTTCCACTCTCATGAGATAATCACAAATTAAATCCGAATGTCGAGACGGACGATAGCGCCCAAAATGGGTGTATTCCAAATAGACCGAGTAATCTTCTTTGGCCAACTCTTTTTCGAGCACGTCTAAATTATTCAGAATCTCGCTTATTAGCATTGCGCTTTCGGATAAGTCGCTTGATAAGCTCCCTTGCTTCTTCGTCTTCAAGAAGCTCGCTGGCGATGTTGTGTTCCACTCTGACTTCGTATTGCCCATGAGTTGCCACCTGCCCCAAATGGTTCAAGTCTGCTGTTAATCGCTCTTTGCGCCCCCACCGTTCGGGAAACTTTCGCTCAAGCCGCCATGCCGCCGCCTGCCAATTTTCCTCCGCTGCCTTTCCGATAATCGCTACATCCCGTATCTCCGCTTGCGCCAATGCCTTTTCTATTGCGTTGGATAACTCGACAAACGGCGCTTCGCTCTTCTTCGGTCGGGCGTTCGGGTTCTTCGCTAGACGTTCCTTCTCCCGCGCTCCACGTTTCAACCAATCGTAAAATGTTGTTTTGTTGATCCCGACATAAGCACAGGCCGTTTCAATGTAATTGCCCGCTCGGATCACTTTTACGAGTTCTTCCTGCAATTCGGGAGTGAGTTTTATTGGACGTCCCTTTTTGTTTTTTGTCATGCCCTCTTCACCACCTTCCAATTCATTTATTTTTGGAAAAAGAAAAGGCGCCATAGAAGGCGCGTTCAATTCAATCCCAATAAAGCTTTGATTTGTAGTTTTGCATATTCTTTTATTACTTCCAGAGGGACTGAAGCAATTTCTAGTCCCTTTCCTTTAATACCCTCTTTGGTTTTATTCCAAATTGTATTGTTTCTAATTGAATCAAGAAATTCATGTCCATCCCATGTCAGTGACGCTAAAATCCACAACGGTTCATTTCCTGCCCACTTTGTATAATTTTCTACAAACCCTGCTTGCTCTAAAATTTTCAAGTGATATGCAACTACTTCCCTATCCCAATCTTTAGGAATGGGCAGTTCTTTTTTATCATCATTTTTTTCGATAATAAATAGTAGTTCTCTTACTAAATCCATATTTCTTTCCACGGTTCATAATCCCCCTTTGTGTTGTATTTCAACAAAAGGAGATAGTTTCCTACATAGTTTTTTCGTCAAATTCCGACATTCGTACTCGTCACTAAAACAAAGAAGCCGCCGCTCAATCAGCGACAGCCTCTTTGCGGGGAAGGGATTCGTTGGGCTCTTCTCGGTTAGTCTGCTCCACTCACGCGCATACATGGTAGAGGGTATTGAGGGTATTTATTTGTCCAATATCATTTTATCACAAAAAAACGTGCCAAAACTGACATGTTTTTGACGTTTTATTGTTCTCCACCTTTGGTTAGTTTCAAAACAGAATGGATTTTCCTACATCACTTTTTCGTCAAATTCCGACATCCACACACACCGCACAAATGGACAGGAAACAAGATATGGCACTTGCCACTTCGCCCATATACAGTTTTTGCACTTGTGGCGTTCGTAGATACGTTGGGCTTTTTCTTTGTCGCTGTATGGATACATAACCATAAACCTCACTTCATGCTCTCACCGTAGCTTATATTACATGAACTTATTGTTTCCTGTTTTGCGTTTCTAATTCATCGCAAATAAAAACGTCACCCGATCGGGTGACGCTGATGGAAGCTTTTCACTTATTAGTGGCATTTACACGACAAAAATACAGTGTTATAAATAAGTTTGGTTCATCACCAAAAGTTGTACTTGCACCTGTCATGAAAGTATGTTAGCTGTTTCTAGCCGAACCCGCAATGCAAAACGCTGGATATTTCTGTATCCGTATCCCCGACGTTTCATCAGCTTGATCTTGTTATTTGTTCCCTCCATTTTCCCATTTGAATAAGGGGATAAAATGCACGATATGATTTCGTCTGTTCGTTTGACGAGTGATTTTGCGATGGCGCGAACAGCAGAACAAGGACAAAACAAATACCGATGAACCCAGGCGTTCAAACGACGTTTCGCTTGTCGCTCGCTTTG
>Ga0310830_101508_pt1 | contig 11296 bp, 10 predicted proteins | sample WT_ome_5_FD_201301 | JGI IMG/M metagenome (GOLD analysis project Ga0310830, IMG submission 201301) | Sorghum-adapted microbial communities enriched on wild type (WT) sorghum from Joint BioEnergy Institute, Emeryville, California, United... ...
CCCGGCCGGTGCCGGCGACCGCGACCGCGGCGGCCCGGGGAGGGCTGCGGTCGGAGGTGAGCCGGTGATCCCGCGGGGGATCAGGTGATCCCTGTGGCGGGATCAGGCAACGGAGGTCAGAGGAAGTAGCGGAGCCAGACGTAGAGCCAGGCGAGCAGGCAGCTCAGCAGGGTGACGATGATGCCGTACTTGGTGAACTGCCAGAACGAGATCCGGTGCCCGGTCCGGGCCGCGATGCCGAGGGCCACCACGTTGGCGCTGGCCGCGACGGCGGTGCCGTTGCCGCCGAAGTCGGCGCCGAGGGCGAAGGCCCACCACAGCGCCTGCCCGACCTGCGGGTCCGGCGCCTGGGCGACCACACCTTCGACGATCGGCGTCATCGTGGCGACGTACGGGATGTTGTCGAAGAAGGCGCCGAGGACCGCGGAGCCGAAGATCAGCGAGGTGGCCGCGGCGAAGAAGTTGTCGCCGACGACGTCGACCACCCACTCGCCGACGGTCCCGATCACGCCGGTGTGCACCAGCGCGCCGACCATCACGAACAGGCCCATGAAGAACACCAGGGTCGACCACTCCACCTCCTCCAGCACCTCACCGACGTCCAGCTTCGAGACCAGCAGCATCACCCCGGCGCCGACCATGGCCACCACCGACGGGTCGATGTGCAGCACCGAGTGCAGCCCGAAGCCGACGATCACCAGGCCGAGGACGACCAGGCAGCGGACCAGCAGACGTACGTCGGTGATGGCCCGGCGCTCCTGGAGCGCCATCACCGCGGCGACGTGCTCCGGGTGGTAGCGGAAGGACCGCGCGAACAGCACCCGGGTGAAGAGCACGAACGCCGCGAAGATCGCCGCGACGATCGGCGCCATGTGGACCAGGAAGTCGCCGAAGCTCAGCCCGGCCCGGCTGCCGATGATGATGTTCGGCGGGTCGCCGATCAACGTCGCCGCCCCACCGATGTTGCTGGCCAGCACCTCGGCGATCAGGTACGGCCGGGCGGAGATGTGCAGCCGGTTGCAGACCACCACGGTGACCGGGGCGACCAGCATGATCGTGGTGACGTTGTCGAGGAACGGCGAGGCGACGGCGGTGATCGCCATCAACATCACCATCAGCCGGTACGGCCGCCCGCCCGACCGCTTGGCAGCCCAGATCGCGAGGTAGTCGAAGACGCCCGTCTGCTTGATGATGCCGACGATGATCATCATGCCGAGCAGCAGGAAGATGACCCGCCAGTCGATCCCCTCGTGCTCGGAGAAGAACACCTCGGCACCGGGCGCCAACCCCAGGACGAGCATCGCCCCGGCGGCGATCAGCACCACCTTGACCTTGTCCACCTTCTCGGTGGCGATGAAGACGAACGCCACGACGAAGATGGCGAGCGCGGCGATGGCACTCATCGGCCCCACCCCGCCTTCGGCCGGGTCGGCACGAGGGTGCCGACCGGCATCAGGGCTCGGGTGCGAGCAGGGCGAGTTTGCCGAGCAGCCGTTCGAGGGTGATGGCTCCGACGAGCGCCCCGGTGCCGTCGACCACCGCCACCAGTGGGCAACGCTGGCGCGCCATCAGGGCGGCCACCTCCAGCAGGGTCGCGTCCGGCGCGACCGTCGCCGGGCGGCCAGCCTCCCGGACCAGGCAGTCCCCCACGGTCAGGCTGGCCAGTTCCTCCCAGAAGAGGTCGGCGTGCGCCTCGTCGATGGTCCGGGCCAGTGCGGCATCCTCCTGGTAGCTGCCCGGGACCGCGAGCCGGAGCACCTGGGTGCCGGGCAGGACAGTACGCGGCCGTCCCCGGTCGCCGATGACGATCAGCCCCGGCAACCGGCCGAGTGCCATCAGGCGCAGCGCCTTCGCCACGGAATCCTGGACGGTCACCGTCGGAACATCCACGGCGATTTGTCCTGCTTGCATGACACCATCCCCTGGGACACGGCCTGGCTCCAGCCGGTGTTCCCGAACGACTCGACGATGAACAGGGCGCGGACGGCCGCTGCGCCGTCCGGCTGTGGACAGACTGGGGGCAAAGGACACAGGTACGACGGTCTGCGCGAGAAAGGATCCCGACCTTCCGGAGTGTGGCGACACGGGGCCCCTTCCCCATTTTCGCGCCGGTCACGCGGACCCGCCGAGCAGGTCGGCGAGCCGTCGCTCGAGGTGGGCCAGACGGTCGGCCACCGAGCTGCTGTGCAGCACCTCGGCGACCTGGTCGGCCTCGTCGTGTTCCAGCGCGATGCGCTGCTCCGGTTCGTCCGGGTCCGTCGCGCCGTAGATCAGCAGCGACCGCTGGCCGGCGCCGTCCACCAGTACGCCGAAACGCTGTCCGCCCCGGGTCAGGAAATGATGCACGACACCGACGCCGGGGACCGTGGTTCGAGTGATCTCCACTGTTCCTCGCTCGGGCTTGGGGGGCGTGGGAAAGGCACCGGTGCCGGCACGACCATCCGGTGGGAAGCGGCGGTCACGGCTCCGGTTTATGGTCAAGACTCCCGAGCGTGCAGGCGGTCGACCATCGGGCTTGGCACCCATTTGGGCGGGGGCGGAACATGCACGAAGCAGCAGGTCAGCGTGGGTATTTCCGGAATCGGATGGGAGGCGGACCACATGGACAGCCCGACGGTGGACCGGAGACGCTGGAAAGCATGACCGACACCGCCGATCAGGTCGCCACCCGGGGCGCGGCACGGTGGTTCGGCGTGCGCGGCCGGTCGCCGAGCAGGGGTTCGGGATCCCGGACCCGCACCCCGGGTCCACCCAGGCCCGGTTGCCGCTCTCCGGCCCAGGCACTGTTCCGCCGGCTCTTCGTGCTCAACGGGCTGGTCTTCACCGTCGGCACGCTCGTCCTCGCCCTCTCGCCCGCCACCGTCTCGTCGCCGGTGCTGCTCACCGAGATCCCGGTGTTGACCGTCGGCCTGGCGCTGATGCTCGCGGTGAACGGGCTGCTGCTGCGGGCCAGCCTGGCGCCGCTCGACGCGCTGACCACGCTGATGCAGCGGGTGCACCTGCTGCACCCCGGACAACGCCTCCGGGACAGCGGCAACGGCGATCTGACCAACCTGATCGAGTCCTTCAACGCGATGCTCGACCGCCTGGAGGCGGAACGGAGTACCAGCAGCGCCCACGCGCTGGCCGCCCAGGAGGGGGAGCGGCAGCGCATCGCCCGGGAACTGCACGACGAGATCGGGCAGAGCCTGACCGTGGTGCTGCTCGGGCTCAAACGCGCGGTCGACCGGGCCCCCGACGAGCTTCGCGAGGAGCTGCACGCTGTCCAGGAGACGCTCCGGTCGAGTCTCAACGACGTGGGGCGGGTCGCCCGCCGGCTGCGTCCGGACGTGCTGGAGGATCTGGGACTGCTGAGCGCGCTCAACGCTCTGGCCACCGAGTTCTCCCAGATGAGTGGCGTGCCGGTCCAGCGTCGGTTGAAGCCTGACCTGCCGGCACTCAGCGCGGAGAAGGAACTGGTGATCTACCGGATCGCCCAGGAGAGCCTCACCAACGTGGCCCGGCACGCCCACGCCAGCCGGGTCGAACTCTCACTGCGTGCCGAGCCCGACGCCGTGGTTCTCCGGGTCGCTGACAACGGCCGGGGCGAGGTGCGCGAGGAGGGAGCCGGAATTCGGGGTATGCGGGAACGCGCCCTGCTCATCAACGCACGTCTGGACATCGAGGCGGTTCCCGGCGTGGGTACCGACGTACGGCTGGTCGTGCCCGTCCGGGGCGGGGGGAGGTAACGACGGTGTCCGAGGCCAAGACCCGGATACTGCTGGCGGACGACCACGCGCTGGTCCGCCGGGGTCTGCGGCTGATTCTCGACGCCGAGCCGGACCTGATGGTCGTGGCGGAGGCGGCCGACGGCGCCGAGGCGGTCGAGGCGGCGAAGCGGCCCGAGATCGATCTGGCGATCCTGGACATCGCCATGCCACGGATGACCGGGTTGCAGGCGGCCCGGGAGATCTCCCGCCGCGCCCCCGGGATCCGGATCCTGATGTTGTCGATGCACGACAACGAGCAGTACTTCTTCGAGTCGCTGCGGGCCGGTGCCTCCGGCTACGTCCTCAAGTCGGTCGCCGACCGGGACCTGATCGAGGCGTGCCGGGCCGCGATGCGCGGCGAGCCCTTCCTCTACCCGGGGGCGATCACCGCGTTGATCCGTGACTACCTGCACCGGGACCGGCAGGGGGAGCGGTTGCCGGACAGCATCCTGACCCCGCGTGAGGAGGAGATCATCAAGCTGATCGCGGAGGGCTACTCCTCCAAGGAGATCGCCGAGGCGCTGGTGATCAGCGTGAAGACCGTCGACCGGCACCGCGCCAACATCCTGCAGAAACTCGGGATGCGGGACCGGATCGACCTCACCCGGTACGCCATCCGGGCCGGCCTCGTCGAACCCTGACCGGCCCGGCCACCACGGCCGGACCGACCCGCGCGCGGCCCACACGGCGCCGCCGTCGCCCGAACGGCCCGCGGCGGCCGGCGACGGTCAGCGCACCGGCACGACCGTCCGCACGGTGGCCTGGTCGACCTCGGAGAGCCGGATGGTGAACCGCAGCTCCCAGTCGCCGGGTACGGGGAAGGCCACCGAACCGACGGCGTGGTGGGCGGTGACGCCGAGCATCGGGGTACGGGTCGGCTCGACGCCGCGGGCGGGAAGGGCGGTCGTGACGAACCACTCCACCACCGGCAGCGGCGTGCCGTCCGGCCGGTAGACGTACGCGTGCACGGTGTTGTGGTCGCCGACCCGGGCGGGATAGATCTCGAACTGGAGCGTGTAGAGCGGCGAGTCGAGGGTCTGGGCGAAGCCGTCGGCCACGGCCGCCGTCGCCTCGACCGCGGCGCTGCGGCCCGGCGTGGTCTGTACCAGCACCGCGCTGACCCCGAGCACGACGACCCCGAGCGCCACCTCCACCCCGACCGCGCGCCGGAGCCGGCGGAGCCGGGACACCGCCGCGTCGCCCACCGGGGCGGGACCGGACGTCTCCACCGCCGGCCGCCGCCGGATGCGGTGGGTCAGCCGGCGGGCGTACCCGGCGACCGCCAGCAGCACCGCCAGCAGGGACAGCTTCGCCAGCACCAGCCGCCCGTGGTCGGTGCCGACCAGCGGGCGCGGCCCGCCGACCTCGACCAGCGCCCGCACCACGCCGCCGGCGACGAGCCAGAGCACGGCGACCGCCGCCCACCGGGACCAGACCGGCAGGACGATCCCGAGGACGCGCGGGTGGGCGGCCCGCAGCAGGTACCCGACGAGGACGACCAGGCCACCGAGCCAGACCGAGGCGGCGGCCAGGTGGACGACGTCCGCGGCGACGCTGGCGACCGGGACCGGCGCGGCGACGGCGTGCCCGGCCAGGGGCCAGGTGACCAGCCCGGCCACGGCGAGCGGGAGCAGGAGGGCGAGCCGACGCCGGCCACCGTCGACCCGGGCTGACGTACCGGGCGTCAGCAGGGGCGGCAACAGGGCGGCGACCAGCAGCAGGACGCCGAGCCGGCCGACGAGGAGCAGGCCGGGGCCGGAGCCGAGGACCCGGGCCAGCTCGCCGGCCGACACGTCGAGGAGTCCGGCGCCGCTGGTGTACGGCACCTGGAGCCAGAGGCCACCGAGGGTGCCGACGGCGATCAGGCCGAGGCCGACCCGGACCAGTCGCACCGGGCCGCGCCGGGAGAGCCGGCGGGGCCACAGCCGTGCCAACAGCAGGGCGGGGCCGAGCGTCAGCGCCAGTCCGGCGTACCCGAGACACCTGCTGACCGACACGGCGACCCGGACGGCGGGGTCGACGCCGACGTCTGCCGGCTCGGGCGGGGCGGCGGAGGCGGCACCGACCGAGAAGGTCCAGCTGCCCGCGACCGGATGGCTGTCGGCGGAGACCACCCGGTAACTGACGACGTACGTGCCGAGCGGGCGGTCGGCGACCCGGATCGGGATCCGCAGCGTGGCGCCGCGGACGCTGGGTTCGCCCGCGTTGATGCGTCTGCCGTCCGGGGCCAGCACCTGGGTCCGACCGGGAACCAGGGCGACCGGCTCGCTGAAGGTGATCGTCACCTCGGTGGGGGAGTACCCGAGCACCGCCCCCTGCTGCGGCACGGTGGAGACGACCGTGGCGTGGGCCGCGGCCGGCGCGGCCGGGCCGAGCAGCGCCGCGAGCCCGACGAGCAGCGCCGCGAGCCCGACGAGCAGCGCCACGGGCCGGGCGCGGCGCGTCACGACCGCGGCGGGTGGCACCCCGCGCCCGCCACGCCCTGTCGCGGGTGGTCCGGGCGGTACGGCACCGCGGGGCGGGAGCGCCGGGACGGACGGGATCGGTCTGCTGCGGAGCGAACGGTGTCCCACCCCGGTTGGTTCGGCTGGCCGACCCGAAAGGTTCAACGCGGTCTCCGAATGACTGCCGGCTGGGTTGTCGCCGTGTGGTACGAATCTGCGCGTGCCCCCACACCAGGACGATGACTTTCGATGGCTTGAGGACCTGGCCAGCGCCGAGGTGACCGACTGGGTCCGGGCCCGCAACGCCGAGACGCTCGCCACCATCGCCGACGATCCCTCGTTCGCCGCGCTGCGCGACTCGCTCCGCCAGGTCCTCGACGACACGGACCGGGTGCCGTACGTCCACTGGGCCGGCAGACACCTCTACAACCTGTGGAAGGACGAGGCCCACCCGCGTGGGGTGTGGCGGCGAACCACGCTCGACGAGTATCGGCGACCCGAACCCAGGTGGCAGGTGCTGCTCGACGTCGACGCCCTGGCCGAGGCGGAGGGCGAACCGTGGACCTGGCAGGGGGCGACCATCCGGCGCCCCGACCACCGGCGGTGTCTGATCCGCCTCGCCCGGGGTGGCGCCGACGCCCACGTCGTCCGGGAGTTCGACCTGGAGCGCCGCGCCTTCGTCACCGACGGCTTCGTCCTGCCGGAGGCGAAGAGCGACGTCTGTTGGATCGACGAGGACAACATCTACGTCGGCACCGACTTCGGCCCCGGCTCGCTGACCACCTCCGGCTATCCCCGGGTGGTGAAACGGTGGCGGCGGGGCACCCCGCTGACCGAGGCCGCGGTGGTCTACGAGGGGCACGACGACGACGTCTCGGTGTACGCCGTACACGACCCGACCCCGGGCTTCGTCCGGGACTTCTTCGGGCGTCGGCTCGACTTCTTCCGGCGCGTGGAGTTCCTCCGCACCCCGGACGGCGACCTGGTGCCGATCGACGTACCGGAGGACGCCGAGACCGACGTACACCGGGAGTGGTTGCTCATCCAGCTCCGCTCGGACTGGACGGTGGGCGGGCGGACGTACCCGGGGGGTGCCGTGCTGGTCACCCGGCTGGACCGGTTCCTCGCCGGCGAGCGGGAGCTGACCGTGGTCTTCGAACCGTCCGCCGACGCGGCGTTCAGCGGGCACGCCTGGACGCGCCATCACCTGATCCTGAGCAGCCTGGTCGACGTGCGCAGCCGGATCGAGGCGCTCACCCCCGGCGCGGACGGGTGGCGGCGGGTCCCGCTGCCCGGCCCCACCGTCCGGCCTCCGGCCGCGGCTGCGGGGGCCGCGGCCGGCCACGGCGAGGCGGATCAGCCGCGGCACGTCGCCGTGCTCGACACGAATCCCGAGCACAGCGACGAGTTCCTGCTGTCCAGCACCGGCTTCCTCCAGCCGACGGCACTGCATCACGGCACGGTCGGCGGGCCCGTCGAGATGCTGAAGCAGGAGCCTGCCTTCTTCGACACCGCCGGCATGACGGTACGGCAGTACTTCGCCCGCTCGGCCGACGGGACCCGGGTGCCGTACACCGTGGTGACCCCGCCCGGGCATGCGGCCGGTCCCACGCTGCTGACCGGGTACGGCGGCTTCGAGATCTCCTGGACGCCCGGCTACAACGGGGTCATCGGGCGGGGGTGGCTGGCCCGGGGCGGCTGCTACGTGGTGGCGAACATCCGCGGCGGCGGCGAGTACGGCCCGCGTTGGCACCGGGCCGCGCTGCGGGAGAACCGCCCCCGGGCGTACGAGGACTTCGCCGCCGTCGCGACCGACCTGGTGGCCCGGGGCATCACCGTGCCGGCGCGGCTGGGCATCGAGGGCGGCAGCAACGGCGGACTGCTGATGGGGGTGATGCTGACCCGCTACCCGGAGCTGTTCGGCGCGGTGGTGGCCCGGGTTCCGCTGCTGGACATGCGGCGCTACCACCGGCTGCTGGCCGGTGCCTCGTGGATGGCCGAGTACGGCGACCCGGACGACGCGGCCGACTGGGCGTTCCTGCGGGAGTACTCGCCGTACCACAACGTCCGGCCGGGGCGGCGATACCCGCCGGTGCTGCTGATCACCTCGACCCGGGACGACCGGGTCCACCCCGGGCACGCCCGGAAGATGGCGGCCCGGTTGCGTCAGTACGGCCACGACGTCTCCTACTACGAGAACGTCGAGGGCGGACACGGGGCCGCCGCCGACAACGCGCAGTTGGCGTTCAAGTGGGCGCTGATGCTGACCTTCCTGTGGCGGCGCCTGACGGCGGCCTGAGGCGTGGTGCCGACCCGGTGGCCGGGACGAGCCTCGGAACGACCGGACACCGGACTCGGTCCCCGCTCGGGCCGGCGGTCCCGGCGATCGGCAGCCGACCGCGCCGCCGGTTGCGAACGGCGTGGACGTCCGGGCGCGGTCGGCTGCCGCGTACGTCGTGGGTGTCGTGTCGGCGCCGCGGACCGCCGCCCGTGACCCTGCGCGGCGCGTCCGATGGTCCGAAGTCTCTCGGAGGTCCGCCATTCGGATAGCCGTGGCGGGCATGGCCGACGATGGTACAAATGTCCGAAGTCGCCATGGCCGACTCGGCATTGTCATCGACGCGTCGGGATGACGAAACGCGTCGATTGTCCACTATGGATGATCTGGCCGAGGGTCGAAACTTCCTCGGTGACCTACCAGACGCCGCAGAATCCGCTCGGACCCACAGACCCGCCCGCCCAGCCGATGCCGTCCGTCTCCCAGCGCGGACGTCGGGCGCGGTCGGTGCCGCGGCACGGGTCGGGCCGGCTTGGCCCGGGGCAGAAGGCAGCGCTGATCGTCGGCGCCCCGATGCTGGGGCTCCTGCTCTGCTGCGGTGGGTTGTTCGCGGCCGTCAGCGGTGACAAACCGACGCAGACCACGGCCGGCACCCCGGCCGTGAATGTCCGCGAACCGGGCCCGCAGGCGCCGGATCCCGGTACGGCGGAGATCACCGCCACGGCCGAGTCGGCTCCGACCGTGACCGAAACGACCCCCGGCGGCCCGGAGACCACCACCCCGTTGCCTCGCTCGACCACCCAGTCGACCGGGCCGACGATCGAGAAGCGGCGCGTCACCGAGACCCGGAGCATCCCGTACCGGGAGCGGACGGTGAAGGACGCGTCGCTGCCCAAGGGCACCCGCAAGGTACGGGTCAGGGGGGTGCCGGGCCGGAAGACGCTGGTCTACGAGGTGACGTACACCAACGGGGTGCCGACCAGCCGGCGGCTGGTCGAGGAGGTGGTGACGAAGCAGCCGATCACCCAGGTGGTGGCTGTCGGCACCAAGGAGACCCGGCGCTGCGATCCGAACTACAGCGGTTGTGTACCGGTTGCCAGCGACGTCGACTGTGCGGGCGGTGGTGGTAACGGTCCGGCCTATGTCGAGGGGCCGGTCCGGGTCATCGGCCGGGACATCTACGGCCTTGACCGGGATGGCGACGGCTACGGCTGCGACGACTGAGGCGCGGGGAGTCGGCGGCTAGGCTCGGGTCGGATGACGCCCGGTGGTCGTGCGGCGTTTCCGAGTCGTCGGGTCGGGTTCGCCCGGTGGGTGTCCGCCTGTGGGCCCAACCGTCGAGTGGGGGTTGGTGAATGTCGAGCGTCGAGGAGCTCGCTGTTGAACTCGGTGTGCTGACCAGCGGGGTCGAGGGGGCACGGGCCCAGGCGGCGGCAGCCGGCCGGCAGGCGCAGGAGGTGGCACGGCAGGCCGCCGCCGCCGGGTTCGCCGCCGTGGCGGCGGGCATGGCCGCGGTGCAGCAGGCGATCGCCGAGATTCAGGGCCGCCTGAACCAGCTTGGTGCTCTGCTGGGCGAGGCGGCGACCGCGACGGCCCGGGTGCCGCAGGGGGGATCGCCGCAGGAGACGGTTGCCGGACTGGGCCTGGTGCGGGAGAGGTTGGACGGCGCCCGGGACGCGGTGGGTGCCGCGGTCGAGCAGGTCGACCGGGCCCGGCGGCTGGTGGGCGCGACCCTGCAGGGTGGGCAGCCGGGGCCGTTGCTGTCGGCGCTTCAGGGCGTCACCCAGATCCTGGCGCCGCTGGCCCAGCGGGTGGGCAGCGCCCGACAGCTCACCGAGGCGGCGATGGCCCAGGCCCGGCAGTTGGGGTCGTCGGGAAACTGACCAGGGCTGGCGGGTCCCCACCCGCCAGCCCTGGTCAGGCCACCATCGACGGGCGGCCCGCCGTGTCAGGCGAGCCGGATGCAGAAGGTCCGGGAGAGGGCGCTTTCGGTACGCCATGGAGTAGGCGACCCACCGGTATACCGGGTCAGCCTCCGACCGGAAGGCCGACCAGGATCGGTCCAAGGGTGGACGATGCCACGCGGCGCTCGTTGGAGTTGGAGAACGAATGCGCAGACACGGTCGCGCGTAAGGGCTACCGGGTTCACCAGAACCCTACTCGGCAGGAGATCGCCGAAGCGCGGCGGACCACGAGGGATGTGGGGAAGCCAGACGGCGACCCGGACTATCTGATTGAGGGCCATGTTTTCGACTGCTACTCTCCCACGCCTGCCGCCACGGTCCGTGGTGTGTGGACCCAGGTGCGCAAGAAGGTGGTCGGCCAGCAGACCCAACGTGTCGTGGTGAATCTTCACGACTGGTGCGGCGACCTCGGGGACTTGCAAAAGCAGTTCGATGACTGGCCCATATCCGGACTCAAGGAGCTGATAGCGGTGACGCGGAACGGTGCGATCGTTCAGATCGTGCGGCGAGACTGAGGAAGTACACGTATGGCGGTCGAGTACCAGTTGACTCTTGCGGGGGACATCCCGTTGGAGGAGGTGGCAGCCGTTGCGGCTCCGGAGGCTGCGGAGATTCCCACACCGTCGGGTGGTGGTCGCTTGTTTACTGCCGACCTTCGGGATCGCTATGGGTACGGGGTGAGCATCTTTGGGGGACGCGATGGCTATTGTGAGGCCGAGGACGGCGACGGCTCCCGCTGGGAGTGGGAGCTGGAGTCGTATGTCGACGTTATTTATCGGTTGAGCAAGGACCAGCCGACGGACAGGGCGACGTCGAACGTGGTGACGGCCGTGGCGCGAGTGTTGGCCAGTCGGGCCGAGG
>Ga0310830_101509_pt1 | contig 11291 bp, 8 predicted proteins | sample WT_ome_5_FD_201301 | JGI IMG/M metagenome (GOLD analysis project Ga0310830, IMG submission 201301) | Sorghum-adapted microbial communities enriched on wild type (WT) sorghum from Joint BioEnergy Institute, Emeryville, California, United... ...
GAATGTCCCCCTGACGGGGCGTCGGCGGTCCGGGCCGGCCAAGGCCGAGGCCGGACCGGGTCAGCGGTGGCACTGCCGGCGTCGCCAGGCGTGAAGCGTCGCCTCCGGCTCGCCGGCACGCCCGCCGAGCCGACGGCCAGGCTCCCTCGCTGGTAGCGGCCTCGGCGGCGGCTATCGTGGCGTCCGGTCACGCTTGCGCTCTCGGCCCCGACCGGGTCGGCGTGGCCCGCCAGCCGAGCGCCTCAGTGTGGAGGTGAGTCGATCGATGTCGACCGTTCTCGGTATCGCGGCGGCGTTCTGGGGCGTGCTCATGGCGCTGGCGCCGGTCCTCCAGATCCGTCGGATGATCATTCGCCGGTCGTCGGCCGACGTGTCGCTGGGATACTTCGGCGTGCTGCTGCCCGGGTTCGCCCTCTGGGTCGCGTACGGGCTCTCCCGCAGTGACTGGCCCCTGGTCATTCCCAACGCCATCGCGCTCACGGTGGGGGCCGCCACCATCGTCGCCGCCGTCGTCCTGCGGCGCCGGCCACCGGCCCCGGCCGGGCGCGTGGAGTCCGACGTCCCGGTCACGGATGCGTCGTCCCGGTAACGGATGCGCCGTACCGGTTACCGATACGTCGTCCCGGTCACGGGTCCGACGGCTCGGTGCTCGGGAACCTCAGGCGGCACAGTCGTCACCGCGTCCGGCGATGCGCCGGTGGGCGCCGTCCACCTGCGGTAGACAGGAAACGACAGCACGCGGGTACGCCGCCGGACCCCGGAGGCTGACGGAGGCCCGGGTCGTCCCTTGTGGACACGAGCTGGGTCGCGGAACCTCCCGGGATCGGCCAGTCTGCCGCAGCGTTTATCCAAGCAGCCAGCAGATCAAGGCGTACGCCCGCGATCCTTACCCCTGTCACCGCGGCACGGGAGGAGCCATGGCACGCGCTCCACGCAGAGTCGAGGCCTCGCGCAGCGCCGCGGCCTCGCGCAGCAAATCCGCCCGCAAGGCGACACCGGCCAGCGCCCGTCTTGGCAGGCGCACGGACGGTGCCCCCCAGACCAGTCAGCGAGGACGCGGGGGTGCGACGGGCCGTCGCGCGATCTCGACCGGCGGGCCGGTCCCCCGGACCCGTCAGCAGCTCTACCAGGAGGCCAAGATGCGCAACATCAAGGGACGCTCGACCATGACCAAGGCCGAGCTCGCCCGCGCCCTCGGCCTGTGACGCCTCACGTACCCGGGGGCCTGACTCCGTACTCAGGGCTGACGCCGTCGTCAGGGCTGACGCCGTACTCAGGGCTCGGCCGGCCCCCTGCTGACCAGCGCCAGACGCACACGCCGGCTCGCCCCACGGGCGGTGCCGCCTCGCCCCCGGACGGTCACAGCCTCACCGCCGATGGCCACCGGCCCACACCGTCACGATCCCGGCTGCCGCCCCGCGGACGGCTGCCGGCTCTCGCTACGCTCGCCCCACGGACGGCTGCCGGCTCTCGCTACGGTGGGTAGCCGACTCCCGCCCGGGACACAGGACTGCGAGGGAGACTTTGCTCTGCACACCAATACGCAACACCCCTGCTAGCAGGTCATACACAGAGGTAGAAGATCGGCAATTCGCGAAGATCGGTGACGGACAGTAACCGAGCACTCGTAGGCACGCCGGCCACCGCCACCACCCGATCGGCGGCAGCGGAATGACGGACACGAGCTGCGGCAGCGGTGTGACGGAGCGGCGCCGCAACAGCGGAGTGATGGACACCAGGCACGACAGCGGACTGACGACAGGCGTCGCGGTGTAACGGAAAGCCGCGGCAGCGGATTCGCCAGCAGGCGCCGCGACCGCCGAGTCACAGACAGGCGACCGCGGCAGCAGAGGGCTGGACAGCGGACTGACGACAGGCTTCGCGGTGTAACGGATAGGCGCGGCAGGACGGCAGCCGGTGACCGCGGGACGGACAAGAGCCGAGACGGCGGTGACGGACAGTAGCCAATACCCGATAAACCACGCATGGCAATCCTTCTGTCTTACCTGCTGGCGACGTGTTGCGTCCGCGTAAGCAGAGCAAAGGAGGGCGCACAGGTCTCGGGTGGTCGACGGAATCCGGTGACCGACCGTAGTCGGCGGCGTGGCGAGCCAACCGGTTCCGTGACGAGCCAACCCGTGCCGTGGGGAGCCAGCCGGTGCCGTGGGGAGCCAGCCAGTGCCGGGAGGAGCCAACCCGTGCCGTGAGGGGCCAACCGGTTCCCGTGGCGAGCCGGCCACTGCCGTGGCGCGCCCGGGGCGGCCGAGCTCGCCCGTCGGCCGGCGCGACAGTGAATCGACCGGGGGATCCGTCCTCAGCGGACGGTCACCGGAGCGCCCCGACGGCGAGTCATCGAAGCGCCCGGACCGCGAGCAACGTCTGGGTGGCGATCTCCCGCTCCTCGTCGGTCGGCACGACGCAGACCGCCACCTCGGCGCCCTCGGGCGAGATGATCCGCTCGCCGGAGCCGGTGGCGTTGCGCTCCGGCGAGACGACGATGCCGAGGCGGTCCAGGTTGGCCAGGGCCGCAGCCCGGACCTCGCCGGCGTTTTCGCCGATCCCCGCGGTGAACGTGATGGCGTCAACGCGACCCAGCAGGGCGTAGTACGCGCCGACGTAGGCGGTGATCCGTCGACAGTAGACATCGAAGGCGAGCGCGGCCGCCTGGTCGCCGGCCGCGCGTCGGCGCAGCACCTCCCGCATGTCGTTGGCCCCACACAGCCCGAGCAGGCCGCTGCGGTGGTTGAGCAGGTGGTCGATCTCGTCGATGGACATGCCCGCGTTGCGCGTCAGGTGGAAGACGATCGCGGGGTCGATGTCGCCACTGCGCGTGCCCATGACCAGACCCTCCAAAGGAGACAACCCCATGGAGGTGGCGACGCTACGGCCACCGGCGACCGCGCAGACGCTGGCGCCGTTGCCGAGGTGCAGGGTGATGACGTTGACGTCCTCGTACGCGCGGCCCAGCAGCGCCGCGGTGCGGCGCGACACGTACGCGTGCGACGTGCCGTGGAAGCCGTACCGGTGGATGCCGTGCTCCTGGGCGACCGCCTGGTCGATCGCGTACGTCGCCGCCGCCTCCGGCAGGGTGCGGTGGAACGCGGTGTCGAAGACCGCGACCTGCGGCTTGTCGGGCAGCAGCCGTCGCGCGACGGTGATGCCGGCCAGGTTGGCCGGGTTGTGCAACGGAGCCAGGGGCACGAGCTCCTGGATCGCGGCTACCACGTCGTCATCGATCACGGTCGACGCGCTGAACCGCAGCCCGCCGTGGACGACCCGGTGGCCGACCGCGGTCAGCTCGCCGACGTCGAGCCGGTCCATGAGGTCGTGCAGCGCGGCCGCGTGGTCGGGCGGGCCGCCGCCCGCCTCGCCGATGCGCTCGATCAGCCCACCGTCGACGACCCGGTCCCCGTCGTACAGTCGGTACTTGATCGACGACGAGCCGCAGTTGAGCACCAGCACCCGGCCGGTCGGCGACGCGGTCATCGCGCCGCCTGGATCGCGGTGATCGCCACCGTGTTGATGATGTCCTTCACGGTCGCCCCTCTCGACAGGTCGTTGACCGGCCGGCGCAGCCCCTGGATGACCGGGCCGACGGCGATCGCCCCGGCTGAACGCTGCACCGCCTTGTAGGTATTGTTGCCTGTATTCAGATCTGGAAATATAAAGACCGTTGCTCGGCCGGCCACCGGGCTGCCCGGCGCCTTCGTCGCCGCCACGGTGGGGTCGATCGCGGCGTCGTACTGGATCGGTCCCTCGACGAGCAGGTCGGGCCGGCGCTGGCGGACCAGCCGGGTCGCCTCGGCGACCTTCTCCACGTCGGCTCCCGTCCCCGACATCCCGGTCGAGTACGACAGCATCGCCACCCGCGGCTCGATGCCGAACCGCGCCGCCGTCTCGGCGCTGGAGATGGCGATGTCGGCCAGCTGGACCGCGTCCGGGTCGGGGTTGATGGCGCAGTCACCGTAGACGAGGGTGCGGTCGGCCAGCAGCATGAAGAACACGCTGGAGGCCACCGTGACGCCCGGCTCCGTCCGGATGATCTCGAAGGCCGGGCGGATCGTGGCGGCGGTCGTGTGCGTGGCCCCAGAGACCATGCCGTCCGCGCGCCCGGTCTCCACCATCATGGTGCCGAAGTAGTTCACGTCGCGGACCGTGTCCCGGGCCCGGTCGAGCGTGATGCCCTTGTGCCGGCGCAGTCGCTCGTACGCCTGGGCGAACTCCTCCAGCCACGGGCTGGTGGCGGGGTCGACCACCCGGGCCGCGCTCACGTCCACGCCGAGCTCCCGCGCCCTGCGGCTGATCTGGTCGGGGTCACCCAGCAGGGTCAGGTCGGCCACGCCCCGACGCAGCACCACCTCGGCGGCGCGCAAGATCCGCTCCTCGTCGCCCTCGGGGAGCACGAGGTGTCGCCGGTCGGCCCGGGCCCGGTCGATGAGGTCGTACTCGAACATCAGCGGCGTCACCCGATCCGACCGGACCAGCTCCAGCCGTCGGGCCAGCTCCTCCGTGTCCACATGGGACTCGAACGCGCCGATCGCGGCCGCCACCTTGCGCGGGTTGTTGGCGCGCAGTTCGCCCTCGATGCGGCTGGCCCGGGCGACCGTGTCGAAGCTGTCCGTCGGAACGGAGAGCACCGCCACGCCGGGGGCGAGGCGCTCGACCACCCCCAGCGCCCTGGCGTCGGGCTGCTCGCCGAGCGTGAGCACGACGCCGGAGACCGAGACCTGGCCCGCGGCGTGCGCGGCCCCGACCGCCACGAGCAGGTCGTTCCGGTCGCCGGGGGTGATCATCAGGCAGCCGTCGGTCAGGTGGTCGAGCAGCACCGGCACCTGCGCGGCCCCGACCACGAAGTCCAGCACGTCGCGGTCCCGGGTGCTCTCGTCGCCGGCCAGCCACGTGGCGCCCAGCGCCGCGGCGACCTCGGTGACCGTCGGCGCCGAGACGCTGCGCACCTCGGGGATGGCGTACACCGGGACCGGCATCCGCGGCGCCCCTCCGTCGGAGCGCTGCGCGTCGACCTCGAGGATGGGCTTGGCCGCGTCGGTCACGAGGTCGGGCGCCACCCGGTTGGCGATCACCGCCACGACGGTCGCGCCCAGGTCGACCACGCTGTGCAGTGCGGTGCGGGCGGCGCCGGCCAGGCCCTCGGCGTCCTGACCGAGTCCGTTGAGGACGATGACCACGACACCGCCGAACTCCGTGGCGAGCCGGACGTTGAACGCGAGCTCCCGGGGGATGCCACTGGAGCCACCCACCGCGTCCGCGTCGAAGTCGCTGCCGACCACCAGCATCGCGGCGCTGCTCCGCTCGACGTGGCGGTAACGCTCGACGATGCGGGAGATCAGATCCTCGCGGCGGCCGTCGGCAACGAGCCCGGCGGCCTCGGCGTACGTGGCGCCGTACAGCTCTTCGTAGGGAAGCTCGAGGTGATAGCGCTCCCGCAGCAGCGTCAGCGTCGAGTCCGGGACGTCGCCCCCGTTGACCAACGGCCGGAACACGCCGAGCCGGGCCACCTGTCGCGAGAGAAGCTCGGCCAGGCCGAGGGCGACCGTCGCCTTGCCGGCCCCCGCGCCCATCCCGACCACATACACGCAGCGCAGCTGCCCGCCCCGGTCACCTGGCACGCCTACCACTCGCGGGTCCCTACCTCACCCTCGCGGGTCACCACCGGACGCTCGCGGCCCCGGCGAGCTGGCCGCGCTCGAGACCGATCATAGGAACCGCGGCCCGGCTCGTCCGTCCGTCTCAGGCGCGTTCGACGCGTCGCAGCCCGTGCGTCGGCGTCCACCACTCCACGACGAGCATCGTGCCCTGCTCATTGAGGTGGGTGTGGACCACTTCGGTGATATCGGCGCGGAACTGGTCTCCCTCGACGCCGGGGATCGGGCCGCGGAGGATGGCGCGCCCGGAGATCTTCGCCTCCCCCGGCCACTGCGCCGGTGAGTCGTCGACCGGGTCGACGGTCGGGCTGTGCAGGGCGAAGCGTGGGTCCCGACGAAGATCGGCGCCCTTGCGCGCGTTCGGCATGGAGCCGAAGACCAGTTCACCGTCCTCGAAGCTCGCCTCGATCCCGGAGATGCGGGGCGATCCGTCGGCGCGCACGGTCGCGATCGTCTTGTGTTTCCGTGCGTCGAACAACTCCCGCACCCGGCGCGCGAACTCCGGCTCCGCCTGCTCTACGTCCCGCCATGCCGTCATGCGGCGATGCTCGCACAGGGGGACCGACATTCTTGCCGGGCCGCCGCCCGGGAGAGACGCCGCAAAGACGAGACATGGGTCGCGGAGCGCTGGGTAATGGGGTCACCATGGCGCGGTCCAGCTCGACCCGGTCCCGCTCCGCGACCAGCCGGCGGGTCGCCGACATATCCCGGCCGGCGAGCCGACCACCGGCGTCGGCGATGCGGCAACCCGCCCGGTCGGCGGAGCCGTACGTCCCGCCCGACGCCGGCCTCGACGACCTGCGCGCGGCCGCCCACGGCTGTCGCGGGTGCGACCTGTACCGCAACGCCACCCAGGCTGTCGTCTCCGCGGGCCCGGTCGACGCCCGGGTCGTGCTGGTCGGCGAACAGCCGGGGGACGTGGAGGACCGCCGGGGCGAACCGTTCGTCGGGCCGGCCGGCGGGCTACTCGCCCGGGCCCTGGCGCAGGTGGGCATCCCGCCCGACCAGGTGTACCTGACCAACGCGGTGAAGCATTTTAAATTCCACACACATGGATCATCCAAGCGCCGCCTGCACGACACCCCCAAGCGCACGGAGATCCTGGCCTGCCGGCCCTGGCTGCGGGCCGAGTTCGGCCTGCTGCGCCCGGCCGGCGTGGTCGCGCTCGGGGCGACGGCGGCCCAGGCGCTGGCCGGTCCCTCGTTCCGGGTGACGCGGCACCGCGGTGAGCTGATGGACTGGCCGGACGTCGCCGAGAACTCCGTCGAGTTCCCCCGGACCGACCCGCCGGCCCGCTTCCTGGCGACGGTACACCCGTCATCGGTGCTGCGGGCCGACGACCGGCACGCCGCCTTCGCCGAGTTCGTGGCCGACCTCGCGGTGCTCGCCCGGGCCCTGCCTCCCGGCTGACCGGGCGGGTAGCGGCTCGGCGGCAGCCGCAGGACGCCCCTGCCCGCAAACCACCCGTTCGGGGTGGCGAGACATTCTCCAGGATGAAACAAGGCGTGGTCGCTGCCCGGGTTGGGTAGGCAGCGATCATGCGGGTTCTCGGCGTCAATGCGCTGTTCCACGACCCGGCCGCCGCGCTCGTGGTCGACGGGCACACCGTCGCGGCCGCCGAGGAGGAGCGCTTCAGCCGCCGCAAGCACGGCAAGCGACCCGTACCGTTCGCAGCCTGGGAGCTACCGGAGCACGCCGCCCGGTGGTGCCTGGCCCAGGCCGGGCTCCGGCCGGACGACCTCGACGCCGTGGCCTACTCGTTCGACCCGTCGCTGGCCCGGCCGGCCGACGAGATGGGCCTGTGGGACCCGTGGGACTGGTTGCGCCTGGAGTACGCCCGGCGGGCGCCGGCCTTCCTCGCCACGGCCCTGCCCGGCCTGGACCCCGAGAAGGTGGTCCACGTCCCCCACCACGTGGCCCACGCCGCGTCCGCCGGCCTCGCCGCCCCCGCCACCGGCCGGGACCGGGCGGTCCTGGTGCTGGACGGGCGGGGGGAATCCGCCTCGCACCTCGCCGGCGTCTACCGCGACGGCCGGCTCGAGGTGCTCGCCGCCCAGCCGCTGCCCCACAGCCTCGGCCTGCTCTACGAGGAGGCGACCGAGCACCTCGGCTTCCAGCGCGCCAGCGACGAGTACAAGGTGATGGCCCTGGCCGCCTACGGTCGGCCGCGCCACCTCGACGTCTTCCGCGAGGCCGTACGGTCCACATCGGACGGTGGCTTCACCGTGGAGCCGATCGCCTGGGACGCGCTGGGCAAGCGTCGCGATCCGCAGGCGACGGAATGGACGGCCGACCACGCCGACCTCGCCGCGAGCCTGCAGCGTCGGCTCGAGGAGGTGGTGCTCGAGCTCGTCCGGTGGCTGCACGCGGCCTCGGGCGGAGTCCGCAGCCTCGCTCTGGCCGGCGGCGTGGCCCTCAACTGCGTCGCCAACGCGCGGATCGCCCGCGAGGGACCCTTCGCCGACGTGTGGATCCAGCCGGCCGCGGGCGACGCCGGAACCGCGCTCGGCGCCGCGCTGCACGTCACGGCGACCGGGGGCGTCGATCCGGTACCCATGCCCGGCGCCGACCTCGGTCGCGGTTTCTCCGACGACGAGATCGAGACGACGCTGCACCGCGCCCGCGTCCCGTACGCCCGACCACCGTCGGTCGCCGAGGCGGCGGCCGACGTGCTGGCCGCCGACGGCGTGGTGGCCTGGTTCCAGGGGCGATCCGAGTACGGGCCGCGCGCCTTGGGCCACCGGTCCCTGCTCGCCCATCCCGGCGTCGCGGCCAACATTGAGCGGCTCAACGAGGTCAAGGGCCGCGAGCAGTTCCGGCCGGTGGCGCCCATGGTGCTCGCCGAGCGGGCCGGTGAGATCTTCGACGGCGTCCTGCCGAGCCCGTACATGCTCTTCACCCACCGCGTGCGCGACGCGTGGCGGGACCGGATTCCGGCCGTGGTCCACGTCGACGGCACGGCCCGGATCCAGACGGTGGACCGGCGGACCGAGCCGCTGTGCGCGGCCCTGCTCGACGCCTTCGAGCGGCGCACGGGCCTGCCGCTCGTCGTGAACACGTCGCTCAACACCGCGGGTCGGCCCATGGTCGACTCGCCGACCGACGCGCTGGAGTTGTTCGGCTCGGCCCCGGTCGACCTGCTCGTGCTGGGCCCCTTCACCGTCGAACGGGGGCGGCGATGACGACCGACGCGCTCGACTGCGCCGTGGTCATCCCGACCGTCGGCCGGCCGGGCCTGCAGGCCCTGGTCGACGCGCTGGCCACGCCCCCGACGCCGCGCGAGGTGATCGTGGTCGATGACCGGTCGGCCCGGGGCCGTCCGGCGGGTCCCCTGCGTCTGGCCGTGCCCGACCACCCGCCGACCCGGGTCGTCGTCGGCCCGGGTCGCGGACCCGCGGCGGCCCGCAACGTCGGCCTGCGGCTGGCCCGGGCCGCGTGGGTGGCCTTCCTCGACGACGATGTGCAGATCGATCCACAGTGGACCGAGCAGCTCGCCGCGGACCTGGCGCGGGCGGCCGCGCTCGGCGCGGTCGGGGTGCAGGGCAACCTGACCGTTCCGCTGCCGTCCGACCGCCGGCCCACGGACTGGGAACGGCAGGTCGCCGGCCTGGCCGGGGCGGCGTGGATCACCGCGGACATGACCTACCGGCGCGACGTCCTGCTGAGCCTGGGCGGCTTCGACGAGCGCTTCCCCCGGGCCTTTCGGGAGGACGCCGAGCTCGCGGCCCGCCTGCGGATGCGCGGCTTTCGCCTGATCCGGGGCCGCCGCCGGACCATTCATCCCGTGGGCGTCGCCGACCCCTGGGTGAGTCTGCGGCGCCAGGCCGGCAACGCCGACGACGCCCTGCTGCGTCGCCTCTACGGTCCACAGTGGAGGCAGTGGTGCGGCGTTCCGCCGGGCCGTCGCCACCGTCACGCGCTGGTCACCGCGGCCGGGGCGCTGGCCGTGCTCGCCTGGCTCGCCGGAGCCCGCCGCCCGGCCACGCTCGCCGGACTGGCCTGGCTCGCCGGCACCGCGGAGTTCGCGGCCCGCCGGATCGTGCCCGGCCCGAGCACCCCGCGCGAGGTCGCCACGATGGCGGTGACGAGCGTGGCCATCCCCCCGCTCGCGGTCGGGCACTACCTACGCGGCTGGCTGCGCTACCGCAGCGCCCGGCCGCTCCCCGCCCCACCGGCACCCGCCGGCACGGTCGCCCCGCCAGGACCCACCGGCATCGTCGCCCCACCGGCACCCACCGGCATCGTCGCCCCGCCAGGACCCACCGGCATCGTCGCCCCGCCAGCACCCACCGGCATCGTCGCCCCGCCAGCACCCACCGGCACAGTCGAGGTCCGCGCGTGATCCGAGACCTCTTCGACGCGGTGCTCTTCGACCGGGACGGCACGCTCATCCGGAACGTGCCGTACAACGGTGACCCGGCCGCCGTGCGCCCGATGCCCACGGCCGCGTCGGCGCTGGCCCGCCTGCGGGCCCTGGGCCTGCGGTTGGGCGTGGTCAGCAACCAGTCCGGCCTCGCCCGGGGCTGCTTCACCCGCGCCCAGCTCGCCGCCGTGCAGGCGCGCGTCGAGGAGCTGCTCGGCCCGTTCGACACGTGGCAGGTCTGCCCGCACGACGAGGCGGCCGGGTGCCCCTGCCGCAAGCCCCGCCCCGGGCTGGTGCTGGCCGCCGCGGCCGCGCTGGGCGTCCCGCCGCACCGGTGCCTGGTCGTGGGCGACATCGGCTCGGACATGACCGCCGCCCAGGCAGCCGGGGCCACCGGCGTACTCGTGCCCACAGAGGACACTCGACCGGCCGAGATCGCCGTCGCCCCGCTGGTCCGCCCGGACCTGGCGGCGGTCGTGGACTGGTTGTGCAGCCCGGGCCCGATCGAGCCGCTGCCCGCGCCGGCGCGGCCGGTCCCGCCGGCTCCGCGCGGCCGCGTCCTCGCCGTCCGGGCCGACTCGGCCGGCGACGTGCTGCTCACCGGCCCGGCCATCCGCGCGCTCGCGCACGGATCGACCCACCTCACGCTCCTGGTGGGGCCGCGTGGCCGGGCCGCCGCCCGGCTGCTGCCCGGGGTGGACGAGATCATCGAATGGGCCGTGCCGTGGCTGGACCCGACCCCGGACGGGGTCGACCCGGACTCGGTGGCCGCCATCGTCAAGCAGCTCCAGCAGGCGGAGCTGGACCGCGCGGTCATCTTCACCTCGTTCCACCAGTCACCCCTGCCGACCGCCCTGCTGGCCCGGCTGGCCGGCATCGGCCACGTCAGCGCCATCAGCGAGGACTACCCCGGCGCGCTGCTGGACGTCCGGCACCGCGTGGACGAGAACCTGTCCGAGACCGAACGGGCCCTGTCCCTGGCCCGGGCGGCCGGGTTCGAGCTGCCCCCCGGTGACGACGGTCGCCTGCGCGTCGGCCCGCTGCCGGACGTCGACGAGCTGACCGGTCCCGAGCCGTATGTGGTCGTCCACCCCGGCACCAGCGTCCCGGCCCGGGCCTGTCCCCCGCGGGTGTGCGCCGCGATCGTCTCCGCCCTGCGCCGCGCCGGTCGTCGGGTACTGGTTACGGGGAGCGGGACCGACGCCGCCCTGACGTCCTATGTGGCCGGTACGGACGGGATCGATCTGGGCGGCCGCACGGATCTC
>Ga0310830_101510_pt1 | contig 11289 bp, 9 predicted proteins | sample WT_ome_5_FD_201301 | JGI IMG/M metagenome (GOLD analysis project Ga0310830, IMG submission 201301) | Sorghum-adapted microbial communities enriched on wild type (WT) sorghum from Joint BioEnergy Institute, Emeryville, California, United... ...
TATCATCCTGCACTTATCTAGTTATAATAGCTTGCCTCCTACCGATTGCTGGAACTCCTCAATCGCCGGCAGCTGCGGTTCTACACTGCAGACAAGTCCAAACCCTGCGATCACCGATGCCAGCTCGTCCAGCACTCTGGAAGTACGGGCCACAAGCCGCATCGGCATCACTCTATACGTCTCGATCAACCCCAGCAGACCATCCGCAAGGTTCTCGGACGCTTCCGCCTGTTTGGTCAACCCGTAATGCAGGATCTGCCCGGTCTCTTGATCCGCAATCACGTTCATCGTCGGATAAAACGGACGTTCCTCGTCTTCAATGGGCATGGGGATAAAAAAGCTGTCTACCTCCCAGACCCCCGCATCACCGCTGACTGCACGCCTTGCTTTGACCATGCGCAGCTCGTCCACCATGACCGCTCGTCCGGCTGGCTCCAGCGGCCGATCCGCCTGGTCCGGCTTGAGCCATTCGCTGATCCATTCGGTCGTACCCGCACCCTCCCCGGTAACGGGAATCCGCACGAGAAAACGTTCCCCGTTGCCTTCCAATAGAGCATCGGGATCCTCCCGATAGGAAAGACTCACTTCCATCGCTTGTCTGAGGATCTCCGTCAAGAAGACAATATCGTCCCGGTCCGTTATCGGCCAAGGCACGTAACCCGGCTCGTAGAGACGGAAGGACGGCCAGGCAGTTTTGCCGCGAAAGGATAAACCTAACTCCTTCACCCGTTCATATTCCTCCGGGTACAGCTCGTCCCGGCTGCCAAAGGACAGCATATAACAATGCTGCGCAAACAGCGGATCGCCTATGAATTCCCCATTTAACATGTCAAGCACCGTCTGCAGGCCCTCCGTTCCCAAATAAACGGCCATACCAAACACTTCCTTGCCGCTCCCCATCACGCAGCAATATCCGATACGGTGATCCCATGGACTGCGAACCCCAAACAAATGAACGTTCGAAAGCCATTCCCATGGCTTCAGCTTCTTAAATTGATCCGCGGCTTCATATAGCTCCAGCCATACCTGATTCATCGGCACCAATTCGTGACCCCCTTCGCAAACCTAACCTAATCTAACTGTTATTAGCTTAACGGGAATCTCCGCCTTTTTCCAGCCTTATTGTTTCCAAACCGGCGCAAGCTCCCTCACATATCGCCCCTCTCCGTGAATATACTTTATTTACATCCACAAATATAGCGTTCCGGGAAATCCCGATATGGAGGTGTTCATCTATGCCAACGCCTGATCGATATCACTTTGTCGTCTCCAAAGAGGACTGGTCGCTGCACCGGAAAGGGTATCAGGATCAACAACGTCATCAGGAGAAAGTGAGAGAGGTTATTAAGCAAAATCTGCCAGATCTCATCACCGAAGAAAATATCATCATGTCAGACGGCAAGCAGATCATTAAGGTCCCCCTCCGCAATTTGGAAGAGTACCGCTTCATCCATAATTACCAAAAACATAAGCATGTTGGCCAAGGCGACGGGAGCAGCGAGGTGGGAGACGTACTCGGCCAAGACAGCCCGAAGGATAATGGAAAAGGCGGGAAAGGCGGCAAGGCCGGTGATCAGCCGGGCTACGATTACGTAGAAGCGGAGATTAGCATCGAAGAACTGGAGGATATGCTGTTCGAAGAGATGGAATTGCCTTATATCGAGGAAAAAGACAAGGCAGATTTGGAAACCGAATCTATCCGCTTTAACGATATCCGCAAAAAAGGCCTCATGTCCAACATCGACAAGAAACGTACGATCCTGGAGAATCTGCGCCGTAACGCCACCGCCGGAACTCCTGGCATCCACGGCATTACGCCGGACGATCTCCGCTACAAAACATGGGAGGACGTCGTTGTGCCCCACTCCAACGCGGTGATCCTTGCGATGATGGATACATCCGGTTCAATGGGGGCGTTCGAGAAATACTGTGCGCGCAGCTTCTTCTTCTGGATGACCCGATTCCTGCGGCGTCAGTACGAGAAGGTCGAAATTGTGTTTCTCGCCCATCATACTGAGGCCAAGGAGGTCAGTGAGGAAGAGTTCTTCACCCGCGGGGAAAGCGGCGGCACCATCTGCTCCTCGGTCTATCAAAAAGCGCTGGAAATCATCGACACCCGTTACCCGCCGTCCAGCTACAACATCTATCCTTTCCACTTCTCCGACGGGGATAACCTGACTTCCGATAACGAGCGCTGCGTCAAGCTGATTGGCGAGCTGATGAAGCGCAGCAACATGTTTGGCTACGGGGAAGTCAATCAGTACAATCGCGGCAGTACCTTGATGTCCGCCTACCGGACGATCAAGCAAGAGAAATTCATGTATTACGTCATTAAGGAAAAAGGCGAAGTTTACAACGCGTTAAAACGGTTCTTCCACAAGCGCGAAGGAGGTGCCGCTAGTTGAGCAGCGAATTAGAACAGCTCGAATATGCCATCGCAGAAATTATGGAGATCGCCGACTCGTTTGGTCTTGATTATTATCCGATGCGCTACGAAATTTGCCCCGCCGATATCATATATACGTTTGGGGCTTACGGAATGCCAACCCGGTTTTCGCATTGGAGCTTTGGCAAAATGTTTAACAAGATGAAGATGCAATACGATTTCGGACTTAGCAAAATCTACGAGCTTGTCATTAACTCGAATCCGTGTTACGCCTTTTTGCTGGAAGGCAATTCACTGATCCAGAACAAGCTGATCATCGCCCACGTGCTCGCCCACTGCGACTTCTTTAAAAATAACGTGCGCTTCTCCGCCACCAACCGAGATATGGTCGAGAGCATGGCCGCCACCGCGGAGCGAATTAGCCGGTACGAACTGGCCTACGGTGCGGAAACGGTGGAGAGCTTCATCGACGCGGTGCTGGCAATCCAGGAACACGTCGACCCGCAGCTGATCAAGCCGATGCGGTATGATAAACGACAGCAGATGGAAGAAAAGATTCGGCGGGCAAAGGGAGGACGGCAAGGTTCGGTGAAAGCAGGGCCTTACGACGATCTTTGGGCGCTTGATGAACCTTCGAGCGGACGAAACGACGACGCCAAAGAGGCCGCCGTCCACTTCCCGCCTGAGCCGGAGAAGGATATCGTCTGGTTTATCCAGGAATATTCCGAAGTGTTGGAAGACTGGCAACGGGACATCATGAGCATGCTGCGGGAGGAGATGCTGTACTTCTGGCCGCAGATGGAGACGAAAATCATGAATGAGGGATGGGCTTCGTACTGGCATCAGCGCATTATCCGTGAGCTGGACCTCACCAGCGACGAAACGGTCGAATTCGCCAAGCTGAACGCCTCGGTCGTCCAGCCGTCGCGGCAAAGCCTGAACCCGTATTACCTCGGGCTCAAGATCTTCGAGGACATCGAGCGCCGCTGGGATAACCCGACCGAAGAGGAACGCCGCCGCTTTGGCCGGGAGCCTGGAAAAGGCCGTGAGAAAATCTTCGAGGTGCGTGAGCTCGATTCGGACATTTCCTTCCTGCGCAGCTATTTGACCAAGGATCTCGTCCGTGATCTGGACTTGTATATTTTCGAGAAGCAAGGTCCGGAGTGGAAAATCACCGACAAGTCATGGAAAAATGTCCGCGACCAGCTGATCGCCTCCCGCGTCAACGGCGGCTCGCCCTACATCGTTGTCCAAGACGGCGACTACCTGCGCTCCGGCGAGCTGCTGCTGAAGCATCAATATGAAGGAATTGAGCTGGACCTGAAGTATCTGGAGCATACACTCCCTTACGTTTACAAGTTATGGGGCCGCCCGGTGCATCTGGAGACGGTGGTGGAGGATAAACGGGCGCTCTTCTCTTATGACGGACAGAAGCATGTGAGGAAGATGCTTTGAGTTCAGGTGACTTTTAAGGTGAAATAAAAGTCGCTTTGGCCTTGATCCAGAAACCATTCACAATGGATGCGGTACTTATAGATTCCTTTCTCTTGCGGGACCGTGTAGGGATGCTCGAGCGCCCCGCCTGCTGAATCCACCCCCGTTAGCGTAAATTCCTTGATGCCCTTGGGCGCTTCGGTATCGATTGGAGCGCCTGCAGGTACTTCAACGGGCTCGGTTTCAAGAATGCTGGAATCCACGCTGACACAGGTGCCTTTGCTGTTATATACGGGCTTACACCACGAGTAACCACCCCTAACCACTTCGATGGCCTTTCCTTGTACGTTCACCGCAGGCGAAGGCGGCGTGTCAGCCTGAACCCATCTGGAATGAATGGCTTGCTGAACAGCAGAAGGATCCATAGGTGCCCTCTGCTTCAAGCCAATCGCATATCCGGCCCAGAAGGTGCATGCTAAGATTGCGATGGCAGCAACGATGATCATGAGTTGGTTACTCTTTTCCAAGGTATCGCCCCCTATGGTTTCAAACTAACAGAAAGAGCCGCACGGATCAATTGATCTGGCGGCTCTTGTTTGATCTGGGGAGCACTCAGTATGGTATGCCCCTTTAAGAGTCCATCAGGACAGCAGTGCGATGACCAGCAGCTCGTAGAGAACCAGTGTCAAAATGGTCTCATCACTGGGACTAAGCCCCCAATAAGGAACGCCAAAGGCGCGCTGGCCCCCTTGCCGCGGAACAGCCAATTGCAATAACCCGCCTTGGCAACCCACGATTCGGCCCACATGCACATGACCATCCATCGTTTCAATACGCACCCGTTGATTCATATGCTGCCGGCAGATGTCGTGCACCTGGTTACGAACCGTCCGCAAGTGCTGAACATGCTGCGGATTCGCCTGGTAAACGACTCGATGCTGCGGATAACCCCATGGTTGAACACTCATTCGTTCTTCGCCTCCAACGTTTCAAGTTCAAATTATCGTATGCGAATACCTAGTAGGCGGTGATGCTTGGGGCGCGAATCCCGGCCTAGTCTTACCAGATACCGTCGAGTTGTGATTTGTTTAGTTGAAGGGGCAACGGATGGGGCTTGGGTTGGGGTTTGCTTGAGGTTTGCTTGGTTGAACCTGATCTTCGCTTAGGGCCTTCAACGCGCGGAAACATATTAGCTGTAAAACCTACCGTTAATTTTGCTCATTTTGCGCTTAGGAGAGGATTAGCGGTAAAAAGTAACGTTAATTTGGGCGATTTTGCTGGATTGGCGAGTTTGATGCGAAATTAGCGGTACTTTTTCCAGTTAATTTGTTTAACAAGCCTTTCCGACACGAAATTAGCGGTAGAAAATCCAGTTAGTTGGTGGATAAAGTGCCGCGTGGGGGTGTGAAGCCAGTAAATTAGGGGAGCGCAAACATAAGGTAACGTGTCACGGTTAATTAGGGAGCGAGTGTGGCATGGTGGGACATAAAATTGTTGGAGAGGTACGACGTGAGTGACGTGAGTAAGGTGGGTAAAATGGGGGAAGGAAAAACCGTTTGATTAATGGAGAAACACGAGCGGTAGAACGTAAGGACAGGTAGATGCACGCTCCAGCACACCAAAAAAAGGTGGAAGGATCTCCCCCCACCTTGCAACTGCTGCGCTTTACCGGTTCAACAAACTGCCGACATAACGCAACAGCTCGTTGGCGCACACCGGGCAGTAGCCGTGCTCGTCAATCAGCCGCTTACTGACCTCGTTGATGCGTTTAAGTTGATTTTCATCCGGCGTTTTGGTTGATGTCGTGATCTTAACGATGTCCTTCAGGTCGGCGAACAGCTTCTTCTCGATCGCTTCCCGCAGCCGGTCGTGGTGATTATATTCAAATTTCTTCCCTTTCCGCGAATACGCAGAGATCCGGATCAAAATTTCCTCCCGGAACGCCTTCTTCGCGTTCTCCGAGATGCCAATCTGCTCCTCGATCGAGCGCATCAGCCGCTCGTCTGGATCCATCTCCTCGTCGGTAAGGGGATCGCGGATTTTGGTCCAGTTGCAGAACGCCTCGATGTTGTCGAGGTAGTTCTCGAACAACGTACGCGCCGATTCCTCAAACGAGTAGACGAACGCTTTTTGCACTTCTTTCTTGGCAATCTCGTCGTATTCCTTACGGGCGATGCTGATGAAGTTCAAGTAACGCTCGCGTTCCTCCTTCGTAATCGAAGCATGCTGGTCGAGACCGTCCTTGATGGCCCGCAAAATATCAAGTGCGCCCATGCAATGCAAATCTTGCTTAATCAGCGCACTGGAAATCCGGTTGATGACATAACGCGGATCGACGCCGGACATGCCTTCTTCCAGGTACTCGTTTTGCAGTTCCTTCAAATCGGCGTCCTTATATCCTTCAACCTCTTCTCCATCGTAGAGCCGCATCTTTTTCACCAGATCGACGCCTTGTTTCTTCGTCTCCTTTAACCGGGTTAAGATGGAGAAAATCGCGGCGGACCGCAGAGCATGCGGCGCAATATGAACGTGATTCATATCGCTCTGGGCGATCAGCTTGGCGTAAATTTTCTCCTCCTGGGACACCTTGAGGTTATAAGGGATCGGCATGACGATCATCCGCGACTGCAAGGCTTCATTTTTCTTATTGGCAATAAACGCTTTGTACTCCGCTTCGTTAGTGTGCGCGATAATCAGCTCATCCGCCGAGATCAACGCAAACCGCCCCGCCTTGAAATTCCCTTCCTGGGTCAGCGACAACAGATTCCATAGAAACTTCTCATCGCATTTCAGCATTTCCTGGAACTCCATCAGGCCGCGGTTGGCTTTGTTCAGCTCACCATCAAAGCGATAGGCCCGCGGATCGGATTCGGAACCATATTCGGTGATGGTGGAAAAATCGATGCTGCCGGTCAAATCGGCGATATCCTGGGATTTGGGATCCGAGGGGCTAAACGTGCCGATCCCCACCCGTTCCTCTTCGGACAAAAGCACCCGCTCGACTCTGACGTTCTCGATGTCGCCGCCATACTCCGTCTTCAGTCGCATCTGGCACACCGGGCACAAATTGCCTTCGATTCTAACCTTCAGCGTTTGCTCAACTTCCGGCCGGAGTTCATGCGGAACGAGGTGCAGCGGGTCCTCATGCATCGGGCACCCGGCGATGGCGTACACCGCCCCTTTATCGGTCCGGGAAAACTTCTCTAGCCCGCGCTTCAGCAGCGTTACAATGGTGGACTTGCCCCCGCTGACCGGCCCCATCAGCAGCAAAATCCGCTTGCGTACGTCAAGCCGACGAGCGGCGGAGTGAAAATACTCCTCGACCAGCTTTTCGATGGCCCGATCCAGACCGAAGATTTCCTGCTCAAAAAATTTATACCTTTTTCGGCCGTCTACTTCTTCAATGCCGTAGGATTTAATCATTTCATAAACCCGGGCATGGGCGGTCATCGCCGGCGAAGGGTCTTTGGCCAACAGTTCAACATAATCTTTAAATGTGCCGCTCCACGACAAGGAGTCGCTTTCCGCCCGATAAGCCGCTATTCGCTCAAAAATGTCCATGTTAGGTACCTCCTGTACTCCCGCTTTAGGGGTTCTCCCGCGTCCCCGATCTTTAGAACTTGCGTGACCAGATATGGAGCATCCACGATAAAAAAGTGTATTACATACCTATGCGCTGGGGAGAGAGAAGTTGACCTTTTTTCCGATGAAAATATTCAGATGGAAAAAGTAGGGATTTTGCTTTGTGATATAATCTTGAACAGGATCATGGGAACGAAGAGGAAAAGGGGATCGTCATGGCGGTACAGCATGAGACGGAATTGTACGCTCCGTTGAAGGCTTTTTTTGAGGAGCGAGGGTATGTGATTAAGGGGGAAGTGCGGCATTGCGACTTGGTTGGCGTTCGGCCGGATCGCGATGAGCCGCTGATTGTGGAGATCAAAAAGACGTTTAATCTTCCCCTGCTGCTGCAGGGGTTGGAGAGACAGCGCCTAAGCTCCGATGTGTATCTAGCCGTAGAGCGGAATCGCGCCAAAAAAGGGGCGCACAACCAGCGATGGAGCGAAATTACGATGCTATGCCGCAGGTTGGGACTCGGGTTGATCACGGTCACTCGATATAAAACAAAACCTGCCTTCGTGGAAGTCCTGTGTCAGCCGGGGGACGGCGCCCTATACTTGCCGGGGCCGAAGGTGGTTAAGCGCCGAGTGGAGAAGCTGCTTCACGAGTTCCACGAGCGCAGCGGCGACTACAACGTTGGCGGCAGCACCGGCACCAAGCTGGTGACAGCCTACCGCGAACGGGCGCTGCGCGTGGCGCTCGCCATTGAAGAAGGCGGCGGTGAAATGTCGCCCAAGGACGCGCGCGACCGCAGCGGCGTTGGCAGCGCCGCCGCGATCCTGCAGCGCGATTACTACGGTTGGTTCCGGCGCGTGGTGCGCGGGCGATATGCGTTGACACCGGCTGGCGAGGAAGGGCTTCGCCAGTACGCCCATGTCGTGGACAGTTGGCGGCGGGCGGCAGCGACCACAGAAAAGGAACAGGGATAAGAGCGATTCAGTGGTTTGGTTCTGGATTAGTCCACAGAACGCACCGTGAACTCGGCGAGGGCGGCGGTGAGACGCGCCAGCCCTTCGCGCAGCCGCGCCGGTTCATGCGCGGCAACAGTCAGCCGGATGAAACGATCATCCGGCTCTTTGGCGTAGCACAGCGTCCCCGGCAGGAACGCTGTGCCTTCCAGCAGCGAAGCGCGCAGCAGCGCTTCGCTGGAGACCCCGGCGGGCAGGCGCAGCCAGAGGAACAGCCCGCCGCCGGGGTCTTCCACACAGGCGCCGCGCCAAGCGGGCGCCTGCAGCAGCTCCAGCGCGAGCGCGCGCCGCGCGGCATACGCCGCCGCAGCAGCTGCGGCGGCGGCGCGCCCGCGCCCCGGCGGCTCGGCGAGCCCGGCGTGGAGCCGCCGGGCTCGCTCGGCCACGGCCGCACCCGCGGCGCTGGAGCTGCCGAGCGATGGAACTTGGCGCAGCCGTTCCATCGTTTTCGCTTCGCCGCGCAGCCAGGCCAGCGGCAGCTGCGGCGTCAGCGTCCGCTCCAGGGAGCCGAGGCTGATGATCTCGGCTCCCCACAGTCCCGCTTGCTGGCGCAGCGCATACAGCGACGTGGTATCCACAGCGCCCCCAGCTTCGGCCAAATTCTCGGCTCGGCAGTGTCCCTCGGCTTCCCTCTCAACCTGCCTGACGGCCAGGCTCTTACCCTCAGCCACTCCTTCATTTACACCGCTTTGTTCTGCCAGCAATTCCGACTTCAGGTCTACGTCCGGCTCGCCCCTCACTTCCTCCCTCGGTTCCACGCCCGGTTCCCCACGTAGGCCGCTGCTCTTGGCCCCCCCCTTGCCTGGACTTTCACTGCGATCCATCCCCGTATCTTCTGCCTCAGGTTCAACTCGGTTTTCTTGATAGCCCACCCCTCTAAGATTGTCCGCCTCAGGCTTATTTTCCGTTTCACGCCGCTTCCCCACCTCGTCCTTGGTCTCCGCCGCACCCGAAATGGGATGACTTCCCGCATCTACTCGAATCCGATCTTGCTTTGCCTCTCCGTCCTTATGGATCCCCTCCTTCCCTCCTTCGGGTTTCGTGCTTGCCTTTGCAACGGATACCTCCACCCGCTTCATTCCGTCGCCCCCTCCCAAGGCGAAAGCCCCCTCCGCGAGCGGCACCAAGCACGCCGTATCGTCCTCGACGATCGGCACCCCCAGTCGCTCGCTGAGCTCCAGCAGCGCCAGCTTGCGCTGCCGGCTCCACACCCGGCCGGACGGGTTGGCAAAATGCGGCGTCACATAGATGAAAGCGGGCCGCCCTCCCGACGGCTTGCATTTCTGCCGCAGATCGTCCGGCAGCATGCCGTCCCGGTCACAGGCTACCGGGACCGCGCGGATTCCGCGGCGGCGCATCAGCTCCAGCGCCTCCGGGGCGGCCGGCGTCTCGACGAGCACCGTGCCGCCGCCCGGCACCAACACCCGCAGCAGCAGGTCAAGCGCCCCATCGGCGCTTTCAGCCAGCAACCATTGCTGCGGGTGCGTGCGGATGCCTTCGGCCTCTTCATAGGCCTCAGCCAACCATTCCAGCAAGGCGCCAGCATCGCGGCGCCCCGCCTTCGATCCGCTTTGTCCTTGGTCGTCCGCAGCGGAGATCCCTTCCAGCCGCACGCCGCCCCCGTTCCCATGCAGCCCTGCTAATGAAATGAGGCGGCCCCCCCGCACCCCATCCTCGATTTCCTGGGCAAAGACCGGCGGCAGCCGACGTTTTAGCATTTCCAAGCCCGTGTCCACAAGAACACCCCGTTTCCATTTCACTTGTATCTGCAATTGTACTGCAGGACAAATTTCCCAGACAACAGGAGCCAACCCCTGCGTCGTGCTTGATTTTGGCGAAGAATTGGCAAATCTATCATTTTTGCGAACCTCGTGTCGACATGATAGAATGAAAGCTGCACAAAACGTACGAAACTATGTCTAGAGGTGAATCTCCATGCCTTACTCTACGGAATCTGCAACCGTCACCGAAACGAGTCGCAGCAGGAGAACACGGCGGCCTTCCGTAGCCCTGATTATTCTGATCTGGATCCTGCTGATCGGTGCCGGTGTCACTGCGGCCTATATGTATAGCAACCATTTGAAGCAATCGATGATTGACCAGCTGGACGCCAAATGGCAAAGCGAAGCCGAGCTCATGAAAGCCGATTATACTGCCCAGCTCACCGCTTTGTCCGAGGAAGTTCAGGAATTGCAAAACAAAGTGCAAGCGTTCAACGAATTGCTTGAATTCACCAAGGACAACACCAGCGAAAAAACGGATAACAGCAACAAATTGTTCTCGCAATTAAGCGAGGTCAAGGAACAGTTGGCCGCACTACAGAAAAAGATGGATCTGCTGAAATGATCACACCAGTTAAACAAATCAACCGTTTTTTTCTGCTGGCTACTGGACCTTTGATCGGACTCTTGATTGCTCTCTTCGTCAGCGGGGCCGCGATTCAATGGAACCGGTCACCGCACCCCATCACGCCCGAAGCGGACGTCTTCCAAACCACCGCCTCCATCGCGGAAGGATTAACGAAAGCGGAGAAAGACGCCAAGACGACCATTTCCTCCATCCGAAAGACGGCCGAGCTCTACCAGAAGACTACCCAAACCATGAGCGACATCGTCAAAAATGCCAAGACGGTATCCGCCAAACCCGAATCCATCTACGATCGGCGGATCACCTCCAAGTTAGGGGTACCATTTGAGACGATCCAAAGCGACCGGATTCGCATCGAGCTCTACAAAGTGAACCCCGGCACGTACCGCGGGTATGCGATGAAGATTCGACTCAAGTCACCGGATGCCATGAAAATGACGCTGGGCAAAGATCGACTGGGCGGGGCGGAAACGACGAAGCAAGCAGTGCAGCGCTACGGAGCGGTTGCCGGCA
>Ga0310830_101517_pt1 | contig 11243 bp, 10 predicted proteins | sample WT_ome_5_FD_201301 | JGI IMG/M metagenome (GOLD analysis project Ga0310830, IMG submission 201301) | Sorghum-adapted microbial communities enriched on wild type (WT) sorghum from Joint BioEnergy Institute, Emeryville, California, United... ...
GCGGGGAGGCTTTGAGCTGACGCGCATTCGCGTCCCGGCGGGCCGGTGATGCCGTTCGCGCCGCGCCGGACGGGCGAACAGAGCGGTCCGGCCGCCCGCGACAAAATGGCCGCCCGATGCGGGCCGGCTTCCGGAGACGAACCGGCCCCCCGAGGCCGGACGGCTGCCGGCGGCAAATCGTCCGCCCGCGCCGGGCCGGCGCCATCCTCTGCGCCGGCGGATGCGCATGACGCCGCGCCTTCCCGGCAAGAGCGCGCCGAGCCAATGCGCGATGCCGCGTCTTCCCCATCTCGCCATTCGCGTCACCTCCGCTGTCTGGCCGCCAGCCGCCCGTCCGACGGCTTCCTCATCCCAGCATATGCGCCCCCGCCCGGAAACATTTCCCCGCCGTGATCTTCCGCCCGCCTTCATTGACATCCGGCGCTTGCTGCGTTTTAATGGTGAGCAGATAGATATGATTGGTCGGTTTTAGCTTGAGGATCACGGATTTCGGAAGGAGGTCCCGACATGAAGGAAATCCCGCTTCCCCTGATCAAAGCGAATCAGGCCGGCATCGTCCTGTTCGTCGTCATCGCGCTGGCCTCTCAGCAGCCGTGGTGGATCTACGCCCTGTTCCTCATCCAGCTTGCCGGCCTTGCGTTCGGCCCGCGGGCGAGCCTGTTCATTCTTCTCGCCCGGTCGGCGCTGGCGGACGAGCGGCTGAGGCGGTCCGAGACGCAGGCGGCGGAGCTTGCCAGGTTCAACCAGACGATCGCCGTGCTGCTGCTCGGCCTGTCGTCCGTGTTCCATCTCGCCGGCTGGAGCTGGCCGGGACACATCGCCTCCGGCATGGTCGGACTGGCCGCGCTGGCCGCCCTGGCGGGCTATTGCATCGGCTGCACGCTCTACTACCAGTACAAGAGATGGCGGGCGCTGCGCGCGCGTTGAGGCCTTGGCGCGCGTGGAGATCAACCCCTTCCAAGTCGTTCGGCCCGATAAGCGAAGCTGCTTCGCTTATCGGGCCGAATTTTCGGCATTCACCCGAAAAAGAAGAAAATTCTGCTTCTATTCCGGAAAATTGGCGCGAAATCGGCCGGTTCCCCGGAATCAGAAGAAGATTCTGCGCCTATTCGCGTCGACTTTGCCTTTTCGGGCGGAATGGCGGCAATTTTTGCGCCAATCCGCACCCCGACGGTCCAGGACGCCAAGAAAGCCGATCAGGAACAGCCCTCCTGGTCGGCTTTCTTGTCCAAAATTCAGTCCAGCGTGAATTCCGGCAATCCGGCCGGCAGCGGCGCGGGCTTCGCGCAGGTGCTCGCCATGACGTAATGCCGGCCTTCCTCCGACGCCGCGTGGAAGCCGTGCATCGCCTCGAGCACGTGGTACGCGAGCGCGCCGTTCGCGCGATACGGCCGGCCCGTGCGGATCGCCTTCGCCATGTCGGCGGCGCCGACGCCGCGCGAATTGCCCGTGTAGCCGTGGGTGAGCGGCACTTCAATCCATTCGCGCGCGCCGGCTCGGGACAACTGCACCGGACCGCCGAACGTGTTCGGGTCCGGCACGACGAGCGTCCCGTCGCTGCCGTACACTTCGATGCGCGGCAGCGTCGAGCCGCCCTTCACGTCGAAGCTTGTAATGATCGTGGCGACCGGTCCCGATTCAAAGTCGATGACGCCGGCGATGTGCGTCGGCACTTCGACCGGAATGACCGTTCCGGCTTTCGGCTGGCTCGTGATCGTCCGCTCCGGGAACGAGATGCGCGCCGAGCCGGTGACGCGCCGGATCGGGCCGAGCATCGCGACGAGCGCCGTCAGATAGTACGGCCCCATGTCGAACATCGGCCCGCCGCCGGCCTGATAGTAGAACTCCGGCGACGGATGCCACGACTCGTGGCCGCCGCTCATCATGAACGCCGTCGCGCCGATCGGCGTGCCGATCGCCCCTTCCTCGATCAGCTTGATGCAGGTCTGGATGCCGCCGCCCAGGAACGTGTCGGGCGCGCTGCCGACGAGCAGCCCCTTGCGTCCGGCCAGCTCCAGCACCTCGCGGCCTTCCCCGCAGGTCACCGCCAGCGGCTTCTCCACGTACACGTGCTTGCCGGCCTCGAGCGCCTGCAGATTCACCGGCGCGTGCGCCTTCGGAATCGTCAGGTTGATGACCATCTCAATCTCCGGATCGGCGAGCAGCTCTTCGACGGAGCAGCCGCGCACGCCGTATTCCGCGCCCTTGGCGATCGCCCGCTCGACGTCGATGTCCGCGCAGGCCACAATCTCGAGCGACTCAAACCGGCTGCCGTTCTGAAAATAAATCCCGCTGATGTTGCCGGTGCCGATGATGCCGGCTTTCACTTTGTCCATAGCCGAACTTTCCTTCTTTCCGTGTCGAGTGTTGGTGCCTTCGATGCTCCCGTCAGCCCGTCAGCCCGCCAGCCGCCGGATTCAGTCCGGACTGTCGCCCATGCCCGTGTAGCTGGTGTAAATCACCGGGTTGGTGCTGCCGTAAAGCTCCTTGCCTTCCGCCGCCCACAGGAAACCGCGGCGCATCAGCTCCGTCACTTCCGGCATGCGGAGCACGCTCGCCACGTGGCCGAGCGAACAGTAGTAGACGCGGCCGACGCCCCAGCGCTTCGTCCAGACGACCGGCATGTCCACGGGACCGTTCAGCTCATGCGGGCCGGGGACGGTCGGGAACTGCGTGACGGCCAGCACTTCGACCGCGGGATCCACATGCAGATAGTACTGCTCGCTCTTCACCGTGAAGTCCTGGATGCCCGCCGTCAGCGGACTCGACGAATGTTTGATCTTGACGAGGTATTCGACGCCGTCGTTGCCCGGATGGGCGACCCAGTTGCCGCCGGTCATGAACTGCCAGTCCACGTTCTCGCGGAACGCGTCGCACATGCCGCCGTGGCAGCCCGCGAGACCGACGCCGCTCTGCACCGCCTCCGACACGTTCCGCACGTAGCGCTTCGGAATCTTGCCCATCGTCCAGATCGGGATGATCAGGTCAAGCGACATCAGTTTTTCCTTGTCCGCAAAAGCCTCCAGCGTATCCGACACTTCGACGGAAAATCCTTCCTTCTCCAGGATGCCCCGGAAATGTTCCGCGGCCTGGTCCGGCTCGTGGCCCATCCAGCCGCCCCATACGATCAACGCTTTTTTCATGAGGTTCCCCTTTCTCTTCTGTCCAGCGCAACGTTCCGATTACATTTCGCTGATCTTCACCCAGCGGCGCTCATCCACCGACTTCTCGACCGCCTCGAGCACCGCCTGGCATTTCACCCCGTCGGCAAAGTTCGGCACCGGCTGGCGGCCTTCTTCGATCGCGTTCAGCAATTCAACGATGACATGCGTGAACGTCTGGCCGTAGCCGATCGAGTGTCCGGCCGGCCACCAGGCGTCCATGTACGCGTGCGCCGCGTCGGTCGCCATGACGCGCCGGAAGCCCTGCACATCTTCCGCGTCGTCCGTGAAGTAAACCTGCAGCTCGTTCATCCGCTCGAAATCGAACTTCACGCTGCCCTTCGAACCGTTGATCTCGAACGCGTTCGTGCACCGGTGGCCGGGCGCGAAGCGCGTCGCCTCGAAGCTGCCGAGCGCTCCGTTTGCGAACCGCGCGAGGAACAGCGTCGCGTCGTCGACCGTTACCTCGCCTTTCGGCGCGGAAGCGTCGCCCTTCGCGCTGAGGCCGGTCATCGAGGACGGCAGCGGGCGCTCCTTGATGAACGTCTCGCTCATGCCGACGACCTCCTCGATATCCCCGATGAGGAAATGCGCAAGGTCGATCAGATGCGCGCCCAGGTCGCCGTGCGCCCCGGAGCCGGCCACGTTCTTGTCCAGCCGCCAGACGAGCGGGAAGTCCGGGTCGATGATCCAGTCCTGCAGGAACCATGCGCGGAAGTGGTAGATCCGGCCGAGCCGCCCTTCCTGCACCAGCTTCTTCGCGAGCTGAACAGCCGGAGCGAACCGGTAGTTGAAGCTGACCATGTGCTTGACGCCGGCTTCTTCGGCGGCCTGCAGCATCTCGCGCGCGTCGGCGAGATTCAGCGCCAGCGGCTTCTCGCAGAACACGTGCTTGCCCGCCTTGGCGGCCGCGACGGCGATTTCCTTGTGCGCGTCCGACGGCGCGTTGATGTCGACGATGTCGATGTCATCGCGCTGCACCAGCTCGCGCCAGTCGGTGACCGCCGACTCCCAGCCGAACTGGGCGGCCGCCTGCTCGACGCCGGCCTTGTTCCGGCCGCAGATCGCCTTCATGACCGGAACCGGCGTACCGGGGAACGCCATCGGCACTTCCTTGTAGGCGTGGCTGTGCGCCTTGCCCATGAATTTGTACCCGACCATGCCGATGTTGTACTGCTTCATGCGGATCACTCCTCCCACGGGGATAAAGTTGTATGAAGGTCCGGGCGCATGGCGCCGGACGTTTCTACGAGCGCGGCGCGGAAGACTCGCGTACGACGAGCTCCGTAGCCAGCGTCTCGTGGAACACGGATTCCGTTCCCCGCCAGTCGGGCAGCCGGTCCAGCAGCCGCTCCGCGGCGGTCCGTCCCATCGCGCCGAACGGCACGCGGACGGAAGTCAGGGGCGGGTCCACCATGGCGGCCGCGTCCGAGTCGTCGCAGCCGACGATTGCGAGATCGTCCGGCACCCGGACGCCGCGTTCGCGCAGCGCCTGCATCAGCCCGATCGCCATCCGGTCGTTCGCGACGAATATCGCGTCCAGATCGCGCAGCCGGGCGTACACGTCCTCCGCCGCGCGGCGGCCGCTTGTGCGGCTGTAATTGCCGGCGAACATCCGCTTCGGGTCCGGCGCAAGGCCCGCCTCCCGCAGAGCCCGCATATAGCCGGCCTCCCGCTCCCTGCTTGGTGAATACCACGGCGAACCGTTGAGAAAACCGATTTTTCTGTAACCGCTCTCAATCAAATGCTGCACCGCGCGCCGGCTGCCTTCCTCGTGCGCCGCGCAGACCGAGCTTGCCCGGCCGTCGCCGGAACGATGGTCGATCATGCAGAACGGCAGCCCCTCGTCCGCCATCGCCCGGATGCCCGCCTCTTCCTCCGGCAGGCTGCTCGCCCCGAGCACGATGCAGGCGTCGATCCTGACCGAGCGGAACAGCGGCACGTAGTCGAACGGCTCCTGCGGCCTGCGGTACAGGAGGAGCAGCCCCATGCCGCGCTCGCGCACCGCCTCGCCGATGCTGTCCAGCATCTCGGAGAAATAGTACGTGGAGAACAGCCGCACCTTCGGCACATGCGGCAGCACGACGCCGAGATTGCCGCTCCGGCCCCGCGCGAAACTGGCCGCCAGGGCGTGGATCTGATAGTTGAGCTTGCGGGCCGCTTCCAGCACCCGCTGCCGCGTCTCTTCCCGCACCGGGCCGACACCGTTCAGCACGCGCGAGACCGTCGCTTCCGAGACGCCTGCCAGTTCGGCCACTTCCTTGCGGGATGCCACGTTGCGCCTTCCCTCCCGAATGAAATCCTTCACACGCCTGTTGATGACGTAATGTACGCGCGTACATTTTCGCATGAAAAGAAGGGGAAGTCAATGCACGCGTCCCATTTTTTTTGCGCGACCATGCACGCTTCCCCGTATCCGCCGCGCCCGCTCAGGACAGCCAGACCGTCTTCTCCGCGGCCGGCCTGCGCTTGCCCTCGGGGAGCGGCGCTGCCGGCTTGCCCAGGTAGATGAGGCCGACGAGCTCCTCAGCTTCCGCGAGGCCGAGCGCCTGCTTCATGAGCGGATGGTACATCGGCTCGCCGGTCCGCCAGATCGCGGCCAGCCCGAGCGCATGCGCCGCCAGCAGCAGATTCTGCACGGCCGCATGCGTCGCCGCGAATTCCTCGGCGCGCACGACCTTCGGCGCATCGGACGGCAGCGCCGACACCGCGATGACGACCGGCGCGCGGTACGCCTTCGCCTCCGCCTTGGCGCGGACCGTCTCCCGCTCCTCCTCCGAAGCGCCGAGCACGGCGATATCGCCGTAAGCCTTCGCCAGCACGCCGCGTCCTTCGCCCGTCATGACGCGGAACCGCCACGGTTCCGTGCCGTGATGGCTCGGCGCCCAGTTGGCCGCCTCGAGAATCGCCTCGATCGTCTCGCGCGCTACCTTCTCCTGGCTGACACGGCCGAACGACCGGCGCGTGCGGATCGCTTCCAGAACGTCCATATGTACGCTCCTCTCTCCCGGTTTCCAGTCAGCCGAACACTTCCGCGATATAGATCATCGCGAGCAGCCCGGCGATAAAACTGTAGGTCGAAGGCCGCTCGAACCCGTGACCGTGGCTTTCGGGAATGAGTTCCTTGTACGCGATGAACAGCATGGCCCCTGCCGCGAACGCCAGCCCCGGGCCGATCAGCCCGTCGATCCGGCTGGCCGCCCCGTAGCCGACCACCGCAGACACCATCTCCATGAGGCCGGTCGCCGTCACGATGAGCAGCGATTTCAGCTTGGGCGTCCGCGCGTTCAGCAGAAACACGGCCAGAATGAGTCCCTCCGGCATATTCTGCGCTCCGATGGCGATCGCGACCATCGGGCCGAGCCCTTCGTTTCCGCTCGCGTAGCTGAACCCCGTGCTGAGGCCTTCCGGAATATTGTGGATGAAAAGCGCGATCATGACGAGCAACGCCTTGTTGTCGAGCGAGCGGATGCCGTTTTTGTTCTCGACGTCGATATGGGGAATGTTCCGCTCGATCACATCCAGCACCAGCACGCCGAGCACGAGTCCGACGGTCATCGTCCAGAAGCCGGCTTCGGCGATCGCCTGGGGAAGCAGGCCGAACGTCGAAGCGGACACCATGATGCCGGCCGTGAACGCGACGAGAATGTCTTTCCACCGCTCGGACATCTTCCGGATCAAGAGCACCGGAAGCCCGCCCAGAACCGTCGCCATGGCCGATACGAAACTGCCGAGCAAAGCGTCCTCCAAGACCGCCAGCACCTCCCGCTTTCCTGTGCGCTAGTTCCGAGTATAGCACGAGCGCGGTCGGCGGCAAGCCCTTTTGTCGGGCCGGCGGAAGGATCGTCATTCGGCCGGGGCCGTCACGTCTTCCATTTTCCCCGCAGTCCCGGCTTCTCCGCTTCCCGGCGGCACGATCCGTACCTTCGCGATCCGCTTGTGGACCGGCCCTTCCGCGCGGAAGATGTACCCTTCCCAGACGATCTCCGCCTCGTCGCCCGCCTCCGGGAACCGTCCGAGCTGCCCGATGACGAAGCCGCTCACCGTGTCGTACCGGTCCGTCGGCAGCCCGATGTCCAGCATTCGCTCGATCTCGTCGAGGTCGACGATGCCGCTCACGAGCAGCGACCCGTCGTCCATTCTCACAATATCGCGAACATCCTCGTCATATTCGTCAAAAATGTTGCCCACGATCTCCTCGAGCAGATCCTCGATCGTGACAATGCCCGCCGTTCCCCCGTATTCGTCGATGACGATCGCCATGTGGACCTTGTTCTTCTGGAAGTCCCGGAACACTTCGTCGATCGGGCGCTGCATCGGCACATGATACGGCTTGCGCAGCAGCTTCGTCAGATCGAACGCTTCTTCATCGCAGTCCATGACGTGCAAGGTCAGGTCCTTTACGTGCAGGATGCCGACGATGTTGTCCATATGCTCGCGGTAGACGGGATAGCGCGTATATTTCTCGCTTTCGATCGTCGCGACGATGTCCTTCAGCGTCGCCTCAAGCGGAATGCCGACGACGTCGATGCGGTGGGTCATGATCTCCCCGACGGTCTTGTTGTCGAAGTCGAAAATGTTGTTGATCATCATTTTCTCCGTCTTGTCGATCGCGCCCCGCTCCTCGCCGACATCGACCATCATCCGGATCTCTTCTTCCGTCACTTCTTCGTCGTCCGCGTTCGGATCGACGCCGAACAGGCGCACGATCAGGTTCGTCGAACCGGTGAGCAGCCGTACGACGGGAGAGGTGACCGCCGACAGGAAGACGAGCGGACGGACGGCGAGCATCGCGATCGGCTCCGCTTTCTTCATCGCGAGCCGCTTCGGCACCAGTTCCCCGAACACGAGCGTGAAATAGGAGAGCACCAGCGTGATGACAACGAGCGCGATCGTATGCAGCAATTTCTGCGGCACCGGCACGCCCTGCTTCGCGGCGAACGCCGCCAGATCGCCCGCGAAGCTCTCGGCCGCGAACGCGCTCGCGAGAAATCCGGCCAGCGTGATCCCGATCTGAATGGTCGCGAGGAACCGGCTTGGTTCGCGCAGCAATCCCTCGAGCAGTTTCGCTTTCTTGTGTCCGTCCTCCGCCATCGCGCGAATCCGGTTGTCATTCAGCGAGATGAGCGCGATCTCGGAAGCGGCGAAAAAGGCGTTCAGCAGGATGAGCACGATGAGGACAATGAATGCCATGCGTTCACTTCCCCGTCCTGTTCTGGTTCATGCGTAGTATAAGGTTTGCGGCTTCGAAATATGTCCCGCCGCTTGCGCGAAAGCCGCTGCCGGCAAAGCGGCAGCGGCTTTCGGGGTCTAGGACAGTTCTCGTTCCAGCCGGTCGACGGCCGGACGGAGCGGCTCGGGCGCGAGTGCGCGCACATGGTTCAGCATCGCGCGGAGGATGACCCGGTTCGGCAGCAGCTTCAGCGCCTCGGCCGCCAGCAGGCCGAGCGCTTCCTCCAGCTCGCCGGTATCCGCGCCGTCCGCCCGGACGGCTTCCAGCTGCTCCCGCAGCTCCCGGACCGCCGTCTGCAGCGACGCCGGTCCGCAGCCGCCCGTCAGTCTGCGCACCAGCTCGTCGAGCTCTTCGCCCGCGACAAGCGGACGCTCGCCGCTGCCGGCCAGCCCGGCGGCGACGGCGTCCATGCGGGCGGCGAAATAGCGAGCCAGCCGCTGCGGTTCGAGCGGCTTGCCGCCGAGCAGGAAGTAGCCGATGAACTCGCCGATCGCACCCTGCATCATCAGCGCGATGTCGACGGCGTATGGCGCGCAGGCTTCGCCGTAGATGCCCAGGATCGACTGCCGCAGCCACTCCGCCGTCTCCGCCCGGATCCGCAGGACGAATCCGGGCAGGGCATCGTGAATTTCGCCGGCATGGTCATGCCAGAGCCGCCGAATCCATTCGGCGTTGTCCGCGCCCACGGCGAGCTGGGCCTCGAGCTGGCGGATGAAGCGCTCGCGCGGCGTCAGGCCTTCATCCGCCTCCAGCTCCGCCATCCGCCGCCGGACGTGGTCGTAAACGCCGGCGACAGCGGCCAGCGCGAGCTCGTCCTTCGACTTGAAATGGAGATAGATCGAACCTTTCGCCACCCCGGCTTCCTCGGCGATCTCCTGGATCGACGCCGCGCGGTAGCCTTTGCGCGCGAACACGCGCAGGGCGGCGGAGACGATCGTCTGTTTCTTGTCCGACGACAAGTCAGATCCGCTCCTCGGCCGGCTTGCGGAAAATCGCGCCGCGGATTCGCATCAGCACCTCGTAGATCGCCGGCACGATGAACAGCGTGAGCAGCGTCGAGCTGGTCAGGCCGCCGATGACCGTCACCGCCAGTCCCTTCGAAATGATGCCCGCGCCTTCGAGGCTGAACAGCATCGGCAGCAGGGCGCCGACCGTCGCGAGGGCTGTCATCAGAATCGGGCGGAGACGGGTGCCGGCCGCCTCGATCAGCGCTTCCCGCGTCGGAAGACCGTCCCGTTCCTTGTGGATGACGCGGTCGATCAGGACGATCGCGTTCGTGACGACGATGCCGATCAGCATGAGCAGCCCCATCATCGCCGAGACGTTCAGCGTCTCGCCGGCAAGCAGCAGCGCGATGAACGCTCCTATCGCCGTGAACGGCAGCGAGAACAAAATCGCGAACGGCGCCAGTCCGCCGCCGAACGTAATGACGAGCACGAGGTAGACGATCGCGACCGCGGCGGCCATCGCCAGGCCGAGCTGCGTGAACGTCTCGTTCATCTGCTCGACGACGCCGCCGAACTCGATGTCAACCGTGGAAGGCAGATCGAGATCCTGGATCTTCTTCTTCAGCTCGGCGGTCGCCCTGCCGACGTCGGCGGTCGTCACCTCGGCCGTCATGCTCGTGTACATGCGCCCGTCCATCAGGTTGATCGTGTTCGGCGATTCGCCGCTTTCGACCTTCACGACGTCACGGATCGGCACTTCGAAGCCGAGCGGCGAGGTGAGCGTCACGCCGGTCATGTCGTCGATCGTGTCGTACTGCTTCGCCTCCGACTGCACGTAGACGTTGTACACTTCGCCGTCTTCCTGGATCGTCGTCAGGACGGGCCGCTCCCGCACCGGAGCGAGCGCGAGCATGATGTTGCCGGTCGTCAGTCCGTACCGGCTGAGCTGCGCCTGATCCGCCAGCAGCGTGTACTGATCATAGGTTTCTTCCAGTCCCGTCTCGATGTCCTTGAAGTTCGAATCCTCTTCCATGACCGTCTTGATTTTTTCGGCCGCGTCGCGGATGTCTTCATAGCTGTCGCCGAAGAGGGTCAGGGTGAAGCCGCCCGCGCCGAAGGCGCTGGACATGTCCATCAGCGCCCATTCGCCTTTGCCCGGCGCCTGCGCCTGCACGTCGGCCAGAACCTGCTCCTTGACCTCTTCGAAGTTCTTGATGTCGTTGTCGAACAGGACATAGAACAACGCGGAGCGGTCCGAACCGAAGCCCATCATGGGGCCGCCCTGGCTGCCGATCGCGAACTGCATGTCCGTCACATCATCACGGCTCAGCAGGTAGTCCTCCGCTTTCGTCGCCAGGTCGACCACTTCGTCCTGGAGTTCACCCGGCGCAGGCGAATAGGTGATCATCGCGTATTTCTGCTCTTCTTCCGGCAGGAAGCTCGTGCCGATGAATTGGCTCAGGCCGACGCTCGCGGCGAGCAGCAGCACCGCGACCGCGAACGTCACGATCTTGTGGCTGAGCGCCCAGCGCAGCCCCTTCTGGTAAGCTTTCGCCAGCCGGCCGGGGCCCTCGGTGTGTTTCCCTTCGGGCAGACCGCGTTTGAACAGCGTATGCGCCAGCATCGGCACGACCGTGATCGCGACGAGCAGGGACGCGAGGAGCGAGAACACCATCGTCAGCGCGAACGGCATGAACAGTTCGCCCACCATGCCGCTGACGAGGCCGAGCGGCACGAAGACCGCGATCGTCACGATCGTCGACGACATGATCGGAATGAACATTTCCTTCGTCGCCGAGAGGATGAGCGCCTTGCCCTTCAGTTGCTCGCCGGTCAGCGACATGCGCCGGTAAATGTTCTCGATGACGACGATCGAGTCGTCCACGACCCGGCCGATCGCGA
>Ga0310830_101538_pt1 | contig 11135 bp, 10 predicted proteins | sample WT_ome_5_FD_201301 | JGI IMG/M metagenome (GOLD analysis project Ga0310830, IMG submission 201301) | Sorghum-adapted microbial communities enriched on wild type (WT) sorghum from Joint BioEnergy Institute, Emeryville, California, United... ...
AACTTACTGCAGCTGCGCGTTGGCCGTTCACGCCGCCTACCTTTTGAACCGAAAAGATGCGAAGTCCCGCCCGCGCCACCTCGTGCTGATCACCCACAACCAGCAGCATCGGGTGGAATGGGTGCTTCGTTCGCTCATTTTGCTATGTTGGCTGAAGGGGAAAGCCTTTCGCTTGACCGTATTCGACTGCGGCTCGACCGACGACACCGCCGCCATCGTCCGGCGTTTGGCCGTCCGCCTGCCTTTTGCCTTCCACGTCGTCCGATCCGAAAAGGACATTGAACCGTGGTTGGACCGCCATTTCGACGCCGAAACCGTTATCCTTCACCTGCGGCACAATGAGGAAGTCAGCCCGATGCTCGTCTTTCCCTGACCGCCTGTTCGCAACCCGCCAACCGACCGCGAGTTTCCGTATCTTGTCATTCGAAGCCGTCCGTATTTGAACCGTACCCTGACCGAATATGCAATAAAGCCCCGCCGCCGGCGGGGCATTCTTCTATTTTATTTAGTTGGAAGCCGCTTGGAGTTGTTTGATCTTGTGGATTTCCATATCGTGTTTGGAGGTTTGATTACGCAAATAATCGACTTCGAAATTCAAGTTTCGAACTTCTTTGATCACTTCCTGGTGCCGCAGCCGGTTCAGCGCACTTTCTTCATCAAAACGCTGTTCCAACTTGTCCATGCGCTGTTCGAGCTTGTCCATACGCTGTTCAATCTTGTCCATACGTTGTTCCAGTCTGTCCATGCGCTGTTCCAATCTGTCCATACGTTGACTCAAATCTTTTACAATTTTATTGTTTTCGCCAACCATGTGAACCAATTGAACGACAAGCTGTTCCAAGCGATCCAAACGCTCTTCGATCGTCACCGCTCCCCCTCCAATTTTTTTTGCAAGATCATCCAACTCCAACAAGTTCGCAACAATAGGATTACGTGGAAAAATTACGAACGGTTGTTCTTATATTTTACCATAGAATGTTGGGGGGATCAATTGGAACACGTGTGCTCCATGCAGGACAATGACAGAGGCGCCCGCTGAACATCGGTTTTCGGGTCATTTGCACGATGTTTGATTGCGCTTTGTGCAACGTTGGACCGGGCTATGCCGCAATCTTCCGCCCCACCGTGACACGATCCCGCAACAATTACACCATGACATCATCACGGCAGAATCATCCTTTCACCCGCACGGTCATCGTTTTAACTCATATAAAGAATGTTGCCAAAGGATCATTTGACACCTGATTTCATGGTGACATAAAATAAAACGATGAACACGTGTAAAAAGTCGTACCAGTGGCGCCAAACCACAGAATTTGAACATGCGGCCGCCAATCCAATCGTTTCAAGTGATAAACGGCAAACATGCGGATACAGATGATTAGGTGGAACGCACATTTTCGGATGAACACATCGATGATTGAATGAACACAAAACATCATGGAAGGGTGGGCACCATGCTGGACCGTTTGCAGGCCGTGGCGGACCGATACGAAAAGTTGAGCGAACTGCTGTGCGATCCCGAAGTCGTCAACGACGCCGCACGGCTGCGCGAGCTTTCCAAGGAGCAGTCCGACCTTCAGGAAATATACGACGCTTACAAGGAGTACAAGTCGACCGTCGAGCAGCTGGCCGACGCGAAAGCGATGCTCGGGGAAAAGCTGGACGACGAAATGCGGCAGCTTGTCAAACAGGAAGTCGATGAACTGACGCGGAAAAAAGAGGCGCTGGAGGAGCGCATCCCGATTTTGCTGCTGCCCAAGGACCCGAACGACGAGAAAAACGTGATCGTGGAAATTCGCGGCGCCGCCGGGGGAGACGAAGCGGCGCTGTTTGCCGCCGATTTGTACCGGATGTACACCAAATATGCGGAATCGCAAGGGTGGAAAATCGAAGTGCTCGACTCCCACGTCAGCGATCTCGGCGGGTTCAAGGAAATTATTTTCATGATTCGCGGCAAAGGGGCGTACAGCAAACTCAAGTTTGAAAGCGGAGCCCACCGCGTGCAGCGCATTCCGACGACCGAGTCCGGCGGACGAATTCACACTTCGACCGCGACGGTCGGCGTCATGCCGGAAATGGAGGAAATCGAAGTGGAGATCAAGGAATCCGATCTCCGCATCGACACGTTTTGTTCCAGCGGTCCCGGCGGCCAGTCGGTCAACACGACCAAATCGGCGGTGCGGATCACCCACCTGCCGACCGGCATCGTCGTATCGTGCCAGGACGGCAAGTCGCAAAACTCGAACAAGGAACTCGCGATGCAGGTGCTGCGCGCGCGGCTGTATGAGAAGATGAAGCGCGAAGAAGAGGAGAAATACGGAGCGGAACGCAAAAGCAAAGTCGGCACCGGCGACCGCAGCGAGCGCATTCGAACCTACAACTTTCCGCAAAGCCGGGTGACCGACCACCGCATCGGACTGACGCTGCACCGGCTGGAGTCCGTGCTCGACGGCGATCTGGACGAGATCATCAACGCGTTGACGATGGCGGAGCAGGCCGAACAGCTGAAAAAAGAGGCGCTGGCATGAGCGGCAGGGGACGTCCGGACGGGCATTCGGCGGCCGTGCCGGCCACCATCCGGGAAGCCTACGTGCAGGCTTCTTCTTTTTTGCGGTCGGCGGCGGAGCAGTCGGCGGATGAACGGGATCGCGCCGGACGCCCGGAGCAGGCGTTCGATGCGCCCGCGCTCCCGTTCGCGGGGGAGCGCCGGGACGGCGATGCCGGCACCCGAGACGAAGCGGCGAATCTTCGGAACGACGCGGCGCACCGTGTCCCGCCCGCCGATTCCGGCCCGCGGACCCAAGATACGGAACAGGTCGTCCTGCGGCTGCTTGCGCATTTGACCGGGTGGAGCCGCGGCGAACTGCTGATGCGGTGGAACGAGCCGTTTCCTTCCGACCGTTGGGAGGACTGGTCGGCCTGGCTGCGGCGCAAAGCGCAAGGGGAGCCGGTGCAGTACATTACCGGGGAAGAGACGTTTTACGGGCTTTCGTTTCGCGTGACGCCGGCGGTGCTGATCCCCCGGCCGGAAACGGAGCTGCTCGTCGAGCGCATGCTGGAGGAGGCGGACCGGATCGCGCGGCGGCCATCCTCCCATGCTCGCGGCGCACCGGTCTTGGTCGACATCGGCACCGGCAGCGGGGCGATCGCCGTTGCGTTCGCGCACTTGCGGCCGGAGTGGCTCGTCGTCGCCACCGATGTGTCCGAGGAAGCGCTGCGGGTGGCGGAAAGCAACGCGGCGCGGCATGGCGTGGCGGAACGCATCCGGTTTCTGCGCGGCGATCTGTGGTCGCCGGTGGCGGAGGCGGGCGTCCGCGCCGACATCCTCGTGTCCAATCCGCCTTACATCCCGGCGGGAGACATTCCCGGGCTCATGCGCGAAGTTCGCGACTATGAACCCAAGCTGGCGCTGGACGGCGGGGACGACGGACTTGCGCTGTACCGCCGACTGTTCGACCAGATGCGAAGTTTCTCCCGCGACCGGCTGCCCCGGGCGATCGGGCTGGAAACCGGCGCCGGACAAGCTCGCGCGGTCGCCGGGATGATGCGCGGCCTCGGCGCGTGGGATGTCGTTGACATCATTCGCGACCTATCGGGGATGGAACGGCATGTGATCGGGATTCGTCCGGATTGAGGTATAGACTCTCTCAATCGCGACCATACTGGTTGATAGATTGAGAGAGAGGACGATCGAACCATGAGAAGACCGGCATCCCGATACGCGTTGACCTTTTTTTCGCTGTTGATGCTGATGATGTGCTGGGAATACCAGAAGACCGACGCGGCGCTGGCCGAGGCGGGAATTCCCGAGCAGGCGGTGCGCTTGCGCATTCTGGCCAATTCCGATCATCCGCAGGATCAATGGATCAAACGCAAAGTCAGGGATGCGCTGTCCCAATACATTCGCGAATGGGCGCTGCAGCCGACCGATATCGAACAGGCGCGGCGGGAAGTGCGGGCGAGAATCGGCGACATCGAACGAATCGTCGGAGAGGTGCTGGAACGGTACGGTTATGCGAAGGATTACACGGTGAGTTTCGGGCCGACGCCGTTTCCTCCCAAATGGTTCAACAATCGCATGTATCCCGAAGGGGAATATGAGGCGCTGCTCGTGACGTTGGGCAAGGGCAAGGGACGAAACTGGTGGTGTGTGCTGTTCCCGCCGCTCTGCTTCGTCGATATGTCCGTCGGTGTCGGGGACGGTGGAGCGGGGGCCGGCGATCACGCGAAGTCCGGCACGAACCCGCACGCCGATGCGGACGCGAGCGCGGACGGCGATTCGGTGGAAATCCGGTTTTTTCTCGTCGATTTGCTGGAAAGTCTGATCGAATGGCTGAAGGGTCTGTTCCAATAACATGGTGGCGTGAATGCGTTCGGATTCATCCGGTCGTGGCTATAGAATAATGGCGGTTCACCCCGCATGATAACGGAAATTTTGACTCGATCCCCGTCAGGTCCGTTTCAGGTCCCCGGGATCTCTCGCAGAAAGGATGGACGCAGCCGATGCAGACAACCTATTGGAGGCTCGGGTCCGGCGACGCGGCCGACCGCAGGGCGATCGAAGAAGCCGCCGCATGGCTCCGGGAGGGGAAAACGGTGGCTTTTCCCACGGAAACGGTATACGGGCTCGGTGCGGACGCCGCTTCCGACGAAGCGGTGCGCCGCATTTTTGCGGCCAAGGGGCGGCCTTCGGACAATCCGCTCATCGTGCACGTGGCGGGCATCGCCGACGCGGAACGGCTGGCGATGCGCATTTCTCCGCTGGCGGCACGGCTGATGGAGCGGTTTTGGCCGGGACCGCTGACGGTCGTGCTGCCGTGCCGGCATGACCGGGTGGCGCCTTCCGTAACGGCGGGGCTCGCCACGGTGGCGGTGCGCGTGCCGGCGCATCCCGTGGCGCTGGCGCTCTTGGAGGCCGCGCGAATTCCGGTCGCCGCGCCGAGCGCCAACTTGTCCGGCCGCCCGAGTCCCACGACGGCGGCGCACGTGCGCGAGGACCTGGACGGGCGCATCGACGGCATTTTGGACGGCGGTCCGGCCGGCGTCGGACTGGAGTCCACGGTGGTGGAGGCGGACGACAACGGGCGCGTGACAGTGCTTCGCCCCGGCGGCATCAGTCTGGAACAGCTGCGTGAGGTCGCCCCTGACGCGGCGTTGGACGAGGCGTTGCTGCAAAATGCGGCCGCCGCGGATGTTGCGCCCAAATCGCCGGGAATGAAGTACGCGCACTATGCGCCGAAGGGCGCCATGGTCGTCGTGGCCGGCGATTCGGCCGAACGCGTGATCGAACGCATGCGGCGGGAACTGGCGGCCGCCGCCGAACGCGGGGCCAAAACCGGCGTGCTGGCCTTCAGCGAACATTTGCCGCGGCTTGACGCCGATGTCGCCATCGCGTACGGATCGCTTCGAAATCCAGACGAGGCGGCCGGCCGGCTGTACGGCGCCCTTCGCGAGTTCGACGATCGCGGCGTCGAGGTGATTGTGGCCGAAGGTTGGACGGAAACGGGCATCGGGCTCGCCGTCATGAACCGTCTCAGAAAGGCGGCGTCCGGACGGATTTTGCGCGTGTGAGGAAGGCGCGTATAAGACATGTTCTCTCCCTTGTCCGCATAAAAATAAAGAGTAATGCGGACACGGAGGGACTGTGATGCCGGATTTATCGTTCGATTCGGGTCAGCTGGTGGCGATGCTCGTGATGGCGATCGCGCTCGGCATGGACGCTTTTTCACTGGGAATCGGAATCGGCATGAAAGGCATTCGGCTGCTGGACGTGCTGAAAATCGCGGTTGTGGTCGGACTGTTTCATATTTTGATGCCGCTGTTGGGAATGGCGGCCGGTCAATTTGTCGGCTCGCTGCTCGGGGATGTCGCCCTGATCGCCGGGGGCGGGCTGCTTTCCTTGCTCGGGCTGCACATGATTTACAGTTCGTTGCGCGGCGAAGAAGTGCGGTCGTTCGACCATGCGTCCTTGTTGGGGCTGATCCTGTTTGCGCTCAGTGTGAGCATCGATTCGTTTTCCGTGGGCATTTCGCTCGGTCTGTTTGCCTCGGATGTCTGGCTGGCGGTGATGATGTTCGGATCGTTCGGCTTGGCCATGTCCATGGCGGGACTGCTGCTCGGACGCCACGTGTCCTCCTGGCTGGGCGAATACGGAGAAGCGCTCGGCGGTGTTATTTTGCTTGTGATTGGTGTAAAATTTCTCATATGACCGCTTGGTGATGATCGCTTGGTCATTCCGGATCCACGGCGCCGTTTGGTCAAAAGTCCGTAATGCGCCGTCGTGCCGGTCCGGAGGAAAGGATGGAAGGAGACGGCAATGAAGCGCATCCTGTTCGTATGTACGGGCAATACGTGCCGAAGCCCGATGGCGGAAGGGCTGCTGCGCGGCATGGCGAAAAAGTCCGGGCTGCAGCTGGAAGTCCGGTCGGCGGGCGTGGCCGCGGTCGACGGACTGCCGATGTCCGACCATTCGTTATCCGTGCTGCGGGAGCGCGGGTGGGACGGGTCGTTCGCTTCGCGCCGCGTCACCGCAGAACTTGCGGCCTGGGCGGACGTGATTTTGACGATGACGATGAGTCACAAACGGCAGCTCGTGCAGCGGTTTCCGGAAGCGGTCGACAAAACGTTCACGCTGAAGGAGTATGCGGCATTCGCCGATGCCGCGGAGGCCGATCGCGAACGGGAGCTTCAGCAAAAAAAGAGCGAAGCGTACGTGAAATTGGCGATCGGTCAGCCTCTGACCGACGAAGAGCGGCAGTTGTTGCGGGATGACGATCTGTCCGGCAAATACGATATCGCCGATCCGTTCGGCGGTTCCCGGCAGGAATACGAGGAAACGGCTCGCGAGATCGAGTCGCTGCTGCAGCGCATTGTGGCGCAATGGGCCGCGGATCAAGCAAAATTTTCAACGGAAGGCGCAGCAGATTCGTCGAACGGGAAGGACTCTCGCGCAAACTCGGCGGCCGTCCCGGATACCAAACAGGACGACCCCGTGCCTGGAGCGGAACATGCCGCTGCGGATAAGGCCCACCCCGCCGACGAATCGGACCGCCTTGGGGACAAATCCGACCATCCGTCGGACGGATCGGACGACTGACGTGTCCCCGCAGGAAAACCGGCCTGCAGGGCGGGCATGTCGTTGCTTGGATCGGCCGATGAACGTGCAACCATGATCCGTGAGCGGCCGTTTTGCCGCTCAACCCTTGACGGAAAGCTGCAGGCCTTTGATGAAGCTTTTCTGCAGCAGGAAAAAGACGAGAATCGTCGGGATCGACGTGATGATGACGCCCGCCATCAGGGTCGTCACCCCGGTGCGGAAGAAAATGCCCTGCATCGAGGACAGGCCGGCCATGATCGGCCGGATGTCCGGCGACTGCGTGAGCGTCAAGCCGAAGATCAGGTCATTCCAAATCCAGGTAAACTGAAAAATAAACAAAACGTAAATCGGCGACAGGCACATCGGCATCACGATTTTCCAGAACACGGTGAAATTCGAGCATCCTTCGATTCTCGCCGCTTCCACCACTTCATAAGGCAGCGTCCGCATGAAGTTGCGCAGCAAAAACACGCAAAACGGAATGCAGATGGCGATGTAAAAAAGCGCCAGTCCCCCGAACGAATTGAACAGCCCCGTTTTCCGATAGGCCATGTACAGCGGGATCAAATACATTTGAAACGGAAAAATCGTTCCGCTGTAAATGAGCAAAAACCAGAAAAACGCCCTTTTGATCTGCATAATGACCAAACCGTAGGACGCCAGCGCCGCCAGCAAAATGCTGCAGACGGCGCCGATCACCCCGTAGGCGATGCTGTTGAGGAACCCTTGGCCGAGGCCGCCCAGCACCCAGGCGTCGCGCACGTTTTGGAAAAAAGCGAAACCTTCCGGAAGATGCCACAGCCCTCCCTGCGAGAAATCCTGCAGCGTTTTGAACGAATTCATCAGCACCAGAATCACCGGAAAAAGCCACAAAACCGCCAGTACGGATATGCAGATGTAGGACAGCAAGGAAGCGAGCCGGCGCATTCAATCACCTTCTCCGATGGTTTTTTTCAAATAGAACCACGACACCAGGATCGAGGCGACGGTCAGCACGATGGCGATCGCGGCGCCCTGACCGAAACTGAACGACACGAAGGATTCCCGATACATCGTCACCGCGAACGTTTCCGATGAACGGTACGGACCGCCCATCGTCATGACCCAGATGACGTCGAAGATTTTGAAGCTGTTCACGAGCGTCATCCCCACCACGACGATGGTGATCGGTTTGAGCAGCGGCAGGGTGACGTGAAAAAACATCCGGAACCGGTTCGCCCCGTCGATCGCCGCCGCTTCGAACGGATCTTTGGGCAGCGAGGAAAGTCCGACGAGAAACAAGAGCATGTTCGTCCCCGTCACCTGCCAGATGGCGGCGATGATCATCGCAAACGTGTTGTACGGCGGCACGTTCAGCCAATCTTTCGTCAAATGTTCCCATCCGAGCCACACGAGCAGCTGGTTGAAACCCGTTTTGGAATACAGCATCGCCCAGATGACGCCGACGACCGTCAGCGAAATCGCGTAGGGCAAATAAAAAATGTTTTTGAACACCAATTGGCCTTTCAGCTTTTGCAGCCATACGCTGAGCAACAATCCGAGCCCGACGGGAACGATCAAGGACAGCAAAACCCAGATCACCGTATTGTACAGGGAGGTGACATAGGTCGGATCCTGAAAAATGATTCTGTAATTGTACAATCCCACCCACTTCGGAGCCTTCAGTCCGTCCCATTGGTAAAAGCTGACGACGAAGGTGAACACGACCGAGTAGATGAAAAACACGGTGACGAACAAGGCGGCGGGCAGAACGTAGAGCAGCGCGTTCCAGTTTTTTTTCAGGTATGTCATGTATGGTTCCCACCTTTCTCCCGGAAAAGATTGGGGAGGAGATGACCTCCTCCCCAGGGTATGCGGCGAGCGGAAGTCACTTGTTTTCCGCCCAGTAACGTGCTGCCTTGTCCTCGATGTTGTTCAGCACTTCCATGTACGACTCGGGATTGAGGATGAAGCGGACAAATTCGTTGGATGCGTACTCGGAAAGTTCCGCCGGCGTCGCTTCCCAGAACCGGGTGTACAATTTGTAGCCTTTGCCGCTGACTTCTTCGGCCAGCTTCTTGGTAACGGGATGGCTCGGCGCAACATCTTTGCGAATCGGCAGTCCCCCGTACAGCGTGAGCCACTTCTCGTGCGCTTCTTTCTTGGTCAGGGCCGCCAGCGCCTTGATGGCGTTGTCTTTGTTGTTGGAATGCTCGGAGACCAGGAATGGCGTCACTTCCGAAATGACCGTGTAGCCGTTGGCCGGATTGACCGAAGGCAGAATGAAAGCGCTGTAATCTTCCCCGGCTTTCATCCCCACGGCTTCGAAGAAGGTGGTGTACCAGGTGCCTTTCAGGTACATCGCGAACTCTCCGTTCATCATGGCCGGAGCGACTTCGTTGTTGAAATCGAGAGGCTGGGAGAAGTATCCTTTGTCAATCATCGATTTCCACAGTTCCATGATTTCGACCGCTTCCGGATCGGTGTATTTCGCCTGGCCGATCACCAATTTTTCATAAAACTCCGGATGCATGCCGATCGCCAGATCCTCGAACCAGATGAATCCCGGCCAGAAATCGGTGACGGTAAGGCCCAGCGGCGTGATCCCCTTGGATTTCAGCGTATCGCAAAGCGCGATAAATTCTTCCCAGGTGGTCGGTTCCTTCAGCTGGTGCTCGTCAAAAATCTTTTTATTGTAATACACCACCCAATAATGAACGCCGCCGGGAATCCCGTAGGTTTTGCCGTCGAAGGTCAGCGGCGCGGCCATGCCGGGATCGACGCCGTCCGCCACCATGGCCTCCCATTCCTTCGTCATGTCCGCCAGATGGCCGGCATCGGCCAGTTCCTTCATGCGGAACCCGTTCCACCACTTGAAAATGTCTGCCGCGTCCTTCGTGGACAAACCGACGCGAACCGTCGTCTGATAGGACGTCGTGTCGCTGTAAGGGATGATTTCATAGGTGACATTGTCGTTTTTCTCCACGACCGGATTGATCTCATTCAGATAGTCCGTCATGGCCGGCAGGTCATGGTAAAATTTTGCGGTGATTTTTTGTTGCGAACCGGAGTCGCCGCCTTTGCCGCCGCTATCGCTTTGCGGCCCCGATGTTCCCTGGTTGTTCTTTCCGCTGCCGCCGCCGCACGCGGCCATGACGAGCGCGAACGACAACAGCAGCGCCAAAATCCATTTCGCTTTTTTTCCTGGCATGTCAAACCCTCCTTTTGATTGGCTGTCGCGAACAGGCCGCGCGATTCGCCGCCGCGTGCGCACGGCGGCGAACACGTCATGCGGCCCGATGGCGATGGACGGAGTTTAGAACACGATGCGTACCGACCGGACGGCCCTGCCGGGGACTCGGACGGCAATCGTGCGGTCGCGCACGTCCAGCGATTCCAGATCGACTTCCACAGGATTGACCCGTCGCGCCGCGGTGGGCTGCAGTTCCGGAAACGCGATGCTGCAGTCGTGATCTTCTTCGGTCACATTTTGGATCCGGACGATGATGCCGTTGCCGTCGTCGGCGGGTTTGGCCGTCACCAGGAACGGTTCGGGGTTGGCGACTTTCATGAACACGCCTTCCTTCGGCGCTCCCGGATGCCGAACCAGGTCGCGCAAAACGATCGGCTGCGTCACGGTTTCCACGCCGAATTTCGCGCACTCGGCATCGCCGGCGACGCCTTCGTGGGTGGTCAGTCTGTAGCGCAGCGGAATGAGTCCGCCCTGGCTGGCTTTGAAATTGACCATCCAGTGGTTGTTCAGCGCCCAGGACATAATCGTCGTCGATTCCGGCTCCAGTCTTTCCGCCCATTTCCCGGTCGTAATGCCGCCCAGATGCACGAGAGGCGCGTCCATCGGCACCATCGTCACGCCGCGCGAACCGTCGTGAATGTGAACCCAGCGCTGAATCGGGTACCAGTCCCTGACCGTCCAGTTCAGCTGCTCCACATCCGGAGTGAGCGGGATGCCGTTGATATCCGCGCGAAACTCGGGACGCTCCAGATTGAACGGGAAGGCGACGAACACGGCTTCCGGATCGGTGATATGCTCTTTGTC
>Ga0310830_101562_pt1 | contig 11049 bp, 8 predicted proteins | sample WT_ome_5_FD_201301 | JGI IMG/M metagenome (GOLD analysis project Ga0310830, IMG submission 201301) | Sorghum-adapted microbial communities enriched on wild type (WT) sorghum from Joint BioEnergy Institute, Emeryville, California, United... ...
TGTTCGAGATAAATTCTTGAAATTTTTCAGGTAATACAACGATGCGGAGGTCAATGTCGGAATATAAATCCATGTTTTCACTCCCGATTGAACCACCATAAAAAACCGCTAATACATCATCGTCATTAAATAAATCTTTTTCAATTGCAGTCATTAAATCTTGACGGTGCTTTGGAATTTCTAAATCTCTTTCTTTGTGTCTAGTTACAAATCCCACACATTGAATAACAACTCCCCTAAAATATATTTTTAGAATATAAATCCATATTGATTTTATATATTAGATATTTAGCATTTGATTCCTTCTTTAACTATACTGCCCGTTAGACGCCCATGCATCGCTTCGCGGCATCACAGATGATGAAAGAAATTTTATTCTTCCATAGAAATCAAATAAGACCGATTTTAACCAATTTACCACAATATTATAAACACTATTAAAATGCCTTTTATTATTCAAATATTTGTTTGATCGGAAATAAAGAAAAAATTGTTAGCATAAAAATTCGTCAACACTTTTATTGATTTATTGAGTATATAACTTTATTTTTCAGTGAACAACTTTATTTTCATCAGACGATAAAAAATTCCCTTAACAAGTAATATTCTCCTTACATTCGGGTAATTTTAACAGACACTTGTTTGTTCAAATCCGCATCCCAAACGCGTTGAATTTCGAATGTTCCTGGTTCAAAGAACATATTGAACCTTTCTTTGAACCAATCTTGCATAGGTAAGTTTAATGCTTCATCAATCGGCACCCAAAGCAATTCACCTTCTGGTGGATTTTCAAGGAGTTCTCCTTCGAATGTATTGGTCCAATAGTTAAAAACCATGTATCGTACATTTTCTTTTGGATTAACATATTCATCCAAACCTTTATAGATTAAATTTGAAACGGTTAAACCTGTCTCTTCCTTGACTTCTCTAATAGCCCCTTCTACGATACTTTCTGGAAATTCCACTTTTCCCCCTGGTGCTAAATATCCCGGAAAACCGAAATGGTTAGGTCGTTTAATTAATAAAACTTTATCTTCGTTTTGAATCATACACATCGTATAAATTCTATGTTCTACACTTTTCCAATCAACTGACATGATGTAGATTCTCCTTTCTAATTTATTTAAAATCTGAACGTTTTTAATAATCATATACTGTTTTCTTATTGAAACAACTCACCCGTTAGTCGCCTATGCCCCATTCATGTCACCACATTTTAAAAAAATTATGTTCTCCAGTGTGATTTGAAGAAGATCGATATCTCACAATAATTGTACCATAATATTACAAATATTTTTAAAATATCCTGCTTTTTTTAGTGATTCTATCTGATCGAAAATAAAAAAGTGCTGGCATAAACCTATGCCAACACCTTTTCCCAGTTACCATTATTATTTTCTAGTTACCAACTTTATTTTTCAGTATGCGACTTTATTTTCCGCAGATAATAGAAAAAACAAAAGCCTGCTGGATTCACCAACAGGCTTTCAGTTCCCGACTTTTTTGTTCGGTACCTAACTTTTTTGTCCGGTTCCCGACTTTTTTGTCAAGTACCCGACTTTTTTGTCATTCAACAACAGCTTTTCCGACCAACGAACCGCTCACTCTACCGTCACGCTTTTCGCCAAGTTGCGTGGTTTGTCGACGTCGCAACCGCGATGCAAGGCCGCATAGTACGCGATCAACTGCAGCGGTACGACGGAAACAAGCGACGTGAGAGCCGGATGGACGGCTGGGATGATGAAGCGATCTCCTTCTCCTTCTAAGCCGCGCATCGAGATAACGCATGGATTCGCGCCACGGGCAACGACTTCTTTTACATTGCCGCGAATGCTTAAGTTGACGTGCTCTTGGGTAGCGAGAGCGATGACCGGCGTGCCATCTTCGATGAGGGCGATCGTACCGTGTTTCAACTCACCACCAGCAAACCCTTCCGCTTGGATATAGGAGATTTCTTTCAGCTTGAGCGCGCCTTCTAAGCAGACATAGTAGTCAACCGCACGGCCAATAAAGAAGCAGTTGCGCGTCAGCGTTAAGTAGTCGCTCGCGATTTTCTCCATTTCCTCTTTCGCATCGCACAACATTTCCATCACATTGGCGACGATAGCGAGCTCTTTCATCAAGTTAAAGTCCAATTCGAGACCTTTCGCTTTCGCTGCACTCGCCGCTAAAATCGCCAATACTGCGATTTGTGCCGTGTATGCTTTTGTCGAGGCGACGGCGATTTCTGGACCAGCGTGCAACAACAGCGTATAGTCCGCTTCACGCGACAGCGTCGAGCCTGGGACGTTGGTAATCGTAATGGCTTTATGGCCGAGTTTTCTCGTTTGCACAAGCACAGCACGGCTGTCGGCCGTTTCACCGCTTTGCGAAATAAAGATGAAGAGCGGCTTTTCCGACAGGAGCGGCATATTGTACGAAAATTCGCTAGCAATGTGCACTTCGACCGGAATTTTCGCCCACGATTCAATCAATTGTTTGCCGACAAGGCCTGCGTGATAGCTCGTTCCACATGCGACAATGTATAGACGGTCCGCATTCAATACCTCATTGACAATTGCTTGGTCAATAGCCAATTCTCCGTTGTCATCTTGGTATTTTTGAATGATGCGACGGATAACAAACGGCTGCTCGTCAATTTCTTTCAACATGTAATGCGGGTACGTCCCTTTTTCAATGTCGCTGGCATCGAGCTCTGCCGTATATGGCTTCCGTTCGACTTTCTCACCATTTAACGTTTGAATTGATACGTTCTCGCTTGTGACGATCAACATTTCGCCGTCCATGAGTTCGACAAACTGGTTCGTCACTTGAAGCATCGCCATCGCATCGCTGGCCACGACGTTGAACCCATCACCGAGACCGGCGAGGAGCGGGCTTTTGTTTTTCGCCGCATACAACGTTTCCTCGTTTTCTGCATCAATCATCGCGATCGCATACGAGCCTTTTAACAGCGAGAGCGCTTTGCGGAACGCTTCCTCCGTCGTCAGCCCTTCTTGCACAAACTTTTCGATGAGCTGGACGATCACTTCCGTATCCGTATCGCTCTGGAACGTGACACCAGCCAAGTAGTCGCGTTTCAGCATTTCGTAGTTTTCGATGACACCGTTATGCACGAGCGTAAAGCGGCCGGAGGCGCTTTGGTGCGGGTGGGCATTCACCCGGCTTGGGGCCCCGTGCGTCGCCCAGCGTGTATGACCGATACCGATCGTCGCTTTGACGTCCGAGTCGACGATGCGGCGCAAATCGGCAATCCGTCCTTTTTCTTTAAACACATGAACGCCGTTCTCATTTAATACGGCAATCCCCGCCGAATCGTAGCCGCGGTACTCGAGTTTTTCCAATCCGCGCAACAAAATCTCTTTCACATCTTGGTAACCGATATAACCAACAATACCGCACATGGTAATATTTCCTCCTTTAACGTCGGAGGCTGCCGCTAACGAGATCCTTCCATGTTCAGTTGTCAAAGAACAACGGGGCCTCGCCGTCAATGCGGCAGACTCCCCTTTCGTTTTGTGCGATGACATCCTCCCCTTTGTCCAAAGGGTCACCCCTTTGTTTTAAGAGAGGACTTGCGGCTGTCATCGCTCCAGCCGGGAGGCATCCGCCGAAAACCTCGATAAACCTCCTCCTCGTCAACTAAGCGCGCGTCCGTTCCCGCGCTTAGTCCAGGCGCTTTTTTGTCGTCAAAACCAGTGCAACCATTCCACTTTGTCGAGCATGCCAACGGTTGCGGCACGCCATTTGTTCATCCATTTCCGCTCTTCGCCCCGCCATCGCCTCCTTTCAAGTAAAAGGCAACAACGTTAATGTTACAGCACATTCCCATCGTCGTCAACTCTCATTTTCTTTTTATATAAAACAACCTATGCATAAACAGAACATAATGTTCCGGTTATGCATAGGCTAATCATCAGTACATGCGGTTATTCCACACCCATCTCGCGACGAATAACATCAGCAATCCGCTCGACGTAGGTACGGCAAGCTTCCTCGGTCGGGGCCTCGGCCATAACGCGCACAAGCGGCTCAGTTCCTGATGGACGGACAAGGACGCGTCCGTTGCCGTTCATTTCCGCTTCCACTTCTGCGATGACCTTTTTGACTTGTTCATGTTCCATCGCTTTTTCTTTATCCGTCACCCGAACGTTCACAAGCAGCTGCGGATATTTTTTCATTTCCCCTGCCAGCTCGGAGAGCGGTTTGCCTTTGATTTTCATAATATTCACGAGTTGGAGCGCCGTCAGCATCCCGTCCCCTGTCGTATTATAGTCAAGGAAAATAATGTGTCCAGACTGCTCACCGCCGAGATTATAGCCGTTCTTCTTCATTTCCTCGACGACGTATCGGTCACCGACTGCCGTTTGCACACTGCTGATTCCTTGCGCCTCAAGCGCCTTGTAAAAACCAAGATTGCTCATGACGGTCGAGACGACAGTTTGTTGCTTGAGGCGGCCTGTTTCTTTTAAATATTTAGCGCAAATGTACATAATTTGGTCACCGTCCACGATGTTGCCACGCTCGTCGACGGCAATCAGACGGTCGCCATCTCCGTCAAACGCAAGCCCCACATCGGCTCCTTTTTCTTTGACAAACGCCGCCAGCGCCTCTGGATGGGTCGAGCCAACTCCTTCGTTGATGTTGAGGCCGTTTGGTGAAGCGCCCATTGTGATGACATCAGCTTCCAAATCAGCAAACAAATAGGTGGCAAGCGATGAGGTCGCCCCGTGCGCGCAATCGAGGGCAATTTTCATTCCAGAAAAATCCTCATCAATCGTCTGTTTTAAATATTGCAAGTACTTTTGTCCACCTTCAAAGTAATCGTTGACTTGACCAAGCGATGAGCCAATCGGCCGCGGCAACATATCTTCCGGGCTGTCGATCAGCGTTTCAATTTCTTGCTCCTGCTCATCTGACAGTTTAAACCCGTCCGGACCGAAAAATTTAATGCCATTATCTTGCACAGGATTGTGGGAGGCAGAAATCATAATACCAGCCTGTGCCCCGAGCGCTTTCGTCAAATAGGCAACGCCTGGCGTGGAGATGACGCCAAGACGCATCACTTCCGCTCCGATCGAGAGCAGTCCGGCAACAAGAGCACCTTCCAACATATGGCCGGAAATGCGCGTATCGCGTCCGATCAACACTTTCGGACGTTCAGCACTTTTCGTCAGCACGTATCCGCCGCAGCGGCCGATTTTAAACGCCAATTCCGGCGTCAGCTCACGATTCGCTACTCCACGTACACCGTCAGTGCCAAAATATTTACCCATTCGGTCAATCTCTCCTTACTGTACAATTTATTGTGCAGCTGCTTTTTCACTAATATTGACCATCGCTGTTTCTGCCGATGGCTCCCATCGGACTTGTTCCGGTTTGTCCCATCGAATGGTGACTCGGTGCTCACCCGCATCAAGCCCGCTGACATCGACATAGAGACGAACGTCGTCTTTCGTCAGACCACGGACGATATCAGGTGGGCCGATGAGACGGACGTTAATCTTTCCGCCTACAGGCTCCAAAAAGTCAGCCTGGTACGAATCCGATAGGCCGACAACATTAATTGGAATATTTTCCCATGTACGTACCTCATCTTTCTCAACCTTATTCTCTTCGTTCTCAGCCTTCTCCACCTTTTCAACATTGATGTGGACCTTGATTTTGGACGGGTCAATTCTTTTCACCCCGTCAGGAAGTGGAACATCAAGCTCTACTGTCGTATCATCCTTCACATTATCTAAATCAACCGTCAGCCCATCGAGTTGTTTAATCCGGTCCAATGCGCCTTTTGATCCGTAAATCGTCACCTGCTCCGGTTCTGGATGGATGCTAACAAGACGCACCCCATCCGGCAGCTCCCCAGTTGTTTGTACTTGAAGTGGCACAGTCTTGCTAGCACTTTTGACCGGCACAGTCACTTCTACAACTGATGGCTGCGGCTCAACATCGATTTCATTGCCTTGGCGATCGTATACCCGAACTCGCACTTTTTTCGCCAACGTTTCCGTCGCCCCTTCCAGGTCGACGATCGCTTTTACAAACGAAATATCATCGATCAGCTCTTTCGATCCAGTAATCGTCACAGTGCCCGGCTCAACGGTCGGTTCGCCGACAGAATAGCCATCAGGCATTTTGTTTCGGTTAAAAAACTCGACGCTGACAGGGAAGCGTTTCGATACTTTTTCGCGGATCGTCACTTTCACCGAAGCGGGCTGAATGTTCACTTTCAATTTCTCGGAAACGTCCTTGTATTTGATCGGTACCGTATACGTACCTAACGGCAAATCCGTTAAATCGACGTACACTTCGAAATTCCGTTGCAGCGCCGTTGGTTTGACAATGCTTGCCGGACCTTGAAGCGTGACATTTACATATTGCGGCACGCCAGATACGATCAAGTTCTCCTCATCATAATAAGCAACAACCGGGACATCGATCAATGTTTCCGTATCTTCCTGGCCAAATGTATTGCGCGTCTGCTCCCCGGTTTTCGCCCCGACATTGGCCGACATATACAGCATGATGGCCAATAATAAAGAAACAACGCGAATAAACCAAGGGTGGTCCATTAATTTATCCATGTTTCTTCCCCCTCCATTGCCAACGGGAAGAAGTGGCGGTCTTCACAGCTGGAGCCAGCTCGCCTGTTAACAGTTCCCGGAATTCATCGATCGTTAAATCGCGGTACAGCTCGCCGTTTTTCGCCACTGACACCGCCCCCGTCTCCTCGGACACAATGACGGTGACGCTGTCGGTCACTTCGCTAATACCAAGAGCCGCGCGATGGCGCGTCCCGAGCTCCTTTGAAATGAACGGACTCTCCGACAACGGCAAATAACAAGCGGCGGCAGCGATTTGATTCTTTTGAATGATCACCGCCCCGTCATGAAGCGGTGTGTTCGGAATGAAAATATTAATAAGCAGCTCGGACGATACGTGTGCATTTAGCATAATTCCGGTTTCAACATAATCGCCCATCCCGGTCTCCCGCTCGATGGAAATGAGCGCCCCGATGCGCCGTTTTGCCATATACTCGGTCGCTTTCACAATTGCATCGACCATCCGCAGCCTCTCTTCATCTTCATTGACGGTACTGCGGGTAAACAGTCGCCCACGGCCAAGCTGCTCGAGGGCACGGCGCAGTTCCGGTTGAAAAATGATAATGATCGCGAGAAACCCCCAAATGATCGCCTGATCCATCAGCCATTGCAGCGTAGTAAGTCCGAGATAATTACTCACAAAACGAACTAAAATAATTAAAAAAATACCTTTCAATAGCTGAATGGCCTTCGTCCCGCGAATCATCATAATCAATTTATAAATGACATACCAAACAACAAGGATGTCGACGACTTTCAATAAATACGACACGATGGGGAGCTCTTCGAAGGACATCTTCACACTTCCTTTATCTCTAATTCCAACCTTCTGATGGTCATGGAAAAAGCCATCGGACGATGGCTGCCATCATTCAAGTGATTGGAGCGCACGGCTGGCCTTCTCTTTAATATTATACCAAATCCATTCAAACACTTGATTAATTTCCTCTACTTCGCCTGTCACCTGCCCGGCCGATGCCATATATTTCTCCCCACGGATCACCGTCACATTCCCATCCACCGTTCCTTCAATCCGGATCGATCCATTGCGAACGACAATATCTCCTTTGACAGTTTCACCTTTTGGCACGATGACCGTATGGTCACGGATGATGACAGGTTCATCAGCCGAAACGGAAAATGAGCCTTTTCCCCCCCATGAGGAAGCAACGCTTCCTACAGTGAGAAGAAGAAACAGAGAAGCGGCAGTCAACAGTGGATGCCCGTGCAACCAACGACGCAGCCGCACTGTCTTTCTCTCTTTCGGCATGGCCCCCATCACCGTTGCTGTAAATGATGACGGTGCGGTCACGTGGGAGGCATATTGTAGAAAGGCGACCGTCTTTTTTAATTCATGAAAATGGGCAGCACAAGCGGCGCACGAACGTAAATGCTCTTTTAGCCGTAGCTCCTCATCCGGCTGAAGATCGCCGTCAAGATAGCTGTGCATAAGTGATACTATTTCTTTCGGACATTCCATAGTCTCCCACCCTTTTATAAATGGCCCAGTTGCCTGCGCAACGCTTCACGGCCGCGATGCAGCCTCGTTTTCACTGTACCAACCGGCAAGCCTAAAATCTCACTAATCTCCTGCAATGACAAATCTTCGATGTATTTTAGTACGATCACGCTTCGGTATTTCTCCGGCAGCTGCTCAATTGCACGCTGGACTGTCTCCTGTAGTTCCAAGCTTTCCACTGCCTCTTCAGGCGACGCCTCGCGAGAAGGAAGCTGAGCCTGCATCGTCAATCCATCCGTGCCGTTTAATTCCTCATCCAAATACACATCTGGTTTTCGTTTTCTCAACTTATCGATCGTTAAGTTCGTGGCAATGCGGTATAGCCACGTCGAAAACTTCATATTTGGATTGTATGTGTCAATATGGACGTAAGCACGGATGAACGCTTCCTGTGCCGCATCTTCCGCCTCATGGCGATTTCCGAGCATTCGGTAACAAAGGCGGTAAATCTTATCTTTATACAAATCGACAAGATCGGCATATGCGTTTTGGTCGCCTTTTCGGATCGCCCTAATTCTTTTTTTAATAAATAGATCCATAAAATACAATACCCCCGCCCTTACGGCTCATCTTATATTACGGCGCTTGATGAAGAAAAGTTTCATGCAACATGTTTATTGTATCATAGAACTGAAAAAAGAGGGGAGGTCAAAAGAATGACCTCCCCTCGATCACAGCGAGGAAAAAGCGATTTTACATTGCTCTCCGAGCAGCCCGTCAAACGAGTTTCTCTCCAAATAGTGATCCCATCAATGCTACGGCGACAGAGGCAGTTTTATTGCGTTCATCTAAAATCGGGTTCACCTCAACAAATTCAGCGGAGGTGATGATTTGCGCTTCAGCCAGCATCTCCATGGCCAAGTGGCTCTCCCGATACGTCAACCCGCCAATAACCGGCGTACCAACTCCTGGCGCATCGCTCGGGTCAAGCCCATCCAAATCAAGCGACAAGTGGACACCATCCGTCCGCTCTTTTAAATAGGCAATTGTTTCTTCCATCACCTTCGTCATCCCAAGCCGGTCAACCTCATGCATCGTATAAATTTTGATCCCTTTTTCCCGGATAAATTTCTTCTCCCCGTCATCAAGTGACCGAACCCCGATCAATACGACATGTTCCGGCTTAACTTTCGGACTGTATCCGCCGATCCCCGTCAGCGCTGGATGACCGAATCCAAGGCTTGCCGCCAGCGGCATACCATGAATGTTTCCAGATGGCGAAGTCTCCTCAGTATTAACATCGCCGTGCGCATCATACCAAATGACGCCCAACCGTTCATAGTGTTTAGCCACTCCAGCGAGCGTGCCGATCGCAATGCTATGGTCACCACCTAACACCAGCGGAAAGCGACCTCGTTTGACCACTTCATCAACAGCCGTCGCCAGCTTTTCATTCGCTTCCGCAACCGCTTTCAAATTACGCAATTGTGAAGCACCCTGTTCGTGCAATCGCTCCACCTTTCCAATCGGAATATCGCCCAAATCTTCAATATCGTAATGCAGACGTTCCAGCCGTTCAATCACCCCTGCATAGCGGATTGCGCTCGGCCCCATATCGACGCCGCGTCGCGTTTGTCCTAAATCCATTGGTACACCGATAATAGAGATTGGTTTCATGTTGTCTTCTCTCCTTTCCCGTTTCCCCTTATGCCCTTATTGTAGGGGAAACGGGGGCGATGACTCAACTCGACACTTTTTCGAATATTTATACCTTTGGGACTTCCTCGTCTACTTTCATTTAGCTGAGACTAGAGGCAAAAAAAGAGCAGTCTACTTCGCATTCCGAAGTAGACTGCTCTTGATGGAGCCTATCGGGATCGAACCGATGACCTCCTGCGTGCAAAGCAGGCGCTCTCCCAGCTGAGCTAAGGCCCCGTTCAAAGCGGAAGACGGGACTCGAACCCGCGACCCCCACCTTGGCAAGGTGGTGTTCTACCACTGAACTACTTCCGCATCATGATGAGCCATGGAGGACTCGAACCTCCGACCCTCTGATTAAAAGTCAGATGCTCTACCTACTGAGCTAATGGCTCACGGTTAAGATAACACTCTAAAGTACCGATTAGCTCTACCCGCCCCTTCCTCTACTAGCTAATTCAAGGATGTTAGATGCGTCGGGACAATGCTGATCTACGTCTTGTACCATTTTATGCACAAAAAAATAATGGCTGGGCTAGCTGGATTCGAACCAGCGCATCACGGAGTCAAAGTCCGTTGCCTTACCGCTTGGCTATAGCCCAACGTCATAAGGGATATTGTATTCGATAATCAGTATGCCAATTTTGAGAGCAATTATACGTTTTTAAATCAACCGTCCTTTTAAGGACGGTTGATTTAAAAGAGTGACCCGTACGGGATTCGAACCCGTGTTACCGCCGTGAAAGGGCGGTGTCTTAACCACTTGACCAACGGGCCAAAAAATCGATGGAGCTTCCAACCGGGCTCGAACCGGTGACCTCTTCCTTACCATGGAAGTGCTCTACCTACTGAGCTATGGAAGCGTAAAAATGGCTCCGCAAGTAGGATTCGAACCTACGACCTACCGGTTAACAGCCGGTTGCTCTACCGCTGAGCTATTGCGGAACGATACAACATTGCCTAGCGACGACCTACTCTTGCAGGGGCGCTGGCCCCAACTACCATCGGCGCTGGAGAGCTTAACTTCCGTGTTCGGGATGGGAACGGGTGTTTCCTCTCCGCTATCATCACTAGGCAATGATTTATTTACTTAGACACTAATTATTATATTCATGTCATTGGTTTTGTCAACAGGAAATTCATTCCTTCAAAACTAGATAACCGTTTGGTGGGAAGAAGCCTCCGCTTTTCGTACTGTCTAGCTCCGGCCGCCACTTTTCTAGGTTAAGCCCTCGATCGATTAGTATCCGTCAGCTCCACGTGTCGCCACGCTTCCACCTCGGACCTATC
>Ga0310830_101563_pt1 | contig 11049 bp, 8 predicted proteins | sample WT_ome_5_FD_201301 | JGI IMG/M metagenome (GOLD analysis project Ga0310830, IMG submission 201301) | Sorghum-adapted microbial communities enriched on wild type (WT) sorghum from Joint BioEnergy Institute, Emeryville, California, United... ...
GAAAGCGCCGTTTTCCCCAAGTCACGAAACACGGTCCAAAACTCTGGAAAATACCGATCCGTCCAGCGGACGATCGCGTTTTTCACCGCCGTCTGTTCCTTGCGGAGCTTCTCTTTGAGCGTGCTCCTTTTAGTATTAAAGTGCCTCATGGCCGGTTAACTATTTACATGAGACTGCTTATACTTACCTTTCCTGCTATTAAATCTTTGCTGTCGCTGCTATTTCCGATATAAACTTCATAATCCATCATTTCTAGCTCCCATTTATTTGTATCCGGGTTAAACCATTTGATTTTCTCAATTGGACATGCAATATTTACTACTTTTTTCTCTCCTGGTTTAAGTGATACACGCTCAAATCCGCGTAATACCTTTACTGGCCGATCAATCTTTGACTGACTAAATCCTACATACATTTGAACTACCTCATCACCTTCGCGATTTCCCGTATTTTCTACTTCACAGGATGCAATGATTTGATTGTCCCGCACCTCAAATTTCGCATTTGATATACTGAATGTAGTATAAGATAAACCAAAACCAAAAGGTAACGAAGGGGATTTTCCCTCTTTTTCTAATTTTGTGTATCCATGGTAATATTCATATGTTATTTCGGTTGCCTCCCAGTCAGTTTGCGGTAAATCACTTTCATGAGCTGGAACAACGAACGGTAATTTACCTCCGGGATTTACATCGCCAAATAGTGTTTTTGCAATTGCAGTTCCGCCTTCCATGCCTGGATAATATGCCATTAATATGGCAGAAACATCGCTTTTCCATTCCTCAATCATAATCATACTTCCACCAATTAAAACTACAACGGAGTTTTTGTTTAAAGGTCCCACTTCTTTAATAAGTTCTATTTCATCACGCTTAAGCCCCAATGAACCTTTTCGATCTCCACCAACAGCAAACCTATGACCTTCACCAATTATTTGAGAAGTATTCGTATCGTCCACATTCCCGATAAATTCACCTTCATCGTCGTGATTGTACCCTACAACAAACACAACGGCATCGGCTGTTTTTGCCAGTTCTTTTGCCTTAAGCAAATCCTGTCCATCACAAAACATCACTTCACTATTTGCTGCAATTCTTTTTATCCCTTCCAAAGGTGTTACAACGTACTTTGGAAATACTCTGCTTGATCCATGATCACCTATATTTTCCTGGTTTCCAAGTTTTCCAATAACAGCGATGCGTTTTGTCTTCTCTTTTGAAAATGGTAAAACATTTTGATCGTTTTTCAGAAGAGTCATTGATTTTTCCGCCGCTTCCAAGGCCAAGGCAATATGTTCCTTGCAACCAATTAGGTCCCTACTGTACTCTTTATTGTCTGCCTCTGTAAATGCAAGCAATGTTCGGACAATGCGCAATGCAGCCTTGTTAATTGTTTCTTCACTTACTTGGCCATTTTTGACGGCTTCCACAAGTTTTTCGCCAAAGTATTTCGTATGACACATTTCAATATCCATTCCGCCATTGGCCGCTTCAACTGTATCTTTTACTCCCCAAATAAAGTCGCTGATTACAAACCCATCAAAATCCCACTCATCCTTTAGAACTTGATTTAGGAGATAATCACTATGTCCACAATGCACACCCTGGTACAAGTTATAAGCGCTCATGACACAGGCAGCCCCTGCATCAATACAGTCTTTGAAATGAGCTAGATACACTTCACGTTCTGTCCGTTTATCAGCTTTAACATTTACTTTAAATCTTGCATTTTCCATACTGTTGAAAGCATAATGCTTGATGCAAGCAATTACGTTTTCCTCTTGAACTCCCTTAACTAGTGCCGATCCCATTGCTCCCAAATGAAAGGAATCTTCCCCGTATACTTCCTGGCTGCGTCCCCAGCCTGGATTCCGAGGGAGATTAATACAAACTCCCCCAAACAGGTTGCCGCCATGAGCCCTAATTTCTTTTGCAATGGCCCGGCCAATTCGCTGTTCGAGATCTTTATCAAAAGTCGCACCTCTTGCCACCGTTACAGGAAAGCATGTGCTATTCCCTGAAACGACCCCACGCGGGCCATCGACAAACTTCATTTCAGGAACACCAAGCCGTTCGTTTCCACCGGCTGGATACGGTATCCAATTATAGTGTTTCCCGTTAGAAAAATCCTCCATCATTTGCTCCATTGATACCCTACCGCTCATCAAATACACTTTTTCTTCCAATGTCATTTGATTTACAATTTCTTGTGCTCTTGATGTATAAGACAGGCGATATTGTTTGTTCACTTTCACAGTTTTGTCCTCCTATATCTTTTTTATTGTTTTGTTGCAATGAACCCTTTTCTCCTCGTCTTCTTAACCCTTTACAGATCCTGCCGCGATCCCTTTCACAATTTTCTCCTGAGCCACAAAGTATACTAATAGTAGAGGCAGACTTCCTAATGTCAATGCCGCCATTATTCCTGGTACATTGACAGAAAATTCACCATAAAACTCCCTCAGTCCTAACGGTAAGGTAGCGTTCTCTTTTGAATTTGTTAAAACTAGTGCAAAAATAAACTCATTCCAAATATGAATAAAGTTATAAATGGCTACCGTTGCTACGGCCGGTTTTAAAAGCGGGAATAAAATTTTCCAAAACAACCTAAATTGACCGCAACCATCAATTTTGGCTGATTCCTCTAATTCAGCAGGGATATCCTGAAGGAATTGTGTAAAAATAATAACAGACACAGGTATCGCAAATGCAACATATGGACCAATTAATCCCCAAATCGTATCATACAACCCAATGTTAATCGTTAACAAATAAATTGGTATCAATGTGGTATGGATCGGTATCATCATTCCGATCAGAAAAAGGATGAAAATAGGTCTATTTAGTTTAAATTTTATCCTTGCCAATGGATAACTAGCCATCGCAGATATGACAATTACTATAACTACTGAAACCGCTGAAACTATCAAACTATTGCCGAAATAGCGAAGAAAATTTGATGAAAGTACCACGGAATAACTCTCTAAAGTGAAATCTTTAGGAAGAGACCAAGGTGAAGTCATAAATTCTAGCTGACTTTTAAAAGATGAGCTCACCATAAGAAAATAAGGGAGACCAGTAAATATCAGTAGGATAATGGCCAATAAATAAAGTGGCATGTTACTTAATTTTTTTATAAAAGCCATTTAACTTCCCCCTTTTCTTTTTTGCTCAGAAAAGACGATGATAACAGTGATTACGAATGCAATCAAAAACATAGAGAAAGATATGCTGCTACCATAACCCATATTGAAATTCGTAAACGTTTCCTCATACATATATGTCGCCATGAGTTCTGTCGAATTATTAGGCCCTCCGCCAGTCATTACATAAATTAAATCAAAATACTTTAACGAACCAATGATTGATAAAATACTTGAGGTCACAATGGTTGGCATTAACAGTGGCAATGTTATCTTAAAAAAACGCTGTCTCGAGTTTGCGCCATCAATCATGGCAGCCTCATAAAGTTCTTCCGGAATACCTACAATCGCTGCCCTAAATAAAACCATATAGAATGGAGCATACTGCCAGCAAATAGTGGCAATCACTGCCCAAATGGCGGTATCTTCATCCCCTAGCCATGCTCTTTGTAGTGACTCCAAACCAAGTAACCCTAAAATGCGGTTTACTATTCCAAAATTACCATCGTACATGAAGGTAAATAAGATACCTATAGCTACCGTAGACATTAAAAAGGGCATAAAGTAAACCGATCTAAAAAAACGCATTCCTTTTATGGGACTAAACAATAATAAAGCCATGATTAAACCAAGTGGCAATTGGGTCAGCAAGGAAGAAAAAACAAGCAATGAATTGTTTTTTAAAGAAGCCCAAAATACTTCATCACGCAAAAGCTCTATGTAATTCTGTAACCCAATAAATTCAAAGCTGTTATCAATCCCCGACCAGTCGAAGAGGCTATAATAAAATGTCATCACAATGGAATATAAAACGAAAATACCGTAAATGAGCAGTGCAGGAGCCAAAAATCCCCCGATCACTAGGCCTTGTTTAATCTTTGAAGTCATTTTTTTCTTGCTAACTGCCGCCATCGGAACAGATGCAGTCGGCAATTGCCTAATGGTCGTTTTCACATTTTCTCCCCTCTCTTTATTAAAAGAGGATGGCGGCATACAATTCGGATCCTTACAATATCCTTTTCTAGCTTTCATATTGCGAAACCGGAATCCTATCGCCATCCTCTTCATAATTGTTGTATTATTACTACGTTTATTTTTTCTCTATAACCTCTTCGGCTTTTTTCTCAACTCTTTTTACGGCTTCCTCAGGAGTTATTGATAACCCGAAAAGAGCCTGGGTCGTATCCAGATGCTCGGTCGCAACTTCCGTTGGAAGAGTTTGGTCATAATAAGTCTGCATAAACTCTGCATTTTCCAAAACATCGCTAATTTTTTGGATATATTCATCTTCATATTTAACGCCTTTTATAGCTGAAATAACCCCGTCATTATTTGCCATTTCTTGTGCTGTTTCTTTACTTGCAAGTTCCTTTATGAGTTCAATTGCTAGGTCTTTATTCGGGCTTTTTGCGGAAACTGAATAAACTGGGCTAACCCCACCTACGATATCTTTATGAGTGCCTTTTCCACCTTCAATTACTGGAAACATAAAAAATCCTATTTTTTCCTCAAATTCTGGCATTTCTCTTCTAGTTGTACCTAAAAACCAGGTTCCGTCGATCATCATTGCAGCTTTTCCTGTGTACATCAGTTGTCTCGACTGACCTGTATCATAATTCAACCCGTTTACCCCTTCTGGGAATGCCCCTATTTTCACCAAATTTTGGATTTCTTTTGCTGCTTGGACATAGGCATCATCATCAAATCCTCGACCGGTACGTTCAAAAGCTTCATTAAACAAATCTTTTCCACCAATTCTTTCTGCCAAGTACATCATGTAGAAAGAACCCGGCCACTTTGTTTTATTAGCTAATGCTAAAGGAATAATCCCCTTCGATTTTAATGTTTTTACAATCTCCAAAAATTCATCATAGGTTTGCGGTTCTTTAAGGTTATACTTTGAAAAAATTTCTTTATTATACCAAACAGGAACAATATCCATCCCAACTGGTACACCGTAAATCTTACCGTCATAAGTGGCAGGGGTAATCGCTGCTTCTAAATAAATGTCTTTGTCGATTTTATTTGTAATGTCCACTACCTGACCAGCATCAACAAAGTTTTTTAACCATCCCCCTCCCCAAGAATGGAAAACATCAGGAGGATTTCCACCGCTCATGGCAACACTTAATTTTGTTTTATACGGATCGTTTTCATATCTTACTAACTTTACAGTTACACCGGGATGTTTCTCCTCAAATCTCTTGGCAGCATTCTTAAGGGCAGTTTCTGCTGCACCTGTCTCGATATGCCAAACGGTTAATGTTTTCTTTCCAGAATTTGATTTATCTGAGCCACTTGTACTTGTTGAAGGAGCTTTTGGTTGGCAGGCTGCCAAAAGAACAACTAGTAAGATTGAAATAATTGGCATGCTCTTTTTGAAAAACTTAAACATTTCCCCCTCATCTCCTTTCATTATTTTTCTATTAAGGATTTCTCTATTAAGGTCAGCCTGTAAGTGTTTCCCGAAGCCATCACCCCCTGTCAGAGCCCCTCTCACCGAACATCTTACAAGGATTCAAACTAATCTTGTTTTCTAAGTTATTTATGAATTAGAAACGGACTGACTAGTGTACTTCGTTAATACTTCTAATAGACCCTCGTTGACCTGGCAGTTTTTAAATGCAAATGACTGCATAATATCGTCAATTTTTTCCTCCGATAAACCTTTAAAAAGTTTGGCATAGGTCGGCTGAATCAATGCCCCAGTATAGACTGTTAAAACGGCTTGAGAGAGGCAAGCAACGTTATGACTATGCACAATATCGGGGTCTCCAATCACTTCTTCTAGATGGGACGCCAATTCTTCAACCGCCTTTCTTGCCTTAAAGCCCGGAAGCCAAACCATCCAGTCATCTGTGTTTAGTGCATGTTTCAGCTTAATGATCGGAGCGATCCGCTGCATATACTCTGATTCTGGATCGAGAGTGACGAGCCCCATTACCCCGACATCTTTATACGTCCATGTCGTCCAATGCGCTCCAAACTCTTCGAAAATACTAATTTGGTCGTCCATGGCCCGCAAACGGTCAGGAATTTCATCAGCCGGCCCATTATACACGGAACCAAACTCCCCTACCCAAAGCGGAACACCGTATTTTTCAGCAAACTTTGTGCCTTGGTGATTTTTAAACTCCTGCCTTTGCACTTCTTTATCCCAATATTTCCCGCCCGCAACACGGGCATTTTTCGCATCCGCCACCCCTGGGTACGGCCCTGGCCCGAATCCTGCCGCCGTATAGTTATGGCTGCTGTAAACGAGATTATCCGCAAACGGTGCTTCCAATCCCTCGAATAAAGTAGAATATCTATCGCCTTCAAGAAAAATGATATGGTCTGGATCGATATTGCGCACGGCCTCGACTGCCCGCCGGTAAATGCGGTTGAGCCTGTCCCAATCTGGCTTGTAATTGTTGAAAAACGTATGTGGGTAATCCCCGTGTGGCGTATTCACGCAAGGTTCATTCATCAAATTATAGCCGGCAATCACCGCTCTTCCCCGATAACGGCGTGCGAACTCCTCCCATAATGCGACAAACCGGTCTTGGTATGTTCGATCATGCCAAAACAGACTGTGGCGAATATCATTATCTGAATGCCAGTGGGTATTTTGATATCCTTGAACAGCGTGGAGATCTAAAATCACATACAACTCATACTTCTCACACAAATTGATGATGTGATCCAAGCGTTCAAATCCGCTTTCCTTGTAAGTGAACGGGCGTTCGTCATCCTCAAAATGCCGATAATTCAACGGCAGACGGATAACATTGGCTCCCCAGCTCTTAATAAATCGAATATCGTCTTCTCCAAAGAAGTAGTGTTGCATTCTCTCAAATAAAAATTCAGCCTTCCCTTTTCCAATGACTTCAGCAACCGTATGGCGCAATGCATGTTCTGAACCGGTATAACCGTTAATAAAATCCTCCATATTCATCCAGCCGCCGATGCAAGTCCCTCTTAATTGCACAGGATTTCCTTTTTGATCAGTAATCTTATTTTTAGTGACCTTAAGCATTTCCATATATACCCCATCCTTTCTTCTACTTTTGCTTACTTTTTCATCGGACTGGTTTTAGTCCAGCCCTTACTTCATCCGTTGGTTTTGTTCCAATCAAAACCGATGGCCTTCAAAAACGCTCTTGCCAGAATCATATGTCCGGCAACAGACGGATGAACGCGATCCCAGGCCAATGCGGCCGGATAAAGTGTCTTTAATACCTCGTTAAAAGCGGCTTGGGTATCAACGAATATACTATCTGTTTCTTCAGCAATTCGCTTGACAGCGAGACCATACTGATCCATTGTCTGGCGCATCGGATCGTGTTCATTACCTTCTATATAGAATGGAGTCATAAGGATGATTCCTGTAACGAGCGGCTTTGTCTCAATCACAAGGCTACGGAGCGTTTCTTCGTATTCATCCAAGTACACATGCCTTTCTTTTATGAATGGTAAATCGTACTGCCGCCAAACATCGTTAATTCCAATCATGATCGATACCCAGTCCGGTTTTTGAGCAATCACATCCTCCTGCCATCTTGCTTTTAAATCTCGAACCGTATTGCCGCTGATCCCTTTATTGACAACCCGGATGCCAAGTTCCGGATAAACCGCTTGCAAAAGTCCATCGACATAAGATACATATCCTGTGCCTAACGCTTTGAATAATCCTTCTCCTTCTGGCTTGGCACGATCGCAATCTGTTATCGAGTCGCCAATAAATAACAATTTTTCTCCTTGTCCAATTTTCATTTCTTTTCCTCCTCGTGGCCGGAACGCATAAACCTAAAATTCTTGTCTTTTCCAAAGTTTCTCATAACACTGTTTTGGAAGCAGTACAAGGCATAATCTCCCCACATCCCCCCGTACTTCCTCAAAGCTTTTCTTCTTCACCAGAGAGAAAAGTTTTTTATATTCTTACCTTAGATTCCTTTCATCTGGATAAATCATGATTTTGATGCTGGTGTCTTTTTGGGTTCTCGCCATCTCAACCGCCTTCCTAATATCACGAAGAGCGAACTTGTGGGTGATTATCTTCCTTATATCCACTTTAGACTTGCTAAGCGCTTGAATGGCTGCAGGATACGTATTGGCATAACGAAAGATTCCATATACATCGATTTCACCGTCAATTATTTGGTTGATATTGAGTGAAATTTCATCAACAGTTGGCATTCCAACAAGAACAATTCTCCCACCGCGATTGACCAGTTTTACCGTGTCCGCAATGGCCCTTGGATTGCCTGATGATTCAACAACTGCTGTGATCCCTTTTCCGCCTGTTAATTCGGCAATTCTTTCCTTTACATCTTCGTTAATCGGATCAATCACGGCCGTAGCACCGATTTCACTGGCCAACTGGCGGCGGTATGGAACGACATCACTTGCATAAATTTCCGTGACACCAAAGATTTTTGCCGCTTGAATCGCAAGAAGCCCAATCGGTCCAAGTCCGCTGATAAACAGGCGGTCACCGGGAGTGACTCTTCCCCGATTCATCGCATGAAAACCTACAGATAATGGTTCTAACAATGCTCCCTCTTCATAGCTCATGCTATCTGGCAGTTTAAACAAGAAGTCACTTCGAATCGTTACGTACTCTGCCCAAGCCCCGTCTACAGGAGGAGTTGCCATAAAGATAACATCAGCACATAAATTGTATCGACCCGATTTACAATACTCGCACTGGCCGCATGTCACTCCAGGTTCAACGGCTACCCGATCCCCAACTGAAACATTAGCTACACGCTTCCCCACTTTTACAACTTCTCCAGCCAATTCGTGACCTAAAATAATAGGTTCCTTTACAACGTATCGGCCTATTTTACCGTGTTCATAATAATGGACATCAGATCCGCAAATACCGATACAATAGACTTTTATCAAAGCTTCATCTTCCTTAGGCTCCGGGATGTTCACCTTCTTTACTGTAATATCCAACGGCTTATTTAAAACAGCTGCTTGCATTAAAGATGCTGTCACGTCGATCTCCCATCCCTTCACGATATGTAAGCAAGAAAGTGAAGTCTATTAGATGCTTGGTAGGAAAACTAAATTCTATGAAGTTATATTTATTAATTCTTTAGATAGTTTGTTTATATCACAAACTATCTATTTTTATTTTATCACCATCTTTTAATTATTGCAATCGTTTTCAGACAAAATTTTAAGAATTATCTTTCGAGCAAATTCGAATTAAGATTACATTAAAAAGACACCCCTTGGAGTTGAGCATATCACTGTCAAGTAGACAGTATGAAAAATGCCTACCTTCTTCAGATGCCTACAGGGTAGTTGGATGAGGGGAAGTTACCTAGGGAAGTACTTGACAACTTCCCCTTCATTCAACTTAACGGTTGGTAAGCCGAGGAAGGAGTCCATATCATCCGTTCGCCTGCTAAGCCACTTCGGTAGTTCGGTATTCAAAAGAACTGAGGTAGTTTTTTTCTAAAAAAAACCATAATTATAAAAATTCATATACCGACAGAATCACTTCCTCGCTGGCTCGGAAGGTGTGAAGGCCCATGATCTCAGATTTCAAATGTCTAAAAAAGTTTTCTATACAAGCTTATATCCGTATCCCTCTTCTACGTACATCTTAACAGCCCTCAGCAAACTCCGGTGAATACGTGGTGTTTCCTTTTTGTGTTTTTTTCACCTCGAACATAAAAAATGATCCCTCCAGTGTTTTTTGTTTACAGTATTGGCTTTTTCCCAACTGTCTACACTAGAGGGATAATATCAATATCAAGAGGACTTTTTTGATCAAGTCCCTCGAAAAGCTTCTAACGGGAATGCTCCTCTAACCATAAAGTGCTCGTCACGCCGCGCGGGTAATATTTGCTGCCACTAATTTCGCCAGCGATGATTTGGTCACTCCAGCTCCAAATAGAGAGCGTTGGGTGGGTGAGCCATGCAACATGGGCAGCATCGGCCCGTTTGCCTTGTTCGTCCCACTCCCAACCTAACAGATGGCGGGCGATAAACTGGCATAAGTAAATTTTGCTCAGCCACGAGTTGTTGCTCGTTGAGGAAATCTTCCATCCTCCATCCGGGAACAAACAAATTCCTTCCCGAAGCACATAACGCAAATGAGCGTTCAAGGCTTGAATATATTCTCCGAAGCGGCCGTCTTTGTTTAACGCCTCATGACAATTAGTGAAATAAGGGAACACAAGCCCCTCGATAGCTGGGATGATTTTGGAGTCGTTTCCTTCTCCCATGACAGCCGGGATGTACCCATCATCAGTCACATAGCTGACGATTGTCGCCGCACATTTTTCTGCCTGCTCTCCCGCCAGCGCGGCCAATTCTTCCTTGCCGACATCATGGAATAATTTCTCAAGCGCTACATAGGCTGCCCAACATTTACCTGCTAAATATAAATTGTTGCGGGCTTGGCCGAGGGAAACGTCCAAACTGTCATACGTCGTAATTTCCGCTCCGCCCATCGTGCGAGTACTATCCAATCCCATAATGCCATTCCGTTTTTCCGGATCGGGATGATCGCGGCGAACCATGCTTTCTAGACACTGTTCTAAGATGGCAAGCCGCTTGTCGCGCCATGCCCAGTCTTTGGTTTGTTCAATGTACACCGCAGCGCAAAGCACCCAGTTGACGAGCTGTTCGTGCGTCATATGCGAGAAGCAACCGCTAAGGCCATATAGCTCGTATGACGAGTGGTGCGGGCGCAAGAACGTATTCGCTACTCCCATGTCATGAGTAAAACTGATGCCACCCGGATATTCTGTCTCTTCTCCCGGAAAACGAACACCATCCTCGTAACTATAGCGTTCGACATATAAGTCAAGGACATTTTTCACCGTCCATGGATTCATCTTCAACTCAAAAAACAGTTGGTCGACGGTCAAATCAAACGTATTCATCATGCGGTACTCGCCTTC
>Ga0310830_101567_pt1 | contig 11010 bp, 10 predicted proteins | sample WT_ome_5_FD_201301 | JGI IMG/M metagenome (GOLD analysis project Ga0310830, IMG submission 201301) | Sorghum-adapted microbial communities enriched on wild type (WT) sorghum from Joint BioEnergy Institute, Emeryville, California, United... ...
TGCGGGTCACGAACCTCGACAAGGTGCTCGCCCCCGGGCGCCCGGGGGAGCCGCCCGTCACCAAGCGCGAGGTCCTCGCGTACGCCGCCGTGATCGCGCCGGTCGTGCTGCCCTACCTCGCCGGCCGGGCGCTCACCCTGCACCGGTTCCCCCAGGGCGCGGACGGCGAGGGCTTCTGGCAGCGCCAGCTGCCCTCGGGCGCGCCGGCCTGGCTGCCGCGGTGGCGTGCCGAGGGCGGGGCCGAGGGCGGCACCGAGGGTCGTACGGAGGGCGGCACGGCCCTCGTGGTGGACGAGCCGGCCGCGCTCGTGTGGGCCGCGAACGCCGGGGCGCTCGAGTGGCACGCGGCCACCGCGCGCACGGATGCGCCGGACAGGCCGACGTACGCCCTCGTCGACATCGACCCCGGCGAGCGCACCTCGTGGGAGGACGTGCTGCTGCTCGCCCGCCTGCACCGCGACGCGTTCGCGCACCTCGGCGTGCGCGCCTACCCCGAGCTCACGGGCCGGCGGGGCATCCAGGTCTGGGTGCCGGTCGCCGTCGGGCCGTCCTTCGACGAGACGCGCGCCTGGGTGGAGCGGCTGTCGAGGACGGTCGGCCAGGTGGTGCCCGAGCTCGTGAGCTGGCGCTGGGGCGTGCGCGAGCGGGACGGCCTCGCGCGCCTCGACTACACGCAGAACGCCGCGCACAAGACCCTCGTCGCGCCGTACAGCCCGCGCCCGGCCCCGGGCCTGCCGGTGTCGGCGCCCATCACGTGGGAGGAGCTCGACGAGCCCTGGCTGCGGCCCGACGCCGTCACCGTGCGCACGGTGGGCGAGCGGCTCGCGACGCGCGGCGACCCGTTCCGCGGGGTCCTCGCGCCGAACCCGTCGCTCCCGGCGATCATGTAGTTGCACCGAGTGCATCGTTGCACCTAGTGTATCCGTGTGCGCGAGACCCGGCCCGACCGTCGCGCCGCCCTCAAGGAGCGGCACCGCGCCGCCATCCTCGAGGCGGCCGCCGCGCTCATGCAGGAGGCAGGGGGCGTCGCCTTCTCCGTCGACGAGCTCGCGGAGCGCGCCGACGTCTCGCGCCGCACGGTGTTCAACCACTTCGCCTCGCTCGACGACGTCGTCGTCACCGTGTGCAGCGAGGTGCTCGGCGGGCTCGTCGACACCTTCATGACCGCCGCGGGCACCGTCCCGTCCGGCGACGACAGCCTCGCGGCGATGCTCGACGACCTCGTCCACGCCCTGCGCGCGACCGACCTCGTCGGCCCGATGGCGTACCTCACCCGGGTGGTCGGCGGCGCCGCCCCCGACTCGCCGCTGACGGCGCGCGTGCTCCAGCTCGCGTTCGCCGACGTGACCGTGCGCCTCGCCGGCGCGATGGCCACCCGGCACCCCGACGCGGACCCGCTCGACGTCGACCTCCTCGTCCACGTCTTCATGGGCGGCCTCCTCGTCCTCAACCGGCACTGGTCGGCCGAGGGCGCCGAGGACACCCCCGCCGCGCGCCGCCGGTGGGCGGAGCTCGTCGACCGCCTGGTCGACGACGTGCGCACCGGGTTCGGCGCGCGACAGACCCCCGCGGCCCGCTGACGCGCCGCGCCACCCACCATCGCGGCCACCGCCGCGGACGGAGACGAACGAATGGCTGAGCTCCTCTACCGACTCGGACGCCTCGCGGCGCGCCGTCCCCGGACGGTCGTCGTCGCCTGGGCGGCCGTCCTCGCCCTCGCGGGCGTCGCCTACGCGCTCGGCGCGGGCACCCTCGCCACGAGCCTGACGATCCCGGGCACGCCGACGGCGCAGGTCACCGAGCGCCTCGAGGGCGAGCTCCCCGAGGTCGCCGGCGGCAACGGCAGCGTCGTGCTGCGCACCACCGACGGCGCCCCGTTCACCGACGAGCAGCGCGCGGCCCTGGCCGAGCGGTTCGCCGCGGTGCGCGCGATCGAGGGCGTCGCGGACGTCGTCGACCCGTTCGCCACGGAGGCGGAGCGCGCGGCCGCGGAGCAGCAGGCCGCCGACGGCGCGGCGCAGGTCGAGGCGGCCCGCGCCGAGCTCGAGGCCGGCCGGGCCCGGCTCGACCAGGCGCGCGCGGAGCTCGAGGCCGGCCGCGCCGCCCTCGCCGAGGCGCGCCGTCAGGCCGAGGCCGCCGGGCTCGCCGCCCAGGCCGAGCCGCAGCTCGCGGCGCAGGAGGCGCAGCTCGAGGCGGGCGCCGCCGAGCTCGACGCCCAGCAGGCCCGGCTCGACGCCGGCGCCGCGGAGCTCGAGGAGCGGGCCGCCCAGCTCGAGGCCGGCGCGGCGCTGCTGGAGATGGCCCGCGAGATCCGCACCGTCTCCGCCGACGGTGGCGCCGCCGTCGCCACCGTGCTCTTCACGGAGTTCGGGTTCGAGGTGACGACCGAGACCAAGGAGGCCGTCATCGACGCCTTCCGGTCCGCGCCGGTCGACGGCGTGGAGGTCGACTTCTCCGCGAGCATCGCCACCGAGATCCCCGACATCCTCGGCGTGGGCGAGGTCGTCGGCGTGCTCGTCGCCGCCGTCGTGCTGCTCGTCGTGCTCGGCACCCTGGTGGCCGCCGGGCTGCCCATCCTCACCGCGCTCGTCGGCGTGGGGATCGGCGCGCTGGGCTGCCTGGCGCTGTCGGGCACCGTCGAGATGCTCTCGGTGACGCCGGTGCTCGGCGTCATGCTCGGGCTCGCGGTCGGCATCGACTACTCGCTGTTCATCCTCCACCGGCACCGGCGGCAGCTCCGGGCGGGGGAGGACCTCGTCGAGTCGATCGCGCTCGCGAACGGCACCTCGGGCAACGCCGTCGTCTTCGCCGGCTCCACGGTGCTCGTCGCCCTGCTCGCGCTCAACGTCACGGGCATCCCGTTCCTCGGGCTCATGGGCAACGTCGCGGCGTTCAGCGTGGCCGTCGCCGTGCTCATCGCCGTGACGCTCACCCCCGCGCTGCTCTCGCTGCTCGGCCACCGGGTGCTGCGGCGGCGCGAGCGGGCCGCGGTCGCGGCGCAGGAGACGACCGCGCCGCCGCCCGCGCGGCAGATGTCCACGGCGGGCGCGCTCGGCCGGGCGCTGCTCGGCGTCGTCGGGCTCGGGATCATCGCGCTCCCGGCCGCGGACCTGCGGCTCGGCCTGCCGGACGGCTCGTCCGAGGCGCCCGAGTCCACCCAGTACCAGGCCTACGCCACCATCGCGGAGCGCTTCGGGCCGGGCCGCAACGCCACGCTCGCCGTCGTCGCCGACCTGCCCGCCCCCGCCGACGACGCGGCCGGCCTGGCGGCGGAGCTCGCCGTCGCGCAGCGGCTCTTCGCCCTCGACGACGTGGTCGCGGTCGCCCCCGCGGGTACCTCCGAGGACGGCACGGTCGCCGCGTTCCAGGTCGTCCCGGCGGAGGGGCCCTCGGCGGAGTCGACGGAGGCGCTCGTCGAGCAGCTGCGCGAGATCGGCGAGATCGACGGCGTCCCGATCGCCGTGGCGGGGCAGACGAGCGGCGCGATCGACATCTCGGCCAAGCTCGCCGACGCCCTGCCGGTCTACCTCGGCGTGGTGGTCGGGCTGTCGCTCGTCATCCTCACCCTCGTGTTCCGCTCCCTCGTGGTGCCGCTGGTGGCGACGCTCGGGTTCGTGCTGTCGTACTTCGCGACGACGGGCGCGGTCGTGGCGATCTACCAGTGGGGCTGGCTCGCCCCGGTGTTCGACGTGCACAGCCCCGGCCCGGTGCTGAACTTCCTGCCGACCGTGCTGGTGGGCGTGCTGTTCGGGCTCGCGATGGACTACATGCTGTTCATCGGGTCCGGCGTGCGCGAGGCGTACGCGCACGGGGCGCCGCCGCGCGTCGCCGTCGTGCAGGGCCTGCGGGCCGGGCGCGCGGTGGTCACGGCCGCGGCGCTCATCATGGCCTCGGTGTTCGGCGGGTTCGTCTTCGCGGACAGCGCGATGATCCGGCCCATCGGATTCGCGCTCGCGTTCGGCGTGCTGGTGGACGCGTTCGTGGTCCGGATGGTCGTGGTGCCGGCCCTGCTGCACCTCGCGGGGCGCGGGACGTGGTGGCTGCCGCGCCCGCTCGACCGGGCGCTGCCGAACGTCGACGTCGAGGGCGCCGCGCTCGAGCGCCGGCACCCGCACCACGTCACGGGCGTGCCGGTGCCGGAGGTCGTCGCCGGGTCCTAGGCCGCGGTGGGGGTCCGCCGCGCCACAATGGCGCGGTAGACCTCGAGCCGCGCCGCGGGCAGTCCGGCGTCGACGCCACGCGCGCGCGGGCCATGAACCGGGGCCTCGTGCTCTCCCGCGTGAAGGCCGACGGGCCGATCTCGCGCGCCGACCTCGTCCGGGCGACCGGGCTCGCGAAGGCCACCGTCTCGGTGATCGTCGACGAGCTCGTGGCCGCCGGCCTGCTCGTCGAGGCCGGGGTGGGGGCGACGTCGGCCCGCGGCGGCCGCCCGCCCGTGCTGCTGCGGTACGACGGGCGCTCCGAGCTGCTCGTCGGCGTCCACGTGGGCGTGCAGCGGACGACGGCGACCGTCGCCACCGGGTCGGGCGAGGAGCTGGCCCGGCGCGTCGCGCCGACGGAGCGCGACCCCGTCGCCGCGGTCGCCGCCATGGCCGGCCCCGTGCGCGCCGCGCTCGGCGACCTCCACGCGGGCCTCGCCGAGGTCCACGCCCTGGCCGTGTAACTGCCCGGCCTGGTCGACCCGGACCGGGGGACGTGCCTCGTGGCGCCCGACCTGGGCTGGCGCGACCGCGCGGTGGGCCCCGAGCTCGCCGCCGCGCTCGGGCTGCGGGTGCCCGTGCGGGTGCAGAACACGGCCCAGGCCGTGGCGCTCGCCGAGAACCTCGAGGGCGCGGGCGCCGGGGTCGCCGACATGCTCCTCGTCTACGTCGGCACGGGTGTCGAGGCCGCCGTCGTGCACCGCGGCGTCCTGCTCAGCGGCGCCCGCGGGATCGCGGGCGAGCTCGGGCACTCCACGGTCCCCGGCGCCACCGGGCGCTGCACCTGCGGGCGCACCGGCTGCCTGGAGACGGTGGCCTCGGCCGGCGGCATCAGCGCGGCCGTGCTGGCCGCCGTCGCGGGCGGCGCGGCGTGGCCGGACGGGCTGCCCGAGGGCGCCCCGGCCGCCGACGTCGTGCGGCTCGCCGGGCAGGGCGAGCCGGTCTGCCTCGTCGCGGTCCGGACGGCCGGGCGGGAGCTCGGGCGCGCCGTCGCCTGGGCGGTCAACCTCGTCAACCCGGACTGAGGCCGCGGACGCAGGATCGCGCGCCCCGGGCCGCCGCCGACGACGGATCGCTGCGTCCAGGCGGGCCTGCGCGATTCACCCGTGCCGGCGCCGGAAAAGGTCTCGAAAACCGCCTCTGACCAGTGCGATCATTGTCCCGTGGGCGCCCGTCCCACCGGCCGCGAGGCGCGCGATCCGCGCCGATCGGCCGCCTGGTGGCACACCCCGCCACCGCGAGCAGTGCGGAGGACCCCGTGTACGCCGACGACCTCTTCCTGAGGGTCTACCAGCAGCAGCAGCGCGAGCTCGAGCAGCGCCTCCGGCGCCGGCTCGCCGCGCAGGGACGCCGGACGCGCGACCGCGCCCGTCCCACCCACCACCTGCGCCTGGCCATCCGACCCCACCGCTCCGCCGGCCACGCCGGCTGACGCGCCCGCCGAGGGGCGGGCCGGCCGACGCGCGCGCCGTCAGGCGGACGCCGGGCGCGGCCCGCGACGCCGTGGGTGAGGATCGACCCATGGACACCTCGCAGCCAGGCCCCGACACGCACCGGTGGATCGAGCTCGAGCGCGCCGAGCCGGGCGTCTTCGTCGTGCGGAACGCGCGCGGGCACGAGCTCCGCGTGGGCGGCGACGACGCGTTCTCCCCGGTGGAGCTGCTGCTCGCCGCGATCGCGTCGTGCTCGAGCGCCGACGTCGACGCCGTCACCTCCCGCCGCGCGCAGCCGGAACGGTTCCGGGCCCGCGTGGACGCCCACAAGGTGCGCGACGAGACGGGCAACATCCTGCGGGACATCGAGCTGACGTTCTCGGTGCGCTTCCCGGCGGGCCCGGACGGCGACGCCGCCCGCGAGGCGCTCCCGCGGGCCGTGCGGGCCTCGCACGACAGGAGCTGCACCGTGTCGCGCACCGTGGAGTCGGGCGTGCCGGTGCGCGTGCTCCTCGACTGACCGCACCTGACCGCATCGCGGACCGGTGTTGCCCCGCCCGGGGTCGCCGGGTGAGGCTCGACCCATGACGAGCAGCGCGCACCCGGTCGTCCGGGTCGCCTGCGCGTGCTGTTCCGACCGCTGACCACCTCGGCCGTCGGAACCCTCGTCTCTCTCGTGGCGTCCCTGCGCGTTGTGCGCGCTCGCCGGCGGCCTGCCTGCGAAGGAGGACCCGCCATGTCCGTGACCGACGAGCTCCTGGCCGCCAACGCCGAGTACGCCGCGACGTTCGACGGCCCGCTGCCCCTGCCGCCCGCGCGCCGCGTCGCCGTGGTCGCCTGCATGGACGCCCGCCTGGACGTCTACCGCGTCCTCGGCCTCGCCGAGGGCGACGCCCACGTCATCCGCAACGCCGGCGGCGCCGTGACCGACGACGTCATCCGCTCGCTCGCCATCTCCCAGCGCCTGCTCGGCACCCGGGAGATCGTGCTCATCCACCACACCGACTGCGGGATGCTGACGTTCCGCGACGACGCGTTCCGCACGGAGATCGAGCGCGAGGTCGGCGTGCGGCCGCCGTGGGCGGCCGAGGCGTTCGAGGACGTCGTGGCGGACGTCCGCCAGTCGATCGCGCGGCTGCGGGTGAGCCCGTTCGTGCCGCGGACCGACGCCGTGCGCGGCTTCGTCTTCGACGTGGCCACCGGGCGGCTCGACGAGGTGGCGGCCTGAGTCCACCCTGAGGCGGACCCCGGGGGCGCGAGATCCACCCTGAAGTCGTGCCCCCGGGCGCCTCGGTGCTGGTACGAATGGGCGCGTGTCCACGCCCGTCGCGCCCGCCGACCCCGCGACGCCCCGAGCGGTGACGCCGGGCACCGCGCCGGCCGCCGCCGTCGGCGCCGAGCCCGCGCTCCACGGCCCCGAGCCCGCGGCCCTCGCCGCGGCCCCCCGCGGCCTCGTGCGGCTGCGCGCCTGGCCCGGCTGGCTGCGCGAGCTCGCGATCGTCCTGACCGTCTACGCGTTCTACTCGGTGAGCCGCAACCTCATCCCGAACCACGTCGCGACGGCGCAGGCCAACGCGCGGGCGATCCTCCACGCCGAGCGCGTGCTGGGCGTCGACGTCGAGCTCGGGATCAACCACTGGGGCGCCGCGCGGCCGTGGCTCGTCGTCCCGCTGAACTACTACTACGCGACCCTGCACCTCACGGTGACCGCGGTCGTCATGGTCTGGCTGTACCGGCGCCGGCACGCGGTGTACGCGCGGTGCCGGAACGTGCTGCTGACGATGACGCTGATGGCCCTCGTCTGCTACTGGCTCTACCCGCTCGCGCCGCCGCGGCTCATGGTGGGTGAGCCGTTCGTGGACACCGTCAAGGAGTACGTGCTCTGGGGCTTCACGCCGTCGGAGGACCTGGTCGCGTTGTCGAACCAGTACGCCGCGATGCCGTCGATGCACGTGGGCTGGGCGCTGTGGGTCGGCGCGGTGCTCGTGTGGTTCGGGCGGGGCCGGGTCGTCCGCGCGCTCGGCGTCGCGTACCCGCTCGTCACGACGTTCGTCGTCGTCGTCACGGCCAACCACTTCGTGCTCGACGCCGTCGCGGCCGTCCTGTTCTTCGCCGTGGCGCTGGCCGCCGTCGACGTCGTCGGGCGCGTGACGGGCCGGCCGGCGGTGCCGCCGGCGTAGCCGCCGTGGTACGCATGGGGGCATGCCGGACGTCGTCGTCGACCAGGTGACCGACCCGCTCGCGTACCACGCCGAGGGACCCGTGTGGTCCGCCGCGTGGGGCGGGCTGCGCTGGGTCGACATGTTCGCCGGCGACCTGCTCACCCTGCGGCCCGACGGCGGGGTCGACCGGCTGCCCGTCGGCGGGCCGATCGCGGCGTTCGTGCGGCCGCGGACGAACGGGGGGTACGTCGTCGGGCTGGAGCGGGGCCTCGGCCTCGCGGACGCGCCCGACGCGCCGCCCACCCCGCTGCCGCCCCTGCTGGGCGAGGGCGAGCGGTTCAACGAGGCCGGCTGCGACCCGCAGGGGCGGCTCTACGCGGGGACCATGCGCTACGACCGAGCGGCCGGCGGGGCGCGGCTGTACCGGTTCGACGCGGCGGGGCGGGCCGAGGTCGTCCTGCAGGCCGTGACGATCTCCAACGGCATCGCGTTCAGCCCCGACGGCACCCGCGCCTACTACAACGACACGCTCACCCGCACGACCGACGTGTTCGACGTCGTCGACGGCGAGCTCACCGGCCGGCGCCCCTTCCACCGGACGGACCACGGCTTCCCGGACGGCCTGACCGTCGACGCGGCCGGCAACGTCTGGGTCGCCATGTTCACGGGCGGCCGGGTCGTGTGCCTCGCGCCCGACGGCGCGGTGGTCACCGAGGTCGCGATCCCCGCCCGGCTGGCCACGGCGTGCGCGTTCGGCGGGCCGGACCTGCGCGACCTGTACGTGACGACGTCGCGGGAGGACCTCGACGACCCGGAGCCCGCGGCCGGCGCGGTGTTCCGCCTGCGGGCGGACGTGCCGGGCCTGCCGGTGCTGCCCTACGCCGGCTGAGCGCCCCCCGACGGCCAGTAGGCTCCGCGCATGAGGTCCGCTCGGCTGCACGGGGTCGGCGACGTCCGGGTCGAGGAGGAGCCGGCACCGCGGCCGGGCGACGGCGAGAGCCTCGTCCGGGTGACCGCCGTCGGGCTCTGCGGCTCGGACCTGCACTGGTTCGCCGACGGCGGCATCGGCGACGCCGTGCTCGACACCCCGCTCGTCCTCGGGCACGAGATCGCGGGCGTCGTCGAGGACGGCCCGCTGGCCGGCACGCGGGTCGCCGTCGACCCGTCGGACGCGTGCGGCACCTGCGAGACGTGCCTCGAGGGCCTGCGGAACATGTGCCCGCACGTCCGCTTCGCGGGGCACGGCCGCAACGACGGCGGGCTGCGCGAGCTCATGGCGTGGCCGACCGCCCTGCTGCACCCGGTGCCGGACGCGCTGTCCGACGCGGACGTGGCGATGCTCGAGCCGCTCGGCGTCGCGATCCACGCGCTCGACCTCGGCAAGCCCCGCCTGGGGCACACGGTCGTCGTGGTCGGAGCCGGGCCGATCGGGCTGTGCGCCGTGCAGCTCGCCCGCGTCGCGGGGGCCGCGCGCGTCGTCGCCGTGGAACCCCTCGCGCACCGGCGGGCGGCCGCGGCGGCGCTGGGGGCCGACGTCGTGCTCGACCCGCAGAACCCGGACGTCCTCGCCCGGCTGGCGGAGGCGACGGGCGGTCGCGGCGCGGACCTCGCCGTCGAGGTCGCGGGGACGGACGAGGCGGTCGCGCTCGCGGTCGAGGCGGTCCGGCCCGGCCGCACGGTCGTCCTCGCGGGCATCCCCGAGCCCGACCGCACGACGTTCCCGGCGTCCACGGCCCGGCGGAAGGGCCTGACCCTGCGCCTGTCCCGGCGGATGGGCGACGTCTACCCGCGCGCGATCGACCTCGTCGCGCGCGGCCGGGTGGACCTGCGCTCCGTCGTGAGCCACACGTTCCCGCTGTCCCGCGCGGCGGAGGCGTTCGCGGCGGCGGCGAGCCGGGCGGGGCTCAAGGTCGTCGTGGAGCCGGGCGCGTGAGCGTCGTCGTCGCCGTCGACTGCTCGACGACCGCGGCGAAGGCGGTCGTCGCCGAGCCCGGGCGCGTCCTCGCCACGGCGGCGCGGCCCGTCCCGACGGCGACCCCGCACCCCGCGTGGCACGAGCAGGACCCCGCGGACTGGTGGGCGGCGACGCGCGGCGCGATCGCCGAGGCGGTCGCGGCGAGCGGCCGGGGGCGCGACGTGGCGGCCGTGTGCCTCACGCACCAGCGCGAGACGTTCGTCGTGGCGGACGCGGACGGGACGCCCCGCCGACCGGCCGTGCTCTGGCTCGACGGCCGCGCGCACGCGGAGATCGCCGCGCTCGGCTCGCCGGCGGTGCACGCGCTGTCCGGCAAGCCCCCGGACACGACGCCCGCGCTGTACAAGCTCGCGTGGCTCGCGCGCCACGAGCCCGAGGCGCTGCGCGGCGCCGCCCGTGTGGGGGACGTGCACGCGGTGCTGGCACACCGGCTCACCGGATGCTGGGCGACGAGCACGCAGTCCGCGGACACGCTCGGACTGTTCGACCTGCGCCGGCTCGACTGGGCGCCCGAGCTGCTCGACCTCGCGGGCGTGCGCGCCGACCAGCTCCCGGACCTCGTGCCCGCGGGCGAGCCGATCGGCCCGCTGCTGCCCGACGTCGCCGCGGAGCTCGGCCTGCCCGCCGGCGTCCCGCTGGTCGCGGGGATCGGCGACGGGCAGGCGGCGGGGCTGGCGCTCGGCGCGACCGTCCCGGGCGTCGCCTACCTCAACCTCGGCACGTCCATGGTCATGGGCGTGGCCTCCGACGCCTACGTCACGGACGCGGCGTTCCGCACGCTCGCGGGCGTGCCCACGGGGACCTACACGCTCGAGACCGTCCTCAACGCGGCGGCGTACCTCGCGTCGTGGGTGCGCGAGCGGTTCGGCGGCGGGGCGGACCTCGAGGCCGCCGCCGCCGAGGTGCCGCCGGGCGCGGAGGGCCTGCTCGTCCTGCCGTACTGGAACGCCGCGCAGACCCCGTACTGGGACCCGCTCGCGCGCGGGGCCGTCGTGGGCTGGCACGGGCGGCACACGCCCGCGCACCTGTACCGCGCGGTGCTCGAGGGCGTCGCGTTCGAGCTCGCGCTGCACGTCGAGCACCTCGAGCGGGCGACCGGGCGGCGCGTGGCCCAACTCCGCGCGGTGGGCGGCGGGGCCCGCAGCCCCCTGTGGGTGCGGATCGTCGCCGACGTCGTGCAGCGGCCCGTCCGGGTGTGCTCGGCCGGCGAGGTGAGCGCCGCGGGCGCCGCGCGGATCGCG